>POVV01000048.1_pt1 | contig 119596 bp, 107 predicted proteins | sample 1560271 | NCBI WGS metagenome assembly POVV01 (sample SAMN08337232, study PRJNA429181) | Bioreactor metagenome, whole genome shotgun sequencing project. | biome: cows' rumen and soil; feature: anaerobic; isolation source: anaerobic chemostat enrichment culture, galacturonate as sole carbon... | reverse complement strand
CATTAAAGAATCATATTTGGGGATTGTAAAGAAGAGAAAAATAGAATAAAATAAGGACAGTCAAAAAATCGGAAACACATCAGGGGCAAGTCTGTCTATTAAAATCCTACTGTAAATTTACACTATCAAATAATAAAATACATATTGCCTTTTGTTAAGCAGTGTGATATTATACTAGTAGTTGAATACAACTTAGTAAGATGACGTGTTACTGGTAATGCAGGCAAGATCGGATTAGAACGTTAGTAGAGAAAGTATGTCTTTCGATACATAGATAGCGTTTTAGTTAGATCTTTTTTTGTGTTTATTTCTAACTGGCCATTAGAATAAATGAAATATAAAAGAGAGGAATGAAGTTATGGATTATAATAAAATAGCAAAAGATATTTTGAATCATGTAGGCGGAGCTTCTAATGTAAAAGGGCTCACTCATTGCTTTACGAGATTGCGTTTTGTATTAAAAGATTCTAAAAAAGTGAATAAGGTAGTATTAGAACAAATTGAAGGAGTAATCTCCGTTGTAGAAAGTGGGGGTCAATTACAAGTAGTTTTAGGTAGCAAAGTAACGAGAGTCTTTGATGCAATACTTCCGATGGTGAACTTAGAAGGATCGGAAATTAATACAGAATCAGAAGAAAAGGGTAATATTTGGAATCGTATCTTGATTGCGATTTCTACTATGTTTACGCCGATGGTACCTGCAATTGCAGCTTCAGGTCTAATGAAAGGTTTTTTAACAATAGCAAAAATTATTGTTGCAAACAATGGTGGAGACATCACGACCAATCAAACCTACATTCTATTGCTTGCTGCAACAGATGCAATCTTTTATTTTATGCCTTTAATTCTTGCCTATACAAGTGCTAAAGTATTTAAAGCGAATGAATTTATTGCAATGGCACTTGGAGGTACTATGTGCTATCCTGCGATTGTAACCTTAATGACTGGGGAAGAGGCAGTTAGCATGTTTGGAGTAACAATAACAAAAGCAAACTATGCATCCTCTGTTATTCCCATTGTAATTGGTGTATTTATTTTGTCATATGTTCAGAAGTTTTTAGAAAAAGTAATCCCAGAAGTACTTAAAATCATATTAGTACCAGGTATTTCGCTGTTTGTTATGGTACCTGCAACATTTATGGTGTTTGGACCAATTGGTATTTATATTGGTAATGCAATTAACTTTTTATATACTGGAATGATGAATATCAGTCCAATTCTTTGTGGTGCTTTTGTTGGTGGTATGTGGTGTGTATTTGTTGTGTTTGGTGCACATCGAGCGCTTCTTCCAATTGGTATTAATGATGTAGCACAATATGGGCATCAAAATCTTCTCGCTTTTGCAGGAGCAGCTAACTTTTCACAAGGTGGAGCAGCACTTGGTGTGATGTTAAAGACACGTGATAGAAATTTAAAAACGGTGGCGGCATCCTCTACCATCTCAGCAGCAATTTGTGGTATAACAGAACCAGCAATTTATGGATGTAACTTAAGATTAAAAAAGCCTATGGTATGTGCCATTATCTGCGGAGCCATTGGTGGGGCAATTATGGGGGCAGGCGGTGTATACGGTGATGCCTTTGCAAATAATGGTGTTCTTACGTTAGCTACCTATGCAGCTTTTGGATTGACAAAATTCATTTTCTATTTAGTAGGTATTGGTGTAGCTTTTTTTGGAGCCGCAATTCTAACTTATTTTGTAGGATTTGATGACCTAGGAGCTAGCAAAGTAAAAGATAAAGAAGAATCAAACCATAAAAATGAAGAAATAAAAGATCCAGATATTACAGTTGCATCTCCAGTAGGTGGAAATGCAATCCCTTTAGATTTAGTAAAGGATGAGGTGTTTTCTTCAGAAGCACTTGGAAAAGGGATTGGTATCGTACCTAAAAATGGTGAAATTGTAGCACCAGAAGATTGTACCGTATTAATGGTATACCCAACTCTTCATGCATTAGGATTAAAGTTGGATAGTGGCGTTGAATTAATTATTCATGTAGGTATTGATACCGTCAATCTGGAAGGAAAATATTTTGAAAAATTTGTAGAAGAAGGAGCTCATGTAAAAAAAGGAACCAAGCTTCTTGCTTTTGACAAAGAGAAAATAGAAGGAGCAGGTTTTGATACAGTTGTACTTGTAATTGTTAGTAATACAAATGACTATTCAAAAGTTGCTGGCCAAAGTGGTGCATTTGTCGACAATAATACAGAGATTATAATGATTAAAAAGTAATAGATCAGAAAGGAGTTACAAATGAACAAGAAATTTCCAGAAAATTTTTTATGGGGAGCTTCTTCGTCAGCTTTCCAAATAGAAGGTGCTTGGGATGAAGATGGAAAGGGACAAACGGTAGCAGATTATAATTCCTTTAAACGCTCACATTTACAAGCAGACAGTAAGGTGGCTAGCGATTTTTATCACCGTTATAAAGAGGATATTGCTTTAATGAAAGAACTTGGTTTGAAAATATATAGATTCTCTATTTCATGGGCAAGAATTATACCAGATGGTGATGGCAAGATAAATAAAAAAGGACTCGAATTTTATGATGATGTAATTAATTGTCTGCTAGAGCATGATATTATACCATTTATAACGTTATATCATTTTGATTTACCTTATGCATTGGTTGAAAAATACAATGGTTGGGAGTCTAGAGAATGTGCGTTTGCATTTGAACGATATGCTAAAATCTGTTTTGAGGCATATGGAGATCGAGTAAAATATTGGCAAGTGCATAATGAACAAAATCTTATGATTCGCGTTGACGAACGTATGAACATTAATGAATCAGATGCTTGGAAAGCAGACAAAATAAGAGCGCAAATGGACTACCATATGTTCTTAGCACATGCATTGGCAGTAAAGGCTTGTCACGATTTGGTAGAGGATGGTAAAATTGGACCTGCGGTATCATCTACATGTACGTATCCGCATACCAATAAGCCAGAGGATGTTTGGGCAGCAAAGATGAATGATTGGTTTAAAACAAATTATTGTCTTGACATTCATTTTACAGGAGAATACCCTGGATATTATATGAGATATCTAAAAGAGAGAAATATCGTTCCTGTAATGGAAGAGGCAGACAAAGACATACTAAAGTCTGCTAAAATGGATTATATTGCTTTAAATTATTATAGAACTCTTAGCGCAACCTATCTTCCAGCTGATGAAAAACATCCGGTAGGAAGTCGCGCCTTTCGAGGCAATGAAGTGGATTTTGATCAATATGGTTATTTTAGAGATGAGAAAAATCCATATCTAAATGCAAGTGAATATGGTGCACAGATTGATCCTATGGGGCTTCGAATTGTTTTAAATGAATATTACCAACGCTATCGACTTCCACTTATTATAACGGAGAATGGGTTAGGATGTGCGGATGTATTAACAGAAGATAAAAAAGTGCATGATGATTATCGTATTGAATATCTAAAAGGGCATATTGAAGCATGCGCTCTTGCAATAGAGGATGGTGTTGAATTAATGGGGTATTCTCCATGGTCTGTAATGGACTTACTAAGTTCTCATCAAGGCTTTAAAAAGCGATACGGATTTATATATATCAATCGAGAGGATCATGATATAAAAGAGTTAGAAAGAATTAAGAAGGATAGCTATTACTGGTATCAAAAAGTCATTGAAACGAACGGAGAATCTTTATAAAGCATAGAAAGCTTGGGGTGTTGAAATGCGTGTTGTAAAGGTGTTAAATAATTCTTTGGTTCTAGCTTTAGATGATTCTGGCCATGAGATAATTCTCATGGGAAAGGGAATCGGATTTAATAAAGCAATCGGATATCAATTTCGTAAGGAAGAAATTGAGAAGGTCTTTGTCATGAAGGATAAAGACCTTTCAAAGAATGTGATTCGGCTAGCATCTGAAATAGACAGTACATTTTTTGAATTAGCAAAAACAATTATTGACTATGGTGTTGAGAATTATCAAATGGAGTTAATGGAACATATTTATCTTTCATTGACAGATCATTTGGCATTTGTAGTAAAACGTATAGAAAAAGGGATTGTTTTAGAAAATTTTTATTTATCAGAGATGAAAAAATTTAGTCCAAATGAATATCAGGTGGGTGTATTTGCCTTGCAATTAATTAAGGAAAGGCTTGGTCTTAAATTACCTGTAGATGAGGCAGGAAATATTGCATTTCATTTTATTAATGCACAACATAATAATCCGTATAATGCAAATAATCGCATTATTACGGAGACGGTTAAGGATATCTTGGATATCGTTAAATATAACTTTGTTTTGAATTATAATGAAGAAAGTATCTCTTATTCCAGATTTACTACCCACCTAAGACTTTTTGTGCAAAGACTGCTTACCAATTGTCAGTTACCAGAGGAGCAAAATGACTTTTTATATGAAACAATTGTTCCTAACTGTACGAAGGAACATGCTTGTGTTAAGAAAATTGAAAAATACATTTTTGAGAAGTTCAAAAATACTTTGACGTCCTCAGAGGAATTATATCTTATCATTCACATACACAGGGTGTTAGAAGAAAATAAGCAAGAAACAAAAAGAAAGTTTGAGACAGATGGGAGTTAGGTTGAAAAAATTGAATAAAGCAAAGGAGCTAAGTTTTTTGATAATGGTTGTGCTATTTTGGTTTGCACAATATGTTTACATACCATTTCAAACAACATACTTAACTTCTTTTAATATTACGAGTAATTTTGTCGGTGCTATAATTGGAGCCTACGGGATATCCCAATTAGTATTTCGTCTGCCTGTAGGAGTGCTGGCAGATAAGATAGGTATACATAAGCCCTTCATTATAATAGGATGTTTTGCTTCGGGAGGCGCATCCTTAGTTCGAATCTTTCTACCTAGTGGCAACGGCTTTTTATTTGGCAATCTGCTATCTGGTTTCGCATCTGCAATGTGGATATCCTTTATGGTTTTTTATACACAAAGTTTTATAAAAGAAGAGCAACAAGCTGCTACGTGTAGGATTGTTCTGTTTAACAATGCAGGGATTTTGATTGGATTCATCACGAGTACATTGATATATGAACTTGTTGGTATGAGAGTTATCTGTATATTAAGTTTTTTATCAGGCATGGTTGCGGGAATCCTTGGTCTACAGATAAAAGAGGAAAAAACAGATTTTCCTAGAGTACCATTAAAAAGTCTGCTCAAGGTATGTAGAGGTAAAAGAATATTAGTATTTTCACTCATTGCATTGATTCAGCAAGGAATTCAATTGACAACTACAATGTCATTTACCTCTACAATATTAAAGGAGTTAGGTGCCACCTCAATTTCAGTAGGAGTTGCTTCTATTATATATATGATTTCGTCAGTATGTTTCTCAGGATTTGCCTCCACGAAATGCTGTAGAAAGAAAGGACCAAATTTCTGGATTCCAATTGTTTTAATTAGTGTAACAATTTATTGTATTTTAGTTCCAAGATTGTCAGCTATTCCTTTGATTCTTCTTTTGCAAATATTACCAGGATTATCGACAGGTATCCTTTTTTCCTATGCAACATCAGAAGCGATGAAAGAAGTTCCACAAAATAAAAAGTCAACTGCTATGGGATTTTATCAAGCTTTTTATGCACTAGGCATGACTTTTTTTCCGATTTTAACAGGTGAAATGGTAGAGCGTTATGATATGCAGACTGGTTATCTTATGCTAGCCTTGATTGCAGTATTAGGTTGCATACTTAGTATAATCTATTATATACTTGCTGGCAGGTTCTCGATGCAAGATAATAGGCAAAAAAATTGTATTCCACATGAATAAATGAAATGCCAAGGTCTTAAATCCAATTTATGATGGATATAAGGTCTTGGCTTTTCCTTATTTGGAATCGATAGGGGAACTTTTCGTTGTCAAGAGCTAAGTTATAGAGTATAATTATTCTTAACGTTAAATCTTAGGAGGTAAAGAAATGTATTCTTTCGATGAAATAAAAAATGTGGATGCAGAAGTAGCAAATGCAATCAATGCAGAGATGGAGAGACAAAATAGCCATATTGAATTAATTGCATCAGAAAACTGGGTTAGTAAGGCAGTTATGGCGGCTATGGGAAGTCCGTTAACGAATAAATATGCAGAAGGTTATCCAGGTAAACGTTATTATGGTGGTTGTGAATGTGTAGATGAGGTTGAAAATCTTGCCATAGAAAGGGCGAAAGAATTATTTGGATGCGACTATGCCAATGTGCAGGCACATTCTGGTGCGCAAGCGAATATGGCAGTATTTTTTGCAATGTTAAAACCAGGTGATACTGTGATGGGAATGAATTTAAATCATGGTGGGCACTTGACACATGGAAGTCCAGTTAATATGTCAGGAAGCTACTATAACATTATCCCATATGGTGTAAATGATGAAGGTTTCATCGATTATGATAAATTAAGAGAGATTGCATTAGAATCAAAACCAAAAATGATTATTGCAGGAGCAAGTGCTTATGCTAGAACGATAGATTTTAAGAAATTTAGAGAAGTAGCAGATGAAGTTGGAGCTTATTTAATGGTAGATATGGCTCATATTGCTGGATTGGTAGCAGCAGGCTTACATCCAAGCCCAATTCCATATGCACATGTGGTTACGACTACAACTCACAAAACATTAAGAGGTCCAAGAGGTGGTCTGATTCTTGCCAATGAAGAAGCAGCAAAGCAGTTTAACTTTAATAAAGCAATTTTTCCAGGAATCCAGGGTGGACCACTTATGCATGTAATTGCAGCTAAAGCAGTGTGCTTTAAAGAAGCATTAGAAGATAGCTTTAAAGTATATCAGCAAGGTATTATTGATAATGCGCAAGCGTTGGCAAATGGATTGATGAAAAGAGGAATTAAAATAGTTTCTGGTGGAACAGATAATCATTTGATGCTCGTAGATTTAACAAATACACAGTTAACAGGAAAAGAAGCTGAAAAGGTACTGGATTTGGCGAACATAACTTGTAACAAGAATACAATTCCAAACGACCCACAGTCTCCATTTGTAACTAGCGGTATTCGGTTAGGAACACCTGCGGTTACTTCAAGAGGTTTAAAGACAGAGGATATGGATGTGATTGCCGAAGCGATTGCACTTATGATTGAAGATGGACAAGCTAATGCTTCAAAAGCAAAAGCGTTGATAAAAGGATTGACGGATAAATATCCTTTAGTATAATACATGACAAGTGCTCACAAACAAGTGAAGCGGCATGCCGCTTCACTTGTCATGATAATAGAAAGTTTGCATTGCGAACTTTCTGTTGTTGTTTGTACAGGCTTGATACAATGGGAAGTGGAATATGTGTGGTTTTAAAGAAAGAAACACAGTATAAGACAGGGGAATACCAATGATAACAATCAGTGTATGTATGATCGTAAAAAATGAAGAAAAGGTTTTGGAAAGATGCTTAAAGTCATTAAAGCCAATAGCAGATGAATTCATCATTATTGATACAGGATCAAGTGACAAAACAAAGCAAATAGCATTAAAATATACCGACAAGGTATATAACTATGAATGGCAGAATGATTTTTCGCATGCCAGAAATTATTCTTTTTCAAAGGCTTCAAAAGACTACATTTATACTGCAGATGCGGATGAAGTCATTGATGATACAAATATAGAACGTTTTGTTAAATTAAAGAAAGCAATGCTTCCAGAAGTTGAAATAGTACAAATGAAGTATACCAATCAACTTCAATATGGAACTACATATAACTATGAAACCGAATACAGACCCAAACTATTTAAAAGAGTAAGGGAATTTATGTGGATTAATCCAATTCATGAGACGGTGAACCTAGAACCAGTTATTTATAATAGTGATATTGAGATTATTCATATGCCTGTTATGTCACATGCGAATCGTGATTTTAAGCAGATTCAAAAGGTGATACAAAGTAATATTAGACTTTCAAAAAAATTATTTATTATGTATGCAAAGGAATTATTTATTGCAGGCGAAGATAAAGATTTTTTAGAGGCAAAGCAATATTTTCAAAATGCTATTGAAAACGAAACAAGAGGTTTGGATGAAATAAAAGCTGCACAATGTGTTCTGACCAAATGTGCCAGATTAATGAAAGACCATAATCTTTTATTAAAAAATAGCTTAAAAAACTTTGCAGACAATAAGCCAAGTGCAGAGGTTTGCTTTGAATTAGGAGAATATTTTTTTGAAGAACAAGACTATGTGGAGGCAGCAATTTGGTATTATAATGCTGCTTTTGAAACAGAGTGTGAATTAAATATCCATTATGCAGGAGACTATCCATTAAAACAGTTGGCAAATATATATCAACTTCTGGGTAACAAAGAATTAGAAGAAGAGTATAATAGGCTTTTTTCAAAATGGGAGCTTCCTAAAAGTCCAGATGCGTAAAAACCAGGGGGGAATCAGGTAAAGCAAAGGAGGAGGAGTATTGGAGACGAAACAGAAAAAAAAGCCACAAAAGAAAAATCAGACAAAGCAGCCAGTGATTCAGGTTAGAAATTTATATAAGGTTTATTCCATTGGTCAAAACAAAGTGTTTGCCCTAAACGGGGTTGATTTAAATATTTATAGAGGAGAGTTTTGTTCCATTGTTGGAACATCAGGTTCCGGTAAATCCACGCTTCTTAATATGTTAGCTGGCCTTGAAAAACCTACAAAAGGACAGGTTGTAATTGCAGGCAGACACATTGAACATCTAAATGAAAATCAGTTGGTAAAGTTTAGAAGAGAAAGAGTTGGATTTATATTTCAGTCATTTAACTTATTACCTACTATGAATGCAGAAGAAAATGTAGCCCTTCCTCTTACTTTTAGAGGAACCGATAAAAAATTCAGATTAAAAAAAGCAAATGAGATGCTTGATTTAGTTGGTCTTACGGAGCACAAAAAACATAAACCAATGCAAATGTCTGGAGGACAACAGCAAAGAGTTGGAGTAGCAAGAGCGTTGGTGGTAGAACCAGAAATTATTTTTGCAGATGAGCCTACGGGTAATCTAGATTCAAATACATCAGCAGAAGTTATGCAACTAATGAAAAAAATAGTAAGAGAGCAAAACAAAACATTAGTTATGGTAACACATGATAATCATTTAGCAAGCTTTGCAGATCGCATTTTTCATATTCGAGATGGGAAAATAGTTAAGATTGAGGAAAAAACGAAACGTTTGGAGGAACAAAAGGGATGAGAAGGTTTGGTAAAATAGTTGTAATGTTAATGTGTTGTTTATTGTTATCTCCGATAGCAGTTCATGCAACAGAATCAAATACATCTGGATCAATTGAGGAAGATATTAATAGTGGTTCTAGTACAAAAACTTCAGATGTTGACGAAGATGATACGGATGATACCAAGAAGGAATCGGAAGAAGAATCAGAAGAGGAATCAGAAGAAAATACAAAAGAAATAAATTCTAAAATTATGCTTTGCGATAATTGGGTGATTCCAACAGTAACTTATGGACAAAAAGTTAACATTGTACTTCCTATAGCTAATATGGATAAATACGATATAACTGATGTTATGATAAGTCCAGTTATATCAACTGATACAGCCACCTTTCCTTTTGAGATTGAAAAGACAGGTTATACGGTTCAATTAACAGAGCTATTAGGAACAAACTATAATAGTGATCCATTGGAGAGACGTCAAGAAGTAACCTATACGTTTAAAGCAAGAGATGATATCAGTACAGGGTATTATGAAGTTAATTTTAATGTCATATTCACAAATGCTAAGGGGGTTGAAGAAACAGCAACCATTACAACCTATGTAAAAGCAATTGGAAAAAGAGGATCGGGCAGTAATGCAAATGCTACATCTGTTCCAAGAGTAATTGTAACTGGATTTGAGACAACTCCTGCCGATGTACGAGCTGGCGAGGATTTTACCTTAACCTTGCATATTAAAAACACTTCAGATATTACCGATATATCCAATATGAAATGTGATCTAATAGCCGCAACAGATGGAACAGATGAAAATGCAGTCACAGAAGCATTTTTACCAAAACAAGGTTCTAGTACAATATTTTTAGATCATATTGGTAAGGGTAAAACGAAGGATATTTCAATTGAAATGAATGCAAAAGCAAGCCTTACTCAAAAACCTTATGTCCTTTCAGTGAAAATGGAGTATGAAGATGAACTATATAATCAGTATACTTCAGACGCAAACGTTTCAATTCCAGTATTGCAAGAAGCAAGATTTGAACTTAGTGATCCAGAGGTAATGCCTGCTAGTATAGAGGTAGGTTCGGAATCAAATGTAATGTTTAGCATCTATAACACTGGTAAGACCACTATGTATAATGTTGCTGTTAAATTTGAGGCAGATTCGGTTACAGGCGGTGACACTTACGTAGGTAAAATACAAACGGGTGAGACAGGTAATGTGGATGCTATGTTGACTGGTCAAGCAGCAACAAGCGATGATGGAACCATCAAAATTTTAATCACATATGAAGATGAGGCTGGAAATCCTACCACGGTTGAGAAAACGATGAATCTAAATGTTGCACAACAAATGGAAGTGCCAGATGATATCGGTGTGGGGTTGGAGGATGAAATGATGGAAGAATCAGATTCTTCACCACTCGTGATTATAATCATTGTAATAGTAGTGATTGCAGCTTTAGCAGGCGTTATCGTATTTTTTAAATTAAAAAAGAAGAAAAAAGAACAAATGCTTGAAAATGAATTATTAGAGGAAATTGACGAAGATTTTACTGATACTGATATTGACAGTATTTATGAACAGACAGAAACCATTGATGAAGAAGAAGACGCAGAAGAACCTCAGAAAGAGGGGGACGACAATGAGATTTCTTGATTTACTACAAATGAGCGTTACTAATTTGTGGAGAAGAAGACTTCGAACAGCTCTTACAGTTCTAGGTGTAATCATTGGTACCGCATCAATTGTTGTTATGTTGTCCCTTGGATTCGGGCTCAATAAATCAACACTGGAACAAATCAAAGCTTCTGGAGGGCTGACTACGATATATGTATCCTTTAGCGGTGAATCTTCGTCTTCCAGTCACCAATCTGTGGAGAACGGAGAAGGTTCGAGTAAAGATAAATCTAGCGATACTCTTAAGCTAGATGATGAGGCTATTGAGGAGATAGGTAAATTAGAGCATGTAGAGGTAGCATCTCCCATATTAAATGTTTCAGCAATAGCAAGACAAGGCATCTATGAAGGGAATCTTAATATAACTGCAATGTCTATCGAAGCATTAAAAAGAATGAATATACCACTTTCAGAAGGCACGTTGCCAGAGCAAGGGGATACGCTTAAGTTTATATTTGGTAATCAGGTAATAGGAGAATTTTATAATCGAAAAACGGATGAAGGCTTTTGGGATACGGGAGAATTACCAGACGTTGATTTAATAAATAAGCCTTTATTCATCATTTTTGATACAGAAGCTTATTACAATGCACAAAATGGCGAGGGGGCATCTCCTAAAAAATATATAATTAATAATAATGCAATGGTAGAGGGAGATTTGGAAGAGTATAATGAATTCTCATGGAATACGTATGCAGATATTGATGCCATAAAGACACAATTAAAAAAAGTATTTCGTGGGAAGGCGATTCCAGGACAGCCATCTACAAAAAGTGGTAAATCATTAGGAAAATTTGAATATAATCAAGCATACATTCAAGTAGATGATATGAATCATGTAATGACCGTACAAAAAACAATTAAAGAAATGGGTTTTGAAGCTACCAGTAATGCAGAGTACTTAAAGACCATGCAAAAACAGTATCAATCCATTCAAGCAGTGCTTGGAGGCATTGGGGCAGTTTCGCTTTTTGTAGCGGCCATTGGAATTGCAAACACAATGATGATGTCGATATATGAACGTACAAAAGAAATTGGAATTATTAAGGTACTTGGTTGCGGACTAGGAAATATCAGAACTATGTTTTTAACTGAAGCTGCTTTCATTGGCTTTATCGGAGGATTTTTTGGATTAATATTAAGTTATATTATATCTTTTATAATCAATCGATTTCTCTCAGGTGCCTATGGATATGGCGATATGCAAACTTTGTCTTATATACCTTTGTGGCTTCCGTTTATCGCCTTGATATTTGCAGTTTTGGTTGGTATGATAGCAGGATTCTTTCCTGCTCTTAGAGCAATGAGATTAAGTCCATTGGCAGCAATCAGAAATGAATAAAGGAGAACAACATGATAATAATAAGGAGTTTGAAAAAAATTACGCTTGTTATGACCATAAGTTTAGTAATGGCTCTTGTTACACCTGCACTCTTACCCGTGTCAACGTCTATCACGACGGTTGAGGCAGCTGTCAAGTTAAATAAAACGAATGCTACTATTTTAACAGGTAAAACACTAAAGTTAAAAGTAAAGGGGATATCTTCAAAGAAAAAGGTGACTTGGAAGTCCTCTAACAGTAAAATTGCTACAGTATCTTCTAAAGGAGTAGTGACTGGATTAAAAAGTGGAACCGTAAAAATCAGTGCTAAGGTTGGGAAAAAAACATATAAATGTAGTGTAAAAGTAAAGACCAACCAATTTAAACAAGGTGCCCCAACAATTAAAAGTTTGGAAAGTGGCTATATTCATTTTTATCCAATGAAGGTATATTATAAAAATGGAGAACTACATTATGTTGCACGTATTTATAATAGAAAACCATTTCGAATCAGTAAGATATCAAAGGTTAAGTTAGCGATAACAGTACCAGACGGTTCGGATGAAGGGCTAATGATTGCAGAAGATTCTGTTCCAAGAGAGATTGATATAGCCTTTCTTAATAAAGACTCTTCTGGTAATCCAGTAAAATTAAACCCAGGAAAATATATTACTTATGATTTCGTTTTTTCTGGAAAAGATGTTTTAGTTAAAAACTTCGATTTGACTTCTATTAAAAAAATCTATTATGTTGCACAGTATGATTTTAATTATTAATAAGAAAGGTGTGTTATACCTTACCTATTATGATTGAGATAAATTAATAAATGGAGGAAATGAGTATGAAATATGAAATAGTAGGAAGTACTATGCCAGCAGTTGAGGTAACAATGGAAGCTGGAGAGGCAATGTTTACCCAATCAGGTGGTATGGCGTGGATGACGGAAGGAATTACCATGGATACGAACCTAAGAGGGGGATTGATGAAGGGAATTGGCAGGATGTTCGCTGGTGAATCATTGTTTATGGCTACTTACACAGCCGAAAGATCAGGCGTAACAATTGCATTTGCATCTACGGTACCAGGGGAAATTGTTCCAATTGATTTAAGTCAAAGAAATGGAATTATATGCCAAAAGGGTGCATTTCTTTGTGCTCAGCCAAATGTAAACGTGGCAGTTACATTCACTAAAAAGTTATCTGCTGGATTATTTGGAGGAGAGGGATTTATTTTACAAGAGATGTCAGGTCAAGGTATTGTTTTTCTTGAAATTGATGGAGATTTAATTGAAAAGGAATTGGCACCTGGAGAAGTAATTAAAGTAGACACTGGAAATGTAGTTGCATTTGATAAATCTGTTAATTATGAGATTGAAACGGTGAAGGGAATTAAAAACATATTTCTTGGAGGTGAAGGATTGTTCTTAACAAAACTTACTGGTCCTGGAAAGGTATTGTTACAAACACAGAATTTCAATGAATTTGCTGGAAGAATATTAAAATTGATGCCATCAAAATAAATGAAAAGGAATAACTTATATAGCTACAATAAGTTATTCCTTTTTTTTAGTTTTCATCTATAACATTGCTTTGACGTTTACTGCAAATAAATCCCATAACCAAACCTGCTAATACAATGAAAATAGAGATAAATTGAGAGGTTGATAATACGCCAACATTTCCACGAATTAAATCTCCTCTATAAAATTCTATAACAAATCGCCCAATTCCATATAAAATCAGATAACCGCTTGCAACAATACCAGATTTTGGTTTTGACCTAGCAAATAAAATAAGTACAATACCAATTGCAAAATCACCCAAACTAGAGATTAATTGTGTTGGTACCAGATGTACATGATTAGGAGCGTATAACGAATTACGAAAAACAATACTAAAAGGAGAATCCGTTTCCAAACCATAGCAACAACCTGCTAAAAAACATCCAATTCGTCCAAAACCTTGCGCAATAGCAACAGCAGGCATAAGTAAATCAAAATACGTTAAAAAGTCTTTTTTCTTATATCTACAATATAAGTAAGCAGCAATGATTCCTCCAATGATACCTCCATACACGACAAAACCATCCATAATCTTAAATATATAGGTGGGATCTTCTAAAATAGCTTTCCATTCCGTTATAAAATATAGAAGCTTTGCACCTAATAAACCAAAAATAATGCAAATAAAAGCTAAATTAAAAATAAAATCCGTATCATATCCCCTTTTCTTTGCACGATAGTCAGAAATCAAAAGAGCTGCAATAAAACCGAGTCCAATAAACAAACCATAACCATGTATTGTAATGGGACCTATTTTTAATAAATCATTATACATATGTGTAATCCTTTCAAACCGATTTGCTACAGAAAATCAAAAGTAACTTAATCGATTATATTTTTCTAAGGGTGATTATAACAAATAAGACTCTATGCTTAACATAAAGTCTTAAGAAGAGCGACAGACGAGACTCGAACTCGCGACCTCCACCTTGGCAAGGTGGCGTACTACCAACTGTACTACTATCGCACGATTATATTTATAAATTCGGTACATGAATTAATATACTATAAGCTATTAATATTGTCAAGAAAAAAATAGAAATCTTTTGTATCTCTTTTTAGTATGTATAAAAAATAAAAACATTCGAGATTCTGCTTGATATTTTTAGTGTTACTAGTTAAAATAAGAATCAGATTTGACAAGAAAATAACAAAAGAATTAAGAGGTATGGAGGTAAGAAAATGATTTTTGGTGCGTTAGAAGCAGGTGGAACGAAAATGGTGTGTGCGTTAGGTAAGGAAGATGGTACAATATTAGAACAGATATCAATCCCTACAAAAACACCCGAAGAGACAATACCATTTATAATAGATTATTTTAAAGATAAGGAAATTGTATCATTGGGAGTTGGTTCCTTTGGGCCTGTTGATGTCAATAAAGATTCAGATATGTATGGCCACATTTTAGATACACCTAAGACGGCATGGAAATATTATGATTTACTTGGCAATTTAGAGAAGGAATTAAACGTTCCGATTGGACTAGACACAGATGTAAATGGTTCATGTCTTGGTGAAATTACTTTTGGCAGCTCAAAAGGATTAGATAATGTTGTTTATATTACAATAGGAACAGGCGTAGGAGTTGGGGCGGCCGTGAATGGACAATTATTGCATGGTATGCTACATCCAGAAGCAGGGCATATTTTATTAAGACAACATCCACAGGATTCGTTTGCAGGTAACTGTCCTTATCATGGGACATGTCTTGAAGGTTTAGCAGCAGGTCCAGCCATTGAAAAAAGATGGGGGAAAAAGGCAGTGGAATTGAAAGATGTCGATAAGGTATGGGAAATAGAAGCTTACTACATTGCACAAGCACTCGTTAATTATATCTTAACACTTGCACCAAGAAGGATTATCTTGGGGGGAGGTGTTATGCATCAGAAGCAATTGTTTCCATTAATTCGAAAAGAAGTGAAGGAATTGATGAATGGTTACATCAATACAAAAGAAATAAAAGATCTTGATCAATACATTGTACCAGCAAGTCTTAATGACGATCAAGGTATTATGGGATGTATTCAGCTTGCAAAACTCGCATTGCAAGGATAACATATATAAAGAATATTAGAATTACTTATAATAAAGCGATCTACATAGATAATGTATCATATGTAGATCGCTTCTTAATTATCTTTTAAACCAGTAATAAAAACTATCTGTCTTTAATAAAACACTGTCAGCTTTGGTTAAATCAAATCCTTTTTTCTTGATTTGTTTACCTGAGAATTCAATGGTTACAGATTTTTTGTTGTTATAAGAAATATTTGTTGGAAGTCCCTTTTTAATTGTACCTTCAGCAAGTGGTATATCATTATATGCAACAGGTGAAGTATACACTCGAGCAGTTAGAGACATTTTTAACTGGTCTTTCTTTTTAAGATTAGTAATTTTAGTTATTTTCTTTTTGTTACTTGACTTATTTACAAAGTCAGCTTTACAATATAATTTTCCATTCTTGTAATAAACGCTATATGGGTAAAAATCTGTAATTCCATTTTTTACATCTTTAATTTGTACTCTTTCACCTTTAAGTTCATTAGCGATAACAGAAACCTTACATTTTAAAGTTTTCTTTCCAACCTTTGCACTTATTGTAGCGGTACCTTTTCCGACAGCTGTAACCTTGCCATCTTTAACAGTTGCAACTTTACTCTTACTTGTTGACCATTTAACCTTATTCTTTCCTTTGTTTGAAACAGTAAGTTTCAAGGTTTGGCCAGTTAGTAAAGTAGCTGAATTCTTGCTAAGCTTTGCACTTGCAGCTTCAACGGTAACTACATTAGTAGATGTTGCTAGAGGTAAAACTGCTGGTACGGTTAATGCTAAGGTCATACTAAGAGCGAAAGCAGTAGCCACTTTTTTGAGTGAAAATTTAATCATAACTCAATCCCCTTTTTTAAAATTAATTGAGACATAGTCCCTTTGATTAGTCTACCATAATATTCCAGATGGGACAATAGTACTTTTATAATAGAAAAGCTTACGATTTTATATTGTAAAAGCTTACGAATTTATAAAATAGAATTAATATGTCATAAAGAGATAGAAAAAGCCATAGAATTTTGTTCTACGGCTTTTTTGTGTTTCATTATTATTGAAAATAAAATATTTTTGTATCAAATTCGATATCGTGTAGGTCGAAAGTGGATAAATCGTATCCTTTTTTCTTGATTTGATTACCCGAAAACTCAATGGTAAACGTTTTTGTTTTTTTATTTTTAATATTAGTTGGGAAGTCAGCTTTTACTTTCCCCTGAGCTAATGTAACTGTAGTCAATTTTGGATTAAAAAGAGAGGCAAGCTGATAGGCCTTTAGGGTTGTTTTTAATTTTTTTGGTGTATTTCCTCTTTGATCTCCAAAAAATTTAATGGTTGATCCCGTATAATTGATAACAGATGTCTTACAGTAAAGTTTGCCGTTTTTGTAATACACACTGGATGGAACAAAATATACTTTTCCTTGTTTGAAATAGTTAGAAAGTAGTTTTATATTCAGAGAAAAATTATTGCTTTTTACAGTGATCTTACATTTTAATTTCTTATTACCAACGGTTGCTGTAATGGTAGCCTTTCCTTTTCCCGTGGCAGTAATTGAACCATTTTTAACCGTTGCTACTTTTGGATTACTAGTACTCCATTTTACAGATTTTTTTCCTTTGTTTGATACACTTAACTTTAATGTTTGGCCTGCAAGCAGGGTAGCTGATTTTTTATTAAGCTTTGCAGATGCAGCTTCAACAGTAACAATGTTATTTACGCTTGTTAAAGGTAACGTAGATGGTATGGCTATGGCAATTGATAAACTTAATGCCATGGCAGTGATTAGTTTTTTCATTGAAATTTTAATCATAACTCAAATCCCCTTTTTTAAAATTATAATTGATAATAAAAAGCCTACCATAAATTGTTAAAAATAACAACCTTGAAGCTAATTTCAAAGGGAGTATAAAAGTTAATCGCTAGACATTTTAAAACAGGTGAATTATAATGAAAAAGATGTATTTGAAAAAGGAGGTATCGTTGTTGTGAGTCATGCAGATTATTTATTTATAAATATGTGTAAAGATATATTGGAAAACGGTGTTAGTACCGAAGGGGAAAAGGTTCGTCCAAAATGGGAGGACGGAACAAGTGCTTATACCATTAAAAGGTTTGGAGTAGTAAATCGTTACGATTTATCAAAAGAATTTCCAGCATTGACCTTAAGAAAAACGGCGATTAAAAGTTGTACCGATGAGATGCTTTGGATTTGGCAGAAAAAATCAAACAATATAAATGAATTAAATAGTCATATATGGGATAGTTGGGCAGATGAGAATGGTTCAATAGGTAAGGCATATGGTTATCAGCTTGGGGTAAAGCATCGCTATAAAGAAGGGTTAATGGATCAGGTTGACCGCGTGATTTATGATTTGAAAAATAATCCATATAGTAGGAGGATTATGACTAACATTTATGTTCATGAAGATTTACATGAAATGAATTTATATCCATGTGCCTATAGTGTTACTTTTAATACCACAAAAGAAGCAGGAAGTGATAAACTAAAACTAAATGCTGTTTTGCATCAAAGATCGCAAGATGTTTTAGCTGCAAACAATTGGAATGTATGCCAATATGCGGTTTTGTTACATATGCTTGCGCAGGTATGTGACATGCAGGTAGGAGAACTTTTACATGTTATTGCAGATGCACATATATATGACAGACATATACCAATTATTAAGGAGTTGATTTCACGTCCAGTTTATGAGGCACCAAGCTTTTGGCTCAATCCAGAAATCAAAAACTTTTATGATTTTACAGTGGAGGATGTTAGATTGGATCACTATATAACAGGTCCACAAGTAAAAAACATACCAATTGCAGTGTAAGAAAGGAGCAAAACAATGAACTTAATTGTAGCAGTGGATAAGAATTGGGCAATCGGGAACAAGCAAGAGCTCTTGGTTCGCATTCCAAATGACCATAAAATGTTTCGAGAAGAAACAACAGGAAAAGTAGTTGTACTAGGAAGAAAGACTTTGGAGACCTTTCCCAACAAGCTTCCTTTAAAAAATCGAACGAATATAATATTATCGACAAATAAAGAATATAAAGTAAAGGATGCAATTGTAGTGCATTCAATTGAAGAGCTACTTGTACAATTAGAACAGTACAATACAAAAGATGTCTATATCATTGGAGGGGGAAGTATTTATAAAGAGCTTCTTCCTTACTGTGACGTAGCGCACGTGACAAAGATTGAACATGCATATGAGGCAGATGCATATTTTCCTAATTTAGATGAAGATAAAGAATGGGAAATCACAGCGGAAAGTGAAGAACTAACATATTTTGATTTGGAATATAGATTTGTGAAATATGAAAGAAAAAGATAATTGAAACAATGATTGACATCATAAAGAAAAAGTATAATAATTAAATATATATTTTTGGAAAAAGCTTAATTTAGTGGCTTTACAGTTTAGATAACGGAAGGAAGTAACATCATGTTGGATATCAAATTTGAAAAAACAAAAAATCCGAAGCCAATTCCAGATGAAAATAATCCATTGGCATTTGGAACAATATTTACTGACCATATGTTCATTATGGATTATGAAACGAAAAAAGGCTGGCATAATGCAAGGGTAACTGAATATGCACCTCTTACACTTGATCCATCTGCAATGGTATTTCATTATGGGCAGGAAATGTTTGAAGGGTTAAAGGCATATAAAGCAGAGGATGGCAAGATACTATTGTTTCGCCCTGACAAAAATATTGAAAGAGCCAATAACACAAATAAAAGAATTTGCATACCACAGATTCCGAAAGAGGATTTTTTGCAGGCTATTAAAGCCGTTGTTGCTGCTGATAAAGGCTGGATTCCAACAAAACCAGGAACCTCTCTTTATATTAGACCGTTTGTGATTGCAACAGATCCTTATCTTGGAGTAAGGCCATCGGATACTTATAAATTTATTATTATTTTATCACCAGTTGGTCCATATTATCCAGAAGGGCTAAACCCTGTTAAAATTTGGATTGAAGACGAATATGTAAGAGCGGTGAAGGGCGGAATTGGAGAGGCAAAAACAGGTGGCAATTATGTAGCAAGCCTCGCATCTCAGGTTAAGGCTCACGACGCAGGGTATTCACAAGTACTTTGGTTAGATGGAGTGGAGCGTAAGTACATTGAAGAAGTTGGAGCAATGAATATATTCTTTAAAATAGATGGAACTGTTGTAACCCCAATGTTAAATGGAAGCATCTTGCCAGGTGTTACAAGAGATTCTTGTATTGCTCTTTGTAAGAACTGGGGATTACCAGTAGAAGAGCGAAAAATTTCGATTGACGAAATCTATGAAGCAGCCCAAAAAGGTACACTAGAAGAAGTATGGGGAACTGGAACGGCAGCAGTAATTTCACCAGTAGGACAACTTAGATGGAAAGATCATATCATGCAGATTAATGATGGCGGTATCGGAGAATTAAGTCAGAAATTATATGATACTGTAACGGGTATTCAACTTGGTAAAATTAAAGATTCACTAAACTGGATTGAAGAAGTAGAATAGATTAAAAAGTTCGTAATAGGGGTTTATTACCTTTCTATTACGAACTTTTTTAATCTTAAAGAATTCGTAATAGAATCCTAGTTTGCTTTTAAAATATTTTTCACAAATCTATGCTAAACTTCTAGAGATGTGAAAAATTGTTTTAGTAGGTTAGAGGTGTTATTATGAAAAAAAATGAATTTGGAGAAGTTGAAAATCCAAAGAACAAGGTAAATGTATTAATTCTAGTGATTGCGATTTTTGCAGTTATTATTACAGGTGTTATTTATGCCATTAAGTTAAATGAACAGTCAGAAAAAATGAGCGCTGTGAATAAAACTGAAATTGAGTATTATCAAAATCAGCAAGGTTACATATAATAGTACTAAATATCATCTTGACAATGGAGAAACCATGCTTTCGAAATCTTTAAAAATTGCACAAGATAACGCTGTGGATCAAGGAACATTACGAGTTGATGTAACGACCCAGAACAGTTTAAGACCAATTAGAGATGCGCGCATTAAGATATCCTATACGGGCGGACCGGGTGATACAATCGAAGAGCTAACAACAAATGAATCGGGTCAAAGTGAAACAATTACATTAGGAACTCCTCCGCTTGAATATAGCCTTGCTCCATCAGAGGTTCAGCCGTATTCAGAATATACACTACAGGTAGAGGCAGAAGGGTTTGAACCGATTGTAGTATCTGGTTCACAAATTCTTCCAGCTGTGCATGCAGTGCAAGAAATTAAATTAAAGCCATTGGAACCGAATATGGTTGAAGATAATGTGGTAATTCCAGCACATACTCTATATGCAGAATATCCGCCCAAAATTGCAGAGGCAGAAATCAAACCAGTTAGTGAAAGCGGAGAGATTGTATTAAGTAGAGTTGTAGTCCCCGAATTTATTGTAGTTCATGACGGAGTACCGACTGATACGACAGCTCAAAATTACTACGTAAGATATAAGGATTACATTAAAAATGTTGCTAGTAGTGAAATCTATGCAACATGGCCAACCGCCACTATTCAGGCAAATGTTTTGGCAATTATGTCTTTTACATTAAATCGTGTTTTTACCGAATGGTATCGAAACAAAGGTTTTAATTTTACAATAACTTCTTCCACCGCCTTCGATCATAAATGGATGTATGGAAGAAACATATTTACGGAAATATCAACCATAGTAGACAGTTTGTTTACCAGCTACTTATCAAGGCCAAATGTTAAACAGCCGATTCTAACTCAATATTGTGACGGAAATCGTGTTACGTGTCCTAGATGGCTTTCGCAATGGGGATCTAAGACATTAGGTGACCAAGGATATACCCCGATTGAGATACTACGCTATTATTATGGTGATAATATGTTTATTAACAATGCAGAAGAAGTATCAGGTGTTCCAGCTTCTTGGCCAGGATCTAATCTACAAGTAGGCTCCAGTGGTGAAAGTGTCAGACAAATGCAAGAGCAGCTCAATACCATATCTAATAATTACCCAGCGATTCCCAAAGTAGCGGTGGATGGAATTTTTGGACCAGGAACAGAGGCGGCAGTTAAGACCTTCCAGTCAGTATTTGATCTTCCAGCCAATGGCGTTGTAGATTATCCAACCTGGTATAAGATATCTGAAATCTATGTAGGTGTTTCAAGAATTGCAGAACTAGTATAAATGGTATAAAATTGCATTCTAAAACTGGCAAAAACAAATAATATAAGGATTCTTTTAGTGCGTTTTGTAGAGAAAATACTTTTTTACAAAGCGTACTAAAATAAAATATAAATATTTTCAAAAAAAGGTTGAAAAATGTTTCTTAATGTGTTAAACTTTTAAAAATTTGAGCTTTTGCAAACTAGAAAAGTTCAGCAAAATCAAGAATTGGCGTTATTTAATCAGTGATAACGCTACTAAGGTGTAATCCCTTGCATTATCAGTGAATCATAGCGTAATTGCATTGGTTTGCCATAAGAAAGTAATAGTATAAACAGCGTAAATATAAAAAAGAAATGCGTAAAGTAATACGGTATTTTTTTTTTGTATAAATGCATAATATGCAGTAAAATGTATAAATATGCTCGCAAAAAGAAAGGAATAAGGTGGCATAAATGAAAGCTTTTCTAATACTAGAAGACAAAACCGTGTTTGAGGGACAGTCTATTGGGGCTACAAAAGAGGTAATTAGTGAGATTGTTTTCAACACATCTATGACAGGATATTTAGAAGTGTTAACAGACCCATCCTACGCAGGACAAGCAGTGGTTATGACGTATCCTTTGATTGGAAATTATGGAATTTGTCGTGAGGATATGGAGTCCAAAAAGGCTTGGCCAGATGGATATATTGTTAGAGAGCTATCCAGATTACCAAGTAATTTTAGAAGTGAAGATAGTATCCAAAATTTCTTGATGGAACAAGATATTCCAGGGATTGCAGGGATAGATACAAGAGCCCTTACTAAAATTCTTCGTGAAAAGGGTACGATGAATGGCTGCATTACCACCAATGAAAACTATGACATCGATAGCATAGTAAAAAAATTAAAAGAATATAAAACTGGAAAAGTAGTTGAAAAGGTTAGTTGTGAAGAAACATATATATTACCTGGTAAAGGTAAAAAAATAGCCTTACTTGATTTAGGGGCGAAAAATAATATTGCCAAATCTTTAAATAGCAGAGGATGTGAAGTTACAGTATATCCTGCACTTACGAAAGCCTCTGAAATTATCAAAGCAAATCCAGACGGTATTATGCTTTCTAATGGACCAGGGGATCCTAAGGACTGTGAAAGTATCATAAATGAAATCAAAGAATTATATCACACAGATATTCCAATTTTTGCAATCTGTTTAGGACATCAGCTCATGGCTCTTGCAACAGGCGGCGACACACATAAAATGAAATATGGACATAGAGGTGGGAATCATCCAGTGAAAGACTTAAGTACTGGAAGAGTTTATATTTCGTCACAAAATCATGGATATGTAGTAGATGTAGATAAGATGCCAGAAGGTGTGGCAAATGTAAGTTTTATCAATGTAAATGACGAGACAGTAGAAGGGCTTGATTATATTAATAAAAATATTTTTACAGTACAGTTTCATCCAGAAGCATGCCCTGGTCCACAGGATTCTTCGTTTTTGTTTGATAAGTTTATAAAGATGATGGAGGGAAAGAAAGATGCCTAAGAATCTAGAAATTAAGAAAGTACTAGTAATCGGTTCAGGACCAATTATCATCGGTCAGGCGGCAGAATTTGATTATGCCGGGACGCAGGCATGTCGTTCTTTGAGAGAAGAAGGCGTTAGTGTAATATTAGTAAATTCAAATCCTGCTACTATCATGACGGATAAAGACATTGCAGATATGGTTTATATTGAACCATTAACAGTAGAGGTAGTGGAAAGTATTATTTTAAAGGAAAAGCCAGATAGTGTACTTCCAACGCTTGGAGGACAAGCAGCTCTTAATCTCGCTATGGAACTTGCTGAGTCAGGTTTTTTACAAAAGCATAACGTAAAACTAATAGGAACAACTCCAGAAACTATAAAAAAAGCAGAAGATAGAGAAGAGTTTAAAGATACCATGGAAAAGATTGGAGAGCCTTGTGCCGCTTCTATGGTTGTAAATAATGTAGAAGATGGAATTGCTTTTACGAATACAATTGGATACCCGATTGTACTTCGTCCAGCCTATACTCTAGGTGGAAGCGGTGGAGGAATCGCTCATAACGAAGAAGAATTGGTAGATATTTTGTCCAATGGTCTTCGTTTAAGCCGTGTAGGACAGGTTTTAGTGGAGCGCTGTATCTCTGGCTGGAAGGAAATCGAATACGAAGTAATGCGCGATAGTATGGGCAATTGCATTACGGTTTGTAATATGGAAAATATTGATCCTGTAGGCGTTCATACGGGCGACAGTATTGTTGTAGCACCTTCTCAAACATTAGGTGATAAAGAATATCAGATGCTTCGTACATCCGCACTTAATATTATCAATGAATTAAAGATTACTGGAGGTTGTAATGTACAATACGCTCTTCATCCAGATACTTTTGAATACTGTGTTATCGAGGTTAACCCTCGTGTAAGTCGTTCCTCTGCGCTTGCATCCAAGGCAACTGGATATCCAATTGCTAAGGTTGCTGCAAAAATAGCACTGGGCTATACGCTCGATGAGATTAAGAATGCGATTACAGGAAAAACATATGCAAGCTTTGAGCCTACGCTTGATTATTGTGTTGTTAAAATCCCAAGACTTCCATTTGACAAGTTCATTCATGCAAAGAGAACGTTAACGACGCAGATGAAGGCAACTGGAGAAGTTATGAGTATTTGTAATAACTTTGAAGGTGCGCTAATGAAAGCGATTCGTTCACTCGAACAGCATGTAGATAGCCTAATCATAGACGAATATAAAGAGTTATCAAATGATAAAATTGAAGAGATGCTAGCAGTTGTTGACGATAGAAGAATTTTTGTCATTGCAGAAGCGATTAGACGTGGATTTAGCTATGAACAAATACATGAGATTACAAAGTTTGATAACTGGTTCATTGATAAAATAGCCATTCTTGTTGAAATGGAGCAAAAGCTTCAACAAGAAGAACTTACGGTTGAAACCTTAAAAGAAGCAAAACGCTTAGAGTTTCCTGATACCGTAATTGCCAAGTTAACAGGAATTGAAGCTGCAAAAATCAAAGAAATGAGATACACAAACAACATTGAAGCCGCATTTAAAATGGTTGATACCTGTGCAGCAGAATTTGAAGCGAGCACACCTTATTATTATTCGGTATTTGGAAGCGAAAACGAAGTGGCAGAAGATAAGGAAAAGAAGAAAAAGGTACTGGTACTTGGCTCTGGACCAATTCGAATTGGCCAAGGAATTGAGTTTGACTTTTGTTCCGTTCATTGTACCTGGGCGTTTAAAGAGGAAGGTTATGAAACAATCATTGTAAATAATAACCCAGAGACGGTAAGTACAGACTTTGACATTGCGGATAAATTATACTTTGAGCCTCTAACACCAGAAGATGTAGAAAATATTGTTCGCTTGGAAAAACCAGACGGTGCAGTGGTTCAGTTTGGTGGGCAGACAGCCATTAAATTAACAGAAGCTCTTATGAAAATGGGAGTACCAATCCTTGGAACATCAGCAGAGGACGTAGATGCTGCAGAAGACAGAGAATTGTTTGATAAAATACTAGAAGAATGCCATATTCCAAGACCAGCAGGAAAGACGGTATTTACAATTGATGAAGCACTTAAGGCGGCTCATGAACTTGGATACCCAGTGTTAATTCGACCTTCCTATGTATTAGGCGGGCAGGGAATGCAGATTGCAATTAACGACGAGGATATCAAGGAATTCATGGCAATCGTTAATCGTACCGTTCAAGAACATCCAGTTTTGGTAGACAAATATTTGGTTGGTAAGGAAATTGAAGTAGATGCGGTTTGTGATGGAGAAGACATTATTATTCCAGGTATCATGGAGCATATTGAAAGAGCTGGTATTCACTCAGGAGATAGTATTTCTGTATACCCAGCACAGAGTCTAAGTCCTAAGATTAAAAAAGTAATCGAGGAATATACAAGACGTTTAGCAAAATCATTACATGTACGTGGTCTGATTAATATACAGTTTATTGTAAGCAATGATGAAGTTTATGTAATCGAAGTGAATCCACGTTCTAGCCGTACGGTTCCTTATATTAGCAAAGTAACGGGAATTCCAATTGTTAAGCTTGCAACAAAAGTAATTGTTGGTAATACAATCAAAAGTTTAGGCTATCAGTCGGGATTACAGCCAGAAGCAGAGTATTTTGCAATCAAAATGCCGGTATTTTCTTTTGAAAAAATTAGAGGAGCGGAAATCAGTCTTGGACCAGAAATGAAATCTACAGGTGAAGTGCTAGGCATCGCAAAAACCTTCCACGAAGCTTTATACAAAGCGTTTATTGGAGCTGGAATTATACTGCCAAAGCATAAGCAAATTATTCTTACGGTAAAAGACTCCGATAAGATTGAAGCAATTGAAGTGGGACGTCGTTTTGAAGCATTAGGTTATAAAATATTTGCAACAAGAAGTACGTGCCAAATCTTAAATGAAAACGGTATTCGTGCAATCAAAATCAATAAGATAGAGCAAGAATCACCAAATCTTCTTGATTTGATATTAGAGCATAAGATTGACCTTGTAATCGATACTCCATCTCAAGGAGCTGCAAAGAGTAACGATGGATTCTTAATACGAAGAAATGCAATTGAAACAGGCGTACATTGTCTGACTTCTCTTGATACTGCCAATGCTCTTTTAACAAGCTTAGAACATGCCAATGATCAAGAATTAACATTAATTGATATTGCCACAATTTAATTAAATTTATAGTTTGGTATTGCCAAAATACAACAAAATTGCTATTTATAATAGTACTGTTTGGTACTATATTATAAATAGCAATTTTTAGTGTAAAGTATTAATTTTATTGATAAGCGGCAATAATTTCTTCTTTCATATTTGGACGAAAAGTCTTTGTTCGAAGCATTTCTATTTCGAATTTATAAGGAGGATAAGACTTCTTTGAATTTTCGGGATGAGGAATATATGGTGTTTCTAAGATTTTTGGTATTTCAACGAAGTCTTTATGATGTACAATGGATAGTAAAGCATCAAAACCGATTTGACCAAAACCAATGTTTTCATGGCGGTCTTTTTTTGCACCCATTGTATTTTTGCTATCGTTGATATGAAATACAGCAATTTGATCTTTCCCGATAAAATGATCAAATTGTTCCATAACACCATCAAAATCATGAATAATATCATATCCCGCATCATGAACATGACAAGTGTCAAAGCAGACACGAAGACGCTCAGGATGTGTGACACCATCATAAATTCGTGCTAATTCTTCAAAGGTGCATCCAAGTTCAGAACCCTTTCCAGACATGGTCTCTAAGGCAATGAGGCACTCTGAATTATTAGAAAATACTTCATTTAACCCTTTTATTACTTGCTTGATTCCCTTATCAATTCCTTCTCCAACGTGTGAACCAGGGTGTAAGATTAAAAGATTACTTCCAAGAGCAACACTACGTTCCATTTCAAGAATTAGAAAGCGCACTGCTAATTCAAAAATATCTGGCTTCACACTATTTGCCAGATTGATAATATAGGGTGAATGAACAACAAAATCTGTTAGGTCTTGCAATTTCATAAATTTTTTTGCTGCTTCAATATTTAAATCAGAAATCTCTTTTCTTCTGGTATTTTGTGGAGCGCCAGTATATATCATAAAAGTATTTGCATCATAAGAAACTGCTTCTTTTGCAGAAGCAAGAAACATTTCTTTGCCACTCATACTTACGTGTGAACCAATTTTTAACATATGATTTTCCTTTCCTGCATTTATTATTTGTAAGCTCAACATGAAAGTTGACTGTAATGAGTAGATTATACATGTTATTCTTTATAATTACCAGATTTGATTTAATTATAAATTAAAATAAAGCATGTACCAAACGAAGAAGAATTTCCTTTTCTTGCCTTAGTATGTTAAAATAATAAAAGAGTTTTCTTTAAATAAGTAAATGGAGGAATGAAATGAAGAAAGAAAATGTTTTTATAAAGATTTGGAGAGTAATTTATCCTGTAGGAATTTATTTTATCATAAGTAATGTGATTAGTTTCGTCTTTTTGCTGATTACTGCTCTGCTTATGAATATGGATATGATAGTAAGTCAAAATACATTTGATATGGTTGCTTTTCAAGAAGAACTTACGTTGATTTTGTATAAAAATTCCATGATGTTAACTGCTATTGCAGCAGCAATTACCATTCCAATTGCATGGTTGCTGTTTCAAAATGATCGAAAAAAAGAATATATTGAATATGAGAAAATAAGTGTATTGTCATATGGACTTATCGTATTGTCTGCAATAACAGCGTGCGTTGGAGCGAATCAATTGCTTACAATTATAAGGTTGGATGAAATCTTTCCTGGATACAAACAATTTGAGCAAGCGATTTTTGGAGGTAACATTCTAATACAGGTGTTAGCGGCTGTTATTTTAGCTCCAGTCATAGAAGAATTACTATTTCGAGGTTTGGTGTTTAATCGATTGAATCGTTATGCTGGAAAAATACCTGCTATGCTTATCTCAAGTGTGTTTTTTGGGGCCTATCATGGTAATATGGTGCAAGGCGTGTATGCTTTTGTAGTTGGTATGTTATTTGTATTTATTTATGATAGATATAAGAGTATTTTTGCACCTATTTTAGCACACGTGATAGCAAACTTAACTTCAATTCTTTCAAAAGAAATAGGAATTTTTGATGTTTTTTATACAAGTGATATAGCCTTTTATACTAGTACGGTAATCGTAATTGTATTGTGTATTGTGTCTCTTGTTCTAATTCATAAATTAGTTCGTAGACCAGACGTAAAAACTGTGGATCGAATCGTAAATATAAATGATATTAATTAAAAGTTTCAAAGCATGAATCGTTCTGCTTGATATAGAACGAAATCTTTGTGATGAGGTATGCGCTAATGTATACCTCATTGTTTATATAGTAGCAAGGTTCATAAAACCTCTCTGAGCATTTGTCACCAGTTTTAGAGCGTCTGCAAGCAGACGCTCTATTTTTTTGTAGTTAGAACAAAAAAATAGATAGTCGTTTTAGAGTTACTTCATAATATTTGTTTGTTTTAAGGAAAAAATAAAATATATTTATTCCATATAGTCGGACTAATTTATTGAAAATACTATATTATCAAATTATCTGACAATTAACGAAAAAAATTTATTTACAAGTTGAAAAAAATGTAGTATATTAAAACGAACAAAAAATGTAACTAAAATCAGCTGTTTATATTTGGAAGAAGAGATGAGGTATGACAATGGATAATCAAAAAGTATGTCCGAAATGCCAAGATACTGGATTGTATGATTCAAGATTTGAACATGATAATTGTGGTATTGGAGCAGTTGTTAATATTAAAGGACTAAAAACTCATGAAACTGTTGAGAATGCTTTAAAAATTGTAGAGAATTTAGAGCATAGAGCAGGAAAAGACGCAGAAGGTAAAACGGGTGATGGTGTAGGTATCTTATTACAGATATCCCACAAGTTTTTTTCAAAAGCTGTAAAAAATCTTGGAATCACATTAGGTGAGGAAAGAGACTATGGGGTTGGTATGTTTTTCTTCCCACAAGATGAGTTAAAGAGAAACCAGGCTAAGAAAATGTTCGAGATTATTGTAAAAAAAGAAGGACTAGAATTTTTAGGTTGGAGAGAAGTACCAATTCAACAAGAAATATTAGGACATAAGGCACTTGAATGTATGCCTTGTATTATGCAAGGCTTTGTAAAAAGACCAAGAACCATTGCACAAGGACTTGACTTTGATCGTAGACTTTATATTGTGCGACGCATTTTTGAGCAAAGCAATGACAATACATATGTAGTTTCATTATCGAGTCGTACCATCGTATATAAAGGAATGTTTTTAGTTGGACAGCTTCGTTTATTTTTTGAAGATTTGCAAAGCAAAGATTACGAATCGGCAATTGCTACAGTTCATTCCCGTTTTAGTACCAATACGAATCCAAGTTGGGAAAGAGCACATCCGAATCGTTTTATTGTACATAATGGAGAAATCAACACGATTATTGGCAATGTAGATAAGATGACTGCCCGTGAAGAAACAATGGAAACGGGTTACTTAAAAGGTGAATTACACAAAGTACTCCCAGTCATTAATCGTAGTGGATCTGACTCTGCAATGCTTGATAACGCGTTGGAATTTTTAGTAATGAGCGGAATGGAATTACCATTAGCAGTTACGATAACCATTCCTGAACCATGGGCGAATAATAAAAACATGACGCAGAAAAAGAAGGATTTTTATCAGTACTATGCAACGATGATGGAGCCATGGGATGGTCCAGCCTCAATCTTGTTTTCAGACGGAGATATTATGGGAGCCGTTCTTGATCGTAATGGATTAAGACCATCCAGATATTTTATTACAGAGGATGATTATTTGATTCTTTCTTCAGAAGTTGGTGTGTTAGATATAGATCCAACCAAGATTGTTGTAAAGGAAAGACTTCGTCCAGGTAAAATGCTTTTAGTTGATACCATAAAAGGAATTGTAATCGATGATGATGATTTAAAAAATTATTATGCGAGTAAACAGCCTTATGGTGAATGGTTGGATCGTAATTTGATTTCTTTAAAATCATTAAAAATTCCAAATCAGAGAGTTCCAGAATTTACAAAGGAAGAACGTTCTAGATTGCAAAAGGCATTTGGTTATACTTATGAAGAATTTAAAAATTCCATTATGCCAATGGCAAAAAATGCAGGGGAAGCCATTGCAGCTATGGGTATCGATAGCCCAATACCAGTACTATCTACGAAGCATCAACCGCTATTTAACTATTTTAAACAGTTATTTGCGCAGGTTACCAATCCTCCAATCGATGCGATTCGTGAAGAGATTGTAACGTCTACTACCGTTTATGTAGGTGAGGATGGTAACTTACTAGAAGAAAAAGCAACGAATTGTCATGTGCTAGAGGTAAACAATCCAATTCTTACCAATACAGATCTCTTGAAAATTAAAAGTATGAAAGTGGAAGGAATGAAAGTAGAAGTAATTCCGATTACTTATTATAAAAATACAAAGTTGGAAAGAGCAATCGAGCATCTTTTTGTTGAAGTGGATAGAGCACATAGAGAAGGTGCTAACATCTTAATCTTATCAGATCGTGGTGTGGATGAAAATCATGTTGCAATCCCTTCCTTATTGGCGGTTTCAGCACTCCAACAGCATTTAGTAAAGACAAAGAAAAGAACCTCTGTAGCAATGATTTTAGAAAGCGGTGAACCAAGAGAAGTACACCATTTTGCTACTTTACTAGGATATGGTGCATGTGCAATCAATCCATATTTGGCACAAGAAACCATTAAACAAATGATTGAAAATAAAATGCTTGATAAAGATTATTATGCAGCAGTTGATGATTATAATCAGGCGGTATTACATGGAATCATTAAAATTGCTTCTAAAATGGGTATATCAACGATACAATCCTATCAAGGCTCACAGATATTTGAAGCAATCGGTATCAGTAGTGAAGTCGTAGAAAAATATTTTACAGATACAGTAAGCCGTATCGGTGGAATTACGTTACAAGATATTGAACAAGACATTGACGATAGACATTCCAAGGCGTTTGATCCATTAGGTTTGGAAGTTGATTTGACTTTGGATAGTATTGGTTATCATAAGTTAAGAAGTCAAGGTGAAGAACACCAATATAATCCGCAGACGATTCATTATCTGCAAGAGGCTACAAGACGAGGAGATTACAATCTATTTAAAGAATATACAGCAATGATTAATAAAGAGACTCATCCTGCTAACTTAAGAGGACTGATTGATTTTAATTATCCAGAAAGTGGTATTCCAATCGAGGAAGTTGAAAGTGTTGCTTCTATTGTTAAGAGATTTAAAACAGGAGCTATGTCATACGGTTCTATTTCACAGGAGGCACATGAAACATTGGCGATTGCCATGAATAAACTTCAAGGTAAATCAAACAGTGGTGAAGGTGGAGAGAGTCTAGAAAGACTAAGCATTGGAATGGACGGCTTAAACAAATGCTCTGCAATTAAGCAGGTAGCATCAGGACGTTTTGGTGTTACTTCAAAATATTTAGTAAGTGCAAAAGAAATTCAAATTAAAATGGCACAGGGAGCAAAACCAGGAGAAGGTGGACACTTACCGTCTGCTAAGGTGTATCCTTGGGTTGCAAAAACCAGACATTCAACACCTGGTGTAGGCTTAATTTCACCACCGCCTCATCATGATATTTATTCCATCGAGGATTTGGCGCAGTTGATTTATGACTGTAAAAACGCCAATACCGATGCAAGAATATCCGTTAAGTTAGTATCGGAGGCAGGTGTAGGAACCATTGCGGCAGGTGTAGCAAAAGCGGGAGCACAGGTTATTTTAATTTCTGGATATGATGGCGGAACAGGAGCGGCACCTGCAAGTTCTATTCATAATGCAGGACTTCCATGGGAGCTTGGATTGGCAGAAACACATCAGACGTTACTATATAACGGACTTCGTAATAAAGTTACCATTGAAACAGATGGTAAATTAATGAGTGGACGTGACGTTGCCATAGCAGCTTTACTTGGTGCAGAAGAATTTGGATTTGCAACGGCTCCTCTTGTAACAATGGGCTGTGTTATGATGAGGGTTTGTAACTTAGATACGTGCCCAGTCGGCGTAGCAACTCAAAATCCTGAGCTTAGAAAACGTTTTAAAGGAAAGCCAGAATATGTCATTCATTTTATGCAGTTTGTGGCACAGGAATTAAGAGAGTACATGGCAAAGCTTGGCATTCGTACGGTAGATGAATTAGTAGGTAGAACGGATTTACTAAAAGTAAATGATAAAGTAACAAATGAAAGAGCAAGAAAAGTTGATTTATCAAAGATTCTTAACAATCCATTTGCTGAGAAAGGCGAAAAAGTAACCTTTGATCCAAAACAGGTATTTGATTTTGAATTGGAAAAAACATTAGATGAAAAGGTTCTTCTTAAGAAATTAAAACCTGCGTTGGTAAATAAACAAAAAAGAAGCATTGAAATTGATGTTAAAAATACAGATCGTTCTTTTGGAACCATATTTGGTTCAGAGATAACAAAGTTATACCACGATACACTTGAGGATGATACCTATACGATTAAATGTCATGGTGCTGGAGGCCAAAGTTTTGGTGCGTTTATTCCAAACGGACTTACCTTAGAACTAACAGGTGATAGTAATGACTATTTTGGAAAAGGACTATCAGGTGGTAAATTAATTGTATATCCGCCTAGAGGAATCAAATTCAAACCAGATGAAAATATCATTATTGGTAACGTTGCATTATATGGTGCAACCAGTGGCAAAGCGTATATCAATGGTGTTGCAGGAGAACGTTTCTGCGTTCGTAACTCAGGAGCACATGCAGTAGTAGAAGGTGTGGGTGATCATGGTTGCGAGTATATGACAGGAGGACGTGTAGTCGTTCTTGGTAAAACTGGTAAAAACTTTGCAGCTGGTATGAGTGGCGGTATTGCTTATGTATTAGATGAAGACAGTGATTTGTATACTAAGTTAAATAAAGCAATGGTTTCCATTGAGGAAATCACATCAAAATACGATGTGTTAGAATTAAAAGATATGATTAAGGAACATGTTGCTTATACAAATTCTGAAAAAGGAAAGTTAATTCTAGATAATTTTGGAACTTACTTACCAAAGTTTAAGAAAATTATTCCACATGATTACAATCGTATGTTGATGACGATTGTTCAGATGGAAGAAAAAGGCCTTAGCAGTGAACAAGCACAAATTGAAGCTTTTTATGCAAATACTAGGAAGTAGGAGGAGAGAACAATGGGAAAGCCAACAGGATTTATGGACTATAAAAGAGAAACAAGCGAAACAGTAAAGCCTAAGGTAAGAATTAAGAATTTTAACGAATTCCATATTCCTCTATCCAAGGAAAAACAAAGACTTCAAGGTGCTAGATGTATGGAGTGTGGTGTTCCGTTTTGCCAGTCAGGAATCAACTTAATGGGTATGACAACAGGATGTCCAATCAATAATTTAATACCAGAATGGAATGATTTGGTTTATACGGATAATTTGAATCAAGCATACAATCGTTTAGCAAAAACAAATAATTTTCCAGAATTTACAGCTAGAGTTTGCCCTGCTCCTTGTGAAGCGGCATGTACTTGTGGGTTGAATGCAGATTCTGTTTCAATCAAAGAAAATGAGTATTTAATTATTGAAAATGCATATCAAGAAGGATATGTAAAAGCAAATCCTCCAAAAGTAAGAACAGGGAAAAAAGTTGCAGTAATTGGTTCAGGGCCTGCAGGTCTTGCGGCGGCTGATCAATTAAACAAACGAGGTCATCTGGTTACTGTATTTGAACGAAGTGACCGCATCGGTGGACTCCTCATGTATGGAATTCCGAATATGAAATTGGAAAAACATATTATAGAGCGTAAAATTTCCATTATGGAAGAAGAAGGTATCGAATTTGTTACCAATGCTGATGTAGGTGGAAATTATAAGGCAAATAAGATATTAAAAGACTTTGACCGTGTTGTATTGGCTTGTGGGGCTTCTAATCCTAGAGATATTTTAGTGCCTGGTCGTGATGCAAAAGGTATTTATTTTGCAGTAGATTTCTTAAAGGCTACGACAAAAAGCTTATTGGATTCTGATTTGACGGATGGAAATTATATATCAGCCAAAGATAAAAAGGTACTCGTAATTGGTGGTGGAGATACTGGAAATGATTGTGTAGGTACTTCTATACGTCATGGAGCGGCAAATGTGATTCAGCTTGAAATGATGCCAAAATTACCAGATACCAGGGCAGAAGACAATCCTTGGCCACAGTGGCCAAAAGTTTGTAAAACAGACTATGGTCAGGAAGAAGCAATTGCAGTATTTGGAAAAGATCCAAGAGTCTATCAAACAACAGTAAAAGAGTTCGTTGCAAATAAAGAAGGTAATGTATGCCAAGCAAAGATTGTTACCCTTGATTGGCAAAAAGATGCATCAACTGGTCGAATGAATATGGTTGAGGTAGAAGGAAGTGAACAGACAATAGACGTTGATTTGGTACTAATTGCAGCAGGATTTCTTGGGTGTCAAGATTATGTAACAAAAGCGTTCGGAGTTGAACTAAACGAAAGAAGTAATGTAGCGACGCAAGCGGGTAAATACAAAACAAACGTGGAGAATGTGTTCACCGCTGGAGATATGCATAGAGGACAGTCCTTGGTTGTATGGGCAATCAGAGAAGGAAGAGAAGTTGCACGTGAAGTTGATTGTGATTTAATGGGATATACGAATTTGTAAAAGATAAGAAGGCTCCTATCAGAAGTGTTGATAGGAGCTTTCTTATAGTAAAAATTAGGTAACTTACCTAACATATCTTGTAACTTAGTGATTCGATTCTTGTAATATAAGTTTACTACATATATAATGTAAAAGAATTTGATAAGGAAACAAAGGAGGTATAGAGGTGGAGCATGTGGCAGATACCATAATTGAGGTAAAACATATATCGAAGCATTTTAGTGAGGTTAAGGCAGTTGATGATATCAGTTTTTCGGTACAAAAAGGTGAGCTATTTGGGTTTTTAGGGGTAAATGGAGCTGGAAAATCGACTACAATTAATATGTTATGTACCTTGTTTGCACCTACTGCAGGAGGAGCAAACATTTGCGGATATACGTTAGGAAAAGAAAATGATAAGATAAGAAAGAGTATTGGTGTTGTTTATCAAAATAATTGTCTGGATGGTGAACTTACGGTAAAAGAAAATTTATTAGTAAGGGGTTCGTTATATGAAAATAATTATAAGAAACTAAAGGACAATCTGTTGAGGGTTAGCTCATTTTTATCGTTAGATGAGATACTAAACCGCCCGTTTGCTAAATTGTCAGGGGGACAAAAACGTAGATGCGAAATTGCAAGAGCGTTAATGCATGAACCTGAAATATTATTTTTGGATGAGCCAACAACAGGGCTTGATCCTGCTACCAGAAAAAACGTATGGAAAATCATTGAGAAGTTAAGAAGTGAGAAAAATATGACCGTGTTTTTAACGACTCATTATATGGAAGAAGCGGCAAAAGCAAACCATATTGCAATCATTGATGAAGGTAAGATAAAGCAATACGGAACACCGTTTTCCTTAAAAGAGCAGTTTGTAAAGGATCATTTAAGATTATTTACAAAACAAAAAGAAGAATTAGAAAAAGAACTACATAAAAATAATCAACACTATGTGGTAAAAGAGGAATGGATTGATATTTTTCTTTCAAATACAATGGATTCACTTCCTATTATAAATAAAGTAAGACCATTAATTGATGGTTTTGAAGTAATTCAAGGGTCGATGGATGATGTATTCTTAAATGTGACTGGAAAAAACCATACGAATAGGGAAGAAAAATAAGGGGGGGAATTGAATGATTGGTTTGTATTATATCATAAAGAGAAATATTTTAATTTATATAAGAGATAAAACATCAGTATTTTTTTCTTTGCTATCAATGCTAATTGTCATCGGACTTATGGTCTTATTCTTAGGAAATATGAATCGTGATGAGGTAGTTTACATCTTAGAAAAATATGGCGGTCAAAGAGATAAGGCTCTTGATTTAGCGAATGCAACAAACTTAATTCAGGTATGGACCATCGCAGGATTGCTTGTGGTAAATTCACTTACGGTTAGTCTTACGATGATTGGAATGATTGTAGAAGATGAAGCGAAAAACCGAATCGAGAGCTTTTATGTGGCGCCAATCAAACGAAGTAGATTAGCACTAGGCTATGTGAGTGCATCGATTATAATGGCGAGTCTAATTTGTATGATTACGTTAGCAATTAGCCAAGCGTATTTATTTTTAACAGATTCAACTGTATTTACGGTACAACAAGTAGTACAATTACTGGTTCTAATTATCGTCAATGTATTTGTATACTCCAGCTTGTTATTCCTAATTGCTATATTTGTACATAGTGTAAGTGCATGGTCAACATTGGGAAGTTTAATTGGGACTTTGGTAGGATTTGTAGGGGCAATCTACTTGCCGATGGGAATGTTACCAGAATCGGTACAAAACGTGTTAAAGTGCTTACCGATTCTACATGGAATCTCTCTAACGAGACAAATAAGTACCCAAATAGCGCTAGAAAATACCTTCCTTGGATTACCAGAGGAAGTGAGTAAAGAGTATCAAAGGTATATGGGAATCACTGTAGAGGTAAAGGATCGAATTATATCAAGTGGCTCTCAATTTGTCTTTTTAATTGTATGTAGTGTTTTGGCACTCATTGTAGCGAGTATTTTATTAAAGAGAAGGGAAATAAAGAATCGTTAAACTTGTAAGCAAAAAAGCACATTTATGAAAGGGCGTTAGAAAGGAAGAAGAGGGTGAAGATAATTATTGAAGAGAGAGAACCAGATGAAGAAGACACGATTCTCATTCGATGTAAAGAATTAGACGAATCTCTTTTGAAGCTAATCTATCAGTTAAAGACTGATAAAAAGAAAATTGTAGGTACTCAAAATGGAGAAATAACTATGATTGAACTAAATCATGTCTATTATTTTGAAGCGGTTGATAACAGAGTCTATTGTTACTGTGAAAAAGAAGTTTATGAAACAAAGCTTCGCCTATATGAAATAGAAAAAGAATATGGTGAAACAGATTTTTTTCGTGCATCTAAGTCTAGTATAATTAATTTATCAAAGGTAAAAAGTATCAATCCGATTTTTAACGGACGCTTTGAAGCTGTTTTGAAAAATAAGGAGCGGGTTATTATTTCCAGACAATATGTAGCGGATCTAAAGCAACGCTTTGGAATATAAGATAGAAAGGAGTGTTGTGTTTGGGAAAGATAAAATCAATAATAAACACGTTTTCTTATATTACTACTTGTGTAATAATTGGAACGGCAATTTATATAAAGGTATTTTGGCAAAATACCCAACTCACGGTGGATATTCTGTGGCAAATTTTATCGGTATCTTTGTTGTGTAGTTTAGGAAACGTTCTTTATTTTGATAATCATAAAGAGTTGGATGAGAAAAGTTTAAAGAAACGATTTTTGATTCGAATCATCGTACATTATTTGTATATCAATTGTATTGTAATTGGATTTGGATTGATTTATGAATGGTTTTATTTAGATCGAATCGATATGATGGTTTCCATTTTTATTATGATACTTTTTATTTTTATTCTTATTTGGTTTACCAATTTTTTACGTGATAAAGAACTTGCAGAACAGCTTAATGAAAAGTTGAAAGAATATTATAAAAAAGAATAGAACGATAAAAGGATAGGGAATCTTGTTACCCTATCCTTTGAACTATAAAAGTATTATTTATTTTTTCGATATTGAATTGGCGTCAAACCTATCTGTGTTTTAAATACGCGGATAAAATGTTCTGGGTTTTCATATCCTACCATATTCGAAATATCCTCTACCAACATATTGCTAGTTTTTAAAATATGACATGCTTTATTGAGACGGCATTCTTTCACTAAATTACCAAAGGTATTGCCTAACTTTTCCTTAATGTATTTTGATAAATAAGGTTCTGTTAAATGAAAGTGCTCTGCCATTGACGTCAATGTGATATCGTTGTAATGTTCTTTGATGTATGCATGCATTTCTTTTGCACGTTCATCTTGTAATCCATTATTCCCGTTTAATTCTCCAAGTCTGTTAATTGCAGTAATCAAAGCTTGAATTGAAGCTTTAATTATATCATCATCAATTCCAACACCCCAATATGTCTTATTATTTTCAACAATACCAACATATGCAATAGCCTTGGAGGAAGAACCACGCGTCAAAGAATGCTCGGAGTAATCAACTAAATCATATTCAAAACCAAAATACTCTTTTAAGGCATTGCTTACAGCATCCAAACGCCCATTTCCCATTCCATTTATGATAACTTTTTTACCTTTATGAAATACAGTAAGCTCGGTTTGAATACCATTTTTTTGCTTAAAGTGACATTCATCAACTGCAAAGGTAGAAGGTACGTCAACGTATTCTTCTTTAAAGATTTCATAAATCCACTGAGGAGTCAATTCTTTGTGTTCACGATCTGAAACACTCTTTGCCAAGTAACTTACTTCTTCCTTCATTTTATCTGGCATAATAATACCAAAATTATTCTTAAGAATATAGCCCACTCCCCCCTTGCCAGACTGGCTGTTAAAGCGTATAACATCCGAATCATAGGCGCGACCAATATCTTTAGGATCAATTGGAAGATATGGAACGTTCCAGATATTATTTTCTTTTGCTTCGTGGCAAGCCATACCTTTTGCAATGGCATCCTGATGAGATCCTGAAAATGCAGTAAATACTAATTCGCCCGAGTAAGGCTGTCTTTCATAAACATGCATACGAGTCAAACGTTCATAGACTTCTGCAATCTCAGGTAAATTACTAAAATCAAGATTAGGATCAACTCCATGTGAAAACATGTTCATAGCAACTGTAATAACATCAAGATTGCCTGTTCTTTCACCATTTCCAAATAATGTTCCCTCCAAACGATCTGCACCTGCAAGCAAACCAAATTCAGCGTCACTGATACCGCAGCCTCTGTCATTGTGAGGATGAAGAGATAAAATTACATTTTCTCTATAGTCTAGATTCTTATGTATGAATTCTACTTGACTGGCAAATACATGAGGCATAGCATTTTCAACTGTTGTTGGAATGTTAATAATTGCCTTATTATTACTGGTTGGTTTCCATACATTTAAAACAGCGTTACACACCTCAAGGGCATAATCGACTTCTGCACCCGGAAAACTTTCAGGGCTGTATTCGAATTGGAAATTACCTTCTGTTTCCATGGCAAGTTTTTTTAATAATTTTGCACCTTGAATGGCAATTTCTTTTACTTCTTCCTTAGATTTTTTAAATACTTGTTCCCTTTGAGCAACGGATACAGAATTATATACGTGCACAATTGCATTTGGCGCTCCTTTTAAAGCCTCAAAGGTTTTCTTGATAATATGTTCTCTTGCTTGTGTTAATACTTGAATTGTAACATCAGATGGAATCATATTTCGATCAATTAATGCTCTGACGAATTCAAATTCTGTTTCAGAGGCAGCAGGAAATCCAACTTCAATTTCTTTGAAGCCAATTTTAACTAGTAATTGAAAAAATTCCAACTTTTCCTCAAGACTCATTGGTTCGATTAAGGCTTGATTGCCATCACGAAGGTCGACGCTACACCATATTGGGGCTTTATCAATTGCGTCTTTTTTTACCCAGTCATAAGTCACATTAGTAGGCATAAAATACATCTTTTCATACTTTGTAAAATTTTTCATTCTTTCTTCCTCTTTTCTATAAAATTAAGTGGACAAGTCCGCGTTTACTATTAATAAAAAAGTCCTTCATCTCAAACTGATTACTCAGTATAGAGACGAAGGACTATATAATCGACTTCGCGGTACCACTCTAATTCACGGCTATTTCATGAATCCTTCACGATTAGCACATGCACTCTATCGATACAGCCAATTGGCTTATATCGACTCCCTTTAACGCAAGGATTACGTCTAACACTACTTTTACAACTAATAATTGTAAGTTCGAATAGCAGTTCCAAGGCTAGTTCCTTATATTCTGTCTGTTACTTCACACCAACCAGTAACTCTCTGAAAGCCAGGCAATAAGTAATACTCCTTTTCATAACCTTTGATGATTTAAGTTTTACATTGAAATAATAATATCATAGGCGAAACAATACTTCTAGTACTAAATTTAATCAATTTGATTGATAAAATTTAATATAAGCATCCTATTATTATTAATTTCTTTTGTAGAACTACAATATTGATTATAATGAAACGTATCAGATTAAAATTTTTTGTATTTTTTGTAGTAATAGTAAAACAAATAACGTTATTATTAATATAACAATAATTTTTGGGATATGAGTGGAGGAAAAAAGATGTTGATATATCTTTCGATGATAGAAACAGAGGAAGAAAAGCATAAGTTTGTACAAGTGTATGAAACGTATCAATATTTTATGTGGTATGTTGCAAATGAAATTTTACACGACAAATATCTGGCAGAGGATGCAGTTCAGGAAGCATTCTTGGCGCTTACCAGACATTTGGATAAAGTAGAGGAGGTTAAGAGTACGAAAACAAAGAATTTTATCGCCACAATTGTAAAAAGTAAATCAATTGATATGATTCGAAAGAAAAAAAATGAAATAGAAGAATACGAAGAAGAAATAGTAGGAGAAAGTAAAGAAAATATTTTAGAAGAATACATACAAAAAGAAGAACACAACAAGATTGTGAATGCCATTCATCAAATGGAGGAGTTATACCGTGTTGTATTCGAATATAAATATCTTCATGAGCTATCAGATAAAGAGATTGCAGAAATTTTGGAGGTGACTCCTAAAGTTGTCAATGTAAGATTGTTTCGAGGCAAAAAGAAGTTAAAAGAGTTACTTATGAAGGAGGATAATAAATATGCAAAGCAGTAATGAAAAGTTACGTAAAGCATTAGAGGATAGTTTAGAAAAAGATTTATCCTTCGTTCCAGATGATAAAGAAATAAAAAAAATCTATACTCCCTCTCCTAAATTCGAAGAACAAATGCGAAAGCTAATCAAACGTATTAGGATGAAAGAAAAATTCCAGATTATTGTTATGAATAAAAAGAAACTTTCTTACGTTGCTGTAGCGGCTATTCTAATTCTTGGAATACGTCTTAGTATGCCATTGATAACAGTTGAGGAAAAAGGAAATGAAATGGCAACTCGGCCAGAGAGTGCACTTGAATCAAACGACCAATACGAAGCAAAAAATAATGAGAAGTCTGATACTACAACCGAACAATCCATAACAAGTTCTGGAATGGAAAATGACTTTGAATGGAGCATCAAATCAACGAGTGATGATACTGTAATTCTTATTCTTGCAAATCCTTCAGCAGATGAGTGGCACTATACGAGTATAACACGTATAGAAAAAATAGATCAGGACAAAGTAAGCGTGGTTTATACGAGCGATAACTTGCAAGAAGAGACACTTGCTTCTGCTTCAAATATAGAAGAAACATTGAATCGCTTTGATTACAGTATGGATGTAAGTGGTAGATATATCTTATACCGAAATATAAATGAAAACCAAATAACATTAGAATTAGAAATTCCATAAAGGAGGATATGAGTATGAAACGAAGAAAACTGAAACAAATGTTAGCGGGAGTAGTGATTGCTACGAATATTTTAGCATTAGCTGCTTGTGGAAGTAGTAAAGGTGCAGATACAACAACGGAACAGTCTGTTAATATGGAAAGTTCCAGTGGAGTGGAGATGTCAGATTCAAAAGCTGATATGGCAACTCCACAAGAAGGCGCTGTGGGAATTGAAAGTCAAACAGAGATAATGAATGATACAAGTCAAATATCTGGACAGAAGTTAATAAAGGAAGTGAGTATGTCCGTTGAGACAAAGACATTTGATGATTTTATCAATGAACTTACCGCTCAAATCGGAAGTTTTGGTGGATACGTAGAAAATTTAGACATAAGTGGTGGAAGTTATGAATACGAAAATTATCGCTCTGGCTATCTGGTTGCAAGAATACCAGCAGAACGGTTGGATGGATTTGTAAAAATAGTAAAAGATAGAGGCAATGTTATTCGAGCCAATGAACAGACCACGGATGTAACACTACAATATGTAGATACAGAAAGTCGTTTAAAAGCACTAAAAATTGAGCAAGAAACTTTAATGACGCTTTTAGAAAATGCGACAAAAATGGAAGACATCATAGCAATACAAAGTCAGTTAACTCAGGTAAGATATGAAATCGAGTCAAAAGAATCGCAAATACGTACTTACGATAACTTAGTAAATTACAGTACAGTACGAATTGATTTTGCAGAAGTAGATAGAGAAACACAAGTAGAAACAAAATCATTTGCTAACCAAATCAAAGCAAAGCTATCCGATAATGTATATGCAATTAAAGAAGGATTTAAGAATTTTCTCATTGAATTCATAGCAGCATTACCTTATCTTATCCTTTGGGGCGTAATTATTTTTGCATTTGTAATAGGAGGGAAAAAAATCTATAAAAAACACATCAATAAGATTGTAAAAGGTAAGACAATCACTAATAATAAGGAAACAATCAATCAAGAAGACAACGAAAAAAATAAAAAAGAATAACGTGCAAAAATAAGTGCACTATATTATAATGTAACTTATCGGAAGGAAATCAAGCGGCTGCGAAGCAGACATTTGATTTCACCCGATAAGTTAGCGATGGAGCAAAGCTCAAGAGCTACTACACGAAGTGTAGGAATCGGAAGGAAATCAAGCGGCTGCGAAGCAGACATTTGATTTCACCCGATAAGTTAGCGATGGAGCAAAGCTCAAGAGCTACTACACGAAGTGTAGGAATCGGAAGGAAATCAAGCGGCTGCAAAGCAGACATTTGATTTCACCCGATAAGTTAGCGATGGAGCAAAGCTCAAGAGCTACTACACGAAGTGTAGGAATCGGAAGGAAATCAAGCGGCTGCAAAGCAGACATTTGATTTCACCCGATAAGTTAGCGATGGAGCAAAGCTCAAGAGCTACTACACGAAGTGTAGGAATCGGAAGGAAATCAAGCGGCTGCAAAGCAGACATTTGATTTCACCCGATAAGTTAGGAAAGTATAATGTAGTGTGCTTTTGTTATGCACATCTTGTAGATTGGAAGTAAAAATGAGAATTACAGAAAAAGATAATAATATTATTTTAGAAGAAATGGAATCCTTTGATATAGAACAAATTTTAGAATGTGGACAGTGCTTTCATTTTGAGCAACTTGATGTCAAAGAATATGTTATTGTTGCAAAGCGTCATTTATTACATATAAAGCAAATAAATGACCAAATCATTTTCTTTCAAACGAGTATGGAGACCTTTCATACAGTCTGGAGACCCTATTTTGATTTGGACAGAAATTATAATGAAATAAAAAGCTGGCTAATTACAAATGAAAAAACACTTTTAAATAGAAGTGCAGAATTGGAGAAGGCAATCACAGAGTATGGCGGAATTCGAATTTTAAACCAAGATTTTTTTGAAACATTGATATCTTTTATCATATCTCAAAACAAACAAATACCGCATATAAAACAGATTATTAATACGATTTCTATAAAATATGGAGATCTTGCAGGAGAGATATGTGGCAAATCTTATTATCATTTCCCTACGCTTTTGCAACTTGCTAAAGTTACAGAAAATGAACTTCGATTATGTAAGACAGGTTTTCGTGCTCCTTATATTGTAGATGCTTGTGAGAAGTTGCTAAAGGAAATTGTTCTTGAGTCACGTTTGTTACATGCTGATTCGAATCAAACGATGGAAGAGTTGATGCTGATAAAGGGTGTTGGAATAAAGGTGGCAAGTTGTGTTGCTCTTTTTTCTTTGTCACAGAGAAATGTATTTCCAATTGATGTATGGGTTAAGAGAATTATGGAAAAAATCTATTTTGAAAAGGAAACAAAAAAGGAAGAAATCGCTTCCTTGGCAAAACAATTATATGGTTCTTTTGGTGGATATGCCCAGCAGTATTTATTCTACTACGCGAGGGAAAACAATATCAAAGTAGATGAAAGGTAATAAGAATAAATCCCTAAACTGTGTAGTATGATTAATAGAAATAGATGCAATTTTTTTAAAAGTGAGAAAAAATGAGAAAACAAGAGAAAATAAGAGCTATATTGAGATTGTATTAAAAAATCGATGTGTCAAAACAGTTGCATAAATGTAACAAATTAACTAATATATGACTATCGATTAGCACTCGAGTTAAGTGAGTGCTAATAAATCAAAAACTAAAATAGCTGTATTGACGTGAAAGAAAACGTCAGGAAAGGAGTCAAAATGAAATTAGTACCATTAGGAGACAGAGTTGTAATTAAACAATTAGTAGCGGAAGAAACTACAAAGTCAGGTATTGTTTTACCAGGACAAAATAAAGAAAAACCACAACAGGCGGAAGTTGTAGCAGTAGGACCAGGTGGAGTAGTAGATGGTAAAGAAGTAGAAATGCAAGTAAAAGCAGGAGATAAAGTAATATACTCTAAATACTCTGGAACAGAAGTTGAAATTGATGATGAACAGTTCATCATTGTAAAACAAAGTGATATCTTAGCTGTAATTGAATAAAAAAGACATTATATTTGGGAAAATGAACTATAAAACATTCTAGGAGGAATAAAAACATGGCAAAAGAGATTAAGTTTGGTGCAGAAGCTAGAGCTGCATTAGAATCAGGTGTAAATCAGTTAGCAAATACAGTAAGAGTAACATTAGGACCAAAAGGTAGAAATGTTGTATTAGACAAATCTTACGGAACACCACTTATTACAAATGATGGTGTAACGATTGCAAAAGAAGTGGAATTAGAAGACGCATTTGAAAACATGGGTGCACAACTTGTAAAAGAAGTTGCTACTAAGACAAATGATGTGGCAGGAGATGGAACAACAACTGCAACTGTTTTAGCACAAGCTATGATTAACGAAGGAATGAAGAACTTAGCAGCAGGAGCGAATCCAATTATCTTAAGAAAAGGTATGAAGAAAGCAACTGAAGTAGCGGTAGAAGCAATTGCTGGAATGAGCCAGAAAGTAAATGGAAAAGACCACATTGCTAAAGTAGCTGCAATTTCTGCTGGTGATGTTGAAGTTGGTAACATGGTTGCTGATGCAATGGAAAAAGTATCAAACAATGGTGTTATTACAATAGAAGAGTCAAAGACAATGCTTACAGAGCTTGATTTAGTAGAAGGTATGCAGTTTGACAGAGGATATATCTCAGCATATATGTCTACTGATATGGAAAAAATGGAAGCAGTTCTTGACAATCCATATATTTTAATTACAGATAAGAAAATTTCAAATATTCAAGATATTTTACCAATTCTTGAGCAAATTGTTCAATCAGGATCAAAATTATTGATTATTGCAGAAGATGTAGAAGGTGAAGCATTAACTACTTTAATCGTTAACAAATTAAGAGGAACCTTCCAAGTAGTTGCTGTTAAAGCACCAGGTTACGGCGACAGAAGAAAAGCAATGTTAGAAGATATTGCAATTTTAACAGGTGGTCAGGTCATTACAGATGATATGGGACTTGATTTAAAAGAAACTACTATGGAACAACTTGGACGTGCAAAATCTGTTAAAGTTCAAAAAGAAAACACAGTTATTGTTGATGGAGAAGGAAAGAAAGATGATATTTCCTTTAGAATCAATCAGATTAAAGCTCAGATTGAAGAAACAACTTCTGAATTTGATAAAGAAAAATTACAGGAAAGACTTGCTAAATTATCAGGTGGTGTTGCAGTTATTCGCGTAGGTGCTGCGACTGAAACTGAAATGAAAGAAAAGAAATTACGCATGGAAGATGCTTTAGCAGCAACAAGAGCTGCAGTAGAAGAAGGTATCATTGCAGGTGGTGGATCTGCATATATTCATGCTTCAAAAGAAGTTGCTAAATTAGTTGATACTTTAGATGGAGATGAAAGAACAGGTGCTAATGTTATCTTAAAAGCATTAGAATCCCCATTATTCCATATCTCAGCTAACGCTGGATTAGAAGGATCCGTAATCATTAGTAAAGTAAAAGAACAAGAACCAGGCATTGGTTATGATGCATTAAAAGACGAATATGTAAACATGGTAGAAGCTGGAATTCTTGACCCAGCTAAGGTTACAAGAAGTGCATTACAAAATGCAACAAGTGTAGCATCTACCTTACTTACAACTGAATCTGTTGTAGCAAATATTAAAGAAGACGCTCCAGCTATGCCAGCAGGTGCACCAGGAATGGGAATGATGTAATCATTTGATTTCAAAAAAGGATTCGATTATCCAATAACGATAATCGGATTCTTTTTTTGTTACATTATAAAATCAGAACCTAGATACATAATATCAAAATAGCTGCAAATACTAAAAAAAAGGAAAGGAGCCACTATGAAAGTTAAAAAAGATATTTATAATAGTATTGATAATTTAAGTGAAAAATATGTAAATGCAGCATCTACAACGGATAGCACTGGATTAATTCCATCAAATCCAGCATCAGAAGAAGAATTAGAGTCTTATAAAGAAATATACAATTTTCAAGTTCCATTAGAGGATGAGTCTGAAAATAAATAGTAAATTTGTCTAAATTAATTTACTTGTAAAAGGAACCTATAAGTGGTAAAATTGAATTCCTTTTTATAAAAGTTTTTATAAAAAGAAAATACCTACCACACGGGTTCCTTTGTCAATCTCAAAGGAAAAGGAATATCCTAAGATATTCTGTCGCTTGGCAAGATATTTTAACAAAATATTACTACCAGGAGGTAAAAAATGATTAAGGTAGAAAAACTAAGTAAGACGTATCAGGTCTTAAGAAGAAATGCGGGGCTAAAAGAAGCGTTTCAATCCCTCTTTCAAAAAGAATACGAAGAAATAAGAGCGTTAGATGAGGTCACCTTCGATATCCTGGATGGAGAGATGGTAGGCTATATTGGTCCAAATGGGGCAGGAAAAAGCAGTACCATAAAGGTATTAAGTGGAATATTAACACCTGATTCTGGAACATGCGTAATTGATGGAAGAATTCCATGGAAAAACAGGAAATCTCATGTGCGAGAGATTGGTGTTGTATTTGGACAACGTTCTCAATTATGGTGGGATGTTCCAGTCATTGACTCATTTGAGTTGATTCGAGATATCTATATGATTCCCAAAGAGAAATATGAAAGTAATTTGGAAGAGCTTACCGTGTCACTTTCACTGGAACAAATTATAAAAACTCCAGTAAGGCAATTGTCATTAGGACAACGAATGCGATGTGAAATAGCTGCTTCGCTACTACATAGTCCCAAAATTCTTTTTTTGGATGAGCCAACCATTGGCTTAGATGCGGTATCTAAGCTAGCGGTAAGAGAATTTATCATACAATTAAATCAAAAACATAATACAACTGTAATCTTAACCACGCATGATATGCAAGATATCGAAGCGCTTACATCAAGAATTCTTCTAATTGGAAAAGGAAAGATACTTTTAGATGGAAGCCTTACTAATTTAAAAGAGCACTCTAGGAATCAAAGTGCATCTCTTGATGAAATTGTGGCACAGTTATATAGGCAATATGAAATATAGGAGGTATGTGACATGATTAAATACATATCTTTTTTTCGCATGCGCTTTATAAATGGTTTTCAATACAAAATAGCAGCCTTGGCTGGAATTGTAACCCAGTTTGTATGGGGAGCTATGGAGATACTTTTGTTTCAAGCTTTTTATCGTACAAATGAAAATGCATTTCCAATGGAGTTTTCGGCACTTACTTCCTATATTTGGATGCAGCAGGCATTTCTAGCATTGTTTATGACTTGGTTTTGGGAAAAAGAATTGTTTGATTCCATACAAACTGGAAATATTGCGTATGAATTGTGCAGACCAACGGATATTTATACGATGTGGTTTGTAAGGGGAATGGCGAATCGGGCATCTAAGGCTTTGCTACGTTGTGTACCGATTTTATTAATGGCTTATCTACTTCCAAAACCATACGGACTTGTCTTACCCTCTGACTTAGTTTTACTGGCTTGGTTTTTATTCTCTATGCTTCTTGGTTTTTTGGTCGTAGTTGCATTTGGGATGATTATATATGGAATTACATTTTATACCGTAAATCCAATGGGAGTTCGTATGGTAAGCCAATCACTTGCCGAATTTTTAGCCGGCGCAGTGATTCCTCTACCATTTTTGCCCGATTCAATCAAGAAAGTAGTGGAGCTTTTACCTTTTGCGGCAATGCAAAATGCCCCTTTTCGAATTTATAGTGGAGATATTAGCGGAAAATACTTATATCAAACAATCTTACTACAAATCATATGGTTAGTTATTATGGTAGTATTAGGAAAAATTATTATGCATAGTGCATTAAAGAAGCTTTGTATACAAGGAGGTTGAGAGGAGACTACTATGAAGTTATATTTAAAATATTTAAGCATACATATTAAAAGTATATTACAATATAAAACATCATTTCTTTTGACTAGCATTGGTCAATTTTTAGTATCCTTCAACGTTTTCCTCGGTATACTTTTTATGTTTCAGAGATTTTCCAATGTAGAAGGATTTACCTATAGTGAATGTCTTATGTGTTATTCTATCGTACTTTTATCTTTTTCTTTTGCAGAATGTTTTTTTCGCGGTTTCGATATGTTTGCAGGTATGATAGGAAATGGAGAGTTTGATCGAATATTGGTTCGGCCTCGCGGACTTATCTTTCAAGTTATTGGTAGCAAAATAGAACTTACAAGAGTTGGCAGGGTGCTACAAGCAATTGTTATGTTTTGCTACGCGATTCCTAGAAGTGGTATTATCTGGAGTGCGAGCAAAGTTATAACATTAGTAAATATGGTTTTTGGAGGAACAGTTGTCTTTGCAGGGTTATTTGTGATTTATGCTTCGCTATGCTTTTTTACAATAGAAGGTTTGGAATTTATGAATATATTTACAGACGGTGCAAGAGAATATGGAAAGTACCCAGTTAATATATATGGTAAAAACGTGTTGAAGTTTTGTACCTACTTGGTACCATTTGCTCTTTTTCAATACTATCCGTTTTTATATTTAACAGGTAAAAGTAATCAAATATTTCTTGCCTTCTACCCAATACTTGGAGGTTTATTTTTAATTCCATGTTATCTTCTATGGCAAAGCGGGGTAAGGCATTATAAATCAACTGGCTCCTAAGACATAGACAAGTAAAATAGAACACCCCCATCAATCTATGGTTGATGAGGGTGTAGAATTAATTTTTGGAATATAGATATTCTAAAAATTGAATGCTGTTTTCTTGGTTTTGTGTGTTGACTATAATGCTGTAGTAAGGAGTTTCGGCATATGAATTAGTTTCTTGAAATATTTTACTATCACTAATATCCATTGCACACATAAATGGATTACCTTCTGAATCTGTCCCTGTAATAAATCTGTCCTTATGTTTCTCATAAAAATCAGTAGGAAGGATTGTTTTTAAATCAGCAAAGGCATCTTTATCAACAAAAAAATCGATCATATCTTTATTCATAATAGTGGCATCAATTGTTTTTGCTGCAAATTGAGCAAACATCTTAGCAGAAGAATTCATGCTATATTCATCAGACATATCTGTTTTCATTTGAATGGATGTATCAAGGTTTAATTTTGTTTTTGTTTGGTCAATTTGAGCAAATTCTGCAAAATCATCCATTAAGGTGGTTTCGCCTGAACTTACCATATTCGAATTTACCATCGTTACGTATAAATATGTTGGCTTTGAATTCTCAATCTGGGCATCTACAATTCCATATATGAGAAAGAGACTTGCCGCAATTCCTATAATCCAATACTTATAATATTCCCAAATATAGTCTATTTTTTCTTTTACAGTCATTTTGCTTAATTTTTCTTTTTCAATTTGAATTTGTTCCTTGAAGCTCATTTTTTCCTCCGTTTGGCTCACTGTATTTTTAATCTTTTATATTGTAACACAAATTTGTATAAATTCTGTGAAAAATAATTTTTTTCTTTCAAAATCCTGAATTGTCGGCTATAATAAGAAGGACTTCTATTATTTAATAAAAGCGATTTCAGGAGGAAAGAAAATGAATGAAGTATTTATTGAGCAGCTGGTTAAAAGAAAAACAACGTCCAAAAGCATATTAGCAAAGGTTGCTTTAATATTTGCTACTGTTATTGTATTTGCTTTATCTTTAATTTTACCATTTGGATTGGTATTAGGTATTATAATGGTACTACTGGATGTTTATTTGTTTAAGATGTTTGATCTTGAATTTGAATATACCTACATCAGAGGCGAACTAAGTGTTGATAAGATTATGGGAAAAGAAAGACGTAAGAAGGCGGCAACTTTTGATTTATCTAAGTTAGAAATTGTAGCTCCATCAGATTCTTACTTATTGGATTCATTTAGAAACTGTAATAAAGTATATGACTATACTACATTAGAAGAAGGAGCTAAAGTATATGCTATGATTATACATGGCAATAATGGCTATGAAAAAGTTCTATTTGAACCAAATTCAGAAATGCTTAGCGCAATGAGAGATGCCCATCCTCGAAAAATAAATATTTAGTAAAATAGAAACAAAATAAGAAGGAATGTAGTTACGTTTTCATATTTCGGTCATTAAAAAAATCATTTAAATTTGTAATTGACATAAATTAATATTTTTGTTAGACTAGAGAAACTAGAACAATGAGAAGCTGCAGAGGGTATTTATTTTACCCTTTGCAGCTACAATATTATAAAGAGATAAGAAAGCGAGGATAAAAAGATGGGTAAAATTATTGGTGAAGGAATTACTTTTGATGATGTGCTGTTGGTACCTGCATATTCTGAGTTAATTCCGAATCAAGTAAATTTATCAACTTACTTAACAAAGTCAGTTAGATTAAACATTCCTTTGATGAGCGCGGGAATGGACACTGTAACAGAACATAGAATGGCTATCGCGATGGCAAGACAGGGAGGAATTGGAATCATCCATAAGAACATGTCAATTGAAAAGCAAGCCGAAGAAGTTGACAAAGTAAAACGTTCTGAAAATGGTGTTATTACAGACCCATTCTATTTATCACCGGAACACACATTAGAAGATGCCAATAATCTAATGGCCAAATTCCGAATATCTGGAGTTCCGATTACAGAGGGCAAAAAGCTAGTTGGTATTATTACCAATCGTGATTTAAAGTTTGAAGAAGATTTTTCAAAAAAAATTAAAGAATCAATGACTTCAGAAGGTCTTATTACAGCAAAAGAGGGAATTACACTTGAGGAAGCAAAGAAAATTTTAGCAACTGCTCGTAAGGAAAAGCTTCCAATTGTTGATGAAGACTTTAATTTAAAAGGTTTGATTACAATTAAAGATATTGAAAAACAAATCAAGTATCCACTATCTGCAAAAGATGAGCAAGGAAGACTTCTATGTGGTGCAGCAGTAGGAATCACGAACAACGTATTGGAACGTGTAGACGCTTTAGTAGATGCGAAAGTTGACGTGATTGTAATTGATTCTGCTCACGGACATTCCTTAAACATAATCAATGCAGTGAAGCAAATCAAAGAAAAACATCCAAGCTTACAAGTGATTGCTGGAAATGTAGCAACAGGTGCGGCAACAAAGGCATTGATTGAAGCTGGCGTAGATGCAGTAAAAGTTGGAATTGGTCCAGGTTCCATTTGTACAACTCGTGTAGTAGCAGGTATTGGTGTACCACAGATTACAGCCGTTATGGATTGCTATGAAGTTGCAAAAGAATATGGCATTCCAATCATAGCAGATGGAGGTATCAAGTATTCTGGCGATATGACAAAGGCTATCGCAGCTGGTGCCAATGTATGTATGCTTGGTAGTATCTTTGCAGGATGTGACGAAAGTCCAGGAACCTTTGAGTTATACCAAGGTAGAAAGTATAAAGTATATCGTGGTATGGGATCAATTGCAGCAATGGAAAATGGAAGTAAAGATCGTTACTTCCAAAGCGATGCAAAGAAATTAGTTCCAGAAGGTGTAGAAGGCCGTGTTGCTTACAAAGGTACAGTAGAAGATACGGTATTCCAACTAATGGGAGGCTTACGTTCAGGAATGGGATATTGTGGTACCCCAACCATAGAGGAATTAAAAGAAAGAGGATCCTTTGTTAAAATATCCGCAGCATCCTTAAAAGAAAGTCATCCACACGATATTCATATCACAAAAGAAGCACCAAACTATAGTGTAGACCAATAAATATAATCATAAAAAAGAAACCGTTACTCAAAGTTTTAATGCTAGAGTAATGGTTTTTTTTGCATAGACAATTTATCTTAAAAAATTCTAAAAATATTAATAAAATATTAAAAACTAACATAAGGAGATAGTATATAATGTAACCTATCGGAAGAAAAACAAGCACGAACGAAGTGAGTATTTGTTTTTACCCGATAGGTTAGCGAAAGAGCAAAGCTCTTGAGCTAGTTACACAGAGAAACGAAGTTTCGATAGTGTAAGTATCGGAAGAAAAACAAGCACGAACGAAGTGAGTATTTGTTTTTACGCGATAGGTTAGCGAAAGAGCAAAGCTCTTGAGCTAGTTACACAGAGAAACGAAGTTTCGATAGTGTAAGTATCGGAAGAAAAACAAGCACGAACGAAGTGAGTATTTGTTTTTACCCGATAGGTTAGCAAAAGAATGTATGAGACGGGGATCATGAGAAATGAAAAAGAATAACAAACGAAAAAGAAGAATTGTTAAAAGACTTTTTTTTGGAGCAGTTCTTATGCTTATAGTATCTTGTATAGTGATGTTAGTAACACAGATATTAAAACCAAAAGTTGTAAAAAATGCGCCAGATTTTGAAGTTGATTTACTTACTATAAATGAATATTCCAGATCAGGGGAAGCAAATAACAAAATAAAGGGGATTGTAGTTCATTACACCGCAAATCCTGGAACTAGTGCATCTCAAAATAGGAGCTATTTTGAGGGATTAAAGGAAAGTAAGATAACAAAAGCAAGCAGCCATTTTATTATAGGATTGGAAGGAGAGATTGTTCAATGTATACCAACCAATGAAGTTGCGTATGCCTCAAATGATAGAAACTACGATACCATATCCATAGAATGTTGTCATCCTGATGAAACTGGTAAGTTTGATGATAAAACATACCAATCATTAGTTCATCTAACAGCTTGGCTATGCGGTAAATTTGATTTAAAGCCAAAAGATATCATAAGGCATTATGATATTACAGGAAAATTATGTCCTTTATATTATGTAGAGAATGAAGCCGAATGGGAGCAATTTATAGAAGATGTAAAGGAATATATTAATACATATGGCGTAAAAGAAGTATTTCAATAAATACAAAAGGGGCTTGAACATGCGTAGAAGGTATCGAAGAAGAAATGACGGCTTGGGAAGAATCTCAGCAATCGCTATAATTAGTACAATCATATTAGTTTGTATTAGCTATTATGCAATATTAAAGAATGAAATCAAACAGTTACCAACAATACAAACAACGGTGAAAGAAGAAGTTGAAGCTGTTAACAATGAAGAAGATATAAAAAAAGAGGAGATTAAAAAACCGGATTGGATTAAAGAAGATTATGTAGAAATCAATGAATATTCAAGGCCAGGGAAAAAAATAGAAAAAGTAAACGCTGTAGTTATTCATTATACTGGCAATCCAGGGACAACAGCAGCTCAGCATAGAAATTATTATGGTGAATTAGCAAAAACAAAAGAAGCTTCAGTAAGCAGTAACTTTGTAGTTGGAATTGAAGGAGAAGTCGTTCAATGTGTTCCATCTGACGAGGTAGCATATGCATCCAATAATCGAAACTCTGATACTCTATCTATTGAAGTGTGTCATAAAGATAAAACAGGTATTTTTACAGATGCAAGTTATGAAAGTGTTGTAAAATTAACAGCTTATCTATGTGAGGAGTTTGGACTAAGTGAAGATCAAATCATACGTCACTATGATGTGACGGGTAAAAAATGTCCTATTTATTATGTTGAACACGAAGATAAATGGCTTCAATTAAAAAAAGATGTATTAGAAAGTATGAAGACGGATAGCTGGAAAAAAAATTAATAGTAAGAGCAATCGAAATTACATATTCCGATTGCTCTTTTTAAGAACTTTTTATAAATCCAGTGTTATCTTGCTCATGAATAAAAAAGTTATTTTCGTATTTTGTAACAGCAGTTGTTATAATCTGTTGAAACATCTGATCTACTTCCTCTAAATTGATAGCAGGTTTAAATATAGTACGTTTTAATGCCAGTGAGTCATTCGAAGACATCAAAGTAGTATCAGGACTTGTGTTAGTATTTGTTTGCGTATCGTAAAAGTCAGAGGAAGATACAAAAGATAGGTCTTCCTTTGGAGTGCTTGATAAGCGAGACATTTCACTAAGATGTATTAATTTATCCAGAGGAATTTTACCGCTTACGAATTGTGAATCTCCTAACTTTAACGTGTATTCAATATTATGAAGGTCAGTACTTTGTTGGTTGAAATGATTTGTAATTTCCTTTGATTCCTTTGATATGAGTTGATTTCGAATCACCTTCCCGCTTCCCGACAAAAATTCAGCTAAGAAGTCTTCAAAGCTTTTATCTATTACATTACCACTCTCAATTTTTCGACCCTCAAATCGACTATCAAAATGTTTCGTAAACTGGTGAATTTGAACACCGTTTTCACTAGAAACACGTATATCAATATCTAATATCATAACAATCTCTCCCAATCTACATCCTTGTATAAATAGCTATCACTAGGGATAAGGAACTGGCGTTCACTTATTACTGATACCATTAATATCGGAATATTTTAATGATTCATTAATAGTGGTAGAAGGTTTTGCACTTAAATTATGAGGGAGAGTTAATTTGTTATCTATTCATACATTACTTCTAACAAAAATAATCCTTGGGGTTCGGCGGGAGTAAGAAAATCAGGCGCAACTTCACTTGAAAGTATTGCATTTATTTCGCTTGTTCTTTTACGACCAGCTCCTATTTCCATAAGAATAGTAACGATCATTCTTGCCATATTGTGAAGAAAATCATTGGCATGAAGGATGATTTGCAATTCATTTTCGTTATTTAGAATTTCAATGGAATAAATTTCTTTTTCCGTAGATTTATTTTTTTTGACAGTAGAAAAAGTTTTAAAATCATGTTTTCCAATTAAAAAAGAAGAAGCTTCTTTCATTAGTTTGCTATCTAATTTTGCAAAAGAATGATACATGTATTTACGCTCAAAAACACTAGGAAATTCACCATTAGAGATACGATATAGGTATTTTTTACTCTTAGCATTTAGGCTGCTGTGGAATCGGTCGGGAACTTCCTCAATCGCACGAATCGCAATATCCATAGGGAGGTAGCGATTAAAATAATTTTTGATTTCGTATAACTTTAATACAGATTCTGTTTTAAAATTTGCAGTCTGCGCATAGGCATGCACCCCTACTTCGGTTCTAGCACCACAATATAGTTCACTTGGTTTTCCAGTCATTTTCTCAATGATTTCGCTTAACTTATTCTCAATGGTATTGGTGGATTCTCCCTTCCCAAGACGTTGCCATCCATTGTAGCGACCGCCATCGTATTCTATTGTTAATTTAATGTTTCTCATCAATGTCAGTTAATCCTTTCATCCGTGCTGTTTGAATTAAGTTATCTAAAATAACTTACTTAATAAGGTTCTACTTATTATAGTAAATTTTTTATTAGATAACAAGGTAAACTTAAGGAGGAATTGTACTGTTTCTATAAGTTTGACTTATTAAAGTGTGTTAGAAAATATAAAGGAGATATGCCTTGTAAAAAAAATGACTCTAGTGTATGATACATACATAAGCTGTATGACTGGCGGAAAGTGAGAGCACTCACAGGGAGTACAGCAAACAAATGCCGACCGCCTGGGCAACCTACATGGTTTCTCAGATGGTTTTTTTATTTTACAAAGGGTCAAGTAGCTTTTGAGCCTAAAATCAAACCATGAGAACATAAAGGGTTTAAACTGTTGAATTTAAATTATGGAGGAATGACATGAGAGCATTGATTAGTGTATCTGACAAAACAGGTATCGTGGAGTTAGCGAAAGAATTTGTGGAATTGGGTATTGAAATCATTTCAACTGGCGGAACTTACAGTAAATTAAAGGAAGAAGGAGTAAAGGCGATCGAGATATCTGAACTCACTGGTTTTCCAGAGTGTTTAGATGGACGAGTTAAAACATTACATCCAGTTGTTCATGCAGGACTATTGGCAATGCGTGAAAAACAAGAGCACATGAAACAATTAGAAGAATTAAAGATTGAAACAATTGATATTGTTATTGTTAACTTATATCCTTTCAAATCTACAATTCTAAAGGATGACGTTACAAGAGAAGAGGCAGTAGAAAATATTGATATTGGTGGGCCAACTATGCTTCGTTCAGCAGCAAAGAATTATCAGGATGTTGCAGTTGTAGTCGATCCAAGAGATTATGATAAAGTATTAGAAGAATTAAAAAAGGATAAAACAGTATCTCTTGATACAAAATTTTATCTAATGCAAAAGGTATTTATGCATACATCAAACTATGATACCATGATAGCAGATTATTTAAAAAAGGAAAGACAAGATACAGCATTTCCAGAAACCTTGACTATGACATTTGAAAAGGTACAGGATATGCGATATGGGGAGAATCCTCACCAATCTGCTGCGTTTTATAGAGAGATAGGCAAGCGAAAGGGATCAATTGTGGATGCCATTCAGTTAAATGGAAAAGAACTATCCTTTAATAATATCAATGATACAAATGGTGCACTTGAGTTGTTAAAAGAATACAGTGAGCCTACAGTGGTTGCTTGTAAGCATGGGAATCCTTGTGGAGTAGGCAGTGCAGATACCATTATGGATGCTTGGATAAAGGCGTATCATGCTGATAAAACTTCCATATTTGGTGGTATCGTCGTGCTTAATCGAGAAGTAACCAAAGAATTAGCACATGAGATGATACAAATATTTTTAGAAGTAATTGTTGCACCTTCTTATGAAAAAGAAGCGATTGAAATATTGCAGTCCAAGAAAAATGTTCGTGTTTTACAACTTACAGATATTTCAGTACCACAGCCAGAGACGGCATTTGATTTAAAGAAAGTAAATGGTGGACTGATTGTACAGACAATTGACAGTAAATTATTAACTGAAGATTCTAGGTTAGAGGTAGTTACGAAAACAAAACCAACAAAGGAACAGATGCAAGATTTGATGTTCGCATGGAAAATGGTTAAGTTTGTAAAGTCAAATGGAATTGCAATTGCAAAGAATAAGCAGTCAGTAGGTATTGGACCAGGACAGGTGAATAGAGTATGGGCAACTCAACAAGCGGTAGAACATGCAGTGGAATTAATAGATGAAGAGGCAACAAAAGGAGCAGTACTTGCCTCAGATGCATTTTTTCCATTTGATGATTGCGTAGAAGTAGCCCACAAGGCTGGTATCACTGCAATTATTCAACCAGGTGGTTCTGTTCGTGATGAAGATTCCATCAAGAAATGCGATGAATATGGAATTGCAATGATATTTACAGGAATGAGACATTTTAAGCATTAAATAAAAGGATAAGAAAAATAGCAGTTACTTCTTTGAAGAAGAACTGCTATTTTTAAACTATTCCAAATTAAGTTTTTTCGAAATAATATAGTTAGTAATAAAGAAATATAAAACAATGAGAGCGATTGATATGGCATAAGAGGATAGCATAAGTGGCGTAAAAATTGTTTCGATGTTAAGGTTATCTGTTTGTAATAGTGCAAAAAACCCAAAAGGCATTAGCCCCATTGTTGATATAATCTGAGAAATAATATAAAGCACAACATATGCACCCATAGAAAATAATACCTTATGAGTTCTCATTGTCTGCCCGATGGCAATAGAGGTATAAAACATAAGGAACATATAAATAATGGAGACTAATCCACCAAGGATACCTAAAAACAGTAATGAGCTAATTGATACACCAATTTCATTCCATGCGTATTTAGTTATTTCATTCCATGTATCAAAAAAGGATGCGATGGAAGTTTGACTTAATACCAGCAGCAAAATAGAAAATATGGTACAAACGAAATTGATTATGCTCCATACAAAGCTTACTATTAATTTTGAAAAAATTAAATAAGATGGCTTTACAGGTAGGGTATTCATTAAGTAACCCTCGTCGGTGAATAAGTTTCGATAAAATCTTACAACAAGATAAATCAAAACAGCAACAGCAACAGCTATTAAAATAAGAACATATATAATAAGTGTCAAGCTGCTTATATATTCATAATTATCATTTTTACTTAAATTAATCGCAATGATACCCATTATGGTAGTAATAAACAAAGCGATATGAAGGATACCAAGTGTTTTAGAAGTTGCGTTGAATTCATGTTTAATTAATTTACTTAACATTTAAATACCTCCCTAAACAGTGCATCTACTGATTTTCCCTCTTTAAAACGAATATCATCTACCGTAGATTTTAATTTTACTTTTCCATCGGCGATAAATACGATATCATCAAGAATATTTTCGATGTCAGATATTAAATGGGTTGAGATAATAATGGAGGCATTTTCATTATAATTGGAGATAATGGTATTTAATATATAATCTCTAGCAGCAGGATCAACACCTGCAATTGGTTCATCTAGACAATATAGTTCGGCATCTCGACTCATAACTAATATAAGTTGAACTTTTTCCTTTGTACCCTTTGACATTGTTTTTAAACGATCATTTGGATTAATATTCAAATGACTTAACATATCATATGCTTTTTCTTTATTAAAATTATCGTAAAAGTCTTCAAAGAAAACAATGATATCTTTTACTTTTGATGCGTTGTCTAAATAGGTACGTTCAGGCAGATAGGATACGATTTTTTTTGTTTCAATACCGGGTGTTAAACCATTGATTTTAATTGATCCGCTATCAGGAACTAGCAACCCGTTAATCAGCTTGATTAAAGTGCTTTTGCCACTGCCATTAGGTCCAAGCAAACCTGTAATGTGCCCAGGCTCTATTTTTAAATCGATACCTGAAAGAGCAGTTTTTAAGCCATATTTTTTTACCAATGACTGACATTCTAAAATATTACTCATTCTCTTTCCCCCTTAATGCAGATTCAATTAGCTTAATGGTTTCTTCTTTTTTATAACCTAATTGATTCATTCTTTCAAAAAACTCAGTAATCTGTTCGATAGCAAGTTGATTTTTTACATTTTTTATCATATTCTTGTCCTCCGTTATAAATCTGCCACTGGTACGCTGTGAAAATACCAAACCGTCACGTTCCAGTTCTGCTAGAGCTTTTTGCATTGTGTTTGGATTAACGGAAGCATCCGCTGCAAGCTCTCTGACTGAAGGTATTTTATCACCAGGGTTATAAACTCCGGAGATAATATCCATTTTTAATTTATCTATTAATTGCGAATAAATTGGTCGATCGGAATTAAGATTCCATGTCAAGAACATCACCTCATTTCAAAATATTAATGATACAGTGCCTGTAACATTGTACTAAGTGCTTAATACAATGATACACGTATAATTAAGAATTGTCAATAGTTATAATAGAAATGCTGTATTCGAAGTAGAGAGTGTTTACAAAATGCTAAAAAAAGTTAAAATGTGCAAAAAATTGCAGAATATTTGATAATTATGGTATAAATTGACAAAAAATGTTAGAGTTTATATAAATAATCATAAAATAGGGGAGGAATAAATAACATGCATAATGCAAAAACCAAAAAAGAAAACACAAACATATTATATTCTATTAGGACTAAATTTATTTTAACGGTAATAATCTCTATTTTGATTGCTTCGGCTTTATTTTTAGGAATTGTAATTCCAATTAGCCGAAACGCTATTTCGGAATTAACGAAATCCTATATGCTTGATATGGTAGCGACGCATCGTACCATAATAAATGGAGTAATCGGAGAAAAAGAGGCAACGAGAGAAGAATACAAGGCATTGCTATCTGATGTTAAAATTCACAATATGGAGGGGTCCTTTGCCTACTTGGTTAATAAAGATGGAATTATGGAGTATTCACCAACTGCCGAAAAAATAGGACAACCCGTGGAAAATAAAATTGTAAAGGACTTAGTTGCTAGGTTAAAGGAAGGAGATATCCCAAAAGATAATGTAATTACTTATGATTACAGAGGAGATATCAAGTATGCTAGTTATTCTATTACTGCTAAAAACGAGATTTTAGTTATGGCAGCTGATTATAATGAAGTAATGCAACCAATCAATAATATAGTAAAAATTGCGGTTACAAGCAGTATTGTTGTAGTTGCGGTGCTTTCTTTGTTAGCTTTATTGATGGGAAATATTATAGTAGCCCCTATTCATACCGTGACATCAATTATTAGAAAAGCATCTGAATTTAATTTCAGAATTGATTTAAATAATAAAATATACAGTCGTAAAGATGAAACGGGAGAAATGGCACGAGCTGTTCGGACCATGTGTGAGAATCTTAGAAAGATTGTAGAAGAAATAGAAAAAGCCAAAGAAGGTGTGCTCTTAAGCGTAACAGGGCTTCAAACCGTACTTGACGTTGCATATCAGATGTCTACAGATAATTCAGCAATAACACAGGAATTGGCGGCAGGTATGGAGGAAACATCTGCGACAACAGAGACAATATTTGAAGATATAGAGAACATGAAAAAGAACGTTCTTGCAATCAATGAATTGGTTACAGAAGGAACAAGTTATTCAGGAGAAATTATGGATAGAGCAAACTTACTTTGCGAAACGACAATACAAGCAAGCCAGAAAACAAAAGATATTTACAGTAAAGTAAGAATAAAAACAGATCAAGCAATGGAAGATGCCAAGGCGGTTGAAGAAATCAATGTATTAACAAGCGCTGTTATGCAAATATCATCTCAAACGAGTCTATTAGCCTTGAATGCAAGTATTGAGGCTGCCAGAGCTGGAGAAGCAGGAAGAGGGTTTTCTGTCGTTGCTTCAGAGATTGGTAAGCTTGCGGAACAAACTTCTAAAGAAGTTGGTAATATCAATCAAGTTGCGGATAAAGTAAATAAAGCGGTAAAAAATATTGCAACTTGTTTGTGGGATACAGAAGAATTTCTTGGAAATGATGTTTTAAAGGATTATGAGAATTTTATTGATACGGGAGAAAAATATAAAAATGACGCCACTGTTTTTAAGAAAAATATGAATGAAATATCAACTTCTATTAAGAGTTTGACGAAATCAGTTTCAATAATAAGTGAGGCATTGGAAGGAATAAATGTAACGATGGGAGAAGCTTCAGCAGGTGTAACTGATATTGCACAACGAACAGAAGAAATGGCAGGAAACTCAAATGAAACCAATAGGCTTGCAGAAGAAAGTCATAAAAGTGTGAAACAGTTGGAAAATATTGCAGATAGATTTGCTTTATAATAACTCGATTTATAATCATTAGAATCAGTATTTGTGATATTTGACATGATTATTGGAAACGTTTATAATAAAACAAATATAAACAAAGGATTAACTTAATGGTTATAAGTGTAGGAGGAAATCTATGAAGTGTCCATTTTGTAGTAAAGAAAACACAAGGGTAATAGACTCAAGACCAGCAGATGATAATAGTTCCATTCGCAGAAGACGTCTTTGTGATGAGTGTGGGAAACGTTTCACCACCTATGAAAAGGTTGAAACAATTCCACTTATTGTAATAAAAAAAGATAACAATCGTGAGCAATATGATCGTTCTAAAATAGAAGCTGGGGTGTTAAGAGCTTGCCATAAAAGACCGGTGTCTGTAAATGCCATCAATCAGTTAATTGATGAAGTTGAGAATGAAATATTTAATTTGGAAGAGCGTGAGATAGAAAGCAAGCAAATTGGCGAAATCGTCATGGATAAATTAAAAGACTTAGAAGCGGTTGCATATGTAAGATTTGCCTCTGTATATCGTGAGTTTAAGGATGTTAATACCTTTATGGAGGAGTTAACAAAGATTTTAAATCAATGATGAGAGTGAAGTAAGCTATGAAAAATTATATGTTAACCATTCAGTATGACGGAACTGCCTATAATGGATGGCAAAAGCAAAAAAATACAAAAAATACAATCCAAGGAATCTTGGAAAATAAGTTAAGTATTCTTTTGAGTGAACAAATTGAGTTAAATGGCTCAGGAAGAACGGATCGTGGAGTTCATGCGATAGGTCAGACAGCGAATTTTAAAACAAAGTCAAAGATAGATCCCTCCTTATTTCTTGAAAGGCTAAATCATATATTGCCGTTGGATATTTTAGTAACTAAAATAGAGGAAGTTGACCTTACATTTCATAGCCGGTTTAGTGCTGTGAAAAAAAAATACAGCTACCATATTTACTACGGTGAAAAACCGAATGTTTTTCGCCGAAGGTATGTCTACCATTGTGAGGCAAATCTTGATATAGAACAAATGAAAAAAGCTTCTAAGCTTTTAATCGGAGTAAATGACTATAGAGGGTTTTCTTCCGTAAAAGATGTAGATAAAGATTGCGTAAGACAATTATATGATATTACGTTTGTAGAGGATAAGGAGGAGCTTATCCTTTGCTTTTTTGGAAATGGTTTTCTATATAATATGGTAAGAATCTTAGCGGGAACCTTATTAGGTATTGGGAAGGGTGCATTATCGATAGATGATATAGAAAGGACACTTTTAACAAAAAAACGAGACTTTGCAGGTGAAACGCTACCTTCCAAGGGGCTCGTATTAGAGAAAGTATACTATGATAGTAGGAAATAAAACAAGACGATATTTTGTTTACTAACACTAAACTTATGGTTTAGTGAAAAAATAAAAAAAATTAAAAAAAAGAGTTGACTTAGTAAGGGGTAATGGTATATAATTCAGCTTACAGCAAAAGCATTTAGTAGGTTTTTGCAGGAATTTTTTGACCATTTCTCATTCACGAAATTTCTCATGTGGATTTGAAATTAAGGCCATACGGACAGCCAGGTCAAATGCCGAATTGGCAACTTGGTTGCCTTATTGATTGAGTATTGTACTCAAATTTTATAAGTTGATGTTTTAATTGAAACATTGAGTTAGTGACTACACAACCGTGTGCATCTACATGCACATCACACTTGTGAAACAATCAATAAGAGTGGTAAAAGTAATTCTTGCTATATAGACTCTATATGCTAATATTGGATAAATAAAATGAGAATGTAAATTCAAATATAAATAATACAAATTAGTGAACGAATTCAAGTGTAAAAGTAGTAGTAGACTGCCTTTGTACTTGATTTTTTTTGTTTATCAATAATTTTCATTTGCAAGGGTGATTTGGTTTAGTTTGAAAGTATAGTGGAGGTAAGTTATGCAATTAAATCAAAATCGCATGCCGATTTACGAGGCTTTAAACAATTTTAAGAAGGAACGTGTGGTTCCATTTGATGTCCCTGGGCACAAGAGGGGAAAAGGTAACGAAGAGCTTACTAATTTTTTAGGGGATAAATGTCTTGCAGTGGATGTGAATTCAATGAAGCCACTAGATAACTTGTGTCATCCTATGTCAGTCATACGTGAAGCTGAAGAGCTGGTTGCAGATGCCTTTGGAGCAGCCCATGGTTTTTTAATGGTTGGTGGAACAACTTCAGCCGTACAAAGTATGGTGTTAGCTGCCTGCAAAGCAGGAGATAAGATTATTATGCCTAGAAACGTACATAGAAGTGCCATCAATGCATTGATTTTAAGTGGAGCGACTCCTGTTTACGTGAATCCAGGTGTGGATAATCGATTGGGAATAGCCCTTGGTATGTCTTTAAAAGAATTGGAGAAAGTAATAAAAGAGAATCCAGATGCAAAGGCTATTCTTGTCAATAATCCTACTTATTATGGAATTTGCTCTGATATTAAAGGGATTACAGAGCTTGCGCATAAGCATGGTATGCTAGTTCTTGCAGATGAAGCACACGGAACACATTTTTATTTTGATGAAAACCTGCCTATTTCAGCCATGGAGGCTGGTGCAGACATGGCGGCTATTAGTATGCATAAGTCAGGTGGAAGTTTAACACAAAGCTCCTTATTATTACTTGGTCCTAATGTAAATGAAGGCTATGTAAGACAGATTATTAATTTAACACAAACTACAAGTGGTTCCTACTTGCTCATGTCAAGCCTTGACATTTCAAGAAAAAATCTAGCGTTACATGGAAGAGATATTTTTGAGAAGGTAAGAAGCTTGGCTCATTATGCAAGACAAGAAATCAATCAGATTGGCGATTACTATGCATATGCCAGAGAACTTGTGAATAACGATACCATTTTTGATTATGATGTAACAAAATTATCGATTAACACTTTAGACATTGGATTAGCGGGAATCGAAGTATATGATTTGTTAAGAGATGAATATGGAATTCAAATTGAGTTTGGTGATATTGGAAATATATTAGCATACATCTCAGTAGGAGATAGAGAACGTGACATTGAAAGGCTCGTGAGTGCATTAGCTGAAATCCGAAGAAGGTATAAGAAAGATAGAGCAGGTATGCTTGATCATGAATATATTAATCCAATTGTTACAGTAACGCCTCAGCAGGCATTTTATGGAGAGAAATATTCCGTGCCGATTGGAGAAAGTATTGGTAAGGTATGTAGTGAATTTGTTATGTGTTATCCTCCTGGAATACCCGTTTTAGCACCAGGTGAGAGGATTACAAAGGATATTTTGGATTACATTTTATATGCGAAGGAAAAAGGTTGCTTTATGACTGGACCAGAGGATATGAAAATAGAGAATTTAAACGTATTAAAATAGGAGGAGAAAGCAGATGGAATTTTGGTTTACCGAGCATCATACCCCTGGGGTTAATTTTTCAATCAAGGTAGATAGGCAATTATTTAGTGCTCAAAGTGAAATACAGCGCATTGATATTTTTGAATCCAAGGATTTTGGACGCTTCCTTGCTATGGATGGAAATATGATGTTAACCGAAAAAGATGAATTTATTTACCATGAAATGATCGTGCATGTTCCAATGGCGGTTCATCCAAATGTTAAGAAAGTATTAGTAATTGGCGCTGGTGATGGCGGAGTGATTCGTGAATTAGCTAGATATGAAACCATAGAACATATAGACATGGTAGAACAAGATGAGTTGGTGGTAGAGGTTTGTAAAAAATATCTGCCTGTGACTGCCTGTTGTTTGGATGATAAACGTGTTGAAATCATTTATCAGGATGAACTTAAATTCGTTAGGAATTGTCACAATGAATATGATTTGATTATAGTCGATTCAACAGATCCTTTCGGACCAGCAGAAGGTTTATTTACAAAAGAATTCTATGGAAGCTGTGAAAAGGCATTAAAAGAAGATGGAATTATGGTAAACCAGCATGAGAGTGCCTTTTATAACGATGATGCTATCATGATGCAACGAATTCATAAAAGGATTGTAGAAAGTTTTCCAATTAGCAAAGTCTATCAGGCACATATTCCGACGTATCATTCGGGCTATTGGCTCTTTGGATTTGCATCGAAAAAGTATCACCCTATTAAAGACTTTAGCAGTACCAGATGGAATGCAAGAGGCCTTCATACAAAATACTATAATACACAGTTACATGTGGGGGCATTTGCCTTACCAAACTATATTGAAGAATTACTACGTGATGTAGAATAAGATAGAATAACAATTACTAGGAGGAATTACAATGGGAAAAGCGTTAATCATTGGTTGTGGAGGAGTTGCAAAAGTTGCAATTCATAAATGTTGTCAAAACAGTGAGGTATTTGAGGAAATCATGATAGCGAGCCGTACAAAAAGCAAATGCGACGAACTAAAAGAGGAATTAGAAAAAAAGACGAAAACTATTATTCATACCGCACAAGTAGATGCGGATAATGTAGAGGAGCTCGTTAAATTAATAAAGCTATTTCAACCAGACGTTGTTTTGAATTTAGCATTGCCATATCAAGATTTAAGCATTATGGATGCATGTCTTGAGACAAAGACGCATTATATTGATACGGCTAATTATGAACCGTTAGATACAGCCAAATTTGAATACAAATGGCAATGGGAATACAAAGAGAAGTTTAAAGAAGCAGGAATTATGGCACTTCTTGGCAGCGGATTTGATCCTGGTGTAACGGGGGTATTTTCTGCTTATGCCCTAAAACATGAGTTTGATGAAATCAACTATATTGATATTTTAGATTGCAATGGAGGAGACCATGGTTATCCATTTGCAACAAACTTTAATCCTGAAATTAACATTCGAGAAGTATCTGCCAATGGAAGCTATTGGCAAGATGGTAAGTGGGTAGAGACAAAGCCAATGGAAATTAAAAGAGAATATGACTTTAAAGGAGTAGGCAAAAAGGATATGTATTTACTCCACCATGAGGAATTAGAGTCTCTTGCAATCAATATTCCAGGTATCAAAAGAATTCGATTCTTTATGACTTTTGGACAAAGTTACCTCACACATTTAAAATGTCTTGAAAATGTTGGAATGACATCGATCGAGCCAATTGAATACGAAGGAATGAAAATTGTTCCATTACAGTTTTTAAAAGCAGTTCTTCCAGATCCAGCTAGTCTTGGTCCGAGAACAGTTGGTAAGACCAATATCGGCTGTATCTTTAGAGGAAAAAAGGATGGTAAAGACAAAACATATTATTTATATAATATTTGTGACCATCAAGAATGTTATAAAGAAGTTGGTTCTCAAGCAATTAGTTATACCACAGGAGTTCCAGCTATGATAGGAGCAATGCTTGTGATGAATGGAACATGGAGTGGAAAAGGTGTATTTAATATAGAAGAATTTGATCCAGATCCATTTATGGAAGCATTAAATAAATGGGGGCTTCCATGGGAAGAGGATTTTAACCCAGTATTAGTAGATTAAGAAAGAGGAATCCATGAATTACGAGAATATACAAACGCCTTGCTATGTAGTGGAGGAAGATAAACTAATAAAAAACTTGGAAATATTAAAAGATGTCATAGATAAAACAGGCTGTCATATCTTGCTTGCACAGAAGTGTTTTTCCATGTATTCAGTGTATCCACTTATACGCAAGTATTTAAATGGAACGACTTCAAGTGGTTTGTATGAAGCTAAGCTTGCTCATGAATATATGCATGGAGAAAACCATATTTATGCAGCTGCTTATCGAGAAGATGAAATAGAAGAAATTTTCACAATCTGTGACCATGTGGTATTTAATTCCTTTGCCCAATGGGAAAAATACAAACCACTTGCGATTAAATATAAAAAAGAGTGTGGTATTCGCATCAATCCTTCCTGCTCAACACAGGAGGGACATGCGATTTACGATCCTTGTGCGCCTTTTTCTAGAATGGGAGTGACAAAAGATAATTTTAGAGATGATTTGTTAGAAGGCATATCAGGATTACATTTTCACACATTGTGCGAGCAGAATTCAGATGATTTACTCACTACATTAAAAGCAGTAGAGGAACAATTTGGTTCTTATCTATATCAAATGAAATGGCTAAATTTTGGTGGGGGACATCATATAACAAGAAAAGATTATGATATAGAGACGTTGATTTATTGTATCAAGCATATGAAAGAGACGTATGATTTAGAGATTTACCTTGAGCCTGGAGAAGCAGTTGCCTTAGATGCAGGATATCTGGTTACTACGGTGCTAGATATCGTTGAAAACGGTATGAATATAGCAATACTTGATACCTCAGCAGCTTGCCATATGCCAGATGTACTTGAGATGCCTTATCGCCCACAAATTGTTGGGGGATATGATGCAAAGGAAAAACCATATACGTATCGCCTTGGGGGACCAACTTGTCTTTCAGGAGATATCATAGGAGATTATTCTTTTGAAAAGCCTTTACAAATTGGTTCTAAACTATTATTATGTGATATGGCAATTTATTCTATGGTAAAGAATAATACCTTTAATGGAATGAAATTACCTGCAATTGCATTAAAAAAAGGTGAAACAATAGAGATAGTCAAAGAATTTGGCTATGATGATTTTAAGATGCGCCTTTCCTGATGGAGGGTGCATTTTAAATTAACGGGGGAAAAAATGCTTAAAAAAAGACTAATATCCTTTTGGAATGAACTTTCATTAAAAACAAAACTATATATGATAATGATAAGTGTAGGGGTTTTAATGACTGTGGCAATACTTGTAAATGCAAGTGTGATTTACGGGTTTATTGGTGATGTAAAAGTATTAATGGATGATAATCTATCTAGTTATAAGTTTCAGGAAGCACTCAAACAAGAAGCAGATGATTTTGAAAAACTAATCAGAAATAATACTTCAGAGAACGAAAAAAAATTTGTACAATCATGTGAAGTAACGCAAAAAAACCTCAGGGCAATACCTTACGACTACAGATTGACTGGAGAAGCAAGGTATGCAATTACATGGAATATTAAGAATAGTTATGAAGAGTACAAAAAACAAAGAGATAAAGTCTTATCCATGAGATCAAACGAAACGGGATATATCAAAGAATTATATAAAACTTATCAAATGCAAGATTACATCCAAGACTATGCTGCACGTCTTATGAAGGAGGTCTTGGATGGAGGTAATATTTATTATGAAGAAAGGGTAGTATTTTTAAAGCGCTTTCCATATGTTATTTGTATTAGTGGCTTACTAGCATTAACACTGTTCTTTTATTTGACAGGAATGTTGACTAAGAATATTATTACCGTATTGTCAGATTTGGTTCATGCTTCAAAGGGGATTGAAAAGAATGACTTTACAGTACGTGATGTCAAATGGGAAGGTAAGGATGAAGTAGGACAATTAGTTTATGCATTTAATAAGATGAAGCATTCCATGCAAGATTATGTACATACGCTAGAGGAAAAACGTGAAGTGGAAGAAAAACTTCACAAACAAGAATTAGAGCAGACGAAACTTGAGCAGCGCTTCTCTGAAGCACAGCTACAATTAATCAAAAGCCAGTTGAATCCACATTTTCTTTTTAATACGCTAAATATGATTTTTCGAATGACTCAAATAGAAGAAGCACCAACATCACAGGAAATGTTACGGGTCTTAAGTAACCTTCTTCGATATAGCCTTCGAACCACGGCTCCATTTGCACCTTTAAATCAGGAGCTAAGGATAGTGGAAGATTACATGTACATTCAAGAAAAACGCTTTGGAGATCGAATCAGTTGGAAAATTGAATGTGATGTACAAACCCAGATGATCGAACTTCCTGTCTTTCTATTACAACCATTGGTTGAAAATGCAGTAATACATGGGATTTCTATGAAAGAGGATGGTGGAAGCATAAAGATTGCAATTAAACAAAATATGGAGCAATTATACATCGAAGTAAGTGATACAGGTCTAGGTATGAAGTTAGAAAAATTAGAACAGATACGAAGTGCCATAAAACAACGGGGTAAGGGCGTTGGCATTGGTTTGGGAAATATATACCGAAGAATTTCAGCCTATTATGAACATGGAGAAGTCCAAGTGGATAGTCGTGAAAATGAGGGTACTCGTATTCAGATTATTTTGGGAAGGAGAAAACAATAATGTATCGGATTCTAATAGCGGAGGATGAATTAATTGAGAGAATGATGTTAAAAAAGACTCTGCAAAAAATATTTGGGGATTTATGTGAGATATTGGAAGCGGAAAATGGAAAAAGAGCATTAGAGGTTTTTAGAAGCACAGACATTCATGTTGCTATTTTAGATATTGAAATGCCAGGGCTAAAAGGAATTGAGGCGGCGGAAATTATGCGACGTGAAAAAGAAGGATTTTGTATTATTTTTCTTACGGCGTACGATAAATTCGAATATGCAAAAAAAGCGATTGCCGTACATGCACTTGAATATTTACTAAAACCATATTCCGAAAAAGAGTTAGTGTCTGTGGTAGAAGAGGCCCTTCATCTTGCAGAGGAATATGAAAAAAGAAAAGAGGATACCTCCTATGCGCCAAAAGTTATGGAGCTTATGGGAAATAGTAATACGAATAAGCAAGAAGTGGCTTCAGAAATGCAAATGATACAAGATGAAAACAATGTAAGTCGTTTCAATGTATTAGTATCCTTAGTAGAAGAGTATGTAAGAAGTAATTATATGAATGATATTTCAATGCAAGAGGCAGCCAGATGTATCAATTATTCTGATACTTATTTTTGTAAAATGTTTAAGCAACAGTTTGGTCAAAACTTTACAACATATTTAACCGAATATCGGATGAATGAGGCAAAAAAGTTACTTAAGCAGCCTAATGTGAGTGTGAAAGAAGTAGGAGCAAGAGTTGGATATCCAGATTCTAGTTATTTTGCAAGAGTATTTCGTAGAATTATTGGTGTTAGTCCATCAGAATATCAATTACAAAAGATGAAAGAAATATAAAATAAATTGTTGAAAAATATTGTCGTTTTTTACATGACAATATTTTTTTTGTTAAATTTAACACAAAAAAATAAAATTATCCTTTGGATAATAAAAATATCCGATATTTTTATGCAGTAACATCCTCTATAATTTAGATGTAAGGAAGAAGTTATGAAAGGAGGATGAAAAATGGCGGAAGAATTGTTTCGCATGGAAGGAATAAGTAAAAGCTTTCCGAGCGTAAAAGCCTTGGAAAAAGTTAGTCTTAATGTTTACAAAGGAGAAGTGTTAGGGTTAGTTGGTGAAAATGGAGCCGGTAAATCAACACTTATGAAAATATTGTCAGGTGTGCATAGAGCTGACGAGGGAGAAATTTTTATTGAAGGAAAAAAAGTTGACATTGATTCTGTTAGTAAAGCACATGAATTAGGTGTTAGTATCATCATGCAGGAATTAAATATGTGCGGGCACTTAAGTGTTGCAGATAATATCTTTATTGGTAGAGCGCATAAAAAAGGATTGTTTATTGATGATAAAAAAATGCATGAGGAAGCACAAAAGATTCTAGATGATTTGGGAATAGAACTAAATACCTATACTCAGGTAAGTAGTCTTAGTGTTGCACAGCAGCAAATGGTTGAAATTGCAAAAGCTATTAGTTTCAATTCAAAAATACTAGTATTAGATGAACCAACAGCAACATTAACAGAGAGAGAAATTGATCAGTTATTTGGAATTATTAGACGTTTACAGGCAAGAGGTGTTGGAATGGTTTACATTTCTCATCGTATGGCTGAATTAAATCAGATTTGTGAACGAGTGACTATCATTCGTGACGGTCAGTATATTGGTACAAGACATCTAAATGAAATTACAATGGATGAACTGGTAAATATGATTGTTGGTCGATCTCTTGAAGATAAATATCCAAAGTATAAAAGAAAATTCGGTGATATTGCTTTAGAGGCAAGAAATGTTCGTAGGGGCACCAAGGTAAATGCAGACCATTTTTATGTTAGAAAAGGTGAAATCCTTGGTATTGCAGGATTAGTAGGTGCTGGACGTACTGAATTAATGCGTTGTATCTTTGGCGCTGATGTTGCTGATAGCATGGAACTTTATTTAGAGGGTAAGCCTATAAAAGTAAATTCTGTAATTGAAGCAATCAAACATGGTATCGGATATGCAACAGAGGATAGAAAAAGAGATGGTTTAGCACTTAACTTGGATGTAAAATATAACACCAATATGGCTCATTTATCTAAACTATCTCGATTTGGATTTATCAATGATAAAGAGGGTGCAAAAAATGCAGAGAAGTATGTAAAATTACTTCGAACAAAAACACCAAGCATACATCAACTTTGTAAAAATCTATCAGGAGGAAATCAACAAAAGGTTGTGTTGGCAAAATGGCTTTGCAATGATGTAAAAGTATTGATTGTAGATGAGCCTACACGTGGAATCGATGTTGGTGCAAAGTATGAAGTATATGAGTTGTTTAATAAGCTAAGTGAACAAGGTGTTGCTATTATCATGATTTCTTCAGAACTTCCTGAAATATTAGGTATGAGTGATCGAGTTTTGGTAATTCATCAGGGAGAAATCAATGGTGAATTGGATGCCAAAAAGACAACACAAGAAGAGATATTGTATCTGGCGGCAGGTTATAACAAGTTAGAAGGAAAAGAAGCTCCAAAATTATCTACAAGGAGCTGACAGAAAGGAAGAAAAACATGAATTCATTTAATAAGTTAAATGTTGCTACTAGACGTGCTATTTATTCTTTAGGAATTTTAGTTGCGCTGTTCGCATTATTTTCAATTTTATCATTTGATAAGTTTATGGCACCTACAAATTTACAAAATCTTTTGCAACAAATTGTTACATATACCATTATTGGATGCGGATTAACTTTTTGTCTTGTCTGTGGAGGTAACGATCTCTCAGCAGGAGCATCAATGGCATTATCAGGTATTATTGTAGTAAGCCTTTTAGCAAAAGGTCTTCCATTATGGTTATGTATTATTCTTTGCCTAACAATGGGAATTTTAACAGGTGTTATGAACGGATTCTTTATTGAAATATTAGGAGTAGTACCTTTTGTTGCCACACTTGCAACACAGTGGGTATATCGAGGTTTAGCCAATGTTATTGTTAATGGAGCACCAGTTTATACAACTACAATTCCTTCAACTAAGGTTCAATCACAGTTTTATTTACTTGGTGGCGGGAGAATTGGAGGAGACGGACTTCCATACAGTGTTATTATCACATTAGTTTATGCACTTATCTTGGGCGTTGTTTTAGCTAAAAGTAGTATAGGTCGCCAAATCTATGCATGTGGTTCAAACTTAGAGGCAGCGAAATTATCTGGTATTAACGCAGTAAAGACTCGTATGTTTGCATATTGTATTTCAGGTTTATCAGCAGCGATTTGTGGTATCTTAGTTGCATCTCGTTTATCAAGTGCACAACCAACAGCAGGTGTTGGTTATGAAATGGAGGCAATTGCAGCATCTGTTCTTGGAGGTATTTCAATCCTTGGTGGAGAAGGTACCATTTTAAATACAATAATTGGAGCACTTATGATGGGTGTAATCAGAAACGGTTTGAACTTAAATGGTATCAACTCTTTCTGGCAGCAAGTTATTGTTGGATTGATTCTATTAGTTGCAGTAGCATCTCAAACAGCAAATAAAGCAGGAAATTTAGATACGATTAAACGTTTCTTTAGTAAAAAGCAAAAAGCTTAAAATAAAAGGAGGATATTAATATGAGAAGAGTAGCAGCACTATTAATTGCAGGGGTTTTAGCAGTTTCAACTCTTGTAGGATGTGGCTCAAAAGCACCAGAAAAGGAAACAACTCCAGAAGTTGGTCAAGAAACAAATGATGCTTCAGGTCAAGCAGATGACAGCGCAAGTGAAGACAAAAAAACAATTTATGTAATCGTTAAAGTACTTGGTAACCAGTATTGGAGTGTATTACAAGCAGGTGCAGAAAAGGCTGGAAAAGAATTAGGATGTAATGTTGTTATCGTTGGTACTTCATTAGAATCTGACATCGAAGGACAGTTAACATTATTACAAAACGCAGTATCCGCACAGGCAGATGCCATTGTTATTGCACCACTTGACAGTGTATCTTTGGATGCACCAATTACAGAAGCTTATAATTCAGGAACACCAGTTGTATTAGTTGATACAGTTATCAACAGCGATAACTACAGCGCAGCTTTATTAACAGATAACGTTGAAGCAGGTAAAGCAGCAGCAGGGGAACTTTTAAAGAGATTAAAAGATAAAGGTGTAAAAGAAACAGAAGAAGCACAAGTTGCAATTCAGGTTGGATCTACTGGTTCCCAGACAATCAATGACCGTGTAAAAGGTTTCAATGAGTATTGGGAAGCAAATGCTCCAGAAAGCTGGACGGTATTAAATGATGATATCAAAGTAAACGAAGGTGACATCAGTAAAGCAGTTGGTTTCTGCCAAGATTTCTTAACAACATATCCAAACCTTAAGGGTGTATTTGGACCAAACAATGGTTCTACAGTTGGATTTGTAACTGGTCTTACAGAATCCCAAAGAAAAGATGTATCAATGGTAGGATTTGACTTCTCATCTGAAATCGAAACCATGATCAGAGCTGGTGAATTTGATGTAGCATCTGTTGTACAACGTCAATATTTCATGGGATATGATGGTGTAAAAAATGCATTAAAACTTGCTCAAGGTGGAACAGTAGAAGAGAAGAAGATTGATACTGGTGTTATCTTAGTCGATAAAACAAATGTAGATTCTGAAGAAGTACAAAGTGTTATCAATCCAAAATAAAACAGATATATTTTCATAGCCAATTTATTACGCTTTCCACATTTGTGGAAGGCGTATTGGCGGTTTTGAAAGAAGATAGAAAGTAGGGGCATGAAAAAGAGCAAGATATTGATTGGTGGTTTACTTATTTTTGTCATTTTGGGTCAAGTAGGATATGGATATATAAAGAAGAATATGAAAAAGGAAGCAGTTCCAGAATATGTTTTTACCTATGCAGAAAATCAAGCTGAAGGCTATCCCACAACGGAAGCAGCATATTTATTTTCTGAACTTGTATATGAACGGTCGCAAGGTAGAATTAAAATCAATGTACATTCTAGTGGTTTTCTTGGGGATGAGGTGTCTGTAATTGAACAATTACAGTATGGAGGCCTCGATTTTGTAAGGGCTTCAATTATGACAATGGGAGAATTTATACCTAAGATTAACGTGTTACAGTTACCGTATTTATATAATGACTCAAATCATATGTGGAAGGTCTTAAATGGAGAAATTGGGCAAGAATTTATGGATAGTCTAAAAGATCATGGGCTAACAGCCTTGTCTTGGTATGATGCAGGAATGAGAAATTTTTATACAAGACAAAAGGTAGAAAACTTGGAGGATTTAAAAGGTCTTAAAATAAGAGTAGCAAAATCGGAGTTTATGAAAGAATTAGTATCCTCTCTTGGTGCGACTCCTGTTGCTATGGATTATTCTGAAATATACTCTTCCTTAGAGTTAGGAGAGATTGATGGTGCTGAAAACAATTGGCCTTCTTACGTATCCACAGATCATTACAAAGTGGCAGGATATATGATATTAGATGAGCATAATCAGATTCCAGAACTACAGTTGGTATCTCAAATTACTTGGAATAAATTATCCAAAGAAGATCAAGCAATCATAAAAGAATGTGCATTGGATTCTGCCATCTATGAACAAAAGCTTTGGGAAGAGCATGTAAAGACTTCAAGAGAAAGGGCTGTAAAAGCAGGAGTAATTGTTACAGAATTAAAAAAAGAAGAAAAACAGCGCTTTAGAGAGGCTGCCATGCCTGTTTATAAACTGCTAACACCAGAATATCAGGATTTAATTCAAAGAATAAGAGAGGAAGACAATTAGTAAAAAGTGAATATATAATAAAAAGCCTATCTTTCTATTTATATATAGAAGATAGGCTTTTATAATACGAGAAAGATTTTGTTTAGGAGAAAAATTTCTCCTTGATTATTCTTATAGGCATTTCTTGACCAGTCCATAATTTAAAAGCTTCTGCACCTTGATAAAGAAGCATATACATTCCGTTAAAGGTATTAAGCCCCGCTTCTTTTGCTAATTTTAATAATTTTGTTTGGGCAGGGTTATAAATAACATCTGATACAATAAGATTTTCATGAAACATACTACTATCATTTATAATACTATTGTCTATGTTTGGTGACATACCAACAGAAGTACCGTTTGTTAGAATGGCACTTTCTTGTAGGCTCTTTCTAAGTGAAGTATCATCAGGCAGTTCGTATAAGCTTGCTTTACAATTCGTTGTAGCATTAATGTTATCGATTAAGTTAATTGCACGGTCGAAAAACTGATCTTTAATACTATAAACATCAATGGCGGACACACCATCAAGTGCTGCTTGTGCGCAAATAGCCGTTGCTGCGCCACCTGCACCAAGAAGTGTCATTTTCTTGCCAATGATATCAAAACCTGCATCTTTTACCGCTTGCATATATCCAACACCATCGGTATTATGGGCTGTTAATATACCATTATCATTCACAACTGTATTAGCAGCTCCAATTAGCTTAGCAGCAGGAGATAGGTGATCTACGTATTCGCATATTAGATTCTTATCTGGCATGGTGCAGTTAAAACCTCTTACGCCAAGTACTTTTAATCCTTCTACTGCGGTTTTTAAGTTTTCGGTTCCAACATCAAATGCAAGGTAGACATAATCCAGATTTAATTGCTGAAATGACTCATTGTGCATCAACGGTGAAATGCTGTGGGAAACAGGGCTACCTAAAAGACCTGTAAGGACAGTGTGACCAGTTATTCTTTCAATCATATTAATTCCGCCTTTATTCATAATTATAATTTCTATTATGATAATAAAAAAAAATTCTAATGTCAAATGCAAACGTAATAAATGACTTGAACCATTTAGAAATCTTATATATAATGGTACAAGAATATTAGAATAGGACGTTAAGATAAAATGAAAGTAAAAAAAAAAAAGACGATTGCAAGTTTTGGCTTATTAGTTGCTACTCTAATTTGGGGATTTGCTTTTGTCGTGGTAAAAGATGCACTTGATTATGTACCACCAGTTTATATGCTTGCATTTCGTTTTACAATAGCAAGCATTGGACTTTTGTTTGTATTTTCAAAAAGACTTCGAATGATTAATATAAATAATGTAAAATCTAGTATTGTATTGGGTATATTATTGTATATAAGTTATTTATTGCAAACCATTGGCTGCCTATATACGACGGCTGGCAAAAATGCATTTATCACTACAATTTATGTTGTAATAGTTCCATTTCTTTATTGGTTGATTAGTAAGCAAAAGCCAGATATTTATTGTCTTGTTTCGGCCTTTATGGCGATAATTGGAATCGGACTGCTTTCCCTGAATTCGGATTTAAGTATAAACCTTGGAGATGTATTGACATTACTGTGTGGATTTGGATATGCGATTCATTTAATTTACATTAATAAGTATTCAAAATATCAAGATCCCATTATACTAACGTTTTTACAAATTCTTGTAGCAGCTATATTATCTTGGTTAACAGCACCAATCATGGATGGAGGTTTTCCAGTAGATGCTACAAATCCCAATATCATGGTCGGAATGTTATATCTTGGTATTGGAAGTACCATGATTGCCTATTTGCTTCAAAATATAGGACAAAAATACATTGAACCGTCAACTGCTGCATTATTATTATCTATGGAATCTGTATTTGGTGCCATATTTTCTGTTTTGATTCTGAAAGAAATAGTAACAATAAAAATGTTGATTGGCTGTAGCTTAATCTTTACGGCAGTTATTATGGCAGAAACAAAGTTTGAATTTATAAGATTAACTGGAAGGAAAAGGAGTATCGATCATGCTTAAAAGATTTTACCCAAATGAATATGCCAATTCATCCTATGTTATTAATTATGAAGAGTTGTATCAGAAAGGATTTCGAGGTATTTTATTTGATGTAGATAATACATTGGTTTCACATGGAGCGAAGGCAGATGACAAGGCAAAAGAATTAATTACGAAACTAAAAAACATTGGTTTTAAAGTTTGTCTAATATCAAATAATAAGGAAGAAAGAGTAAGAACTTTTAATGATGAAGTTCAAGTACAATATATCTTTAATGCAAGAAAGCCTTCTAGAAAAGGATATCAACAGGCAATGAATACCATAGGAACGAATAAAGAAAATACAATTTTTATTGGAGATCAAATTTTTACAGATGTATTTGGAGCAAATCGTGCTGGATTAAAGACAATACTGGTAAAACCAATCCATCCAAAGGAAGAGATTCAAATTGTTTTAAAAAGATACTTGGAAAAAATTGTGTTGTATTTTTATAAAAAATCTCAAAATAAAAAGGATTAATCGTAAAGTGTTTACATCGTCATTGTAAGTGAAGCAATGGACACAAAAAAATAGTTGAAAAAAATGGTCATTTATTATAGAATATTAGAGAGTGTGGTAACAGAACAAGATTTACCATCGGTACTATTTTAAGGAGGAATATCAGACATGATATCAGCAGGTGATTTTAGAAATGGTATTACAATAGAAGTTGATAGTAATATATTTCAGATTATTGATTTCCAGCATGTAAAGCCAGGAAAAGGTGCAGCATTTGTTAGAACGAAATTAAAGAATATTATTAGTGGTGGCGTAGTTGAAAAAACTTTCAGACCTACAGAAAAATTCCCACAAGCACGTATTGATAGAAATGATATGCAATATCTATATTCAGATGGAGATTTATATAATTTCATGGATACTGAAACATTTGAGCAAATTGCCTTAAATGCAGACGAAATTGGTGATGCATTAAAATTTGTAAAAGAAAATGAAATGGTTAAAATCTGCTCTCATAATGGTAAGGTATTTGCAGTTGAACCACCTTTATTTGTTGAACTTGAGATTACAGACACAGAACCAGGTATCAAAGGTGACACAGCAACAGGCGCAACAAAACCAGCTGTTGTAGAAACAGGCGCAACTGTTTATGTTCCATTATTTGTAAACCAAGGTGATAAAATCAAAATTGACACCAGATCAGGTGATTATCTATCTAGAATATAATTATTTAAATAGTATATAGAAATTAATATCGGGTTTCTATATACTATTTCTTCTATACATAATATGTAAGCAATTAAGCTTCTTGTTTCGATACGCAATAAATAGATTTATTTCTAAATAAATTCTTGCACATTTCGTGCTTATTTTTCCTATCGTGATTTAAATTCAATGTTAGTTATATTCCGTTTGTACTTGTATGTTAATTTTGGGGTTAATATAAATCAATAAAACGTCTTGAAAAATAGTCAGAGAGTCTATGCTTCCAAGATAAGAGGAGGGGAGTGTCATTTAATCATCAACTTTATTTACCAATATTAAGCTTATTATGAAAGAAGGGGAATTAATGAATTATAAGATTTTTAAAGAAGAAATATGTAACTTAATTGCACAAAAAGTTGGAGACGAATGTGAGGTTTCACTTAAGACAATAAGAAAGAACAATGATGTTGTCTTAGATGGTTTGACACTTCGTAAAGAAAATGAGAGTATCTCTCCAACTATTTACTTAAATCATTATTATAAAAGTTATCTAACAGGAGAAAGCATTAATGAAATTGTGAACGAGATAATGGAATTATATGATGAAAATAATAAGCAGATGAATATCGACACTTCGTTTTTTTCAAACTATGAGTGTACAAAACAACGCATTGTATTTAAAATGATTCATTATGAAAAGAACAAGATTTTACTAGATAGTATCCCTCATATCAAATTTCTAGATTTAGCAATTGTATTCTATTATTTGGTCCATAGTGAGAAATTCGGAAATGCTACCATATTGATTTATAATTCTCATTTAGAGATATGGGGAATCGGAAGTTATGAGATTTTTCAGGTTGCAAAAGCGAATACGCAACGACTATTACCACACAAAGTGAGTCGGATTGAAGATATTTTAAAGGAAGAATTAGAAGAAGAGTATTGGGATGAGATAGAAGAAGGGGATATACCTATGTATGTCCTAACGAATCATTCGAAACTAAATGGTGCAGCATGCATGCTTTATCCAGAGGTTTTAAAAGAGTTTTCCCGTACAGTGGGTTGTGATTTATATCTTTTGCCAAGTAGTGTACATGAAATCATTATCATTCCAAAATCACATAAAACGAAAGTAAGTGAATTGAAAGCAATGGTAAAAGAAACGAATGAGAATCATGTAGAAAAAGAAGAAATATTATCTTATAGCGTATATGAATATTTGCAAGAAGAAGACAGATTGCAAATTGCAGTCGAATAAACAGATTTATGAATAAACTATAAACTTCCAATTGATTATTTGAGGTATTTGAGGTACAATACTAGTTGTGGTATTATAACCGAATACAAATATGCATTCGTAGCTCAGGGGATAGAGCAGTGGTTTCCGGTACCACGTGTCGGGGGTTCGAATCCCTCCGGATGCATAGGAATCAAGTAAAATCAGGTGAATTATTTTTTTCATTGGAGCGTTAAAAAGAATATCATAAAAGATAATATTAAAATTTATTTTGTATGATTTGTAAATTCGAAAGATAAAATACATAAAATGTTCACGATTGTGTTATATAATATGGTCAGAGTTCGCAAAATCAGGAGGTTTATATGAAACTTAATTTCGAGAATATGAAAGCATTTTTGATAAAAAACAAAAACTATGTGATAATCGCAGTAATATTTGTAATAATGGTTGTAACCTTAGTAAAGGTATCGAATAACTCTTCTAAGAAGGCAGAAGAGGCAAAATCTGAGGAAGTTATTACGATAGATGAGAAAACACAGGAAGATGCGGAAGAAACGCAAGCTGAACCTACCAATGATTTGTTGGTAAATGCTTATCCAGAAGTAAATGAATTAATTACGAAGTACTTTACTGCAATGGCGGAAGGTGATATTGATACCTTGCTTCAATTACAGAATCCTTTAAGTGAGGAGGAGCAAGCTCAAATTCTTCAAAAGAAAGAATATATTGAAGGTTACGATAATATAACTTGTTATACAAAGATTGGACCAGAGGAAAACTCATATATCGTTTTTGTTTATTATGAGATTAAGTTTATTAATATTAACACTCCAGTGCCAGGAGAAATTCCTCTTTATGTATGTACCAATGAGGATGGAACTCTTTATATCTATAATGGAGAATTTTCACCAGAAGTAAATTCATACATGGCTAGCATTGCTGCAGGACAAGATGTTGTAGACTTGCTTAATTCCATTGAAGCTAAGTTTACACAGGCGCAGGAATCGGATCCGGACTTAAAGGAGTTTATCCAGAAATTGACAGGTTCAACCCAAGAAGAAGCAACCCAAGAGGAAGAGACACAAGAACAACCAGCAGCAGAAGAAACGACACAAGAAGAGCCAGCGCAAGAGCAACCAGCTGATGTTTCAACAGCAGATGGTTTGCAAGAAGTTAATGAAACCGTATATGCTACCGAGACGATTAATGTAAGAGAAGCAGATAACGAGAATGCGACTAAATTAGGACAACTTTATGTAGGTGAAAGTACCAAGAGAACTGGCGTGCTTTCCAATGGATGGAGTCGTATTGAATTCAATGGAAAAACAGGTTATGTATTATCCGAATATTTATCTAGTTCAGGTGGATTGCAAGAAGTAAAATATTTAACTTCAACGGTTAATATCAGAGAACAAGCAGATGAAAACTCAAGTAGAGTTGGAACAGGTTATTTAGGAACCAAAGTTACAAGAACAGCAGTGCTAGATAGTGGCTGGAGTAGAATTAACTGTGATGGAGTAGTTGGTTATGTAAAAACTGAATTTTTGGCAGATACTTATAATTAGATATGATAAAATAGGTATGGTTTAGGATGTCGATAAAGTCGACATCCTTTATTTTTCCATAATTTTACGATAAAATATTACATAAAAAATCATAATATTCATATGCTAATCATACAAATACACTTGAAGACGATAGCAATTATTTTGGAGGTGAAATATATGATTACCAGTTCAGACAAAGAACTTTTGCAAGAAACATATAACAATAGTAAAAAGGGTATGGATACTCTTAGTATCTTATTAAACAAAGTTTATGATGATGACTTGAATTATGAAATGAATACCCAACTTCAACGATATCGTGAGATTAACTCAAAAGTTTCTGACCAGTTAATTGAATCAGGTGTTATGTTGGAAAACAAACCTTTGGATCGATTTAAAATGTGGTCTTCCATTCAAGCTAACACTATTTTTAATACAAGTACAAAGCATATTGCCAATATGGTAATTCGTGAAAATTCAGTTGGAATGACAGGCGTCATGTCAACTTTAAAAGAAAATTACAATGCATCAAAACAATCCGTTGAATTAGCGAATGAATTTGTGGCTTTTGAAGAAGAATGTATTCGCAAGTTAAAGAGCTATTTATAGACTATGAGCTATAAGTAGCTCTTTATCATGGAAATTGTTTTGCAATATTCCTAGTCCTAAAAGGCAATGCCTGCCAAGAATGCCTTGACTATTAGATAAGGTGAAGTTAAACTATACATACGATTTAATCTATAATTATGATTTAGAGTTGGAGGAACTCTATGAGCAGCAAGATAAAAAGAGAATTTGAAAAAAAACCAATAGAACCTATACGTATTAATAAATATTTAAGTGAAGCAGGAGTCTGCTCAAGAAGAGAAGCAGATCGATTAATAGAGGCAGGAAAGATTACTGTTGATGGAGTATTGGCAGTGATGGGTACAAAAGTAGATGGTACACAAAGGATATGCGTTGAGGGAAAAGAAGTTTTACATAATGAAAAAATGGTATTGTTAGCTTTTAATAAGCCTATAGGTATTGTTTGTACCACACAGAAAAAAGAAAAGAACAATATTGTAGATTACATTCAATACCCTCAAAGAATTTACCCCGTTGGAAGATTAGATAAGGATTCGCAAGGGCTTATTTTAATGACAAACAATGGAGATATTGTAAACAAAATGATGAGAGCCCACAATATGCATGAGAAAGAGTATCTTGTTTGGGTCGATAAACCAATCACAGAAGAGTTCTTACATGGAATGGCAAAAGGAGTACCAATACTTGACACTGTTACAAGAGAATGTAAAATAACAAAAACTGGAACGAAATCGTTTCGCATTATAATAACACAAGGTTTAAATAGACAAATTAGACGAATGTGTGAATATTTTGACTATAAGGTAACTAAGTTAGAAAGAATTAGGATAATGAATATAAAACTTGGTAAACTAGCACAGGGAAAATATAGAGATATCACCCAAGAAGAATTAAAAGAGCTAGAAAAGTTAATTCAAAAATCATCAAATATCACTTCATATGGAGAAAAAAATGGAAGAAAATAAAGTAAAACGTATCAAAGAACTAATCAATATATTAAATAATGCAAATAGGGCTTATTACCAAGAAGCAACAGAAATTATGAGTAATTATGAATATGATGCCTTGTATGATGAGTTACTTAAATTGGAGGAAGAAACAGGAGTGGTTCTTGGTAATAGCCCGAGTGTTAATGTGGGATATGAAATAGTAAGCGAACTCCCAAAGGAACGCCATGAAAGATCTATGCTTTCTCTAAATAAAACCAAATCAGTAGAAGAGCTGACCGATTGGCTGGGTGAGCAAGAGGCATTATTATCTTGGAAACTAGATGGATTAACTATTGTTCTAACTTACAATCAAGGCGAATTACAAAAGGCAGTTACTAGAGGAAATGGTGAAATAGGAGAGGTAGTAACCAATAATGCAAAAGTATTTCGTAACCTTCCATTAAAGATTAAGTACAAAGGTGAACTGGTTCTTCGTGGAGAAGCCGTAATTCGTTATTCTGATTTTGAAAAAATTAACAGTCAAATTATAGATGTGGAAGCAAAATATAAAAATCCGAGAAATCTATGCAGCGGTTCTGTAAGACAATTAAATAATCAGATTACTGCATCTAGAAACGTAAACTTTTTTGCATTCTCTCTTGTAAAAGCTGATGAGATTGATTTTCATAATTCAAGAAAAAATCAATTTGAATGGCTTAAAAATCAAGGATTTGAAGTAGTAGAATATAAGATGGTTTCGAAAGAAAACTTGGCAAAGACAGTGGAAAACTTCTCAGAGCAAATAAAAAGCAATGATTTTCCTTCTGATGGATTGGTAATTGCGTTTGATAACATTTCTTATGGGCAAAGGCTTGGAGCTACGTCGAAGTTTCCAAGGGACTCTATCGCTTTTAAATGGGCAGATGAAATAAAAGAGACAACTCTATTAGAAATTGAGTGGAGCCCTTCAAGAACAGGATTAATTAATCCTGTGGCAATATTTGAAGCAGTTGAATTGGAGGGAACGAGTGTAAGTAGAGCTAGCGTCCATAACATTAGTATCTTAAAAAATCTAGAACTTGGCATAGGCGATACCATAGAAGTATACAAAGCAAATATGATTATACCTCAGATTGCTAACAATCTTACGAGAAGTGGAGTATGTCCGATACCTCATTCCTGTCCTGTTTGTGGTGAAAGTACCTCAATCAGAAAGATTAACGATGTAGAAGCCTTATACTGCGAAAATCCAGATTGTCAAGCAAAAAAGATCAAAGCATTTACTTTATTCGTAAGCAGGGATGCTCTTAATATCGACGGTTTATCAGAGGCAACTTTGGAGAAATTTATAGCAAGAGGATTTATTAAAGAGTTTGCAGATATCTTTCATTTGAAACAGTATCAAGCTGAGATAATTGAAATGGAAGGATTTGGACAGAAATCGTTTGATAATTTAATGGCAAGTATTGAAAAGGCAAGAAACACTACATTACCAAGGCTCATTTATAGCTTAGGTATACTTAATATTGGATTATCGAATGCTAAGATGATATGCAAAGAATTTAATTATGATATAGAACGATTATTAAATGCTTCTAGAGAAGAGTTTTCGGAAATAGCAGGTATTGGAGATGTGATTGCCGATAGTATTGTATCGTACTTTGAGAAAGAAAGTAATGTAATCAACCTAAGACATGTTTTAAGGGAACTAAACCTAGAAAAGATAGAGATAGATGAAGCAGCGCAAGTATTAAAAGACAAAGTATTTGTTATCACAGGAAGTCTAATACAGTTTGAAAATAGAAATGCCTTAAAAGAATTGATTGAAGAGAAGGGTGGAAAAGTAACGGGCAGCGTTACATCAAAAACAAACTATCTTATTAATAATGATACGACATCTTCCTCCTCAAAAAACAAAAAAGCAAAAGAACTTGGGGTAGAAATTATATCAGAAGAAGAGTTTCTTAAAATGATTTAACCTCCATTTGTTTGGTGAGCCAAATTAATATTACACAAATTGACAACATATGATATATGTTGTAATATGAATTAACGTAGCAAAATCTAATAAAGTGAGACAGGTGATAATATGCCAATTAAGGTACAAAGTGATTTGCCCGCAAAGGGAATATTAGAAACTGAAAATATATTTGTTATGGACGAAGGCCGTGCAATGCATCAGGATATTCGTCCAATTGAAATAGGAATTTTAAATTTAATGCCTGTAAAGCAGGATACAGAGATACAACTGATGAGAGCATTATCCAATACACCTCTTCAAGTGGATTTGACCTTTCTTAATGTATCAAGTCATATATCGAAAAATACCTCTTCCAGTCATTTAAATAAATTCTATCGAACATTTGATGAAATTAAGCGAAAAAAGTTTGACGGACTTATTATTACAGGAGCGCCAGTTGAGCATTTACCTTTTAAAGAGGTAAATTACTGGGAGGAATTAACCCAGATACTAGAGTGGTCAAAAACAAATGTAACTTCTACTTTTCATATTTGCTGGGGTGCGCAAGCTGGTTTGTATTATCATTATGGAATTGACAAGAAGATGTTGGAGCAAAAAATGTTTGGATTATTTAAGCATTCTGTTCTCAATCGAAAAGTACCTCTTGTAAGAGGATTTGATGATGAGTTTTATGCACCACATTCCAGACATACTACGGTATCAAAAGAAGAAATCCTAAGCAATAAAGAATTAACCATACTTGCTGAGTCAGAAGAAGCAGGAGTATACATTGTAATTGCAAAAGAAGGAAAACAAATCTTTGTTATGGGACATCCAGAATATGATAGAGTTTCACTACATAATGAATATCGACGTGACAAAGAGAAAGGATTAGAAATTGATACACCAAAAAATTATTATCCAAAGGATGATGATACCTTAAAGCCGCCATTACAATGGAGAGCACATTGTAATAATTTGTATACGAACTGGCTGAATTATTATGTTTATCAGGTAACGCCTTATAACCTAGAGGATGCCGAGTTGGATTTTTGTATATAGTTATCTATTTTCTGTTTGTTGAATGATTAAGAACCGCCTTAATAAAGGCGGTTTTTTGTATAATAAGAAAATTTTATAATTCTCTATTTTACAAATATACTACATAAGAGAGCGTTTGAAAGTAACCATTTGTTCCATATGAAAGGTAGCAATTGCAAAAGTAAAGATAAATTTGGCAAAATATACAGGGTATAAATAAAAAAAATAAAAATATACTATAAATATTAAAATCCTACGGTTTTTATTGTGCAAATTAATTGATAAAATAATAATGTAATGAGTTTGAAACTTATTAATATAGTAAATTTATGGAGGGATTTGAAGATGAAAAAGAAAATGTTAGCAGCGCTATTGTGTGCAAGTATGGTGGTATCACTTTCTGCTTGTGGGTTAAAAACCCCAGAAAAGACAGAAACACCAGTAGCAGAAGAAACCGAAAAGGTAGAAGAAACAACTACTGAATCAAAAGGAGAAAGTAATTCAGCAATGGTGACACTTGTATTTGCTGAAGTAAATCCATTAGACACAATCGTAGGACAAACAGACACAGCTTTTAAAGAAAAAGTGGAAGAACTATCAGGAGGAGAAATTAAGATAGATCTTCAAGCAAGTGGTGTTCTTGGATCTGAAAATGACGTACTTGATACAATGCTTGGCGGTGGTGGAACCATCGATATGGCTCGTATATCAGCATTTGCATTAACAAGCTATGGCGGAGAAAAATCAAAGCTATTATCTGTTCCTTATACATTTGTAAATCGTGAACATTTTTGGAACTTTGCAACCTCAGATTTAGCAAAAGAGTTCCTTGTTGAACCTCATGAAAATGGAAGTGGTATCACAGGATTATTTTACGCAGAAGAAGGATTTAGACACTTCTTTACGGTTAATCCTGTTAATAGTTTAGAGGATTTAAAAGGTATGAAACTTAGAGTTTCAAATGATCCTATTATGAATGGAATGGTAGAAGGACTTGGAGCGTCTCCAACTGTTGTTTCTTTTGGAGAACTTTATTCAGCACTTCAAACAGGAGTAGTAGATGGTGCAGAGCAACCAATAGCAAACTATAAGTCAAATGCATTTCCAGAGGTTTCACCAAACCTAATTCTTGATGGACATACACTTGGTGCAGTACAGGTAGTTATTACTGATAAGGCTTGGGATAAACTTTCTGATGAGCATAAGAGTATCTTAGAAGAAGCTAGTAAATATGCTTCAGAATATAATAGAAAGATATCAGAAGAAGCCGAGAAAAAAGTATTAGAAGAATTAAAGGCTGAAGGAGTTAACGTTGTTGAAGTTACAGATATTACTCCATGGCAAGAAGCATGTAAGGGAATTATTGAATCATCTACAGCAGATAGTAAAGAATTATATCAGCAAATTGTTGATATGAAATAGAAATTTTAACGTTACTTAAATAGAAAGGGAAGGCATGAGGGATTAAAATCCTTTGTGCCTGCTTTTAAGGAGGTAAATATGCCTGACATTTTTAAAAAAATTGATAAGATAAAGCCTGCTTATGATATAACATACCAAATTGTGCTTTTCTTATGTAAATTACTTTTGATTATAGATATTTTGATTACAAGTTTATCCGTTGCAGGAAGATATATATCATTTATTCCTGATCCATCTTGGAGTGAAGAAATCGTTTTAACTTGTATGGCTTATATGGCAGTTCTTTCGGCAGCGTTGGCAATCAGAAGAGGTGCACATATACGTATGACAGCATTTGATCGGTATTTGTCAAAAAAAGTTTTAGGAGTATTAGACATTTTTGCAGATCTAGGAGTTTTATTACTTGCTATTATTATGATAGTAGTAGGCTGGAAGTACGCCGTAGGAATTGGAGCGAAAGGAACTTATGTTAGTATGCCGTTTTTATCCCGTTTTTGGATGTACTTTCCAGTTCCGCTAGCAGGTGTAGCCATGTTTGTATTTGAATTAGAGTCAATATACAATCATGTTAAATCATTTTTTATAGAGGAGGTAAAATAATGTCTAGTGAAAGTTTAGCGATTTTAATATTACTTGGAAGTTTCTTTGTCTTGATATTATTAAGATTTCCTATAGCGTATGCAGTAGCGCTATCCTCTTTTTTCTGCTTGTTGTATCAGGGGTTACCTCTAACTACAATATGTCAGCAAATGGTAAAGGGTATTAGTTCTTTTAGTCTTATGGCAGTTCCATTCTTTATTACTATGGGATGCTTAATGGGATCAGGAGGTATTTCCAAGAAGTTAATTGCATTGGCGGATTCTTGTGTTGGATGGATGCGAGGAGGAATGGCAATGGTTAACATTGTTGCTTCTTACTTTTTTGGTGGAATCTCTGGTTCTGCATCAGCAGACACCGCATCACTAGGAACAATACTAATTCCAATGATGGTAGATCAAGGATACGATGATGACTTTTCTACAGCAGTAACCATTACATCCTCATGTGAAGGACTTTTAGTACCACCAAGTCATAACATGGTTATCTATGCAACAGCAGCGGGCGGAGTATCAGTTGGAAGTTTGTTTTTGGCAGGTTATATACCTGGTGCTTTACTTGTATTAAGTTTGATGGTGGGATCTTATATTATATCAGTAAAAAGAAACTATCCAAAGGGTGAAAAATTCAGTTTCAAAAACTTATTCAAACAATTAAGTGTATCTTTTTGGGCTCTTGCAGCAGTATTAATAGTTGTATTTGGCGTTGTAGGTGGAGTATTTACAGCAACAGAATCAGCTGCGATTGCAGTTATTTATAGTCTAATCGTTAGTATTTTTATATATAAGGGACTTGATTGGAAAGGCGTTTGGAAAGTATTTGAAGATTGCGTTGATACTTTATCAATCGTATTGATTCTCATTTCAACTTCAAGTATATTCGGCTATTGCTTGACCCGTTTACACGTTCCTGATTTAGCAGCAAACGCAATTATTGGTTTGACAGATAATCCAATTATTTTAGCGTTGCTATTAAATTTAATTCTTTTTGTACTAGGTTGTATTATGGATATGGCTCCAATTATATTAATTGCTACTCCAATTTTATATCCAATTGCAACATCAATTGGTATTGATCCGATACAATTTGGTATTATGTTAGTATTAAACTGTGGAATAGGATTGCTTACACCACCTGTAGGAGCAGTACTATTTATTGGATCTGCAGTTGGAAAAGTTCCAATGGAGCGAGTGGTAAAAGCAACATTGCCATTTTACTTATGTATGATTGTTACTCTTTTACTAATAACGTTTGTTCCAGCTATAAGCTTATGGCTTCCATCTGTACTAGGTTAATCAAATATGAAGTATCAATTTCGTTATAAAAACACACCAATAGATTTTTTGCAATTGTCATTATATTATACGTATGGATCTATTGTAGGGGTTTGTAACACTATTTTTACTGTTGCAATGATATTGCTTACGAATCAGATTTGGGCTGAAACAACCAATTTTGTAAGACTACTTTTACTGTTTTCCATTTGTTTGTTTCCAATCATTCAGCCAATTGGAGTTTATGTTAGAGCAAAAAAACAGGCTGCAGATGCAAAAGAAGTGGAAATATATTTTGATGATTCTGGAATTCAGGTGAAATCAGGAGGAGAAGTATCAAACTTAGAATGGAAAAATATAAAAAAAGTGTCTAAAAAACCAACTATGGTAGTTCTTTTCTCGACAACAACGCATGGATTTATTTTAAGCAACCGTGTTCTAGGAGATAAACACAAAGAATTTTATAACTACGTAGTGTTAAAGATGAGTCACTAAGATTAATCTTTTTTGCAATAAGCCGTTATCACACGGCTTTTTTGCGTACATACTATCTTATCACATAAAAATTTGATATAATTATCATATCAAATTGTATCACGAAGGGAACAAACTTATGAGAGTCAATGGATGGTCCAAGCAATTTAGTGATAGATGGGTCTCTTTATCCATCAGAAGAAAAATTGAAGTATTTACTGGAGTTGTATTTCTAGTTATTTCACTATCAATTATATTTGATATATGGGTTGTTAATTTTTCAATGAATGATTTTAAAGTTATTTTGGATGATAATGCAAAATGTAGTGATTTAGTGGATACAATTGAGGAAGAAGAAAGGTGGTTTGAAGCTTATATTAAACATCCAAGTGAAGAGAATCATTTTGAGATGGAACAGGCAATCTTAAAAACAAAACAGGCTATAAACGCGCTTCCAGATGATTATTCATCTATGAATATCCAAAGGTATGCAAAAACATGGTCTATTAAAAATAGCTATGAAAATTATACTCAAAAACGAGATGCTGTACTTGGAATGAGTGAAGAAAACTTAGCATACATCAAAGAACTTTACAAAGTATATGATATGCAAGTATATTTGCATGAATATGCTAGAAGATTAATGCGATATACATTGCAAGATGGAAAAACAGCGTATTTAAAAAAAGTACGAGGGTTAAGAAGACTTCCAATGGTGGTGATTATAAGTGGATTTTTCTTATTTAGCATAATGCTTAGCTTATCTAATGTTATGAACAAGGCCTTAGTTGTCCCCATTATGAAACTTGTTAATGTATCAAAAGAGATAGCAGCCAATAATTTTTTTATAGAGGATGTAAGGGTTGATAATCAGGATGAAATTGGTGAGTTAGTGAATGCGTTCAATAAGATGAAATTTGCTACAGGTCAATACATTACCACTATGGAAGAAAGAAGAAATATGATTGATTTACTGCACCAAGAGGAATTAGAAAAAATGGAGGCAGAAAAAAATTTAGAGACTGCTAATCTAGAATTACTGAAAAGTCAAATCAATCCCCATTTTTTATTTAATACTTTAAATGTAATTGCAGGGATGGCAAATCTTGAAGATGCGGATACGACTGAAAAGATGATTAAAGCTTTAAGTTCTATTTTTCGATATAACTTAAAGACACCCCAAAGTGAAGTATTCCTTTCACAAGAGCTTTATGTAGTGAAAAATTACTTGTATTTGCAACAAATGCGCTTTGGAAGTCGTCTAGAGTATGATATTCGATGCAAAGTTGACAAGGAATTTGTAATGGTTCCTTCGTTTTGTTTCCAACCTTTAATTGAAAATGCAATCATTCATGGCATTTCTAAAAAAGAAGAAGGTGGTAAGATATACATTGACATTAAAAAGAGAGCGCAAAATATAATTATTACAATAGCAGATACAGGTATTGGAATGTCGAGAGATAAATTGTATCAGTTACGAGGTGCTGTAAGAGAAGGTAGTGCAGGTAAAATAGGGATAGGACTTGGAAATATTTACAAAAGAATAAATCGTATGTATCAAGAAGGAGACGTCTTATTATATAGCACAAAGAATAAAGGTACAGTTATTAAAGTAATAATTCCATACATGAATCAGGAGGTATGATTATGTATCGCATGTTGGTCGCAGATGATGAACCAATTGAAAGAATGGTTATTTGTAAGACGATTAAGAACAATTTTAAAAATTTATTTGAAATCGTACAAGCTGTCAATGGGAGAGAAGCAATAGAGTTATTTGAGCAAACGCACTTTGATATTGTTTTTTTAGATATTGAAATGCCAGGAATCACTGGCTTAGAAGCAGCAGAAAAAATAAGAAAGAAAGATAAGGGGTGTAATATCATCTTTTTAACCGCTTATGATGAATTTGGGTATGCAAAAAAAGCGATAACAGTTAAAGCGTTAAATTATTTGCTAAAGCCTGGTTCAGAAAAAGAGATTGTTTCTACGGTTAAAGAAGCTCTTAAAGTGATAGAGGAAAGGCAAGAGCGTCAGACAAGAGAAGCACTAGCGACAAGTGAGTTATCAATAGGAAGTAGTGAGAATCCAGAACAAGTACGTATTAATGTTGTTCGCGAAGAAATATTGCGATATATTCGAATGCATTATATCGAAGAGATATCTATGCAAGATGTTGCAGAAGCAATGAATTATTCGAATGCTTACTTTTGTAAATTATTTAAGCAAGGATTCCAGAAAAGCTTTACAACTTATTTGATGGAATATAGAATTGAAAAAGCAAAACAGCTTTTGAGTGATGTAACGATTAATGTCAAAGATATTAGTGATAAAGTTGGATATAAAGATTCTAATTATTTTGCAAAAGTATTTAAAAAATTGGTGGGTGTAACGCCAAGTGAATACAGGATAATAATTTTAGGAAAAAATACCATAGCCGCAAATAATGATGAAAAGTGGAATAATAATGTAGGGTGAAGAGATGAAAAAGAAATTATTATGTATTATAATAATTGGAGTGATTTTATTTGTTATATTTTACCAATATAATAAAAAAGAGAATATTATAGTGGAGCCTGAATATGTTTTTACTTATGCAGAAAATCAACCAGAAAATTATCCAACAACACTGGGAGGATACAAATTTGCGCAGTTAGTTGAAGAAAGAACAAATGGAAGAATAAAAATTATTATTCAAGCGGAAGGATATTTAGGAGATGAAAAAGCAGTTGTAAAGCAGTTGCAGTTTGGAGGAATAGATTTTGCAAGAGTTTCTTTATCTACGCTATCAGAAACAATTCCAAAGTTAAATGTGTTACAAATGCCTTATCTTTATCGTGACTCAAGACATATGTGGGAGGTATTAGAAGGAGAGATAGGAAATGATTTCTTAAGTTCTTTTGATGAAACACAATTAGTAGCGTTGTCTTGGTATGATGCAGGAGCACGTAGTTTTTATACTAAACAGCCCGTTTACACCCTAGAAGATATGAATGGTTTAAGGATTCGCGTTCAGGAGTCAGATTTAATGATAGATATGGTTGAAGCACTTGGTGCTGTAGCCGTACCGATAGTATACGAGGGCGTATACTCTGCATTTGAAAGGGATTTAATTGATGGGGCTGAGAATAATTGGCCTTCATATGAGATTAAGAGTCACTACGAAGTAGCAAAGTATTTTACCGTTGATGAACATACCAGAGTACCAGAGGTTCAGATATGTGGCAAATCGACATGGGATAAATTATCCAAAGAAGATCAAGAAATTATTAGAGTATGTGCAAAAGAATCAGCACTTTATGAAAGAAAATTATGGGGAGAGCGAGAGAGGCAATCTCAAGAGATAGTAATGAAGAATGGTGGGGAGGTAATTACGCTTTCTGATAAGGAGAAAGAAAAATTTCGAAATGCTGTGAAGGGTGTTTATGAGGAGTATTGCGGAGATTACAAGGATGTTATAGATAAAATAATAGAACAACAGGAGTAATTATGATAAGCGTTTTAGTAAAAGCAATTCAATTTATTTTAATCATTTGTATTGGATATGGATTAAAAACGGCAGGTATATTCAAAAAAGAAGATTTTACAGTTATTTCAAAGATTGTACTGTATTTAACTCTACCTTGTGCCATAATCGTTAACTTTTCCAATATAGAAATGAGCAAAAGATTAATTATTATAGTATTGATTGGATTTTTATGCTCAGCATTTCTTGCATGTTTAGGTTATATCATTTCGTTTCGACGAAGCAATCTTGAAAAAGCGTTTCATATGTTAAATATAGCGGGGTATAACATAGGTTGCTTTACAATTCCATTTGCACAAGTATTTCTAGGATCGTTAGGGATTGTTGTAATATGTCTTTTTGACGCAGGTAATTCCATTATGGCGACTGGAGGAACTTATGCAGTTGCATCTTCATTAGAAAACAAAAAAGATAATAAGATTTTGTTTTTAATCAATAAACTGTTACATTCTCCACCATTTGTATGCTATCTAATTTTAGTTTTGCTAGGACTTCTTCATTTGGAGTTACCAAAGGCTGTAGTAGGTTTGGCTGAAATTGTTGGAAATGCGAATGCATTTATGGCTATGTTTATGATAGGGATTGGCTTTCAATTGAATCTAAAAAGAGAACAAATCATACAAAGTAGCAAAATCATTGCAACTAGATATATTGTTTCATTGATTTTTGCGTTATTGTTGTACTTTCTTCTCCCATTCGAGCTAGAAATTAGAAAAGCTATGGCTATGGTAGTACTTAGCCCAGTATCTGCAATTAGCACAGCCTATACCGAAAAAGTTGGAGGAGATGTAGGTATGTCAAGTACGATTAATTCATTGTGCATTTTGATTAGTCTTGTATTGATTAGTTTGTTTTTAATGCTTGTATAGACCTTTTATGGTGTTATGTGGAGTTATAATGAGGATTTTTGCTAGAATAAGAGTAAATTGTTAATAAAATGTAAGAAAAGATTGAGAAATATGTAAAAACATAATATCTATATTTATGGTATACTTTCATGAATATAATTAGATAGGATATTAATGATTATGCAGATAAAAATGAAATTAGGACTATGGTATCGAAAGTATTTGGAGAAATGGATACCTAAATATAGTATTTTCTCTCTTATTACATGTTTTTTAGTAAATAGTGCGGTGTATTGGGGAACACAAAAGGCGATGAGGGATGCCGTTCATTATGATGTTTCAATTTGGATTGATAGCAAAATCCCTTTTGTAAAAGAATGGGTGGTTATATACATAATATGTTATGTTTTTTGGCTTATAAATTATATTTTGATATCACAGGAAGGAAAAGAGCTGTGGTATCGTTTTGTGAGTGCAGATATAATGTCTAGACTTGTATGTGCATTATTTTTTGTGTCATATCCAACTACAAATATTCGTCCTGAGGTAATTGGAAGTGATTTGTTTAGTAAATTAGTTCTTTTTGTTTATCAAATGGATTCTCCAACGAATTTATTTCCATCCATTCACTGTCTTGTTAGTTGGTTTTGTTTTATAGGAATTCGCAATAGTAAAAAGGTTCCATTTGGATATAAGGTTTTTTCTGCTATTTTTGCTATGATGGTATTTGCTTCTACTCAATTTGTAAAACAACATGGAGTTATAGATATAGCAGGAGGAATCATAATAGCGGAGTTTTGTTTTTACATTATGAATCATACAAAGGTTTATCGAATAACAGAGAGAATTTTCGAATGTCTTAATCAAAAAATATTTGGGGTAACATATAATGAGTAAAAAGAAAAATATGTTCAATGCAATATTTCTAATAGCAGTATTTGTTATAACAACTCATTATATATTCCAGGGTAAAGATATGAGTAGTCTTATATATTATATTCAAAAAACAGATTTGAGATATTGGATTGGAGCTGTCTTTTGTATCATTATTTTTGTTGGAAGTGAATCCGTTCTTATATTTTATATGATGCACTCCATTCAGCAAAAAGTAAATCTTACACATTGTTTTTTATATTCGTTTGTTGGCTTCTTCTTTAGTTGTATTACACCTTCAGCAACAGGGGGGCAACCAGCTCAGATATATTATATGAAAAAGGATAACATACCAATACCAGTAGCAACGTTAATACTTATGGTAATTACAATTACCTATAAAATGGTATTAATTGTTTTAGGAATTATAGTTTTCATAATTCAGCCTGCAGAAGTTATGATTTATCTTACCCCAGTAAAAGGAATTTGCTATTTGGGTCTTTTACTAAATGTTTTTTGTGTGGGATTTATGATTCTTCTTGTGTTTCATCCATCAATTGCTAAAAATATATTAATTAGTACTATAAAAGTATTAAACAAAATTAAATTGATAAAACATCCGAGTGGATATTTGGAACGCATTGAGGGAGCGATGCAACAATACCAAGAGGTTGCAATTTTTTTTAAAACACATACGCTAGTTATTTTTAATGTATTTCTTATAACAGTTTTTCAAAGATTGCTATTTTTTTATATTACGTATTTGACTTATCGCTCGTTTGGTCTTAAGGGGGAAAGTTGGATTACTATAGTTTTACTGCAGGGGATGATTGCAGTTGCAGTTGATATGCTTCCTCTTCCAGGAGGAATGGGAATTAGCGAAAAGTTATTTCTTATGATTTTTACACCAATGCTTGGGAATATTACATTACCTGCCATGGTAGTTAGTAGAGGTTTAAGTTTTTATGCTGAGCTAATCTTGTGTGCATTATTCACAATTATTGCACATATTGTAATTGGTAGAAAGGGAAATACGAAAGGAAATAAGAATGATGATAGGATTTTATGATTACACAGTAGTACTTACATATATTAGTCTTGCAGTATCTGTATTTGGAATGACACAAGCTATTGAAGGACGCTTTAGGACAGCAATTGCATGTCTTGCTATTTCAGGATTATGTGATATGTTTGATGGAAAGATTGCAAGGACAAAAAAAGATAGAACCTATGATGAAAAGTTATTTGGTGTACAGATTGATTCCCTTTGTGATGTCATTTGCTTTGGTGCATTTCCTGTTATACTTTGTTATGTGCTTGGAGTAAAAGGAGTAATAGGAGAAGTGGCGATAGCATATTACAGCGTATGCTCTGTAATTAGACTGGGATTTTTTAATGTTCTTGAAACAAGCCGCCAAGTGCAAGAAGATAATGCGAATAAATTCTACTATGGCCTTCCGATTACATCAATTACAATTATATTACCTTTGATATTTTTATTTAATTTTATATTGGCAGAGAATATATTTAAATGGATTTTGGTAGGAACTCTTTTTTGTGTTGGAACTTTGTTTATCACTAATTTTAGATTAAAGAAACCTTCGAATAAGCAATTGTGTTTTTGGGTGATTCTTGTAGCATGCTCCGTTGCTATGATATTGTTTTTTTCCAAATATCCAATTACACATACTATTGAACACGAGGAACCATTAATTGAAAAGATATTAGATTAGAGGAAAAGATAAATGAAATGTATTGATCGAAAAGGTTCTATAGTAAAACAAAATGAAACACAAAATAAGGTACTGTCCTTTTTATATCAAACGAAAATAGGAAGAATGATACTTATGGTACTAGTGAGACCAGAAATATCACGGGGGATAGGTTTTATTTTGAATCTACCTGTCACAAGAGTAATAATTCCTTATTTTGTAAGAAAGAACCATATTAATGTAGAAGAGTATGAGAAAAGAAAATACACCTCCTTTAATGATTTTTTTATTCGAAAGATAATGAAAGAAAAACGAATTATCGATAAGCAATTCAACCATTTCATATCACCTTGTGATGCTAAGCTAAGTGTATTCCCAATAAACCAGGACTCACAATTTACAATAAAAGATTCTATCTATACCATAGAGAGCTTGTTTAGAAGTAAAAAGCTTGCTAAAAGATATGAAGATGGAATTTTATTATTATTTCGTCTTACGGTAGATGACTACCATCGCTACTGCTATATTGATAACGGAATTAAAACAAAAAATTGGCATATACCAGGTGTTTTTCATACGGTTAATCCGTTAGCAGGTAAGATATTTCCTATTTATAAAGAAAATACAAGAGAATTTTCAATTTTAAAAAGTGAGAACTATGGAAATATATTGATAATGGAAGTAGGAGCATTGCTTGTAGGAAAGATCGCTAATTACCATGAAGAAGCAAAAGTGAATCGTGGTGAAGAAAAAGGTAGATTTGAATTTGGAGGATCCACTATCATTGTTTGTTTAGAGAAGGGTAAAGTAAAAATTGATACTGATATTTTATACAATTCTTTGAATGACATAGAAACAGTAGTGAAAATGGGTGAAAAGATAGGAGAAAAAATAGAAGAAAAAATAGAAGAACCAATCATATAAATGAGTTGTTTTAGAGTTTTGCAAAAAAGAAGTGCAAACCACAATATATTGTGTTAGAATATAAAATATAACAATATATAGTTGAAGGATGTGAAATTATGATTGCAACAATATTAGGAGACATAACAAAGATGGATACCGTATCTGCAATTGTGAATGCGGCCAATCAAAGCTTGCTTGGCGGCGATGGGGTTGATGGAGCTATCCACGAGGCTGCGGGGCCTAGATTGTTGGAAGAATGCAAGACTTTAGGAGGTTTAAAGACAGGAGAGGCAAAAATTACGAAAGCTTATAACCTTCCTTGCAAAAATATTATTCATACGGTAGGTCCAGTATGGAATGGTGGCGATAGGGAGGAAGCAAAATTGCTTGCGTCCTGCTACATAAAATCATTGGATTTAGCAAAAGAAAATAAAATTAGATCAATTGCATTTCCTTCTATATCAACAGGAGCTTATGGATATCCAGTACAAGAAGCTGCTAAAGTAGCAGTAAAAACTGTTACAGATTATCTGAACAAGAACCCAAAAGCATTTGATGTTGTGTTATGGGTATTGCATGATAGACCTACGAAGATGATTTATGATATGGAATTACAAAGAGTTAATTAAAAAAGTGGTGTGTTATTTCTTGATAACACACCACTTTTTAGTGATAATTTGCTTTCTACGTTATTTTTTGGTATGATAATGCACGAAATGAAATGATTGTAGCTGAATGAAATAATAGATATTAAGCCATGTAAGAATGAATTATATGAAAGAGATAGATAGGAGAAATAAATGAAAGCATTAGTGATAGCAGAGAAACCTTCGGTAGGACGAGATATTGCAAAGGTACTTCACTGTAATAAAAAAGGCAATGGAATACTAGAGGGAGAAAAATATATTGTGACCTGGGGACTTGGGCATTTGGTAACACTGGCAGATCCACAAGAGTATGATAAAAAACTAAAAGAATGGAATCTAGAGCATCTTCCTATGCTGCCAGAAAAATTTGAATTGGTTGTGATTAAGCAAACAAGCAAGCAGTATCATGTCGTAAAATCACAGATACATCGAAAAGATGTAGGACAAGTTATCATTGCCACAGACGCAGGGCGAGAAGGAGAACTGGTGGCTCGTTGGATACTTGAAAAGGCAAACAATAAAAAACCTGTAAAAAGACTCTGGATTTCTTCTGTTACAGATAAGGCAATCAAAGAAGGGTTTTCTAAATTAAAAAATGGTTCAGAATATGAAAATTTATATCAGGCGGCTGTTGCAAGAGCAGAAGCAGATTGGATTGTAGGAATGAATGCGACCAGGGCACTTACTTGTAAATACAATGCAAGTCTAACTTGTGGTCGGGTACAAACTCCAACCCTTGCAATGATAGCAAAGAGAGAGGAAGAAATCAAAAAATTTAAGCCAGTTACCTATTATGGGATTGTTGGTAAGGTAAATGGAATTACATTAAACTGGAGGGATAAGAAAAGTAAAGGAAATACCATAGCAGATAAGGCAAGGGCGGAAGAAATTATCAACAAGTTAAAAGGAAAAGAAGCTGTTGTAATTGATATAAAGTCACAAGTAAAGAAGTTGTTTGCACCAGGCTTATATGATTTAACCGAGCTACAACGTGAGGCAAATTTACGGTATGATTTTTCAGCAAAAGAAACACTAAATATAATGCAAAGATTGTATGAAAATCATAAGGTATTAACGTACCCGAGAACGGATTCTAGATATTTGACCACCGATATTGTATCCACTTTAAAGGAACGCTTAGATGCAATTAGTATCGGACCATACAAAAAGCTTGCTGCGCCTCTAAGTAAAAAAACAATTCAAGCAAACTCCTCTTTTGTAGACAATAAAAAGGTAACGGATCATCATGCAATTATTCCAACTGAGCAATATGTGAATCTGGAAAATATGAGTACAGATGAACGCAAAATATATGATATGGTAGTTAGACGCTTTTTGGCAGTGCTATATCCTCCATATGAATATGAAGAAATAAGCATTAAAGTGGAAGTGGAAAAAGAAGAGTTTGTGATAAAAGGAAAAAGAACAAATACCTTAGGATATAAAGCAGTCTATGAAACGGGTAATGAAAATGAAAACGAGACATTGCCTGTTATGGTCAAAGATGATGTGATAAAAGGCATTGTATTTTCTTTGACAGAAGGAAAAACAAAGCCACCGGCTCCTTTTAATGAAGCATCATTATTATCGGCTATGGAAAATCCGATTGGATTTTTAGAGGAAAAGAAAAAAGATCTTGTTAAGACTCTTGGAGAAACAGGAGGCCTTGGTACGGTTGCGACTCGTGCAGATATTATTGAAAAATTGTTTCATTCTTTTTTAATGGAAAAGAAAGGAAAGGATATTTTTATTACTTCAAAAGGAAAGCAACTACTTGAATTAGTACCAGAAGATCTTCGAAAACCTGAGCTAACGGCTGAACTAGAGATGAAATTAGGTGAGATTGCCAAAGGAAAGTTAGCAAAACAGGATTTGATGAATGAAATGACTGATTATACTAAAGAGATAGTTGCTCAGATAAAGGGATCAGATAGTAAATTCAGACATGATAATTTAACGAATAAAAAATGTCCAAACTGTGGAAAAAACTTACTTGCAGTAAATGGTAAAAATAGCAAAATGCTCGTTTGTCAAGATAGAGAATGTGGATATCGAGAGACGATTGCAAGAACTAGTAACGCCAGATGTCCAGTGTGCCATAAAAAAATGGAGTTAATAGGAAAAGGGGAAAAGCAAACATTTGTGTGTAGCTGCGGGCATAAGGAAAAGCTTACTTCTTTTCAAGAAAGACGTAAGAAGGAGGGCGCTGGTGTTAGTAAAAAAGAGATTGCAAAATATATGCAAAAGTCTAAGAAAGAGGAGCAAGGAGCATTTAATACCCCATTTGCAGATGTATTTGCAAAGATTGATTTAAAGGAATAAAAAACAGTATTACAGGCTGTGTGTATCGTTACACACAGCCTTTTTTTGTATAATAGAAAAGTTCTATTGTCCCTATTACAAGTGTTATAGGCTGTGTAAAAGAAATTGATTTATAAGTAAAATTACTACTTACTTATTATTAAAAATACATATAAATAAGTTGAAATTTATTAGTATAACTTGTAAAATAAATAAGTTAAAAAGTATTAAGATAAATACATATGACAAGGAACAAACTGCATATCGCATTTGTTATATAAGACAAAGCATTTTAGGAGGAGAACATTATGAAAAAAAGAACACTTAGTTTGATAGTGTCGTTAGCATTGACTGCAACTTTAATTGCAGGTTGCGGATCATCTGCAACAAAAGAATCATCAAGTGACACGATACAAACACAGTCTAGCGAATCAGCATCTGGTGATACACAAGATGATGCTAGTGCAATTAAAGTAGGTATCATGTACATAGGTGATGAAAATGAAGGTTATACGGAATCTCATATGAAGGGAATCCAAGAAATGAAGACAGCACTTGGCCTAACAGATGAACAAGTGATTGAAAAAACAAATATTCCAGAGGATGAGTCGGCATATGATGCCGCAGTTGATCTTGCAGATCAAGGTTGTAATATCATATTTGCGAATAGCTTTGGACAGGAAAGCTATATGATGCAGGCAGCAGAAGAATTTCCAGAGGTGCAGTTTGCTCATGCGACAGGATATCAGGCAGCATCTTCAGGGCTTTCCAATATGCATAACTATTTTACCTCTATTTATGAAGCTAGATTTGTAACAGGTGTGGTTGCTGGTTTAAAGCTAAATGAGCTGATTGAAAATGGGACAATTACAGCAGAACAAGCAAAAATAGGTTATGTTGGTGCATTTCCATATGCGGAAGTAGTTTCAGGTTATACCTCCTTTTATTTAGGAGCAAAAAGTGTTTGTCCTACCGCTACAATGGAAGTGCAATATACAAATAGTTGGGCTGATATGTCAGGTGAGGCAGAAGTTGCTTCTCAGTTAATCGCAAATGGAGCAAAATTAATCAGCCAGCATGCAGATACAACGGGTGCACCATCTGCGTGTGAACAAGCTGGAGTACCAAATGTTGGTTATAATGTGGATATGACTTCAGTAGCTCCTGATAGTGCATTAACCTCAGCATATAATAACTGGGCACCTTACTATACCTATGCGGTTAAGAGTGTAATAGATGGTACAAAAATGGATGTTAATTGGTGTCAAGGCTTTGCGGAAGGTGCAGTTGGCATTACCGCTTTAAATGAAAAAGTGGTTGCAGCTGGTAGTGCAGAGAAAGTTGCACAAGTAGAAGCAGCGATTAAAGATGGAAGCTTACATGTATTTGATACTACTACATTCACAATAGGTGGCAAGTCACTTGAAGACTTAATTGCAGAAGGTGGAGATTATGCAAAATATGCTGATTATGTATCAGATGGATATTTCCATGAATCTGAACTTGCTTCTTCCCCATCATTTGATTTAAGAATTGATGGTATTACTGAATTAACAGAGTAGTTTCGAGATACAACGAATATTGCGGAACTGTATTGTACAGTTCCGCCTATTTTATAGGAGGATTTTTTGTGGAACAGGTCAACGCAATTGAATTAAAGCATGTAACGAAGCGATTTGGTGAGGTTACTGCAAATGACAATGTAAGTCTTACGTTAAAAAAGGGTGAAATACTTTCTATTCTTGGTGAGAATGGGAGTGGTAAAACTACGCTTATGAATATGTTATCTGGTATTTACTTTCCTGACGAAGGAGAGATACGCATAAATGGAAACGCAGTTACGATTCGCTCTCCAAAAGATTCTTTTTCGTTGGGAATCGGTATGATTCATCAACATTTTAAGTTAATCAATATTTTAACAGCAGCAGAAAATATCATATTAGGACTTCCAGGAGAAAAGAAGATTAAAATGCCTCAGGTAGTCGAGGAAATCAATGCATTAACTAGAAAATATGGATTTGATTTAAATCCAATGCAAAAAATATATGATATGTCAGTATCACAAAAACAAACGGTTGAAATTATAAAAGTATTGTATCGAGGTGCCGATATTTTAATTTTAGATGAACCGACAGCGGTGTTGACACCACATGAGACAACAAAATTATTTCAAGTATTAAAAAATATGAAAGAAGATGGAAAATCCATCATTATTATTACTCACAAATTAAATGAGGTGTTGGAGTTATCAGATAGAATCAGTGTGCTAAGAAAAGGAACATACATTAATACTGTTGAAACAAAAGATGCAACAGTGGAATCTTTGACAGAAATGATGGTAGGAGAAAAGGTGAGTTTGGACATTAAGAGAACTAAGCCTACCAATCAGAAAAAACGAATTGAAGTTTGTAACATTAATTGTAGAAATAAAGAGGGATTGCCTGTTTTAACAGATGCCTCCTTCATAGCATATAGTGGAGAAATACTTGGGGTTGCGGGTATTTCAGGAAGTGGACAAAAAGAACTTTTGGAATCCATTGCTGGATTACAAAAATTAGAAAGTGGACAAATCTTTTATCATACACCAGAGGAGACGATAGAAGATTTAACTAAATTAAGCGCAGATGTAATCAAAGAAAAAGGTGTTAGATTAGCATTTGTACCAGAAGACCGACTTGGAATGGGACTGGTAGGTTCTATGGATTTGACCGATAATATGATGATACGAAGCTATAAAGATGGAAGAAGCTTTTTAGTAGATCGTAAGAAACCTAGAAAGCTAGCATCAAAGATTGTAGAGCAGTTAAAGGTTGTTACTCCAAAATTAGAAACGCCAGTTCGCAGATTATCAGGTGGAAATGTCCAAAAGGTTTTAGTAGGTAGAGAGATTGCACTTAATCCAACTGTTTTAATGGTAGCATATCCAGTGCGAGGGTTGGATATTAATTCTTCCTATACAATTTATAATCTTCTTAATGAGGAGAAGAAAAAAGGACATGCTGTTATTTGCGTAATTGAAGATCTTGATGTCTTGTTAGAACTTTGCGATCGTATCCTTGTATTAAATAGTGGAAAAATTACTGGTGTTGTTGATGCGCGTTCTACAAATAAAGAAGAACTTGGATTGTTGATGACAGGTACAGGAGAGGAGAAGCACAAGGATGAGTAAAGACATTGTGTTATTAAATAAAGAACCGTTTATACGCATGGTAAAAAGAGATAGCATCACTACTGTAAAAGCATGGTTCATTCGAATGATTGCTGTAATACTGGCTCTTATTGTTGCGGCTCTTGTTATTGTAGCCATAACAAAGCAAAATCCAATTGAAGTATATCTAGGGATGATTGACGGTGCAGTAGGAAGCAAACGTAGATTATGGGTTACAATTAGAGAGATTTTAGCTATGCTGTGTATAGCAGTTGGCTTGACACCTGCATTCAAAATGAAGTTTTGGAACATAGGGGCGGAAGGACAGATTCTAATGGGAGGAACTGCAGCTGCGGCCTTTATGATTTACTTTTCAGATAAGTTACCAAGCGGTATTTTACTTATCGTTATTATCATTGTAAGTTCAATTGCAGGATTAATATGGGGTATAATTCCAGCTTTCTTTAAAGCATACTTTAATACGAATGAAACGCTATTTACCTTAATGCTAAATTATGTAGCGATGCAAATTGTTACCTTTTGTATTGTGTTTTGGGAAAATCCAACTGGCTCCAATACGGTTGGTATTATCAATTCTGCTACCAAGGCAGGATGGTTTCCAAGCCTTTTTGGAAATGTATATGGTCTAAATGTAGTATTAGTCCTATTACTAACAACTGCGATTGCGATTTATATGAAATATAGTAAGCATGGATATGAAATTTCTGTTGTTGGTGAAAGTGAATTTACAGCAGAATATGCAGGTATTAATGTAAAAAAAGTTATTTTAAGAACGATGATGGTTTCAGGTGCTATATGTGGCTTTGCAGGCAGCTTAATTGTAAGTGGTGCTAGTCATACAATATCTACAAGTACAGCAGGCGGAAGAGGATTTACTGCAATCATTGTAGCTTGGATGGCCAAATTTAATCCAATTGCAATGATACTTGTATCGGCATTATTAATATTTATGCAACAAGGTTCCGTTCAAATTGCGACTCAGTTTGGGTTAAATGAAAATGCCTCTGACATTATTACAGGAATTATTATTTTCTTTTTAATCGGTTGTGAATTCTTTATAAATTATCAGGTTGAACTTCGCAAAAAAAGCAAGGAGGGTAAATAAATGGATTTATTACTTACATTTATACAAAAGGCCATTGGACAAGGAATTGCAATTTTATTTGGTGCCACAGGTGAAATTGTGACTGAAAAATCTGGTAATTTGAATCTTGGAATCCCTGGAATTATGTACATGGGGGGTATTAGTGGATTAATGGGAGCATTTTTTTATGAAAAAAATGTAGCAAATCCAATTCCACTTATAGGGCTTTTTATTTCCTTTTTAATGACTTTCATTGTTTCAGCCTTAGGAGGATTTATTTATAGTTTTTTAACCATTACATTAAGAGCCAATCAAAATGTAGTTGGTCTTGCATTAACAACGTTTGGAGTTGGATTTGGTAACTTTTTTGGAGGTTCTATTTCAAAGCTTGCAGGTGGTGTCGGACAGATATCGGTAAAGACAACAGCAGCAGCATTTCGAGCATCGGTTCCAGTGCTAAATAAGATACCAATTATAGGAGATTTATTATTTTCATATGGTTTTTTAACTTACCTTGCAATTATCATTTCTTTATCAATGACGTACTTTCTAAAACACACTAGAAAGGGATTAAACCTTCGTGCAGTAGGGGAAGACCCTGCAACAGCTGATGCGGCAGGTATCAATGTAACTAGATATAAATATAGTGCAACAGTAATGGGGGCAGCAATAGCTGGACTTGGTGGACTATACTTTGTTATGGAATATTACGGTGGAACTTGGTCAAACAATGGATTTGGTGATAGAGGATGGCTTGCGATTGCTTTGGTAATTTTAGCATTATGGAATCCCAATAATGCAATTTGGGGCTCTTTCTTATTTGGTGGATTATATATTTTGTATATTTACTTACCAGGACTGACAAGAGCAACGCAGGAATTATGTAAGATGCTTCCTTATCTTGTTACAATTGTAGTTCTTATCATTTCAAGCAAGAGGAATAAACATGAAAGTCAGCCACCATCAAGTTTAGGAAAAGCGTATTTTAGAGAAGAAAGATAAGAGGAGAAGAGTTTTTATCAATAAAGGGATAAAAACTCTTTTTTATATCGTTAGTTGTTTCTGCTATCAAAAAATAAATAAAGTGTTAGAAATTTGTAATATAATACATATTGCTATATGCTATACTCATTCATATAGATTAAATTTATTGGGAAAAAGATAAGTACTTTATAAGGGGGTATATATGGAAACATTTTATTATGGTGGGATAGAAGATAGTCTCTTTACAATTATACCGATTATCATTGTAATAGGTTTTGTTCTTGTTTTTGGGTTAATAGCATTTAGATTAGTGCAAGGGGCTTTACAATGGAAAGCCAATAATGATAGCCCAGTTTTAACAGTAGAAGCCACATTAGTTACAAAAAGAGATGAAATACATAGACATCAATCAACAGATGATCAGTTGATGTCTTCCACATATAGCAACTATTACGCTACCTTTCAGGTCGAAAGTGGTGATAGGATAGAATTTCAGGTAAATGGAAAAGAATATGGGTTGTTAGTGGAAAAAGATTTTGGTAAACTTACTTTTCAAGGAACCAGATATCTTGGATTCGAAAGAATCAATAAATGAATGACTTCATAGGAGTAATAAGGAGATTGTGATGAATACAGTGACTGTGAAAAATGTAGTGATTGGAGCAGGGATTCCTAAAATATGTATCCCAATCGTAGCAACAGCAAAGGAAGATATCATAAAGGAGGCGAAAAACCTTTTGATGTTTCCAGTTGATATTGTGGAATGGCGTGTAGATTGGTTTGAACACGTAGAAGACTTTGAACAGGTTATAGATGTATTAAAGGAGTTGAATCGTGTTTTAACCAGTATTCCTCTGCTTTTTACATTTCGTACCATTAAAGAAGGTGGAGTTAAAGAATTCGAGACCAAAGCGTATATTGACTTATTAAAATCAATCATTAATACACAATTAATTGATTTCATTGATGTTGAGATATTTACAGGGGATAATATTGTTCAAGAAATCATAAACAAAGCACATGAAAATGGAGTGAAAGTAATTGCATCGAATCATGATTTTAAAAAGACTCCTCCAAAAGAAGAGATTGTTAGTAGACTTTTAAAGATGCAAGAAATTGGAGCAGATATTGCAAAAATCGCTGTAATGCCAAACTCCAAGATGGATGTACTTGTACTACTTGAGGCGACACTAGAAATGTCAGAAAAGCATGCAGATAGACCTATTATTACTATGTCAATGGCTGATTTAGGCGTCATCAGTCGGTTATCTGGTCAAGTGTTTGGCTCATCCGTTACCTTTGCTTCTGCACAAAAAGCATCTGCTCCAGGGCAAATACCAGCTAAGCAATTAGAGGAAGTGTTACATATTTTAAATCAAGGCATGAAGGAATGATCGATTCATCAAAAGCTTGATGGAAGTGATAGGATATGTTATTATTCTATGGTAATGCGTTAAAGCTTTAATGAATTGATACAACACCAGTAGAGTCATAATTTTTATCTGGTAAGAGTATAAGGAGGCCCCAATGGAGAAAGAAGCACGAGACATCTTTGCAGATATGGAAAAGGAAGGACGAAGAGTCAAAGATTTGATAACGTTTCATATAATGCTAATAGGTTTTATGGGAGCAGGTAAAAGTACAGTTTCTTCTTATTTAAGTAAGCAATTGAATATGGAGGAAGTAGATACGGATTCGCTTATCGTGAAAAAAGAAGGAAAGAAAATTCCACAGATATTTGAAGAAAAAGGAGAAAAATATTTTCGTGATTGTGAAAGTAGTATTTTAATTGATTTACAAAAAAGAAATAATTTAATTGTTTCTTGCGGAGGAGGAATTGTTCTTCGCGAAGAAAATGTGTGGAATATGAAAAAGCAAGGACGTATTGTTTTACTTACAGCTACCCCACAAACGATATATGAAAGAGTAAAAGATAGCAAAGAAAGACCTATCCTAAATGACAATATGAACACAGAATTTATTGCACAGCTCATGGAGAAAAGACAGGATAAGTATCTAGCGGCAGCAGATATTATTGTAGCCACAGACCAAAAAACTGTTGAGCAGATTTGTGATGAAATAATAGAGAAATTAATACGCTTAGAAGTAAAGAACCAATAAGGTTATTTATAGAATGAATAAAACACCCATTTAATCCAGTGATAGTTACACAGGGATAGAAATGGGTGTTTTAATATGAACAAAATTTCTATGTAAGGCTTGTAAATTGTACTTTTAAAATACAAATTGAATCAACAGCATGTAAAGAATGGTTCCGCCAGCTATTGAAACAAGCATTTGGCGCTTCCAAAGGTGTAAGATACATACGAAAATAATAGATAACAATTCTGGTATCCCATGACTACCCTTGAAAATACGAATATCTTTTAGACAATAAATAACCAACATTCCAAAAATGGCAGAAGGTAGTGCTTTACCTAAGTATTGTACATAAGCAGGAGTTGGCTTTTTGGATGAAAATATCAAAAAGGGTAAAAATCTTGTAAGTATAGTTCCTAATACACAAATGCTAATTATAATAATTTGTTCAGCTAAACTCATGATGTCGATAAACCTCCTGTTTGTTCTAAGGGTTTTCTTAGTAATGTAAGTAAGAAAAGAATCAGTAGCATGGTAGGAATCATGAAATGATCAGGTCCCCATAGGATAAGGCATAAAATTGATGAAACAATCCCAATAAAAGCAGAGTGATGCTTATCCTCTTTTAGCCATTGTTCTAGAAAAATTACGACAAACATAGCAGTCATAACGAATTCAAGACCCTCCGTATTAAAGCGAATGAAAGAGCCAAGAAGACCTCCTAATGTTGCGCCAAAGACCCAATAAAAATGATTGAGCACAGTCACAAAGAACATAAACCACCCAGAATCTACCTCCTTTGGAATGGTAGCTGTGTAATTAATCGAAAAACTTTCATCGCACATACCAAAAATAAGATAAGGCTTCTTCCATCCAGTACCTTTGTATTTATCAAGCATTGCTATTCCGTAAAATAAATGACGTGCCTGAATCATGAGTGTCATGATGAAAGCCTGCAAAGGATTAAATGCGCCAAGCAAAAGGCTTACAGCAACAAATTCTAAAGAGCCACCATAAATAATAAAGCTCATAACCATGGGATATAAAAATGGAAAGCCTGAAACATTCATATAAATACCATAGGTAAGTCCTAAAAACCAAAAACCTGCAAAAATTGGTATCGTATAAGGAAATGCGGCTTGAAAGGATTTTTTAATCATTGCTTGTTTTTTCATTGTTCAACTCCTAAACTAATGTTTTAACTGATGGGTTATATTATAACGTTGATGGCTCCTACAATCAATCCTATAATTGTAGGTACAACAATTTTGAAGTAATCGTTTTTTCAAGCTGAGTGAGTGGATTGAAGTTAGAAAAGAGAAAGAATTGACAAAGATTATCATTGAAGGTAGACTGAAAGAAAGTCACTGATGTGCAGTTAAAAAGAAAGAAGGTAGCAGCTATTATTACATAAGCAATATTTTATTAATTGAAATAGAAGGAGAATTCCAAGTATGGATACACAGGATATATTAAAAAAAGTGAAATGTGGAGAAATGTCAGTCGAACAAGCCGAGCAGCTGCTTCGAAAACAGCCCTTTGATGATATGGGATACGCCAAAATAGATACTCATAGAAAAATTCGCTCTGGATTTGCTGAAGTGATATATTGTAGTGGTAAGGATAAGGAGCATTTGCTTCAAATTTTTGGTAGAATCTATAAAGAAGAAGGAGAGGTTCTTGGTACCAGAGCTTCTCAAAGTCAATATGAGTTCATTCAAAAGGTATACCCACAAGTAGAATATGATAACTTATCAAAAATCATTAAAATAGAAAAAGAAAACAAAATAAGAACAGGAAAAATAACGGTATGCTCAGCAGGGACAGCAGATATACCAGTCGCAGAAGAGGCGGCACAAACAGCAGAATTTTTTGGCTCTTATGTGGAGAGAATCTATGACGTAGGAGTAAGTGGAATTCATCGATTATTGGCTCGATTAGAAGTAATACAAAGTGCAAATTGCGTGGTAGCAGTTGCTGGAATGGAGGGGGCTTTGGCAAGTGTACTTGGAGGACTGGTAGATAAGCCAGTCATAGCAGTGCCCACTTCAATTGGCTATGGAGCTAGTTTTCATGGAGTGTCCGCATTATTAACCATGATTAACTCCTGCGCCAATGGAATTGCAGTCGTAAATATTGACAATGGGTATGGAGCTGGCTATATGGCAACACAAATCAATCGCCTTGCTATAAAGGAGGAACATCATGGGTAATACCTTATATTTAGAATGTTACAGTGGTATTAGTGGAGATATGATGGTTGCTGCATTACTTGATTTAGGAGCTGATGAAAAGATTTTACAGCAAGCACTCCTTAGCCTTAATGTAGATGGATTTCAGACCATTATATCAAGAGTTAAAAAGTCAGGAATTGATGCCTGTGATTTTCGTGTCCAATTAGAAGCAAAATATGAAAATCATGATCATGATATGGAATTTCTTCATGGAGATCATTTTCACGAAAATGAAGATCATGAAGGGATTCATAAACACCATGAACACGAGCATCATGGACACGAACACTATGAGCATGAGCATCATAAACACGAACATCATGGACACGAACACCATAGACACGAACATAACAAACACAAAAATCATTCACATGAACACAGAAATTTATCTGATATTTTGAATATCATTGAGAAAGCAGATATCAGTAGAAAAGCAAAAGAAACGGCAATTCGTATTTTTGAGATTATAGGAGAAGCAGAAGCAAAGGCACATGGTACAACGCTAGACCAAGTGCATTTTCATGAGGTAGGAGCAGTTGATTCCATTGTTGATATTGTATCGGTAGCAGTTTGCCTTGATAACTTAAACATTGAACAGGTGATTGTTCCAGTCTTATACGAGGGAAAAGGATTTGTACGTTGCCAACATGGAATGATGCCAATACCAGTACCAGCAGTGTCAAATATTGCAGCAAGTCATCAATTGACGCTTCATGTTACGAATACAGAAGGGGAGTTAATAACCCCAACTGGTGCGGCAATTGTGGCGGCAATTAAAACCTCCAATCTATTACCAAAAGATTTTACAATTCTAAAGGTAGGTATTGGAGCGGGTAAGCGAACCTACGAAAGACCTAGTATGCTTCGAGCTATGTTAATTCAGGAAAATTTAAAGGAAAGTACTGCAATTATCAAATTAGAAAGCAATATTGATGATTGCAGTGGAGAAACACTTGGATTTGTAATGGAGCAACTGTTTGAAGCAGGTGCATTGGATGTGTTTTACATTCCAATCTATATGAAAAAAAATCGTCCCGCTTATCAGCTGACTGTAATCTGCATGGAAGAAGATGTGAATACAATGGAACAAATTATATTTCATGAAACAACAACGATAGGAATTCGTAAAATCAGAATGGAGCGAACAATTCTAAAACGTGAAATTGTGAATATGGATACAAGTCTTGGCAAAGTGCAGGTAAAAGTCTGTGAACTTAATTCAGGAAAACGATATTATCCAGAATATAGCTGTGTCACAAGGTTATGCAAAGAAAAAAAGTTGCCCTATCAAGAAGTTTATCAAAGGATTCAAAGTGAGATAAAAAACGAAAGTCGTTAAAGGAAGGTGATTGCATGAAAGAAAATGCTGTTAGTACAATTGACGAATACATGTTACAATTTCCAATCGAAATTCAAACTATTTTAACAGAGCTTAGGGCATTTATAACAAAACTTGTTCCAGAGGCAACGCAGAAAATAAGTTACCAAATGCCAACATTTTATCTTTATGGGAATCTGGTACATTTTGCGGCTCATAAGAATCACATTGGATTTTATCCTGCACCATCAGCAATCGAGGCATTTCAAGAAGAATTATCAAAGTATAAGTGGGCAAAAGGCTCTGTACAATTCCCTTTGAAGGAACCAATGCCGTATGATTTAATTAAAAAAATGGTTTTGTTTCGAGTAGAAGAAAATACAAATAAATATAATGCAAAGCAAAATCAAAAGAAAAAATAAGTAATGCCTTAATAAATTGATAATATAGAAAGAGTTTGCCATAGAAAAAATGAGACGGTATGCTTGGAAGCAAATCGTCTCATTTTTTGTATTTCTTTTGATTTTAACCAGAAGAGCCACTAATTGTAGAATTATTTAATAGGATATTATCGTTAATCAGATCATATTCATATGTCCCAGACACTTCCTTGTCTCCATCTCTTGCTATAAAGCGATAGTCCACGCAAATGGTTGAGTCATTCACCCAATCAACTGCTTTGAAGTAAGGGTCCAAACGGTTGGTGTCTGGCTGTGAAGTAGTATCAAGAAGTGCAGAAATGGCGTTTAAATCCGGTAACTTGATGACATTTCCATTTTCAGCATCTACAATAAAGCTTTCTCCCCAGGTTCTTGCCTCCACGCATATGGCAACGTACTTGCTGTTATCACTCCAAAGGAATTGGGCACTGTAATACCCATCCTCATTCCATACGGTCGCGCCATCTGAATTGCGGATTATACACAAACCATCATAGGGATACTCTCCGGCTGCAGTGACATTCGTGTTCGCTCCATATGCTTTGGCGGTATAAGCTCCATTTGGGGAGTCTACAAGTAGAGTATCCTTAGCAGTTTTAGTAGCATGATTGTTAAGAGCCACACTATAGATATTATATAAGGCAACGTTTGTGTCCTCGTTCGTTCTATAGATATCCGCATACGGCATCTCGATATAGTATGTGTTTCCTTCCTTATATAGATACAGTATCGTTTGTTCTTCTGGATGTTTTAGTCTGATAGCAAGATAATTGCTTTGTGTGGGATAATCGTTTACAGAGAAGTTCAGCGTTTTTCTTGTCTGGGAAAGAACGGACAAAGCAGTATTAATCTCATCTCTATCGCTTATCATCACTTGACCAAGGCTTTCATGGTCGGTAATTTGCTCCATTTCTATAGATAATACAGAGCTTGCATTTGGAAGTTCTAGTGCTTTAGCTTGGGTTGTCAGTAGAAATATAGTGACAACGAAACCAATGATAAGCACAGGAAGAATTATTACAAATGCGGATTTTTTATACGGGGTAGAATATTCATACAATAGGACCTCCTTAGGCATTTTGCCGAACAACCACTGGTATTGTTAAATGTATTTAATAAAAACATAGTCGATTTATTTAGACTAAAATAAGTCTAGCATGAATTGATTCAGACTGTCAATAACATAAAATAGTTGAAAATCTGGTTATGTATTTCTTGATAGAGTCAATGTGAATGGCAAGGGATTTTTAAGTTAAAGGGTGTTGTAGGTTTCGATTAATAAGTATATAATGAGTGTGACAAAAAGTAGCATGAGAAAGACGAATAGTCAAAATTCTAAAAATGGAAGGGGAGAAACCATGATAAGGGGAGCATTTATTCATTTTTCTAAAGTTGTTCTGATTCTTTTTATGAGTTGTTGCGTCACGGGGTGTGCAAATGAAGGAAATATAAAAGCTAATAAAGAGATAGAAAACAAAAAAGAAGAAACGCTAGCCAAGTCTGATTTATCAGTAAAAGACTTACAAAAGGAAGAAACAAACAAAGAGGAATTGTTAGTAGAAGAGATGATATTGCAGGAATTCTCCACAGTGGAGGAAGTTAATTTTAGTGAGTATTTTGATGAAATAACAGGATGTGCTGTATTTTACAATGATGCGACACATGAATTACAAGTCTATAACAAAGACTTATGTGAGATACAGACCTCACCTTGTTCCACATTTAAGATTATTTCCACACTTATGGGCTTAGAAAATAAAGTAGTGGATGTGGATACAACAATGGGCTATAATGGGACTATTTATCCAATAGAAACTTGGAATAAAGATCTTACTTTAGGAGAGGCTTTTTCGGCATCTTGTGTCTGGTATTATAGAAAGCTAATCGATAAAGTAGGTCCAGATGAGGTTCAAAAATATCTAGAACAATTACAATATGGGAATAAGGACATAAGTGAATGGAATGGAAGTAGTGTTAATTCTTTGCCTGAGTTAAGTGGATTTTGGCTTGGATCTTCTTTAAAAATCTCACCAATGGAACAAGTAGCGATATTAGCCAATATCTTTGAAGGAAGAACAGCATTTGCAAAAGATAAAATTGATATTTTAAAAGATATTATGTTGGTTGAATCAAATGATATGGTAAAGATATATGGAAAAACTGGAACGGGAAAAGACTTAGCCACAGGAAAGAATAATAATGCGTGGTTCGTTGGTATGGCAGAAACAAAAGATGATGTGTATTATTTTGCTATTCGATTGGATGAAAGTAAAAGCCAAGACTTAGTCAGTGCTAAGGCGAAAGAAATTGCATTTTCATTGATAGAAAATTATTATATACAGTAATTTTTATCTAGAATTATTTCAATGGAACCTAGCTATACGATATAAGCTTACCTTCTAATTCGGATTTTAGTTTTATAGATAAAGCAAATGAATATGAAATTGAAGTATGCCTCTAATTTTTATTGACTGAATGGCAATCCGTAAAATATATTAAAGGATGTAAGCATAGAAAAAAATACTTTTTAGCTCAGATGCAGATGTATATTCATATTGCTGATTTTATATCTGTATCTGAATATACAATCAGCAATAACGAGTAGGGACATTACATCTTTTTCAATGCTAGATTGCATTAATCTTTTACTTATATTTCATATCGGAAATGGGACTATAGTCCGTAGACTTAAAAAATATTTTTTTCATAATGTATATAGCGAGGTGATAAATATTGGAATTAAAAGAGGCAATTTCCATCGTTATTAAACAGGAGAGAAAAAAAATTGGCATGTCACAGGAAGAACTAGCACACTTATGTAACATTGATAGAACGTATATCAGTCTGTTAGAAAGAAAGAAAAGAAGGCCAACACTTGATGTTATTTTTCGGATTAGCTATTCCTTCCATATTAAGCCAAGTACTTTCGTAAAAATGCTTGAGGATACGATGCATCTTTAGTTACATAAAGAATTTGAATGTAATTAAAAAAAGAGAACAAGGATATATTACACAAAATCCTTGTTCTCACCTTACAAAAAAAGTCAATCTTCATTTCTTTTACATTAAAGATTCATATAGTTTATCAAGTGGCCTAGGAATAACGACGCTATGAACCATTAGCTCACTTGCAGCTTCAGCAGCTTTAATTGCCTCTGTAATTGCACTTACATCACCGCTCATTGTGACAAATCCTTTTCCGCCTATGGCAAAGCCAGTACGAACTTCTATTAGATTAATCGCAGCAGCCTTTGCCGCAGTGTCAGCAGCCACAATAGCTGATGCAACTGAGTAAAATTCAATCACACCAATAGCACCTTCCGTAGGAACCTGTGAGGTACTACTGATTGCTGGCATCAGTTGCTCGCTGACATTCGCAATTAATAATTTATCCACCAAAAACTGTGCGGCTACTTCTTCGCCAACTTTCATTGCAGCCTCAACACTTCCAGTATCACCACCAATAATTACCATATATTTTCCAGGACAGATAGTTGATGCTCTAAGTAGCTCCACATCCGCAGACTTTATCATTGAATCACAAGTTTCAATTCCTTTTGCTATACTAGATAGCTCTATCATCCCAACTGAATTTCCCATTCTTTTATTCCTCCATTAGTTTAAAGTTATTCGAATACCAGTCTGTGTGACCTCTTTTACGGTACCATTTACACTTGCATGAATATTTGTTGATAACCCAGTGTCATCTGCACTTCCAATCAACTCTCCTATATGCACATAATCGCCTGTGGCTTTGATTGCAATAGCAGGTTTTCCAATATGTTGAGACAAAGGAATGAAAACTTCATCAGGAGTTAATTCAATACAAGTATGAGCATGTAATCCATTGTATTTACCAAGATTAAGTCTGGCAATCAGGCGGTCTGTTGGAACCTTACTAACATCTACACTAGCTCTGGCTACAGGGTTTACATTCTTGTCTACCATGATACCCTTTTCACGGAGCTTACCTTTCATATATTGATTCACTCTTCTTGGAGAAAGTCCCATTGGACATGAAAACATTTCACAAAGTCCACAATCACAGCAATTTACAGCATCACCGAAACTTTTAATAAATTCTTCATTTATTTTGATTGAATTTTCTCTCCAAACATTTCTCATCACCAAATGAGGTTTGATTTGGTGGCCAATTTGATATCTTGGACATAGGTCAGTACACATACGACATTGAATGCATGCACTTCTTGTTTGATGTTTGATTCTATCAATTGTTACTTTAGAGCGTTTGATTAAGTAGTGATCTTTAGGTAATACGATGATATTACCAGTTGTCTTAGTAACATACTGCTGATCAATCAGGGTATCATCTGAAAAAACGCGACCCATCATTGGACCACCAAGAATAATAGCGTAGTCAGTAATCCTTGGATTTGCAGCTTGAATACAAGAACGTATCGAAGTACCAAGCGGAACTTTAAGCATGATTGGTTCTGCCACTTCACCTACCACAGATAGATACTTATCTGTAACCATCTTTTGCTTGGATACTGCTTCATAGATTCCAATAACAGTACCAACATTATCGACTACAGAACCAACTTCAATTGGAATTCCTCTTTCAGGAATGCTTTTTCCTGTTACTTGCTGCACAATGATTTGTTCATCCCCAGCAGGATAGAAGGTTCTCATCTCAAAGATTTCAATTTCTGCATTATTTCTTTCAATTGCAACTTTTAATGCAGCGATTTCAGTTTTATATTTTCCCTTTAATGCGATTACAGATTTACTAGCTCCTAAATGATTCGAAATAATCATAATTCCCTTGATGAGTTCGTCTGCAAAGGTTCTGCATAAATATTTATCTGTTTCAATCAATGGCTCACATTCTGCTGCATTGACAATAAAATACTCCGCTTTTGTATTTAACTTAATATGTGTAGGAAATCCTGCACCGCCAGCCCCGACAATACCAGCTTCTTTAATTGTTTCAATCAAATTCATAGTTGGTCTCCATTCCTTGCGTATTTAAGTGTTATCACTCACTTATGATTCATTTGATACAGCTACTTATCTAAAATGACGCTCATAGATACGATTGCATTGATAAATATACTACGAAAAACAACTGATTTCTAGTATAAAGTACAACTAAAACCAAATAAAACAATGAAAACATAATATAAAAAGTTGTTGCTTTTTCTGTTATTTGATTATAAGTTATCTCAAAATGACGAATTTGTCAAGATTTCAAGCTCACTTTTTCCACAAAGAATGTAAAAAAATTAACAAAAAAGTAACCGTGTGGTTACTTCTATAAATTAGGAAAAAAGGAATTCTCCTTCGTATGTTGTTTTTTATATTGCTGTGGGGACATATCGTATTCGGAACGAAAGACTCTTGAAAAATGATCTGCTGAATTATATCCAATGAGATCAGCAATTTCTCCAATCTTTAGGTCTGTTGTTTTTAAGTATTCCAAAGCTTCTGATAATCTAAGTTTTTTAATTAAATCTGTGTATGTATAACCTGTGTTTTGACGAATCAAGGTACTAAGATGCGGTTCGCTATAAGCAAATATTTCTGCAAGTGAAGCGAGGGTAAGTGTTTGATAATTATGTTGTATATATTGTAACAGTAATGAAAAATCAGTTCCCATTTGATAATTATAATGCAATATGGTATCATCATAGTTTCGTAAGATTGTTAAAAAGAATAAATTCAACCAATTAATACAAGCGTTGTTGCTATAACTATCTATTTGGTTCGATTCAATTAATAAATTTCTAGTGATTTTGTTAAGACAATTCTCATCCGAAATATAAAACGATAAATAATGATAGGAAGTACTTTCTTGTAATATCGTTTTAAAATAAAAATATAATAGATTATCGAAGAGTAAGGTGAAAAAGGTAGAATGAAAGATACTGTTTTGCAGCATGATGGTATAGACGGTTGCTTCTTCCTTTGGAGTGATTTCATGCTCACTGAATGGAGGAATGATAAATATCTCCCCTTTTTCCATCACTTTTTTTGTATTTTTAAACACAAAATCACATTTCCCATTTGCCACATAGTTAATTTCATAATAATTATGTGTATGAGATGTTGTTTTAATATAGTTAGGATGCTTAATGGTTAAAACATCCTTTGTTTTAGAAAGAAAAAAAGATTCTTGTACTTTAAACTCATTAGAATCTTGTAAAGTAAGCGTTAAAGTAATAGAGTCTATCATGTCATCAAATTCTTCATTTGACATATCGTCGTTATATGGCGTAGATAATTTAAAAGGAGCATACGTATGTTTTAATACACCCTTATCAAGTAAATGATTTGTAATTTCATTTAAAGATAGTAGCGTAGCGTTTTTGTGGTAATATTCTTTTGTGTATGTTTGAAATTCTTTGTAAGTAATATAGTATGGCATGTCCTTTCCTCCAAATATGGCAAAGTGAAAAACAATCTGTAGGTAATAGGATAAGTATAACAAAGAATGTGGATTAATTCAAGAATCATGAGGATTTTACATGGTGAGTTCTTTCCTATTGTATAAAAAAAAGTAACCATGACGGTTACTTTTTAGGGGGGAGGGAGTTTAAGGAAATTACATTTCCTTAAAAATATGAAAAAGATTATCTATATAAATAAGTGATTGGCTTTAACTTATGAACTAAGTATAAACTTAATTTGTGTAAAAAGCGTGATAAGAAATTGAATGAATTGTTAACGTTTCGAAACAAATCATGAATAGAATATGAATAAAGTTTATTGTTTGCGGTTTATAGGTAAGTGGAGTATAATGATTTTTAAGTAGGATATAAATAATTGATACATAGGAGGAAGAATACTATGGGAAATGAGAACAATGAACTTAGGATGACACATTCTTGTATTTTATCACGAGGGGATGAAAAATTCGTACGTGTTACCTTTGAAGGGGATAAAACTTATGCAGAAGGTATTGTTCCAAGTGGTGAGATTGAAACATATAGAGGTTTTACAGAGGAAGAGGTAGAACAATTAAAGCTTTATTTAAAGTTAAACAAAGACGAAATTATGAATAAAGCAAAGAATATTACTGGAATTATGCACTGGTTTTAAGCGGTTGCAGATTAATTATTGGTGCAACCATTGGTTGTCAAAAGTGCAAGTGACAGTAAATAGAATTTTCATCTTTGAAAGGCTATAATTGCATTGGAGACTAACTATATGAAGTCAAGTAAAAATTGATAACATTTTATAGTTTTTCTTATAGATAAAAAAGTGTATGACAAATAAGGCAACGTGAGTTGCCTTCAAAAAAAGGATATTTATTGGTTACA
>POVV01000047.1_pt1 | contig 120216 bp, 98 predicted proteins | sample 1560271 | NCBI WGS metagenome assembly POVV01 (sample SAMN08337232, study PRJNA429181) | Bioreactor metagenome, whole genome shotgun sequencing project. | biome: cows' rumen and soil; feature: anaerobic; isolation source: anaerobic chemostat enrichment culture, galacturonate as sole carbon... | reverse complement strand
TGTAACCAATAAATATCCTTTTTTTGAAGGCAACTCACGTTGCCTTATTTGTCATACACTTTTTTATCTATAAGAAAAACTATAAAATGTTATCAATTTTTACTTGACTTCATATAGTTAGTCTCCATATAATTAGATATAATCTTCATATCCTTTTTCCTTTAGTTCATTGACCAAAGATTTTATTTCCTGCACTCTATCCCTAGGACAAATAACAATTGCATCCTTTGTACATGCAACCACCAGATTATGAAGACCTATTGTCCCAATAAGCTTATTTTCACTATAAATCACACAATCACTGGTATCCAATCCAAAAAAATTTCCGTGTACAAAATTACCCTCCAAATCTTTTTCAAGAGTCTTTGATAATGCATCCATGCTACCCATATCATCCCAATCAAAAACTCCTTTTACCATATATATTTCTTTACTCTTTTCTAAAACTCCAACATCAAAGGAAACATTTTCGACATCCTGATATGCCTTTTCAATATAATGTTTAAAGTGATCTGTATTTTGCTTTAATACTGCTTCTAATAATTTGTTGTAATGGTTTGGTAAGAATAATTTAATTTGCTTTATCAACACATCCATGTCGCCTAAAACAATTCCGCTGTTCCACAAATATTCTTTCGACATAAATAATTTTTTTGCTTTATCCGAGTCTGGTTTTTCAATAAATGCTTTTACTTTTGAATAGTCTTTATTGTTATCTTCTACATCGACTTGTATATATCCATAGCCCGAAGATGGGAATGTAGGAGGGATACCTATTGTAACAATGTTTTTTGTATTGTTTGCAGCTAAAAATCCTTTCTCTAATGCCTTTGCATAATTTAAATTATCTTTTATATAAGCATCTGCTGGCAGGAAACTTAATACACCATTTTCATACTTTTGTTTTAAAAAAAGTGTAGCATATGCAATACAGGTTGCTGTATTTTTTCTTAAAGGTTCAGCTATTACATTAGAAACTGGAATTATATCTTTAATCGTATCTTGTGTAATATCAAGCAATTCTTGATTTGTTATAATAAAACAGTTTTCTGGTGGGATTACTTGGCAAACCCGTTCTATGGTTTGTATAAGCATACACTTGTTACCATCAACACTTATAAATTGCTTAGGCTTTTTTTCTCGTGATAAAGGCCAAAATCTTGACCCTACACCGCCTGCCATGATAACTACAAATTTATTCATAAACTTCACCTCCAGATAATCTTGCAATTCAAATATTCTTTAAAGCCCTAATATTTATAACAAATTGCGTGAATCTAGATTATATTATGCGAAAGAACACATTTGGTTCCTTATCCAAAAACCAAAGAAAATAAGATGAAACAATAAACTGTTTCATCTTATTTTCTACAACTATTTTACCTAGCTTACTTTATTTACTTTTTCCTTTGCTTTTGCAAACAAACTTTGTAATATAATGAAAAATGCAAGAAGTGCTGCTATTGTAATCTTAGTCCACCATGAAGATAATGTACCTTGAAATGTAATAAAGGTTTCAATCGTTCCTTTTATCAATACTCCAAACAAACTTCCTATCACATTACCAACGCCCCCTGTTAATAATGTTCCTCCAATTACAGATGATGCAATTGCTTCCATTTCAAACCCTTTTGCTTGCTCCACAAAACCAGCACTTGTATTTAAGCAAAATAAAAAGCCACCAATGGAACACAAGAATCCATTTAATATATATGCTTTTAATTTAATCGTTTTTACATTTAACCCCATTAAAAGGGCGGATTGCTCATTTCCTCCAACTGCATAAATTGATCTTCCAAACTTTGTATATTTAAGCATAATAAAGACAATTATTAAAATAAGTAATGCTATGATTACACTTGGGTATACATAAGGATAGAGCATTACCCCTTTTTTGTTGACAGTTCCTCCAAATGGTAGATAAATCTTTGCATTCGCCCAACTTAAAAACACTTCATTTTTTATACTTATCATTTCTTGGCTAATTATAGCTGTTAAGCCCCTTGCAAAAAACATACCAGCCAATGTTACTATAAATGGCTGAATCTTTAGATATGCAACCAAAAATCCCTGTACCACTCCAAATATCAACCCCACTACCAAAACAATCATAAGGGCAGGTATCGCATCCATCCCTTTGTTTTCCATCATCCATGCCAGAAGCATACATACAAGTGCCACAACAGAACCTACAGAAATATCAATTCCACCTGTAATCATGACAATCGTCATACCCGCTGCTATGACTATTAGGCCCGCATTTGAAATAAACAAATTCAATAATACTTGAAAACGACCAAAGCCTTTTCCATGAAATATGATAATTCCTGCAATATACATGACTATAAAAAGAAGAACAGTAATAAATAAAAGATAGGTATTGCCATTTAATTTTAATTTCTTTTTTTCCATTATGCCACCTGCTCTTCCTTTCTGCCATCAGCTTTCTTATCCTTAAGTCCACGTACTATTTTCTTAAACTCCTTTGACTGTAATGATACAATGATAACTACTACAATTGCTTTATATACTGGCAATTGATCTGCCGATACACTCATTGCATAAAGGGTGGTTGTCAATGCCTGAATCGTATATGCTCCAATCACACTTCCAAGAAGAGTAAATTTACCACCTGATAAGCTGTTTCCTCCCAATGCAACCGCTAAAATGGCATCCAACTCCATATTAAGACCGATGTTATTTGCATCCGCAGAATAAATACGAGACGACGCCATTAACCCTGCTATTCCAGCACATAACCCGCAGAATACATAAGTTAGAAAAATAATTCTTGAAGATTTGAGCCCAACTAACCTTGATGCTTTTGCATTAATTCCAACTGACTGAATGTATAGTCCAAGTGCTGTCTTTTTTAGGACAATATTTGTAATCAAAACAACTATGACTACAACAAATATTGTAGTTGGAAGAGGAATACCTGGTATATTTGCCCCTAAAAGCTTATAATTTTCAACTCTTATATAAGTAATTTGCCCCTTGGTAATAAGCTGTGCGATACCTCTGCCTGCCGTAAACAATATTAAAGTTGCAACCATAGGCTGTATCTTCATTTTTGCCACCAAAAAGCCATTAAAACATCCACAAACCACACCGACTACCAATGCAAGAAGAATACCTAACACATATGGATTTTGATAAGCATTGATGGTTTGTTGCCCTCCTGCCAATATATAACAACAAAGAGCTGCAGCTACCGACATAACAGCACCAACCGATATATCGGTTCCTCCTGAGGAAGCTACAACCAATGTCATACCAACAGCCAGGATAACAAGCTCACTTGCACGATTGATTACATCAATTATGTATCCATAGAATACGCCATTTTTTATACTTACTTCAAAAAATGTAGGAGTTTTAATGACATTAATGAGTAAAACAAGTATAAAACACATGATTGGCAAAAAAAGTTCGTAGCTTGTTATTTTTTTTATTTTATTCATTCTTAACACCTCCTGCGATTGCTTTCATTATGGAGTCTTGTGACAGTTCCTCTTCCTTTAATTCTCCGACTTTACATCCATCTCTAAGAACTGCCATCTTACTGCAGGTTCGTATCATTTCTTCAATTTCAGATGAAATAAACATTACAGCCATTCCCTTTTTTGCAAGCTCTAGTACTAGTTTTTGTATTTCTGTCTTTGTTCCAATGTCAATCCCCCTTGTTGGCTCATCTAGGATAAGGAAATCAGGATCTGTTAAAAGCCATCTAGCAAGAATCACTTTTTGCTGATTCCCTCCACTAAGCTGTTTAATTGGAGTCTCTCTATCAGCTGTCTTGATTTGCAACAAATCAATGTATTTATCTGTAAATTGTTCTTGTTCCTTTTTGCTTATGAGTTTTAACATGCCTCGTTTTGCCTGAAGTGCAATCATTATATTTTCACGTACGGATAAGTCTGCAATGATACCCTCTTCCTTTCGATTCTCGGGAAGATATGCCATACCGTTTTGCATTGCGTGAATCGGTGCTCCAACCAGTAACTTTTCACCTTTTACAAGTAATTCTCCACTATCTGATTTGTCAGCACCATAGATGCATCTTGCAAGTTCTGAGCGTCCTGAACCAAGTAATCCGCTTAATCCAATCACTTCACCTTTATGTATTTGAATATTAAATGGCTTGATACTACCTACACGCCCTAGTTGTTTTGCCTCTATAATAATCTCTTTTTCTTCGTTATTTTGTTCTCCCACTTTCTTAATTGCTGCTAAATCATCAAAGTCCTTTCCCATCATTTTCGCAACTAACTGCACGCGTGGTAAATGCTCCACTGCATATTCGCCCACAAGTCTTCCATTTCTTAATACAGTAATATGATCACATATTGCATACACTTGCTCTAAGAAATGAGTTACAAATATAATTCCAACCCCATCCTTTTTAAGCTTCTTCATTAGCGCAAAAAGCTTTTCTACCTCGCTATCATCAAGTGAGGATGTGGGTTCATCTAGTATTAAAACCTTTGCCGACATATCTACTGCTCTTGCAATTGCAATCATTTGTTGAATGGCAATGGAATAATTTTCTAATGCTTTTGTTACATCAATCTCAATGTCAAGGCTGGCTAATAATTCTTTTGATTTTTGATTCATCTTTTTCCAATCAATCATTTTTGCACGCCTTGGTTCTCTTCCAATGAAAAGATTTTCTGCTACCGATAAATTTGGACATAAATTTACCTCTTGATAAACCGTACTAATCCCATTTTTTTGTGCTTCCTGAGGAGATTTGTTTATAATCGCCCCATCCCTTCCATACATCTTAATCTCACCAGTTTCAAACTCCTCAACTCCTGTTAGTACTTTAATCAAAGTTGATTTTCCCGCACCATTTTCCCCCATAAGTGCATGTATTTCGCCTTTTCGTAATGTAAAATCTACATTTTCCAAGGCAATTACTCCCGGAAAAGTTTTGCCAATCTGCCTCATTGTAAGTACAACGCCTTGTTCCATGTAATTCCATCCTTTCTAAATTGATACTTATGATATCCTTTATGTTAGGATGGAGAACCTACAAGGGTTCTCCATTCATAAAAATACTATTTTCTTTAATATTCACGTGTTGGTTTTTTTGCTTCTGCTGTATCAGCTGGATATACTCCTTCTTCTACATAAGCAATCTTATCAACTGTTTCACCCTTTTCAAGCTTTTGAATTAATTCTGCAACACGTGGTCCATGTAATGGATTACATTCAACTGAAACATTCATATCTCCTGCAATCATAGAATCAAATGCGGCTGCTACTGCGTCAAATGATACAATAATAATATCTCCGTTAGGACCGCAAGTCTTTCCAGCTGCTTTGATTGCATCGATTGCACCAAATGCCATATTATCATTTTCTGCAATTACAACATCAATGTCATCATAAGATTTTAAGAAGGATTCCATAACCTCTTGTCCTCTGGCTTGTGTAAACTCACCAGTTTGACGCTCTAACATTTTCCAGTTTGTATGATCTTTCATTCTTTCTTCTACTCCATTGGTTCTACCAATCTGTGCAGAAGCTCCAATCGTTCCTTGCAAAGTTACAATATTAATTTCTTCTGATCCTCTTCCTTGTTTATCCAAATACTGGGCAAGCCAATCTGCTGCATCATAACCTTCTTGCAAGAAGTTAGAACCTACCCAAGCTGTATATAAAGAATCATCTGATACATCAACCATACGGTCTACAATAATAACTGGTATTCCAGCATCTTGCGCTTCCTTTAACACCGTATCCCATCCAGTTTCCGTTACTGGTGCAATCACGATATAATCAACATCTTGTTGAATAAAGTTACGAACTGCTTTGATTTGATTTTCTTGTTTTTGCTGCGCATCATCAAATAATAACGTATAGCCATTTTCTTCAGTAAAGGTTGATTTCATTGACGAAGTATTTGCTGTTCTCCAATCGGATTCCGCACCAACCTGAGAAAATCCTACTACAATTGACTCTCCACTCTCTTTCGCATCTTCTTCCTTTGTTTCTGTCTTTGTTTGATCGGCTGTATCTGTTTCTTTTGTAGACTCCGTCTTTGACTCTGCTGGTGCATCTGTTGGTTTTGCTCCCCCACCACATCCTGCAAGCATAGCCGTTGTCATTACTACACTTATGAGCGTGCATAAAAACTTCTTCTTCATACCTTTAATCCTCCTGTTATATAATCTATCTCCCAGTTACAATTTTATTTTATCTAGTTTATTGTTAGAAAGAAACGGAATAAATTATTGTATCTGTATTATTTCTTATTCCATTTATAACAAAAAAACGAACGAAAAAAGAAATGTTCGTTTTTTTATTAGATTGGTTCAATTTTTTATGTTTTTATTGTATGAATTGGTAAACAAATCCATACCTTGGTTCCTTCCCCTTCCACACTTTCAAATTCTAATCCGTATTCCAATCCATAGTTTAAACGAATTCTCTCATCCACATTAGCAAGTCCAAAGCCACCTTGTAAATCCTCTTCTTTATGCCCCTTTACTCTTTTTATGACAAAGGATAGCTCTTCTTTTGTCATGCCCTTTCCATTATCATTGACTTCCAAATATATCATGTCGTTTATTAATTTACCAATTACACATATTTTCCCTTTTCCACGTTTGTTTTTTATCCCGTGATATAAAGCATTTTCCACCAAGGGCTGCAAGGTAAGTTTCAAAATTGTATAATGATGAATGGCAGCATCAATATTTATCTCATATTCTAATATATCTTGATATCTGAACTTTTGAATTTCAAGATAACTTCTTATGTAAGATTCTTCTTCTTTTATTGTTATGTAATCTCTACCTTCACTTAACACCGTTCGAAAAAAATCAGATAATGAAGTAACCATATTGACTACCTGCGTAGTTTGGTTTCCTTCTGCCAACCATATAATTGTATCTAAGGTATTATAAAGAAAATGTGGATTAATCTGTGCTTGTAATAGCTTTAATTCCATCACACGAAGATTGTGTTGTTCTTTTTTTATATCCTCTACTAAATCTCCTATTTTTTGAATCATATTATTAAAGCTATTCGTTAACACTGATATTTCATCATCCGATTCTACATAAGCCCTGGTTGTAAAATCCCCCCTTGCCACTATGTCAGTAGTGTCACACAATTGTTTGATTGGTTTTGTTACACTTTTTACAATAAACATAGAAATAAGTATCGAACCTAGCAAAATGATTACAAAAGCAAAAAGGCTAATTCTTACTGCATTTGCTTGCTGCATGGCAAGTTCATTTCGTATTGTCTCAAAATTAGATGCCTCATAATAGATATACATCTGAATATGCTCTTGTATAATCTCACTTAGTATATAAATACTTGTATCTAGTAAATAAATATTGTCTTCGTATTTTCCTTTTTGGCTTAGATTATATTTGATATCATCCACTCTATCTTGCAAGGTATCAAGATTTTTCAATAATTTTTCGATTCTACCTTTATTTCCCGGAGTTATTGATATTTCATATAGTTTTTTAAAAACATTTCGTGCTTCCTCTATAATTTCATAAGGGTCTCTTATTTCTGTTGACTCTTTGGCCGTCTCAAAATCAGCAGAGCCGATTACAATTCGATACATGCTGTAATCAATTTCTTCTTTAAAATTAATATTGTAAGCATTTGCAGCTGTAATATTTTTTACAATTTGATTATAAGCATTTCCAAAGTTAATTAAAGAAAGAATTAAATATAAAATAAGAATCACCATGGGTACAATTATTACAAGAGCAAACAATGCTAATTTTTTGTTCAAATTAAGCGATATTTTTTTCCATTTTCTTTTTCGCATGTAACTACTCCCTTCCTTTTGCCCTATATTCCTTAGGAGTACACTGCTGCGTCTTTTTAAATATATAACTAAAGTAATGCGAATCTTTGTATCCTATCTCATATCCTATTTCTGTGGTTTTTAAATTCGTACACCTTAGTAGTTCTTTTGCTTTATTCATTCTTGTTTCCGTTAAGAAATCAATAAAGGTTTGTCCCATTTCTTGTCTAAATATTGCACTAAAATATGTTGGACTTACATTAACAAAGGAAGCTACGTTATTTAAAGATATGTCATCCTTGTGATAGTTTTCTTCAATATAATTACAGGCCCTTTTAAGAATGTCTCCATATTTTTGTCTTGCAATGGTATCTCTTAACAAAAATGCTTTCTCAAGTAATTTTTTTAAGTATTCTTTTGCAGAATCAATAGAAATTACAATCTCCTCTAAATGTGAAAAATTATCCAATTCTTTTACACTTTCTTCTTTCGAGTACCCGACTGTTTCCATAAAGACAAGTACGCTGAAATACACATTCATAATTGTATATTGACGAAACAACAAAGAATTCATATTCACCTTTCCTGAGCCTGAAAAATATTCTTCTACAAAATCAGAAACTTCTTCTCTTGTTCCATTTTTTAAAAACTTTTCTAAAAAAGATTTGTTAATCTTTTTTGAATCAATGGCATGCATATCAATCGGATCGGGATAACTAAAAGTTTTCCACCAATCGCTTCCTTCTATTATTTGGTTGGCTTTCATAAAATATCTTGCAGAAAACGCTTTATTTGCTATGTGATATGATTCTTGTAACTCACTGATTCTAAATACGGTATTTCCTATCCCACCAAAATATTCTAAGTCTGGTTTTTCCTTCATAATTTCTTGCAATTGACTTCGATATTTTACCAAGATTTCTTCTAGATATTTTTCGTTGTCTGCTTTTAATATAATTGCAATGATTTCATTTTCACATTCAAATTCAATTACTTCTTGGTTGTTTTTTAATAATGCATTGATACGATTTTTTACACTGATTAAATCTAAAGAGTAATCCATAGGATTTTCTTTTACACTAACTTGAAACAATATAATATTATAAGCGCTAGCTGCTAAATCAATCCCAAGACGATTTCCTTTTTCAATTACTTGAGATAAAGTTAGTTTGCTTTGTACGATATCAAAAAAGAAGCGTTTCTTTTGAAGAACTACTTTTTCTTCCATTTCCTTTTTGTATAATTGAAGTAACTCTTTTTCTTTTGCTTCTTTTTTTATAATATCTCTTACTTTACAGATTGCCTCCATTAGTTTGATCGAAGAGATTGGCTTAAGCAAATAGTCCGTAACCCCTATTTGGATTGCTTGCTTTGCATATTCAAATTCATGATAGCCACTTAAAATTATAATTTTAATACTAGGAAATTCACGTTTTACCATCTGGCTCAATTCTAGCCCATCCATAAAAGGCATTTTGATATCTGTTATTAAAATATCTGGTTTTGTACTTCGTATCATTGGATAAGCCAATTCTCCATCACTGGCCTCTCCAACGAATTGAAAGCCCTCTTTTTCCCAATCAATATTATTTTTAATTCCTTCTCTTACTACAATTTCATCCTCTACTAAAAATACTTTTTGCATTGCTTCCCCCATATCCTTTGCATAAATTATTTATCTTAAGATTATCGGATATTGCCAAAAAATGCAATCTATATCGTAAAAATCTTGTCATTTTAACTAAATTCCCCAAAAAATAAGCCAAATCTAGGAAGTGTGCATTCCTACATTTGGCCATAAGTTATAATCTATTCAAAACGTACGATTTCCTTTTTCAACCTCCTTATAATCTTTTTCTCTAAACGTGATATGTAAGATTGAGAAATCCCAAGTAAATCTGCAACTTCTTTTTGTGTGAGTTCCTCTCCATCTCTTGTATTTAAACCAAATCGTAACCTGACAATTGTTTTTTCTCTTTCAGAAAGTTTATCAATGGCTTTATTTAGTAGCTTTCTTTCCACTTCGCTTTCAATATCTTTGTAAATAATATCCTCATCAGTCCCTAATATATCAGACAATAGCAATTCATTTCCATCCCAATCCACATTTAGAGGCTCATCAATAGATACCTCCATTTTAGTCTTGTTATTTCTTCTTAGGTGCATCAGTATTTCATTCTCAATACATCTGGATGCATATGTGGCTAGCTTGATATTCTTATTTGGATTGAAGGTATTAATTGCTTTTATTAATCCAATGGTGCCGATTGAAATTAAATCTTCCACTCCTACACCAGTATTATCAAATTTTTTTGCTATGTAAACAACCAATCTTAAATTATGTTCAATTAAAACAGATTTTGCATCCTTGTCGTAGTCAGTTCCTAAATCATTAATAACTTCTGCTTCTTTTTCCGCCTCTAGAGGTGCTGGCAACACATCTGCTCCTCCAATGTAGTGGATATCTCCACCTTTTGAAAACATCATGTTTTGAAAAGATGGCATTGCTTTAAACTGAAAATGGTTTGGTACAGATACTTTTATAAACATATATATGCCTCCTGTCAATCTACTAATTTGGGATTTAGAATAATCTGATATCTTTTGTCAGACATAAACTCATTCTGGCAAATACCTATCATTGGCCCTTTTACTTCAATTACCTTTTCCCCATGAATAATATTTATTTTCTCTACTTTTATTGCTGGTAGTAATCCGTTTTTTTTACCCACTGAGCAATACGGTACATAACATATTTGATTTAATTCATCCCACTCGACGTTTGAATCAAAGGTTTCGTATTCTAAAAAAGTCTTTATGTAACTAATCTGTTTCTGGGTAAGCAAATCTTTTATTACTTCAAAAGGTACAATATTTACAGGCTTTTTACTAAATGGCTCAACTAAACTATTACCTGTATCCACAAGTCCTTTCATGTTTAGTTGTCTGTAATTTTGACTGATGGTAACTTGACAAATCCTTCCAAGGTTTCGTTTGTAAAAAGTATATATAATGATTGCACCTCTAATCAGTATAAACACAACTAATCCGGATAGCAGTAGCTGTTCTGCATTGAAATCCCTTCCAAAAGTGAGAAAATTTAATATTCCACCAAAAAGAAAAGTTAGTATGTAAAGTAACGCAACTGCTTTTAAAATATTTATTCGACCCTTTAGTTTTAATGCTATTTTGGTACTAACCACATTAATGCCAAGATGAATAAGGATATATTTGATTATTATACCTTTTAGCGGCAACACGATAATAATTATGGTCAACATAGAACTTATTACACTAATAAGAAAAATTCTAAGATACGTGGCAGTGCATCTTAAGACCTTCTTAATAATACTTAATATAAAAAAGTTCATACACATGTTAATCAAAAAAAGCACATCTACATACAGCTCATAATACACGTTTCACTCCCCTCGCTTTATAGTTTGTGTCTAAGCTGTAATCATTATAAAACGTCAAAACTTATTTTTTTGTCAAACTATATACGCTCATTCATTATTTTCATCTTACTTTTTCTACATTATCACGCAAAAACAGACCGTCCTTTGACGGTCTGTTCTTTAAGATATTCTTATACTATTTACGATTCTTCTGAAGGAACTCAGGAATCTTTATAGACTTTTCTTCCACGCTGCTTTCAGGGGTACGAGGTCTTTGAATACCAGTAATTGGTCTAGGTGTAACAGGTGGTGTACCTGTCAGTCTCACCTCTCCTGTTGCAGGTTTTGTCAAAGTCTGAGAATTTGTCCCACCTGTTGGGTACGAAAAACTAGGCATAATCTTACCTGGTGTAACAGCAGAGGCATTGGTATCTAGTCCTGTCGCAATAACAGTAATACTTGCTTCATCTGTATATGTATCATCATACATAGCACCAAAAATAATATTAGCACTATCACCTGCTAAATCCTGCACATAGCTTGCAGCATCGTTCGCATCCATTAATGTAATATCTCCAGAAATATTAATAATAACATGAGATGCACCAGTAATTGTAGTTTCTAATAATGGACTGGCAACAGCTTGTTTGACTGCTTCAAGTGCTTTATCATCACCTTTTGCTCTACCAATACCAATATGTGCAATTCCTTTATTCGTCATTACAGTCTGTACATCTGCAAAATCCAGATTAATCAATGCTGGAAGATTAATCAAGTCAGTAATTCCTTGAACCGCTTGCTGTAAAACTTCATCTGCTTTCTTAAGTGCCTCAGGCATGGTTGTCCTTCTATCAACAATTTCAAGTAATTTATCGTTTGGAATCACAATTAATGTATCTACGCTATTTTTTAATTTCTCAATTCCTGATAAAGCATTGCTCATTCTTGCTCTTGCTTCAAATTTAAAAGGCTTTGTTACAACTCCAACTGTTAAGATTCCCATATCTTTTGCTATTTTTGCAACAACTGGTGCAGCACCGGTACCGGTTCCTCCACCCATACCACAAGTAACAAAGACCATATCAGCACCTTGGATTGCCTTTTGTATATCATCTGCGCTTTCTTCTGCAGCCTTTTCACCAACTTCTGGCTGTGCTCCAGCGCCTAATCCTTTTGTTAATTTTTCTCCAATTTGTAAAGGTGTAGATGCCTTACAAAGCTTTAATGCCTGCCTATCCGTATTAATACCAATAAATTCTACTCCACCAATTTTTTCATCAATCATTCTATTTACAGCATTATTTCCTGCTCCGCCGACTCCTACGACAATAATTTTTGCAGAAGATTCCGCTTCGTTCGTCTTTATTTCCAGCAAGGTTCTTCCTCCTTCACATTCCTTTTCACATAAAAAACTTACTCTTTATATAATATATTTTTTTTGATAATTTATCAACATAATTTTGATATTTTCTACTAAATTCTTTCATTTATTCGTGTTTTTTTATCATTTATCTTTTTCAAACGTAATATTTGATGTACCCTCTTGATAATTTTCCATATGAAGCACACCGGATAACCCTTCCAAGTCTGGCAAAATACTTCTAAGCCTTATAATCTTTTCCTCTGTTTCGCTATCCTTTCCAAGATACACTCTAGCATCTGCAAAATAAAGTGTCATTTCATAGTGACTATTGAAATAGATTTTATCTGGCGTTATTTGATATTTTGCTAATAACTGGGTCACACTGACAATGGTATTAAAAACACCTTTATCTTCTACTTCTAATTCCCTGTAAAGTAAAATATGATCAAACTTTAACCCCGTTATTAATGGTATTCCTAAAATAGCTTCTGAGGAACTTTCAACAACAATTCCATCCTTATCAAAATACATATAGGAACCAAGATATTCAATATATCCCACCATACTTTTTTCATACACATTTACCTTAACCTTGTTACCTGATAACAGATGGATTTCCACTGTATCAACAAATGGAATAGAATAATCTTTTTTGTAGTTGTATTTCCAGTACAAGTAAAGCGAATTATAACAATATCGGTTGTTAAATATGATTTCCTTCATTTCCTCTTCTGAATAATGCTCATTTCCTGTTATTGTTATTTCTTTAATAGAAAAAACGCTTATCATTGTTATAGCTGACGCTACAAGTAATACAACGAAAATTAAAACAAGAATCAGCTTTCTTTTGTTTATCTTACTCATAATGAATATCAGCTCCCAGCATTGCTAAATCTTTGCATATATCCTGATAGCCCCTTTGAATATAATAGGCATCTAAAATATTTGTATTACCTTTGGCTATTAAGCCAGCAATTATTAGTGCTGCACCTCCTCGCAGTTCTTTTGCCCTAACTTCTTCACCATGCAAACCTTCTACACCAATAATCTTAGCATGATTGTTATCTAATACAATATTGGCACCCATCTTTAAAAGCCATTCTACCGTTTTAAATCGAGCTTCAAAAATACTCTCACTCACATGACTTATGCCCTTAGCAATCGTAAGAACAGACAAAAGCTGTGATTGTAAATCAGTAGGAAAACCTGGATATATACTAGTAACCACATTCTTAACAGGATTTATTGCATAACTCGCATCAATAAGAACATTGTTATTCTCTAGGTTATAACTTGCCCCCATTTCTTCAACTACTTCAAACAACGCATTCATATGGCTGATAGGAGCATTTTGTAAAGTAATTTTACCCCTTGTTCCGACCGCCGCCAAAATATAGGTTCCAGCTGCAATACGGTCAGACACAATATCTATCTGTGCTCCGTGAAGATTTTTTACACCATTTATGGTAATTGTTTCTGTGCCTGCTCCTTTTACATCTCCTCCCATTTTATTAAGAAATCTGCCTAGTTCCTCAACTTCTGGTTCCATTGCAGCATTTTTAATAATTGTAATTCCTGTCGCACATACGCCAGCAAGCATAACGTTTTCTGTTGCTCCCACACTTGATATCGCCATATTTATGGTATTACCAATAATTTGTGTGGTATTAGCTACCAAACCATCTTCTCTTTCATATATGCCAATATTCATTTGCTTAAATGCAGCTAAATGAAGATCAATTGGTCTTTCTCCAATTACACAGCCACCTGGATATGGAATAACTGCATTCTTCATTCTTCCAAGTAATGCACCAGACATTAATATGGAAGATCTCATTTTGTCTGCCAACTTAGTTGGTATCTCATATGAATTTACATATGTTGAATCTATAATAAGGGAATTACCTTCCCATACTACCTTACATCCAATTGTCTTTAATATTTCAATCATATTATAAACATCAATAATATGTGGACAATTATGTAAAACACTAATATCTTTACAAAGTATTGATGCAGCAATCATTGGTAATGCTGCATTTTTAGAACCTTGGACTACTACTTCACCACTAAGTGGTGTACCGCCTGAAATTTTGATAGAGTTCAAAGTCAACCTCCATATTCGTATTAATTATTAATACACTTATCTACTCTATCTTATGTAAATTTCTTCATAATGAAGCTTATCTATCAATAAAATTTTGATTTTCTTATTTTTCTAACTTAACTTGCCTTGATACACTTAGTGCAAGCCCCATCTCAGATAAAAGAAACAAGGCAGAAGTACCTCCATAACTTATAAAAGGTAATGTAATTCCTGTATTTGGAATCGAATTCGTTACTACGGCAATATTTAAAATAACTTGAAGTGCAATATGTCCCATAATACCAACAACAATCAGTGCTCCATACAAATCTGGTGCATTATTGGCTATAATCATAAACCTCCAAATCATCAGCATAAACAATAAGATAAGGCAGACTGCACCAAACAATCCCAATTCTTCACAAATGATAGAAAAAATCATATCGTTTTGGGCCTCTGGTACAAAGCCAAGCTTTTGCATACTTTGGCCAAGTCCTTTTCCAAGTATTCCTCCAGATCCGATTGCATACAGTCCTTGTAATGTCTGATATCCTTTATCAAAGTCTTCTGGATTCAGCCATATTTTAAGTCTTTCTGCGCGGTATTGCTCTAAATAGATAAAAATTCCCATAAAAGCAATTCCACCTACACCAATTAATATAAATTGAAGATATTTCGGGCTTGCAACAAAAATTAGAATAACTGCAATACCAAGTATAATAATAGCTGTACTAAGATTGTTAACACCTACTAAAGCTACTATAGGCCCACATAGCGTAATTACAAGTAGCATGGTTCGAAACTGCTTAATTTTCTTAGATACCTTACTGATTACTAATGCCAAGAAAAGAATAACTGCTAATTTGGCAAATTCAGATGGTTGAAAAGACAAAGGTCCTATCTTTAGCCATCTTTTTGAACCATTAAAATCTGAACCTACAAACAAAACTGCAGCTGACAAAACATGAGATAACAAAAATGCCAGTAAAGTAAATCTTTCCCAGAAATGGTAATCAATCCTTGCAATAATCATCATGGCAATTAACCCTAATATTGTTGCAGTCAACTGCTTCTTCAAATAAAAAGCCGAATCACCATTTGCTTTAATCTGTCCGTTATAGGAGCTCGTACTGTATAGCATAACTAATCCAAAGCATATTAAAAATATGATGATAAATAATAAGCTATAGTCAAAATAATTTTCTTTTTTGGGTCTACGCGATCTCTCATTCCTTGGACTCATGCAAACTCTCCTCTATTATACCTAAAAGATACTTATAAATTATGAACATAATTTTTAAACATGTTCCCACGCTCTTCATAATTTTTAAACATTCCCCAGCTTGCGCATGCAGGGGATAGCAAAACAGCATTTCCTATCTCAGCCTTTGAGGCACTTATTTCTACCGCCTCTTTTAAGTTCTCGGCAAAAATGATATTTTCAAATCCACATTTTCTAGCTGCTTTTGCAATCTTTTCTTTTGTCTCTCCAATTAATATAAGATATCGTACTTTCCCTTCAAAAGATTGTATCCACTCTTCATATTCAGAATCCTTATCATAACCGCCTCCTATCAATATCGTAGGGCGATTCATTGCCTGAATCCCTTTAATCGCTGCATCGGGATTCGTTCCCTTTGAATCATTATAATAAGCCACTTGATTTTTTTCCATCACAAATTCAATTCGATGCTCTACACCAGCAAATTTCATAATCGTGTCACGAATCACTTCGTGTGGTACTCCCATACTAATTGCTAAACCAATCGCAGCCATGACATTTTCATGATTATGTCTACCAAGAAGTTTTAGTTGCGTTGTTTTGCAAATGTGATAGGTATCTGTATTATCTTGATAAACGATATCATCTCCATCAAGATAGATTCCTTTTGATAACTTTGTAAGACTACTGAAAAATATTACTTTGTTAGGAAGCTTTTTCCCAAATTCTCTTAATATTTCATCCTCGTAATTTAAAACACATGTATCTTCCTTGGATTGATTTAACGTTATACTTTTCTTGACTTTTATGTAATTTTCCATAGTCTTGTGGCGATTCAAATGATCTGGAGTAATATTTAAAATAGCAGAGGAAACTGGTCTAAACTCCTCAATGGTTTCTAATTGGAAACTACTTATTTCTGCAACCGTTACCGTATGGTCTACCATTTGGTCTACAACACTTGTGTATGGAATTCCTATGTTTCCTACAACAAATACGCTTTCAAAATAATTCTTCATTATCTCGCCAGTTAAGGCTGTTGTTGTAGTCTTTCCATTTGTTCCTGTAATCGCTACTACCTTTCCTTTACCACAATGGTATGCAAGCTCTATTTCTCCCCATATTTTTATTCCGTTATTCTTTAACATCTCAACTATAGGTATATCGGTTGGTACCCCAGGACTTATTACAGCTAAATCAAGGAGCGATAGTTTTTCTTTTGGAAAATCACCTAAGTATATTTCGATTTCAGTATGACCTGCTAGCTGGTCTTTTATTGCTTCTTTTTGTAACTTATCATTTCCATCATATAATAAAACGTTAGCGCCCTTTTTGGATAACAGCACCGCTGCTGCGATACCACTAATTCCAGTTCCAATCACGCAAACTTTTTTACCTGCAAAATTCATTGCACTTCCTCCTACTTACATTGCTAATAAACCAATCAAACAAAGTATTGCTGTAATAATTGTAAATACGGTAACTACTTTTGTCTCTGACCAGCCACACAATTCAAAATGATGATGAATTGGTGCCATTTTAAAGATTCTCTTTCCTTTTGTTAACTTAAAGTAAGTTACTTGCATCATAACAGAAATCACTTCAACCAAATAAATCAATCCAACAATTAGAATAAATAACGGCATCTTAAGCATATATGCTGTGGCAGCAACAAATCCACCAAGTGCAAGCGAACCAGTATCTCCCATAAATACTCTCGCTGGATGAGCATTAAATAATAAAAACCCAAGTAAACTCCCAACGACTGCACAAGTAATTGGCTCTATTCCACTTCCTTTGATAACAGCAACTAATGAAAAGAAAGTTGCTACTAAAACAGTAACACTTGATGCCAACCCATCTAATCCATCTGTAAAGTTAACACCGTTTACCGTCCCAATAATTGCAACAAACATTATTGGAATCGCAAACGCGCCAATCTCTAAGTATTTACCATTGGTAAAAGGTATAATAAGCTCTAGTCCTACATCAGTAAAATTAATCAAATAGTATGCAAAAATGACTGTAACAATAATTTCTCCTGCCATTTTTTGCATTACAGATAGCCCCATAGAGCGTTTTAAAACAACCTTTATATAGTCATCCAAAAAACCAATGATTCCAAAACCTAGCGTTACAAATAAGATGGGAATAATCTTTGGATAGTTTTGTATATAAAACAATGAGACAATTACAATGCTTAATAATATTAAAACGCCTCCCATAGTAGGAGTACCCGTTTTCTTCAAATGAGACTGTGGTCCATCCTCTCTTACCGTCTGGCCAGCCTTTAGCTTTGTCAAATATTTAATTATGCCCGGCCCTGTAATTGCACTTATAATAAAAGCAGCTATAACCGGTATTACCACCTTGTAATCCATGATTTACACCTCTAAAATTCTTTTGTTTTCGTTTTACCCAACACGAATTAGTATAATTCTTTTTTTATGATTTATCAACTTATTTTACTCTAAATAGAGAATAATATTACTCGTTTTACGAATCGTTTCATTTGCTAACGGAAACTGATCGGTTACTGTTTCTCCTTCATTTAAGTATTCGACATTCAAATCATATTCTTTTAATATGGAGGATGCTTCTGTTTTCGATAATCCAACCAAATTTGGCATCGTAATATCGCCTATATTGAATTCTTCTATTTCATTTGCTTCATATACCTGCTCAATTCCAAGATAAGGCAATATATTTCCAAATATCTCTTGAACGACTGGTGCTGCTATTGTTCCTCCATAATAAATACCTTTTGGATCATAAATAACTGCAAGGGCTAAAACCTGAGGGTCTTCTGCTGGTGCAAACCCAATAAATGAGGATATATATTTTTTTGCACTTCTTGGCAGCGTCTGTGATGTAGCTGTCTTTCCACCAATTCGAAAACCTGGAATATATGCTTTTTTTCCTGTACCTTCAGAAACTACTTTTTCTAATATAGAACGCATCGTTTCAGATGTTTCCTTTGAAATCACATTATTTTTTTCTGGATAAGTAAAGTTTTTAATTAATTCTCCATCATAGGCTCGAACCGAAACTCCAAAATGCGGTGTGATTCTTGTTCCTCCATTAACGATAGAACTTACTGTTGTGGCTAATTGAATCGGTGTAATTTGAAACGATTGACCAAAGGACATGGTTGCAAGTTCTACAAGTCCAACATTTTCTTTTTTATGCATAATCGTTCCTGCCTCACCTGGCAAATCCACTCCTGTCTTTGTCATTAGCCCAAGTTGGTTAAAATATTTAAATATATTATCGACTCCTAATCGTAAACCAACCTCTATAAAAACAGGATTACAAGAATTCATAACACCCTGTATAAAGGTTTCTCCTCCATGTCCTGCAATTTTATGACACCTAATACGCCTATCCTCTACTATTTTAAAACCTGGACAGCTAAAGGTATCTTCAAGCGTTACAACACCTTCCTCTAAGCCTGCCGCTGCAGTTAATATTTTAAATGTGGAGCCAGGCTCATAAGTATCATTGATGCATCGGTTTCTCCACATCTGGTTTAACATAGTCTGCTTTGTTTTCTCATCAATAAGTCCAGTGTTTTCTGTGTTTAAAGTAAAGGGGTCATTTAAATTAAATTCGGGAAGATTTACCATAGCCATAATCTCACCATTCTTTGGATTCATAACAATAATACTTACACTTTCTGCTGATTTTGCCTTCATAACTTTAGCCGCTGATTGTTCTGCAAATTTTTGTATATTACTATCCAAGCTTATATATAAATCATTTCCCGCAATTGGCTCCATTCTTCCTTCAGCAGCATCTTCAATTTCTACACCTCGGGCGTCTGTCATAGTAAGTATGTATCCATTTTGTCCCTTCAAATATGTTTCATATTTTACTTCAAGCCCTATAATTCCTTGATTGTCACTTCCAGTAAAACCAAGTACTTTGGAGGCAAGCGTATCATATGGGTAGTAGCGTTTGAAATCTTCGTCTACTTTTACTCCTGCTAATGCATAGGACCTGATTTTATCTCCAATTTCCTTATCCACATTTGTCTTCACTCGCTCGATTGAACTATATTTTTCAACTCTCTTTCTTACTATTTCCTCAGAAAGTTCTAATTCATTTGCAAGTATGCTGATTACCTTTTCAGGTTCCTTAATCTGATTGTGAATTACAGATATGGTACAAACCGTTTTATTCGTAGCAACGATTTGGCCTGTTGCATCAATTATTTTTCCTCTTGCCGCTTTTATTTCTCTTTCGCGTTCATGTAGTTGATCTGCTTTCTCTTGATAATATTCTGACTTAGCTATCATTAAGTAAAATAATCGTCCCACCAAGGCCAACAGGATTAAGAAAATAGCTATAAAAACAATCACAATCTTTTTTCTATTAAATGTCTTACTTTTGATCATATCATATCCTCGTAAAAGTCATTATTATATTTTATTTCTTTTACAGTGAGGTTATGAAAATTATTATTCATTATTCTCGTGAATTTTCTGACCTATTATCCTCAGTTACATTACCTGGTTTATATGGCAGGTCGTACTCTTGTGTGTCTTGTTCCGACTCTTGCCCTGTAGTGTCTTGTGTTTCATTTCCTTGTGTCGCATCTTGTGTTGTCTGCCCTTGTTCGTTCGTCTGCGCTGTATCTTGCGTTGTGTCCTGTGTTGTCTCTGTCTCAGTCTTTGTTACTGGTTCTGTTGGAAATATATTTAAATAAGGCAATACTTCCTCTAAGATTGCTTTTGCGACTTCTTGTGCAAATGTACTATGCGCCTGATCTTGTACATTTGGTTCATCAATCGTAACATAAACTACTACTTGTGGATTATCCTGTGGTACATATCCAATAAATGATACAACATAATTTGTTTTATCTCTATTTCGTTTTTCTGCTGTACCAGTCTTTCCACCCATCGTATATCCTTCGACTCTTGCGGTCTTTCCCGTACCCTCTTGCGTACTAACCGTCTTATATAAGTATTGTTTTAATTTATCAGAAGTACTTTTTGAAACGGTTTGTTTTAATAAAATTGGATCATATGTCGATACTGTAGCCCCATTAGCATCTAATATTTTACTAACCACATGAGGCTTATAAAAATAACCACCATTTATTACTGATGAAAAAGCCGATACCATTTGTATCATGGTAACATCAAAATTTTGCCCAAATGAATTCGTTGCTAAATCCGTTACCCCCATATTCTCTAATGAATAGAACATTCCACTCGCTTCACCTGGTAAATCAATTCCTGTTTTTTTCCCAATTCCAAATATACTTTGGTATTTCGCAAATATTTCTTTTCCTTCTACCTGTGAAATCCTCATCATTGCTACGTTACAAGATTTCATAATAGCTCTTTCAACAGATATCGCTCCATGGGTTCCATTACATCCAATCTTCCAACCACCAATATCCAAATATCCATTACATTCATAGGATTCATTACCTGTAATTTTACCACTGTCTAAAGCAGAAGCTACTGTCAAAGGTTTTGCAGTTGAACCAGGTTCAAACGTATTTGAAATGCTTGAGTTTCTCCAAATCTGATTTAAATTATTTAATTTGGTTTCATCATCCATCGCTTCGATTTCTTCTTCTGAAAAATAACTTGATAAATCCCTTGGATTATTTAAATCATATTGATTGGCACTACTGGCCATAGCCAAAATACTTCCATCATTAGGATTTGCTATTATGACAGAAGTATTCGTACTTCCATCATCCTCCGCTCTAAAATTACCTTTATATTTCTCATTAAACTCCGCAATATGCTTCTCGACAATTCCTTGGACCGTAGCATCGATTGTCGATACTACCGTATGTCCATCGATTGCAGGCTTCACCGTTCGTTTTAATTCAGAATCATCATTTAAGTATCCGTATTCTCGGCCATCTACTCCATTTAACTCATCATTATAATATTGTTCAATTCCCCAATTACCAACATTACCAGAAACCGTAAATCCAAGCACACTGCTTGCTAATGAATTATATGGATAGGTTCTTAAATATTCATCTTCAAACCATACCCCTTTAATATAAGGATTTTTTTTATTCTTTTTTTCATCCAATTCGTTTTGTAATTGGATGAATGGCTGTATCTCCTCGTAACTTAATCTCTTTAATAAGACTACGTATCTGCTATCTTTTTTTTCACTTATTGTTGTTCTTAGTTCTGATTCATTTAAATCAAAAGAACTGGTAAGTGCTGCTATCGTAGGTTGTAAATATTTTTCATTTGAATTTACAGCTTTGCAATCTAGTATCACATTATATACCTTTTGGCTGGTTGCAAGTACGGTTCCTTTTGCGTCTGTGATATCCCCTCTTCGAAAAGGAATGATTTGACTATCATATTGTTGCTGTTGTAGCACTTGTTTTGTATATTTATCTCCACTTTCTACATTAATATAGGTTAATCTAGCACATAATCCAATTAAAGCTAGCATTATTATAATAAATAATACTGCTAGCTTCCTTTGCATATTTCTATTAAATTTTTTTGGAACCTTTTTGTCTCTTCTATCTAATTTCTTCATTGAAGTCACCTACTTTATTAGTTCTACTATTTAGAAGGTTTTGCCTTAGGAATATCACTATATTGTCTTACATAATCACTTTCTTGGTTATCATACAATACAACTTGATCCTCTGATGCATAAACCATCCCAATTTCTTCCAAAGCTACTTGCTTTATATGCTCTAAATCAATTGAATTATTAATTCTGTTGTAGGTTTCATCGTTATCAGAACGCAAATCAGCAACTTCCTTTTCTAAGGAAGATATGTTTTTTACTCTGTGGGTTGTTTCAGCTTGAAGCCTTAAATATGAAATACAAACAACTAATGTAACTATAGCTGCGATTGCCAAAAACATTACATACCCAAAATTCATATTTAATGCTTTTTCTCTGTTTTTTCTCGTACTATTACTTAACTTAGGTTTGTCCATTTCAGACGTATCATATTGGTTTGGAATGACCTGAAACTGTCTAACGGTATTTCCATACTGATATGCTGACGTATTTACATTTCGCGATTTGATTGCTGATTCTTTTCTTCTACCTGTCTGACGCGACATAACCAATCCCCCTTACTATCCAATGCGTTCAAATACTCTGAGCTTTGAACTTTTTGAACGTTTATTTTCTTCAATTTCCAATTCACTAGGTAAAATTGGTTTCCTTGTAATGACTTTTCCTTTTGATTGTTTTCCACATATACATACTGGAAAATCACTTGGACAAGTACAAGGATTCTCATTCTTCCTAAATATATTCTTAACGATTCGATCCTCAAGGGAATGAAATGTAATAACACAAATCCTTCCCTCGTTATTTAATATTTCTATCATGTCATCTAGAGAGTTCTTAAGTACTTCTAATTCTTTGTTCAATTCAATTCGAATTGCCTGAAATGTTTTCTTAGCTGGATGACCTCCAGTTAGACGCTGTTTCATAGGAATCGCAGCTTTTATTATCTCTGAGAGCTCCCCTGTTGTTTCGATTTCCTTTAATTCTCTTGCCCTTACGATATGCTTTGCTATATTTTTCGCAAATTTATCTTCACCAAAATCTTTGATAATATAATATAACTGCATCTCGCTATATTGGTTAACAATATCTTTGGCAGTCAGCTCTTGTCTTTGATCCATTCTCATATCAAGAGGTGCATCAGACATATAAGAAAATCCTCTGTCTGCTGTATCTAACTGGTAGGAAGATACTCCCAAATCAAGTACAATCCCATCCACTTTATCTATCGAAAGATTATGAAGCACTTGCTTCATATTACTATAATTATCTCGAACAATTGTAACTTTATCTTTAAATTCCTTTAACCTTTCACCAGCTGCTTTTATTGCAGCATCATCTTGGTCAATTCCAATAAATCTTCCATTTTCTCCTAACTTTGAACATACTTCGTAGGCATGTCCACCGCCACCTAATGTGCCGTCTACATAAATTCCGTTAGGTTTTATTCCTAAGCCTTCTATTGTTTCATCTAATAGTACTGATTTATGCTTAAAATCCATATTTTCCTCCGTTTGTGCGATTCTTTTCGTACAGATAGGACACTAAATGCTTAATCCAAGTTCCTCCATATGCTCTGCAATCTCTTCCATGTCGTCATAAACATTGCTTTCAAGCCATTTATCCTTACTCCAGATTTCTATTCTGCTTAGAACACCTACTAATACTACTTCTTTCTCTAATTCTGCAAATTCTCTTAATACGCTAGGTAATAAAATTCTTCCCTGCTTGTCTACTTCACAAGATGCAGCACCGGCAAGAAAAAAACGAGAGAACTGCCTTGCATTTTTATTTGTAAGTGGTAGTGTTCTTAGTTTTTCTTCAAAGGCTTGCCATTCCTTATTAGGGTATACAAAAAGACACCCATCTAGTCCCTTTGTTACAACAAATTCGTCTCCCAAAGCTTCTCTGAACTTAGATGGCATGATAAGTCTACCTTTTGCGTCAATTGTATGGTTGTATTCCCCCATAAACATATAGTGCACCTTCTTTCAAAATGGTCTGCCACTTTTTTACCATTTTGTACCACTATGTACCACTTTCCACCACTTATAGGTTAATTTTATATTACTTTAAGCAAAATATCAAGTACAAACTTGAAAAAGAAATAGTAAAAAAGTCCCATAAAACGCCATAAAAGCATTTTATAGGACTCTTTATTCATGAATAGTGAAACGATTGTGTTTCATTTTGTATTAAATAGGGATTTATATTTGTTTCTTTTCAATGAAATCATTTTAATACTTGGATTTATTTACCTACTAAAAGCATTTTTTTGGGGTTCTACCAGGTTAATATACTCTTCAATTAGCCTGTCCAATTCTACACTTTTTTCGTAGGTTCCTTTTTCATCCATATTATTAGCTACAAATGAATTCAATTGTCTTCTTGCCTCTTCAATTTTAATTTTCAAAGCTATAACGTTTTCCATCATCTACTCACCCTTTCTTATGAATTATTTACTTTTCTACGTTTTGAAATAATGAAAAAAATGGAAGCTAACACTGCTATTAACGATAGTAATTGCGATACAGGTATAGTAGTTTTTGCAATTAATAACTGGTCTGTTCTTAAAGCCTCAATCCATGAACGTCCTAACCCATATCCAGCAACATAAACTAAAAATACTTCTCCATTGAACTTTTTATACTTCTTATAAAACATAATAAGTAACAATACTCCACAATTCCAAAGTGATTCATAAAGAAATGTTGGATGTACCTGTATATAGTTAATTCCATTTGTAACTTGAACCATGAGTTCTTGCGTAATATCACCTGATCTTACATCAGAAATCGGAATTCTCATAGCCAGCAAGCCATTGGTATATCCCCCAAAAGCTTCTCGATTAAAAAAATTCCCCCACCTTCCTATTATTTGTCCTGACACCAGACCTATACATGAAGTATCTGCCATTTTCCAAAATTGAAGATGCCTTTTCTTAGAAAAAACAGACAAAGTGATAACTGCTCCTATAATACCCCCATAAATAGCCAGTCCACCTTGTCTTATATTGATAATCTTTAATATATCACCTTTATACATGTCCCAAGAAAAAGCTACATAATAAATTCTTGCTCCTAAAATTGAAAAAGCAATTGCATACAATGCAAAGTCTGTATAGTCCTCCACCCGCTGATTGGTTCTCTTCGCCTCTTTCTCAGTCATTATTATCCCTACCATAATACCTATTCCAATGATGATACCGTAGTAAGCCACGTCAAATCCAAAGACGGTTATGTACTTTCCCACGTTATTAAGCTCAATCCCTAGATTTGGAAACGAGATACTATATTGCTCCATAACTAATTTCTCCTCTATGCGAATGTTTTCGACTATATATTCATTTTAAACCTAAACCACTAAAAAATCAAACTTAAGAGGTTGATAATATTTTGCAATTTTCGACGATTCGTTGACAAAGTTGGATAAAATGTATGCAAAAATACCTGTTATTTTTCTTAGACGTTAAAACGAAATAGGATTACATCCCCGTCTTTTACTACATATTCCTTTCCTTCCAAGCCAACAAGACCTTTGTCTTTTGCTGCAGAATACGATCCACAATTTAGTAAATCTTGATAATTTACCACTTCTGCACGAATAAATCCTCTTTCAAAATCAGAGTGGATTTTTCCAGCCGCTCCTGGCGCCTTTGTTCCTTTTTTAATGGTCCACGCTCTTGTTTCATCTTCACCAGCTGTTAAATAGCTAATCAAACCAAGAAGGCTATAACTTGCTTTAATTAATTTTTCAAGTCCTGATTCTTTCAAACCAAGATCCTCTAAAAACATTTTCTTTTCTTCCTCATCAAGCTCAGAAATTTCTTGTTCAATTTTTGCACAAATCACAAATACTTCGCTATTCTCTGCCTTTGCATAATCTCTTACAGCACTTACATATTCATTGCTTTGTCCATCATCAGTAAGATCATCTTCTACTACATTTGCTGCAAAGATAACTGGCTTGTATGTTAAAAGATTATAAGAAGTTATGAAATCTTTTTCTTCCTCATCATTTACTTCAAAACTTTTTGCTAATTTCCCATCTTCTAAATGACTTTTAATTTTGTTCAAGAAATTAAGTTCTTTGGCAAGGGCTTTGTCATTTCTTGCTCCTTTACTCGTTTTAGCAATCCTTCTTTCTAATATTTCAATATCTGAAAAAATCAATTCTAAATTAATTGTTTCGATATCTCGTAATGGATTCACATTTCCATCCACATGAATCACATTGGTATCTTCAAAGCATCGAACCACATGAACAATCGCATCCACTTCACGTATATTAGATAAGAACTGATTACCTAGTCCTTCCCCCTTTGAAGCTCCCTTTACAAGCCCAGCTATGTCAACAAATTCTATCACAGCAGGTGTGACTTTTTTAGACGAGTACAAATTCCCTAGAAGGGTAAGTCTTTCATCTGGTACAGTTACGATTCCAATGTTTGGATCGATTGTACAAAATGGATAATTTGCAGACTCTGCTCCTGCTTTTGTTAAAGAATTAAATAACGTACTTTTTCCTACATTTGGTAAACCAACGATTCCTAATTTCATTTGATATTTCCTTTCTGCTTCTCATTCATCTCTTGATTGTATCATAATTAAAATCCCTGTATCAAACTCTATCCTTGCTGTTTCTTTTAATATTTCATTACTAACGCCAAATCCACCTGCATGGTTGGTTAGGGTATATTCATATAGAGGGTATTTAACGCCTGTTACCGTTAGTTTTGTTACTTCATTCGAAAGAGCAAGTAACGATAAGTAATTTCCAAACTGCTCTGATTTTTTCACCTCATATGAATCTTTTAATAACATAACCTTATTATTTTCATCAACCATATAGCATAGAATATTTTTTTCAAGCGGTATACAAAGACTTTGTATATTACCTAGCAAATGATCCACTCTGCTTCCAAATCCTCCAACGATTGCTATCTCTTTGCTACCAATCTGTACCGCATAGTAAAGTGCCATCTGCGTATCTGTATCATCTTTTTCAGGTTTAAATCTTTTTATTTCAATGTCAGTCTCTTCATATTTTTTCAACACACTCTCTTTTATCGAGTCAAAATCGCCCATCAAAACAGAAGGGATAATGTTTAATTGGTAACACATCTCTATCCCTTTATCCACACCAATGATCGTATCAAAATTATTTTCTTTCATAAAACTCAACAAAAAATTCTGATTTATTTTTCCACCCGAAATGATAAGTGTTTTCATGCTTTTTCATGCTCTTTCATAATTTGAATAAATGATTGGGTATTCTCTTTAATATCCCCGTTAAAGATGGCTGACCCCGCGACAATTACATTAGCGCCTGCCTGTATTATTTGACTTACATTACTAAGTGTGATGCCTCCATCTACCTGAATATCTGTATTCAGACCTTTTTTGTTTAACATCTCTCTAAGCGTAGACACCTTTTGAAGCATTCCATCAATAAAGACTTGTCCACCAAATCCTGGATTCACTGTCATAATTAATATCATATCTGCTAGCTCTAGAACGTAATCCAATGCGGATAATGGAGTGGCTGGATTCAATGCAATTCCTGCCTTGATTCCTTTTTGCTTGATATAATTGAGTGTTCTGTCAATGTGCTTACAAGCCTCAGCATGAATTGTAATGATGTCTGCACCAACTTCAACAAAGTCATCGATATATCTTTCAGGATTACTTACCATCAAGTGCACATCAAATACTTTATCGGTACAACTTCGAATCGATTGAATCACAGGCATACCAAGAGAAATACTTGGTACAAAATCTCCATCCATTACATCAATATGAATATACTGCGCTCCTCCTTGATCTGCCTTAATGATATCCTCGGATAGATTTTTAAAATCGGCCGCAAGAATTGACGGTGATAGTTTTAACATAGTTAGTATCTCCTTTTATCTTTTAGTTCATGAAACATTTCAACATAATTGTTATAGCGAATCTGACTGATTTTCCCCTCATCAAGTGCGTGTTTCACCATACATTTTGGTTCATTCACATGCATACATCCTTGGAATTTACATCCATCTTGATATTCTATAAACTCAGGAAAATAATCCTTTAATTCTTCTTTTTCTAAATCATCAATGTACAAAGAACTAAATCCAGGGGTATCCATAATATAGGTATTTTCTTCGATCCATATAAGCTCCGAGTGTCTTGTGGTATGTTTTCCGCGATCAATTTTCTCACTGATTGCACCTGTCTCCATCAATGCTTTTGGTTGAAGCACATTAATAAGAGAAGATTTACCAACTCCTGATGGTCCTGCGACAGCAGTTGTTCTTCCCTTGATTAATTCTCTTATTTTTTCCATCCCATCTTCGAATTTAGCACTTGTAAAAACAATATGATATCCACAACGAATATAGGTATCTTTTAACAATTCTAATTCCTTTTGTGTTGCAATGTCTTTTTTGTTAAAACAAATAATTGTTTTTACATTTTGTTTCTCCATCATAATAAGAAAGCGATCTAGCAAATTAAAATTGGGATTGGGCTTAGCAACAGCAAAAATCACCAATGCTTGATCAATATTTGCTACCGCTGGCCGAACCAATTCATTTTGTCGCTCTAAAACAGAAATGATGTTTCCTTTTTCTTCTTTTTCATCTAGGATATCGATAATTACATTATCTCCTACCAGTGGTTTTATTTTATTTTTTCGAAAGACACCTTTCGCTTTGCATTCATAGATTTTATTTGTTTTTGTGTGAACGTAATAAAAACCTGCTATTCCTTTTATTATTTTTCCTTCCATATAATCCTATTCCGAAAATGTAATGGTGAAAGTTCCATCCACCGCAACACCATCAATATACATCTTGACGGTTCCTGTTGTTACTCCACTTTCTCCTGTAATTTGACGTGTATAAGGAAATTCAGAGGAGGATACGTCTTCTTCCACTACCGTTTTTGTCTTTCCGTTTTGTGTCAAATCAAGCCTTAATGTACCCTCTGTAAATTCTTCTGGTAAATCTGACTTCTCAATCCGTATCGTTCCTATATATTGCTCATTCGAAGTATCTGTCTCTGGCCCCATACTTACTGTAAAATCAACTGCAGTGCCTTCATCGACTAAATCACCTTTTTTATATCCTTGTGTAACAACATAACCTTCTGCAATCTTTGCACTATAAACTGATGTTATTGTACCCACACTTAGGCCCGCTGATTTAATCGCTGACTTTGCCGCTGCTTCCGACATTTCTATAATATCTGGTACCTCTACTTCATTGATTTTTTTCCCTCTGCTTACTATCACTTTAACTTCGCTACCCTTTTTCACAGATGTCCCTGCACTCGGCGTTGTAGAAATCACATTTCCTTTTGCTACTGACTGACTGTAATCCTCATCTGTTGTAACCTTTAGTTCATATTGACTCTCAAGTGTTTTAATTGCCTGATTTGAGTCCTGCCCAGCTACGTCTGGCAATTCAAATGTTTTTTCTCCCGTACTAACGGTAACATTAATGGTAGTATTTTTATCTATCTTTTTTCCTTCTTCTACATCTTGAGCAATCACATAACCCGATTCATATATATCAGAATTTTCATATGAGGAATCTTTAATTCCAAGGCCAATTGCATTTAACTCCTTCTTCGCCTCTTCTAATGTTTTTCCCACTATCTTTATCATTTCAACTTGTTCTGTCGCTTCTTGCTCGGTTGTTTGCTTTACCTTATCTTTTTTTGATGCACTACTTCCAAAACCATTAAATACGCCTAGTGCTTTGGCCGCAATGTAAAGCGCAATACATGCAATAATAATAGCTGCAACAATTCCAAGAACATTCATAATCTTTTCCAAGGTAGGATTCATATCTTCTGAGTCTTCTAAGTCTTCTTCCTCATCCCCTTCTTCATATAATTCCTCATCCTCTTCGATTTTTTTTACAGGTATCTCTTTTTTTCTGTTATCATATCCTATCTTACCTGCTTCATTTTTAATCTTACCTCTTTCATCATCGGTAATCATAATTGTTTTTTCATAGTTTTCTTCTGGAACAATTTTTACAAAGTCTTCCTCGGGATTGATTAAAGATTGTTTCAAATCAGAAATTACTTCTGTCATATTAGTATAACGTCGGTCTGCTCTTTTTTGTGTACACTTAAATACAATCTTTTCCAAACTAATCGGAATTTCTGGAGAATATATCCGTGGTGAATCCATCTCATCTTGAATATGTTTAATCGCTACTGCAACCGTATTTTCTCCATCAAAAGGTACCCTTCCTGTAAGCATTTCATAAATGGTGATTCCAAGTGAATAGATATCACTTTTCTCATCACTGTAGCCGCCTCTTGCTTGTTCTGGTGACGTATAATGAACAGAGCCCATCACATTAGAAGAAATGGTATTGGAAGAAGCGGCTCTAGCGATACCAAAATCAGTTACTTTTACCTTTCCATCTCTTGATATGATAATATTTTGCGGTTTTATATCCCTATGAATGATGTGATTGTTATGTGCTGCTTCAATTCCCATCGACATCTGAATCGCAATACTAATTGCTTCTTTTACGGATAATTTACCTTTTTTATGGATATAATTTTTTAAGGTAATTCCCTCAACTAGCTCCATTACAATATAATGAATTCCTTCTTCTTCACCAACATCATAAACATTAACAATATTTGGATGTGCAAGTCCTGCCGCTGACTGTGCTTCAATTCTAAATTTGCTTACGAAGTTTTTATCATTGCTATATTCATTCTTTAAAACTTTAATAGCAACGAAACGATTTAATTTATGATCTTTTCCTTTATATACATCAGACATTCCGCCTGAACCAATTTGCTCTAATATTTCGTATCGGTCTCCAAGAAACATTCCAAGTCTTAACATATTTTCACCTCACTCACATATGGTTCAATTATTATAACTGCTATATTGTCCTTGCCACCATTTTTATTTGCTGTCTCAACTAACTTTTGTGCTTTTTGCTCTGGTGTTTTCTGATTTTTAATAATTTGGCATATCTCATTGTCATCTATCATATTCGTAAGACCATCAGAACACATTAAGATAGTATCTTCTTTTTCTAGTTTCATTTCAAAAAAATCAACTGAAATCTCCTCTGCTGCTCCAATCGCCCTTGTAATAATATTTTTATCTGGATGATTCTTGGCATCCTCACGTTCAATTTCACCTAATCTTATCATTTCTTCAACTAACGAATGGTCCTTCGTAATTTGTCTAATACCACTATTTATAATATAGAGTCGACTGTCACCGATATTTGCAATATAAATGTATTCCTTTACAATCGTTGCCACAACTAAAGTCGTTCCCATACCCATAAGCTCACTATTTTCATTTGCCTTTTGAAGCAATTGCATATTTGCCAGTTCAATGGATTGTCGCATGATTTTAATAGGATTTGTTTCTTCACTTGACTCAATTAATTTGATTAACTGCTTCACTGTATACTTAGAAGCGAAATCTCCGGCATTATGACCACCCATTCCGTCAGCTACTACAAACAGATTCGGAAGATTCCCCACTGGATTCTCAGATGTATATACATAGTCCTGATTCATATTTCTCTTTTGTCCAACATCCGTTATGGAAAACGTCTTCATAACTTTATAACTTCCTTTCTGCATTTCTATCTTGATAGCTTTTTCTTAACTGACCACAGGCACCATCAATATCTCTACCCATTTCTCTTCTAATAGTAACATTTATTTGGCATTTTTCAAGTTTATTTTTGAAATTGTCTATAACTTTTTTGTTGGATTGAACATAGTCCCTTTCTTTAATTGGGTTCACTGGAATGAGATTTACATGACAATTTACGTGCTTTACAAGCTTAATTAATTCTTCGGCATCTTCCTTCGTATCATTTACCCCGCCTACTAAGCTGTACTCAAAGGTAATTCTTCGTCCCGTTTGTTCAAAATAATAATTACAGGCATCAAGTACTTCTTCTAAACTATATTTATTTGCAATTGGCATTAATGCCTTTCTTTTTTCATCTGTTGTTGCATGTAAGGATAACGCTAATGTAATTTGTAACTTTTCTTCTGCAAGTTGTCTCATCCTTGGAACCAACCCACAAGTAGATACCGTTATATTTCTTTGGCTAATATTTAATCCGTTTTCATCTGATAGCATCTTGACAAATCGAATAAAATTATCATAATTGTCCATCGGTTCCCCTGTTCCCATAACCACAACATTGGAAACACGTTCACCTGCCATTCTTTGAATCACATAGATTTGGGATAACATTTCCGATGTGGTAAGATTTCGCTCTAATCCACCAATTGTGGAAGCGCAAAAACGACAACCCATTTTACAACCTACCTGCGAAGAAATACAGACCGAATTACCATGTTTGTATTTCATCAATACGCTTTCAATTACATTTCCATCTTGTAATTGAAATAAATATTTTTGTGTTCCATCCAGTTTCGATGTTTGTACTTCAATCGGGTTAACGGTTACAATTTGAAATGTATTTTTTAATTGTTCTTTTAATTCTTTTGATAGGTTTGTCATTTCGTCAAAATCATCTACTAGTTTTACATGTAACCAATCATAGATTTGCTTTGCACGAAACGCTTTATCTCCCATTAAACTTATTTGTTCTTTTAATTCATCTATACTCAATGATTTTATATCAGTTAACTCCATTTTCCCTCCCAGTATCCTTCTAAAAATTACTTTGCTTTTCTTAATTTGGCGATAAAAAATCCATCTGTATCAAAGAGACCTGGCAACAATTGAAGATATCCTTCTTTTACTGATTCAATTTGTAATGGCAAACTTAATTGATTTGTAAAATCTTCTAACTCAAATTCAAAGTTATTAATAAACCATTCTACATTATCCAAGTTTTCTTCTTTATTAATGGTACAGGTACTATAAATGAGAATGCCACCTGGTTTTACATAATCTTTGACTATCTGTAATATTTCTCTTTGCAGTTTCACTAGGTCATTTTGCTTTTGTGGTGTCATCTTATATTTGATATCCGTTTTTTTGCCAAGAACTCCAAGCCCTGAACATGGTAAATCTGCAATCAAAACGTCTGCTTTTTCTTTTGCCGTATCATCATAAACCGTCGCATCAAATTGCTTCGCCTCTATATTTTGAAAGCCAGTTCTTCCTATATTTTCTTGGATCAAAGCAATCTTTGCCTCAGTCAAATCTCTTGCCTGAACAAAACCAGTACCATTTAGTTTATCTGCTGCATGTAAGCTTTTTCCACCTGGTGCAGCACAAACATCAATCACATAATCATGCTCTTTTATTTGGGCTGCTTCTATTACAAGCATGGAACTAATATCTTGAATCTGAAAGAATCCTTTTTGAAACGCTTCAATCAAGTTGATTCTATTATATCCACTTATTTCAAAAGCATAGTTCAAGTACTTTGATGCCTCAACCTTAATATTTTCTTTTTCAAGTATTTCTTTTAATTCTTCTGGTGAAATCTTACTTAGATTGCATCGAATGGTAACGTTATTTTTATTAAAAAAACCTTCTAACATTTTCTTTACTTCAAAATATTCATATTCTTCTAACCATTTGTCAACAATCCATTTTGGCATCGAATACATAATCGATAGATACTCTGATTTTTCATTTTCTTCACTTGGATATGCAATTTTGTCTAGGTTTCTTGTAATATTTCTAAGTACACCGTTTACAAAACCTTTTAGATTATGAAATCCTTTCTTAGTCGCTAATTTCACTGCTTCATTGCATACCGCAGAGTCTGGCACACCGTCCATAAACTTCAATTGATAAACACTCATTCTTAAGATATTTCTTATCACAGGCTTCATTTTATTTACTTTTACTTTTGAAAATTGATTAATAATATAATCCAATAGAATGGTATTTTCTATCGTACCTTCTGATACTCTAGTCAAAAAAGCTCTTTCTTGTTTATCCAAGTACTGATATTTATCTAGTACATTACGTATAATAAGGTGACTGTATACATCACGTTCAGTCACCTCTAATAAAATACCTAGAATCAGTTCTCTTACATTTACTGATTTAGTCACGATTTCTTCCTCCAAATAATAAGACAAGTCGAAGCAGCTGTAAGATAGAAGCTGCTGCACTGGCTACATAAGTAAGCGCTGCTGCTGATAAAACCTTCTTGGTGTAACGAATTTCTTCTCCTCCAAGTATCCCCGTACTATCTAATACTGCTATGGCACGGCTTGAAGCATTAAACTCAACTGGCAAGGTTACAATCTGGAACAATACCGCCGCTGAAAACAAAATAATACCAATTGGAACTAAGGTTTCAAACGCACCAAGAATAAGTCCTAATACAATAACAGGCCATGCTAACATAGACCCAATATTTGCTACTGGAACCAGACTAGCGCGAAGTCTTAGTGGTACATAGTCCTTTTGATCTTGTATGGCATGACCACACTCATGCGCCGCTACTCCAATAGCCGCTACACTCATTGAGTTATAGACACTATCTGACAATCTTAGTACTTTATGTTTTGGATCATAGTGATCCGTAAGATTACCTGAAATATGCTGTATTGACACATCATAAATTCCTGCAGAATTTAATATTCTTTTAGCCGCATCAGCCCCAGTCATACCAGACATACTTCTAACCTTTGAATATTTATTAAAGGTACTATTTACCTTTGCGGAAGCTGCCAACGTTATAATAATTCCTAAAATTACCAATATATAAGTAGGATCGTAATACATACCATATCCATATCCTAATCCATACATAACAATTCCTCCTTTGAAATAATTTGTTAGATTATTATACACCATAATCTGGCTGAATCCATAATTTTCAAATATATTTCACAAATTAGTTGTCACTATTCTCCTAACTTCGTTCCGATTTCTAATTTAACTCCTCTTAAGAAATCTTCTATTAGCATACGCTTTTTCCCTTCTAATTGAAGTTCTAGAATCGATAACAATCCTTTTCCTGTCTGTATATGAAGAAAATCTTTTCCGATTGCAGAAATGGTTCCCGCCTCATACTTGCTATTATCATCTATTACTTTAGCTTTCCAAATTTTTATCGTTTTATGATTTAATTTACTATATGCACTTGGCCAAGGATTTAACCCTCTAATAAGTCGTTCAATTTCAATTGCAGACATTGTCCAATCGATGTTGCCGATTGATTTATTCAGAATTTTAACGTAATTTGACAAGCTATCGTCTTGCTTTTCAAATACAGCTGTGTTATCTTCTAGTTTCTTTAAGGTTTCTACACAAAGCTTAGCACCCGCTACCATTAACTTATCATGAAGACTTCCACCTGTCTCCTCTTCTGCTATTGGAACAACGGTCTTCATTATCATATCACCTGTATCGATTCCAACATCCATTCGTTGGGTTGTAACACCCGTTTCCTTTTCACCATCAATCACAACCCATTGAATTGGTGCCGCTCCACGATATTTTGGTAAAAGAGATGCATGAACGTTAATACAACCATACTTTGGTATATCTAATATTTCTTTTGTTAAAATCTGACCAAAAGCTATCACTACGATAACATCAGGATTCAAATCCTTTAAAATTGCAACAAATTCAGGTTCTCTTACCTTGATTGGCTGGTAAACAAGAATACCATGCTTTAATGCTGCTTCTTTTACTGCAGGATATTGTACCGCTTTTCCTCTTCCTTTTGGTTTATCTGGCTGTGTTACAACCGCCAAAATCTCATGCCCTGCTTCAATCAACTTTTCTAAAGTCTCCACTGAAAATTCAGGTGTCCCCATAAATACAATCTTCACACTATTCCTCCTCGTCGGCTGTTACATCATGTAAATCACCTTCGACGATATCGACATACATAACACCGTCCAAATGGTCGCACTCATGACAAATCGCTCTTGCAAGTAACTCGGTTCCTTCCAGTTCAAATTCTTTCATATTAATATCTAAGGCTTTCACCTTTACATAATTTGGTCTTGTCACAATCCCAGCTTTTCCAGGTACGCTTAAACAGCCTTCATCTCCTGTCTGCTCTCCAGAAGTCTCAAGAATCACAGGGTTAATTAATACAATTGGATTATCATCCGTATCAATAACAACAATACGCTTTAAGACTCCAACCTGAGGTGCCGCAAGTCCAACACCATAAGCCTCATACATCGTATCAAACATATCATCAATTAGTTCTTTGATTCTTGGTGTCATTTCTGTAACTTCTCTACATTTTTTTCTTAGACAATCGTCTCCCATTACTCTAATTTTTCTAATCGCCATATCTTTTTCTCCATTCTAGTATGTGTTCATTGGATTAAAATCAAACTGAACATTTACATTTTTATACTTATCATTCATATCTATATATTGTTCCATGCTATTTTTCACTTGAATCAGCGTTTCATATTTTTTTTGTTTGATATAAATAACTTTTTTGTAGATGTTATTTACTTTTGCAATCGTGCAATCACTTGGTCCTATCACAACTGTATTTGATAACTGCATTTCATCCATTCGTTTTTTTAGTAACCAGGCTCCTTGCTGTGCCAATTCTTCTTTATCAGAAGAAATCAATATCGCAAGCATATTGGAAACCGGAGGATACCCTGCAATGCCTCGATAAGAAATCTCTTGTTCGTAAAACTCTTTATAGTTTTGATTACGAGAGGAGGTAATACTATAATGCTTCGGACTGTAGGTTTGTATGACTACTTCTCCTTTTTTTTCTCCTCTTCCTGCTCTTCCTGCGGCCTGTGTTAACAGCTGAAAGGTTCTCTCTGATGCATGATAATCATTCGAATAAAGTGACAAATCTGCCGCCAATACTCCCACTAAAGTCACATTAGGAAAATCATGCCCTTTTACAATCATTTGAGTTCCAATTAAAATATCAGCTTCTCCATTTGCAAAGGCAGATAAAATCTTTTCATGACCATCTTTTGACTTCGTGGTGTCCATATCCATACGAAGGACTTTTGCCTGTGGATATTCTTTTTGCACAATCTCTTCTATTTGTTGTGTACCCGCTCGAAAGCCTCCAATATACTTAGACCCACATGTTGGACACTGTTTTACCATTTTTTCGTCATATCCACAATAATGGCAAATTAACTTTCCATTATTGTGTGCCGATAATGAGACATCGCAATTTGGGCATTTCATTACGTGACCACAAGCTCTGCAAGAAACAAAGCCTGCATATCCCCTCCGATTGATAAATAACATGATTTGTTCTTTTTTATCCAAACGATCTTGTATACATTCTCTTAATCTTATACTTAGAATAGAACGATTTCCTGCCTTTAACTCGTCACGCAAATCAACTATTTCTACAGTTGGTAGTGCACTATCACTTGTTCTCTTATTTAGGCTATAAAGTTCATATTCACCCTCTAATGCTTTGTAATAAGAATCAATAGAAGGTGTCGCAGACCCAAGAACAACGCTTGCCCCAGACATTCTTGCTCGTTCAATCGCTGTTTCTCTCGCATGATATTTAGGAACTGTTTCACTTTTATAGCTACCTTCATGCTCCTCATCTATAATAATAAAACCCAAATTGGAGAATGGCGTAAACAGTGCGGAGCGAGGCCCTATCATGACATCCAATTCACCATTTTTTGCTCTCTCAAATTGGTCGTATCTTTCTCCGCTTGATAACTTTGAATTGATTATGGATACTCGACTTCCAAAATGTTTATAAAAACGCATGACGGTCTGATACGTCAAAGATATTTCGGGTATAAGAACAATCGCTTGCTTTCCATTGTTAACCGCTTCCTGAATCAAATGAATATAGACTTCCGTCTTTCCACTCCCAGTTATTCCATGTATCAAATACGTTTTCTTCTTTTTATTATTAAAATCGTCTACGATTGAATCGACAATATATTGTTGTTCTTTATTTAATGTAATCTTTAAGTCATCTTTTTGATTAGCCAAAACTGGATTTCTATATATTTTAGTGGATTCAATTTTAACTATTTCTTGCTCAACAAATGCCTTAATAACGCTAGATGAGATATGAAGCTGACTTGTTGCTAATTCATAATCTAGTTCTTTTGTTCTTATTAATTCTCTTAGCAATCGTTCTCTTGCCTTATTTTTCTTTTTTATATATAACTCTAACTGTTCATTGGCTTTTTGATCCTCTAAGAGAAGGACAAGACTTCTTTTTTCTTTTGACTTAATCTTTTGTTTGACAGGGATAACCGTTTTTAAAGCTTGAATCATAGTACCACCATAATTTTCTTTAATCCACCCTGCAAGCGCAATTAAATGTGATTCAATCTGCATGCTGTTTTTTGATATCTGAAAGACTTGTTTCATCTTGTCAATATCAAATGCAGGTACATCGGTTATCTCAAGTACATAGCCTTTTATCATTCGATTCCCATTACCAAATGGAATCAAAACTTCCATACCTGCATGTATTTGTTCTTTCATTTCTTCCGGAATGATATACTGAAATGTTCTATCTAATTTTTCATGAGAAATATCAATAATGATATTAGCAAACATGAATTTACCTACTCTTTCTTTCCTCTAGTATTTCGTTAATAATAACTCGTTCGTCCATAGGATACTTTTTACCTTTAATCTCTTGGTAATCTTCATGCCCTTTTCCCGCCAAGACAATGACATCTCCCTTTTGACCATGATCAATGACATACGCAATCGCTTCTTTTCGATCTATAATTTCTATAAAGTCACCTTGTGTCTTTGCTAATCCAATCTTAATATCATCTATAATTACCTGTGGCTCTTCATCTCTTGGATTATCAGACGTTATAACAGTCAAATCAGCAAGTCTTCCTGACACTTCTCCCATTTCATAACGCCTTAATTTGGAGCGATTTCCTCCACAGCCAAATAAACATACCAGACGCTTTGGATTATATTCTTTTAAGGTAGTCAAAAGGCTCTCAAGGCTCATTGCATTGTGAGCATAATCAATCATTAACGTAAAGTCGTTTGATACTTGAATCATTTCAATTCTTCCTTTTACTTTTGCAACCTTTAAAGCCTTTTGAATGGTTTGAATATCTGCATGAAAATGTCTGCAAATTGCTATCGCTGTCAAAGAGTTATAAACACTAAATTTCCCTGGAACATCGATTTCTACCTCAAAATCTATCAATCCTGACACATGATAAGTTACACCAAGATATCCAGGTTCTGAAACCAACCTGGTATTGGTTGCCCTAATATCAGCACCTTCGGAAAAACCAAACGTTTCAATTGCACAGGTATGACCTTCTATTACGTCTTTTGCATGTTTATCATCTATATTCACAATACCTGTCTTACATTGTTGAAATAACATACCCTTACATGCCATATATTCTTCAAAGCTTGCATGTTCATTTGGTCCGATATGGTCAGGCTCAATATTGGTAAAGATCCCAAACTCAAATAAAAATCCTGCAACACGATGCATCATGAGTCCTTGTGAAGATACTTCCATAACCGCTATATCACAACCTGCTTCTAGCATTTTATAGAAATATTCCTGTAAGATATAACTTTCTGGTGTCGTATTATTAGCTGGTATTTTTTCTTCTCCAATGATTGCTTCTATCGTCCCAATTAGTCCTACTTTATGCCCTGCACTTTCAAGTATTGATTTCACCATATAAGTAGTTGTTGTCTTTCCTTTTGTACCAGTTATACCAATTACTTTTAATTTATCTGCTGGATAATCAAAGTAAGTAGCTGACATAATCGCCATTGCTTTTCTTACATTTTCAACTTTAATGATTGTGACATGTGAAGGAACGACTACTTCTTTTTCTATTACTAGTATAGTTGCTCCTTTTAATACTGCTTCCTCAGCAAATGTGTGACCATCTACAACCGTTCCTGGAATGCAAAAAAACAAGCAATCTTTTTCAACTTTTCGTGAATCATATATAATTTTATCTACTTCTACATCAATTGTACCTTGCATACATTGATAATCTACTTGCTCAAGTAATTTCTTTAAATACGCCACTTTCATTCCTCCTAATTCCATGCAATGATAGTCTTTATGCTATCTTAGCCAGAATTTAACCATATCTATTAGAATACCATATCTAGTAAAATCATGCAAATATAAATACGATACACTCCTTCTTTGACAAAGATGTACTATAGACAAAAAACCAAATCCAGCATCAAAATGGATTTGGTTTTTATTATGTCTATCTAGAAAAAGCTACTATATATCGCTCCTTCAAAATATGTGTTACTATAATTTGCTTTATTTGTGTATGTATTGGATTTAAGAGCTTCTACTAACGCGTTGCCTTTTATTTTAGCTGCTTTTGTTGATACATTAGCGGCATAGGAACTCGCCCCTTGAAACAATGTCTTTATTTTATTGATATCTGCCTTCTTAAAAGCCTCTTCGTCAATGGTTAACTTATTATTACTACCTACTGTAATTCCAATATCCTTCAACAGATTCTTATTTGACTTTGAAAGCCTTGTCAAGGATAACGTTGACTTTAATATTGACTTAGATTCTGCTTTCGCCCCTTCATGAATCATTGTATTGTAGTCATTTACAAAGCTATTTGCTGCTTTATAAATTCGATCCATATCATAGCTTCCTTCTGTTGCTTTAAATAAGGATTTACTTCCCTTTGCACTTAATGCATCTGCCGAACTTGAAAGAGATAAAGCCGCATTATGTATCTTTGCAATCGTCTTTGAAGAATCTAAGCTGGTTGAGATGGATGTATTCAAATCTTTCGAATCCGACTTATCATAATATGCTTTTAATAACTTCTTATAACTACCATTTTTAACACTTGCATAGTCACGTAGAATCGTACTTGTCGAATCATAGGGACTGTTAGAAGAATAATTATGAAAGCTATAATTTGCCATTTGATTAACTGTTGCCATAAAATCACTCCTTTGATCTGTTTGGGCGTCCATGCCTACAATCGTAACATAAAATCTATTATACTTGTATTTTACCAGATATTTCTTTGCAAAACAATGCCTTTATTCGCATTATAGCTTATCTTTCTCTTTCGTCCTTTTCTAACAATCGTTTATAATTTTTATCCATAAAAATCGCTCCAAAAGGTGCTGTAATCAGTATGGATACTACTGCTACTGTTAGTACTTGCTGACCGCAAGCTAACCCAAGCGCAAGTGGAATACCTCCTATCGCTGCCTGAACGGTTGCCTTTGGAGTGTATGCCACCATACAAAATATTCTTTCCTTCATTTTTAAACTTGTTTTTATCAGGCATACAAACACACCTAGCATCCTTAAAATCAACGCTCCTATGACCACAATAACTGCAAACATACCTGATTTCATAGCGTAATTTAAATCTAGTGTTGCTCCGACTAAAACAAATAGCAATATTTCTGCCGCGACCCAAAGCTTATTATATTTTGACGATAAACGTTTTGCCAAAACCCGATAGCTTTGATATATGGTTATCCCCATGCTCATAATAGCAAGCAAGCCCGACATAGGTACAACCCCTTCTAGTCTGGTCTCACATTCCAACAATAAAAATGAAACACTTAATATTATGATAACTTTTACAGAATCTCTTATGTGAATAAACTTAAAAAATTTAACAAGTAACAGTCCAGCTACGATTCCAGCACAAATTCCAACAAAGATAGAAATAGGAATTTGAATAAAATTCATTGCACTTACTTCTTTGCCCGTAGCCAATGATGTTAGTGCTGTGAAAATAACAATAACAAATACATCATCCACGGATGCACCTGCCATAATAAGTTGCGGTATACTATGTTTCTTTCCATATCCTTTTTCAATCAGTTGAATCATTCTTGGAACAACAACAGCTGGCGATACAGCGGCAATCACACTACCCATGATAGCCGCATCTAGCACACTCATACTTAGCACTTTCGTTCCTATTACGATAACTCCTGCAATTTCAAAACATGCTGGTACAAAGCACATCAGTATTGCAGGTCTTCCTACTCTTTTTAAATCGGTGATGTCTAATGTAAGCCCTGCTCTTGTCAAAATTATGACCAATGCAATTCTTCTTAAATCTGCCGCAATCATCAAAATAGATTGATCGATTAAATTCAGCGCAAATGGACTGATTATAATTCCTGTGATAATCATCCCTAACAAACTTGGTAATTTTAGTTTATTAAAAATTGCACCTAACAATAATCCCAATAAAAATATAATTGCTAAACTAGATAACATTTTAATTCCGCCTTTCTTCTTTGTATAAAAAAAGCCGATGACTCTATGATATTAACAACAAAAGCAAAGTCAAACTTGCCCGTTGTTATAGTATCACAGAAGTCATCAGCATCTATACGTCAATACGTATAACCAGTTACATTCTGGTTGCGGTTTGGGTTAATACCTCTGGGAGAACTTCATTCCCATGATTAATTATTCACTTCTTTTTACCAATCTTTTTCTCATTACATACCACAATGGTCCTGTAATACAAATTGAAGAAAATGTACCATAAACAATTCCTACAATTAGTGGTAATGCAAACTCTTTAATTGCACTCACACCGAAGATGTATAAAACAACTATAGTTATAAATGTGGTAAGGTTTGTATATATACTTCTTGTTAATGTTTGAGAAATACTTGTATTCACAATCATTTCCAAACCATCTTTCTTCTCCGACATAACTACCAAGTTCTCTCTTATTCTATCAAATATTACGATTGTAGCATTAATTGAATATCCAACAATTGTAAGCATACACGCAATAAATGTTCCACCAACAGAAATTCTTGATATGATATAAAACGTCAATACTGCAAGTACATCATTAATCAAAACGATAACTGCACTTGAAGCAAATCGTATATCTTTAAATCGAAACCAAATATAAATCAAGATGCAAATGGTTGATATTATTACTGCTATAATCGCATCGCTCTTCATTTCAGAACTAATGGTTGAACTAATACTTTCTGCTGTTACTAGCCCTTCATCAATGCCAAATTCCTCGACAAGTTTGTTATTTAAAGTTTCTCTCTCTTCTCTTGACAACTCTCTTGTCTTAATAATAACCTGATTGGTGCCACTTACTTTCTGCGTTAATATTGCGGCATCATTCGTTACAGATTCCACCACAGGTTTAACGGTATCATCAATCTCTTTTAAAGACAAATCTTCATTAAATGTTACATTTGTTGATGTACCTCCAACAAATTCAAGACTGTAATTAAAAACACCTTTTCCTTGCGCTTGATTCATTACCATAAAGCCAAATCCAGTAAGTACTACCAAGATTCCAATAGCAAAACAGATTGTTTTTTTACTCAAAAAATTAATAACTTTTCTTCCTTTTTGAATACCGTAGTATTTTACATCTTGTAGACCAATTGCATAAAGTGCTTTTATAATATATTTGGAAACAAATAAGGCTGTAAACATGGATAAAATAACACCAATTGCCAAAGTTTGTGCAAAGCCTTTCACTGTTCCAGTTCCCTTTAATCCAAGTATCAATGCAGATATCAATGTTGTAACATTTCCATCCACAATAGCTGACATTGCCTTTTTAAATCCTACATCAATTGCAGAACCAACTGATTTACCACTTGCAATCTCTTCTTTTACACGTGCGTAGATAATAACGTTGGCATCTAACGCCATACCAATTGATAGAACAATACCTGCAATACCTGGAAGAGTTAACGTGATATCAAAAGCATTTAATACTACCAACTCCAATGCAACATAAAAAATCAACGAAATTCCTGCTGCAAAACCAGGCAATAAATATACCACACACATAAATAAAATAACAAGAACTAAACCTATCGCTCCAGCTTTCAAACTACTCTGGATTGCTTCTTGACCAAGTCTTGCTCCAACTACATTTGAGCGAAGCTCTTCCAGTTCTACTTTTAAAGAACCGATTCGAATCGTGGAAGCTAATTTCTCTGCTGCTTCAAAGCTTTCCATTCCTGTAATGGATGCTTGTCCACCCGTTATCGTCGTTTGAACAGTCGGAGAACTAATAATCTCACCATCAAAAACGATTGGAATCTGTTTGTTTAAATTAGCCGCTGTTGCATCTGCAAATTTCTGGGCACCTTCATCTGTTAATGTCAAAGAAACAACATACTCTTTGTTTCCCATATTATCTTGTGTAATCTGCGCTTCTGCTGTAGATATATCAGTGCCATCTACTAATACCTTACCTGTTGTATCTTGAAACTGTAGTGATCCGGGTTTACCAAGCTCCGCTAATATCGTATTGGCATCGGATACTCCAGGTATTTCAACATTAATTCTGTCATCACCTTCTTGGTATACCTCTGACTCTGTACTATAAGTTTCAACACGCTGTTGAAGTCTACGTATGGTATCTGCCATTTGCTCTGCTGTAGGAGTCTCTCCAACTGCCTGATAGGTAATACTTACTCCACCAGCTAAATCAAGTCCTAAATTAATATTTTTTGCTGAACCCGTATGTGTTTTTCCAATACCAAATGCAGCCGTATAACTTAATCCTACAATAACTAAAATAATAATAGCAAGAACCAATCCACCTTTGTTTTTCTTCATTGCTTCCCTTCTCTCTTTTTATTCTGCTAATGCGGCCTTAATCATAATCGCGCATTCTACTCGTTTTCTTTGAAGATCACAACCAATATCATATACATCCGTGATAGAACCATGGAACTTATTTGAGTTTGCGGCGCAACCTCCACTACAATAGAATCTTGCAAAACATTCTTTACATTTGTCCTTTGCATATACGTTGCAAAGCTTAAATTCATCACGAATTTCTGTTTTTGTGATACCATCGTCTACGTTACCCATTAAAAATCCATCTTCGCCTACAAATTGATGGCATGGGTAAAAGTCTCCCCAAGGAGTAACTGCCAAATATTCTGTTCCTGAACCACATCCAGATAAGCGTTTGGCAACACAAGGTCCACCCTCTAAATCTATCATAAAATGGAAGAAATTAAAACCTTTTCCTTCTTTTTCTCTTTGAATCATTTCCCTTGCTAGTTTATCGTATTCGTCATAGATTCGTGGAATATCTTCCTTTTTAATAGCGTATTCTTCATCCTCTAGTGCAACCACTGGCTCAACCGATATCTGCTTAAATCCTAAATCAGCCAAATGTAATACATCTTTCGCAAAATCAAGGTTATGATGGGTAAACGTTCCCCTTACATAATAATTGTTTTGATTTCTGCTTTCTGCTGTTTTTATGAACTTTGGAAGAATTAATTCATAACTTCCTTTACCATTTCTAGAAGGTCTCATGAAGTCATGAATTTCTTTTCTTCCATCTATACTTAAAACAACGTTACTCATTTCCTTATTTGCAAATTCAAGGATGTCATCGTTTAATAACACACCATTGGTTGTTAAGGTAAAACGAAACTTCTTATCATAATTTTTTTCTAGTTCTCTTCCATAATGAACAAGGTCTTTTACTACTTGCCAGTTCATAAGTGGTTCTCCACCAAAAAAATCCACTTCTAGATTTCTTCTGTTTCCAGAATTGGCAATTAAAAAGTCTAATGCTTTTTTACCAACTTCATAACTCATTATGGCTCGTCTTCCATGATATTCTCCCTCTTCTGCAAAGCAATACTTGCAGGCTAGATTACAATCATGTGCGATATGAAGACATAAAGCCTTGACTACCGTCTTTCTCTTTTTAAAATCCATGATATATTCTTTATATATATCTTTCGTAAAGAGGGATTCATCTTCTATTAATTCCTTAATATCACTTATCGCCTCTTTTATTTCTTCACTATTATAGTGTTCTTCTAATTGACTGATTATTTCTTTTTCAGAAGCACTGTTTTGTATGTATTCTAAAACATCTTCAGAAGCCGTTTCAATCAATAATGCAATAATATCATAGACTACGTCATCTACCACGTGAATGGCACCACTGGCAATATCTAGCACGATATTATAGCCATTATTTTTATATTGATGAACCACGCTTAAGTTCTCCTTTCAATGCAAGCCTTCGCCTGCGATAATACCCTAAATGAGTGTGCCTTGAATTAAAAATCCAAAGCACACTCATATAACCTATTCTACCTATGTAGAAATAATGCATTAAAAGAAATCTCTTCTAATACTTATTTATTTTCGCAACTCTGATTTCCTACTGTACATGAAGTCTTACAAGCAGATTGACATGAAGTCTGACACTCACCACAACCACCTTTTTTTAATGTACTTTTAAGGTTTTTTGTATTCAATGTTTTAATGTGTTTCATTGCATTTTACCTCCTTCATATATTGGCTTTCGCCATATCTTGGTTATTATATCACACCTGTTTTATTTTTAAAAGCATTTTATTCATTAGAATTATAATCAGATATTTTCCTTTATTCAATTACTTCAATTCGTATCCTAGCCTCTTCTTTTATGATTCCATCATCCATACATATCATGCACTCATGTAACCCTATTTGATCTTTTCTTGGCTTCCAACTTAAGACATTACTTTCGCTTGAAAAAGATGCACCATCAGGCAAGTTACAAATTGAGACAATGACTTTACTATCCACTCCATTTACAACATAATCTTTATTCGTAACAGCTTCATTGTAAATAAACCCGTCTGTTTCTTCTAAAGTAGTTTCATAGGATGGATTACGCACTTCTATCTTAAGATTTAACACATCACCAACTTTAACCATCTGTCTTTCTTTTGTAATTAAGAAAGGCCGAAAAACCGTTTGTGGCAACGGATAATCTTTTGTTTCTATTTGATAGGTATATCCATTTTCAGGAGTTGGTACTGTTTCATAAGTATAATATTGGTCTGGTGGTGTTCCTGGTGCAGGTGCATTGACAACAAACTCCTCTACCTCCAAATCAGATTCTATTATATTTAAATCCGAGACACTCGTAGAAAAATATTGTTCATTTAATACATATTCAAAATTGGTGTGGCGCTTGTAATGATTGGTTACTTTTGCAACACCAGCTACCCCCTTTGAAGTTTGTACCTCCATTTTTTCCATTGTAACATTTGCTGCATGATCTAGAACAATTGCATGCCTTTCATCTTCTACTTTGTATGAAAGTTTAATATTAGATAGAGTAAGTCCCTTTACATGTCTTGCGTATATACCATAAGCAGGAAGTATTCCCCAATTACTTGGTTCTGGATACACCTCTGGTAATTCTGGAACATTGTAAGGATCGTCTTTCCATGAATTCGTCTTCGCATCCCACTCAACCCTTGGAAGCAATCCTTCTGCTTTTAAAAAGAAGGTATTTACAAGCCATGGAAGTGTCTGAATGGAACTTTTTGTTTCATACTGTGTGTACTTCCAATTTGTGTTTAACTGTCTTTGCTCTACTGCATGCTCCATTTTTAAACCACCACGATATTCTACTTCAATGTCACGAATCAGCACATGTTCAATCGGTGCATCTACAAGCCCCATTAAAAGGATTGGATATCTTGGATCTGCATTGGTTACTTTGATATTACTGATTTCGATATGATGTACCTTTGGTAACTTACTATCCCCTACCGCATTCGCATAATAGCAAAGTTGATCTTTTGGTATCTCTTTCGATAAATCTGCAATATATTCACCTATTTGCTCATCATAGGTCTTAAGATAGAACTTACCATTTATTTCTTCAATGTTTCCCATATTGATCTTTGTCGGATTTGTTTGATTTACAATCTGAAACTGTGAATGTCCATCTACCGACACACTTTGACTTCTATCATAAGAAGGAATAAATCTTTTCGCTTTATAACATGAATAATCTTTCGTATTTGGCAACACCCAATTCGTATTATCAACTCTTACATTTCCTTCTTCTGCATGTACTACTTCTTTTTTGCTATTTCCTGTGACTGGAAATCTTCCTCGTTCTCCAGCTCGGATAAAGATAGGTGAACTGCTAACATTATCCATAACACTATCCGTAAATATAATATTACTTAAGTCCGATATATCAACTGCTTCTAAAGCAAATCCTCTGGATCGTTCAAACTTTACTCTTCGTATTGTTACAGTATCATACCCACAGGTAGACTCCGTTCCTAATTTCACTCTGGCTGTTGGACCACAGCGATCCGTTGCAATCAACTTATCCTTCGTATATGCTTTCGCATAAACACTCCCAGCATCATAGCCGCTTACCGTACAATCTTCAATTAAAACATTTTTGGTTGGCATAAAAATACCTGCTCCAAAGGAAGCCTTTAATACCAATGCATCATCTGTAAGAGAATTAAAAACACTATTTATCACCGTCACATTTTCACAACAATCTATATCAAAAGCATCTCTGGTTGTATCTACCAGTATATGGTCTGCCAAAAGATTGTTCACTCCTTCTGCAATGATTGCAAAGTGACCTCCAATAAGAATCGAAAAATCTTTTAAAACCACATTTTTACACATAACTAAGGCAATCGCTTTATTACCAAACCACTCTCCAATGTGTCCTCTTTCATTTCTCATTGGCTGGTCAAAGGGATCTCCACCTTGTAAAATATACTCACGAAATCCTGTCTCTTCATCAATACAACTTCCATTGATTAGTCCTTCACCATAGATCATAATATTTTCTAGGTTTTCGCCATAAATTAAACTATTTGCAAAGTAAGTATGTCCGTGGTCTTGCAATCCTGCATAGCGATTTATCTCTGGTTCGTCATAATTACCACCTTCACCTTTTTGCTTTTGATAGGACTTTGTTATTTCTGTTTTCGCCGCTCTTAAATTAGCACCTTTTGCTAGATACAAATTTACATTACTTTTTAATTTTATTGTATATGTTTTAAATTCACCCTCTGGAATCATAACCGTTGCGCCACCCATGGAATTCGCCATGCTTATCGCCTCGTTAATTGCTTTTGTATTCGTTACTGGATCTATCCCTATTCCAGCACCAAAATCAATGACATTGAGTGTTTTTTCTTTATATAAATCAGCATATGTTATCGTTGCACCAGTTGCTTGCTTTATATTCATCTTCTACCTCCGATAAAAGGATTTGAATCATTTTTGTTTTCCTTGTTTATAATAGATTATCATGTTTTATTTTTATTTTCTACTGAATTTTTGTTTTTTCTTATTGTTTTTTGTTGATTTGTTTTGTATTATAGGATTGATAATGAACTACAGAAACGGAGGCTATTATGAAAGTTACAAATGAAGTTTTATTGAAAAAAATCAACCTAATCGTTGATAAATTGATGAATCTTGGAGCTCCTGATTGTGAAACAGATATTACAGACAAAGCAGGTCTTTCCAAAGGATTGATTCCAAGAGATTTTGGAATTGCAGAATGGGACTGGCCACAAGGAGTTGGCCTTTATGGATTAAGAAAGTTGGAAGACTTCTATAAAGATGGCAGATACAGTGAATTTTTCAAAAATTGGTATCAAAACAATTTAGAAATAGGACTTCCTTCAAAAAATGTCAATACTACGGCTCCTTTTCTTCCGTTGGTCGATTTATGTGATACACTAAATGATCCTATCTACGAAAAAATGTGTATCGAACGTGCTGAATGGTTGATGGATTATTTGCCTCGCACCAAAGAAGGTGCATTCCAGCATGTAACAAGTGCAATTGGAGATCGTCAGGGCGTTCGTTTAAATGAAAGTGAAATGTGGATTGATACCATTTTTATGACTGTATTATTTTTAAATAAAATGGGACATAAGTACAATCGTCAAGATTGGATTAGTGAAGCTACCCATCAGGTGTTAATTCACATTAAATATCTGTACGAAAAGAAAACTGGACTATTCTATCATGGATGGAGTTTTAATGAAAATAGCAATTTTGGAGGAGTATTCTGGTGTCGTGGTAATTCTTGGTTTACCTTTGGAATCATAGATTTTCTTGAAATGAGCAAGTCAACTCTTGATGCAGGTGTTAAAAAGATATTACTTGATACCTTCAAAGCGCAAGTGAATGCATTAGTTAAACTTCAGGCGCCTTCTGGATTATGGAATACCGTTCTTACCGACCCTACAAGCTATGAAGAGGTGTCTGGTTCTGCTGCGATTGTAACTGGTATCTTAAAAGCGATTAAGCTAGGCCTTTTAGATGAAAGCTATCAGATATACGCTGATAAGGCAATTGAAGCTATCTGTAAAAACATTGATACAGATGGTACTGTATTAAATGTATCTGCTGGAACAGGAATGGGTTATGATGCCGATCATTATAAAAATATCATCATAGCTCCTATGGCATATGGCCAATCTTTAGCTTTAACTGCATTATGTGAAGCATTGGTTTAAAACTAAAAATTATTATTTTACAAACAAAGAGTTCGTTTTCGGACTCTTTGTTTGCAATTATCTATTTTAAAACTTTGCTAGGCTTCTATGTATATTGTTTGCTTCTATGAAAATACTAGTATTAATGACTATTCTTTACATGTCTAAATTGTATAAACTTAGGAGGAATCAAATGAAGGATATGTTTTGTTTTCAATGTCAACAGACCGCACATAACACAGGGTGCGAGGGGAATGCAGGTGTATGCGGCAAGAAATGCGATACTGCAAATTATCAGGATGAATTAACTGGAGCTTTAATCGGACTCGCCAGAGCTGCAAAATCAGGACATCCAACCGATAATACCCACAAAATAATTCTGGAAGGTCTGTTTACCACTATTACAAATGTTAATTTTTACAATGATACCATTAAGAAACTTACTGCAAAAATTCACCAAGAACGAGCTCGAATAAACGCTGAAAAATTCGAAGATTATGATATGAAATGTTTGTGGGAGGATAACGAAGATATCCGTTCCTTAAAATCATTAATCTTATTTGGAATTAGAGGTATGGCCGCTTATGGGTATCATGCTATGGCTCTTGGTAAAATGGATGAAGAAGTCAATCAGTTTTTTTATGAAGCGTTATATGCCATTGGAGAAGATTTACGCCAAGATGAATTACTTCCTCTTGTTTTGAAAACAGGTGAGGTGAATTTTAAATGTATGGCTCTTCTTGATGAGGCAAACACGTCTGCTTATGGTACTCCTGTTCCTAATACTGTTTCTTTAACCATAGAAAAAGGTCCTTTTATTGTTGTAAGTGGACACGACTTGCATGATTTAAAACTTTTACTTGAGCAAACAAAGGATAAAGGAATTAATATCTATACGCACAGTGAAATGCTCCCTGCTCATGGATATCCAGAATTAAAGAAATATCCTCATCTAAAAGGAAACTTTGGAACCGCATGGCAAAGCCAACAGTTTGAATTTCACAACATACCTGCTCCGATTCTTTTTACGACTAATTGTCTTATGCCAGTACGGGAAAGCTACAAAGATAGAGTCTTTACCACTTCTGTCGTATCCTTTCCTGAATTGGTTCATATCGGAGAAGACAAGGATTTTACTCCTGTCATTCAAAGAGCAATCGAATGCGGTGGCTACGAGGAAGATACTCCAATGACAGGTATCAATAAAGGAACTACTGTGACAACAGGGTATGCACACGGCACTGTACTTTCCATCGCCGACAAAGTAATTGATGCAGTAAAAAGCGGAAAAATAAGTCACTTCTTCTTAGTCGGAGGCTGTGACGGTGCAGCTCCTGGAAGAAGTTATTATACAGAATTCGTAAAACAGGCTCCAAAAGACTCTATTATTTTGACTGCTGCCTGTGGAAAATACCGTTTTAACGATCTTGATTTGGGTGATATAGACGGTATACCTCGCCTTCTTGATTTAGGGCAGTGTAACGATTCCTATAGTGGGATTAAAATTGCCCTAGCACTTGCAGATGCTTTTGAATGTGGCGTGAATGATCTTCCATTAACCCTCGTTCTATCTTGGTATGAGCAAAAAGCAGTTTGTATCCTATTGACCCTTTTATATCTAGGTATTCAAAATATTTATTTAGGACCAACCCTTCCTGCCTTTGTCTCTCCTAATGTATTAAATATACTCGTTGAAAATTATAATCTTACACCGATTAGTACTCCAGAGCAAGATTTGGAAAAAATATTGGCATAAATAAAAGCTACTATTTTTTGATACAAGAAGTGTTATTCATCCAGTTTTGATGATAACACTTCTTTTAAATCTCTTTCTTTCAATTATATTCTTACTAATCCAACCCTCTATATCCTACGATTTCAGTTAAATCCAAATTATAGAGTATCATAAACTCTGTTTCAGGTCGTCCATCATCGTCTATTGGAAAGGTAACTTCATATACTGTCTTACCAATATATTCCTCATTCTCTCTGAAATACCTTTTTATATTTTTTCTTAATTTTATTTTACGTATATTAGAGCGTTTACTTATATTACTAATATCTTTTATTCTTTGCTTTTGAGCATTCTCTAACAGTTGATAAGCTTTCATTATCTTTTGTTCTTTGTTTTGTATTTTTTGACTTTGATAATAGCCCAATAGGATAAGAATAAATCCAACAATAATAATGATAAAAATGTATTTATTTTTTCTCATACTATTTCCTTTTAATTTTATATTAATGTTACTCCACTACTCCATATCCAACAATTTCTGTTAACTCCAAATTATATAGTATCATAAACTCTGTTTCAGCTCGTCCATCTTCTAATGGAAATGTAACTTCATACACAGTTTTCCCAAAATATTCTTTATTTTCTCCAGTATACTTTGTATTACTTTCCTTTAATCTTATTTTTCTTATATCTGAGCGCTTGCTTATTTCATTCCTATCTCTTATCCATTGTTTATTAGCATCATCTAGTAGTTGATATGCCTGCATTATTTTTTTTTCTTTATTATCAATTCTTTGACTTTGATTAATACTAAGAAATAAAAAAAATACTACTACAATAATAATTCCAAAAACAATTTTCTTTATATTCAAATTTACACATCCCATCCTTAATTTAGATTATGTTCCTCATCATACAATGAAGTAACATCTTCATAGTCCTCTATTTCGTTTACCTTATTCACTTTAGTAATACCAGTACTTCCTGCCATTATACTGTATTTACCTGATGCATTTTCAGTAGATAAATATACAATATATTCATTTCCCATGACCATTTTAGAATAGTCCTCATTATGATAATATATATTATCTTTTATTGCTGCAGGTTCTATAATATTCAATTTCTTTGCCTCTTGGTTCTCTGACTTATAATATTTTAACACCTCCACATCCCGTTCACCGTAATAGCCTACAAGATACTTTCCTTCTATATTATCATATGTAAAATAACTATTTTTTTCAGACAGGTTATCTTTCACTTTTATTAATGCAATAATCTCTGCCTTATCTTCGAGCTCATTGTACTCAAGTTCTGCATAATCACAACTTACAATCAATTCCTTGATTCCAGTTTCTGGATTCACATTATATGCTAAGGCTATTTCTTTTGTATTATTATTTATATAACCATATAAATTTACACCTAAAATCATCGCTAATATCATTAATATAATTTTTTTATTTCTATTCAATTCCATTCCTCTACTCCCTTTCATTTTTTCCTAAGATAAAATTAACACATCAATTATATTAAGAGAAGGTAATATTACATTTTTTCTGTCTCTTTATTTTCCCCATTTTTTTTTCAGCATTTTTTTATCATAAGCATATAATTTTAGACTTTTTTCTCCTGTTCTCATTATTGAAAATTGTAAATCTTGTGAATCTTTATGATCCAGGCTTAATGCATGTCCAACTTCATGTGCTGCTGTCGCGGCTTTTTTTTCAGTGTTGTTCAAGTCTGTGTTTTTATATTGATAGCAAATTGCTTTTACCCATTGCTCTGTAGAGTTCTTACTAAATGAGCCTGCACTGGCACTGTTTTGCCCATATGCCACATACGGATATGTACGGCCATATTCTAATGAAGTCGGCGGATTGTATTTATTACAAGACATAGTTATACTACTTCTAACACTTGCATCAGAACCCGAATATAACGTTAGAACTGATAGAAGCCAATAAAATTATTGATAAAACGGCTATACACATTGTTTCAATATAATTCTTTACTCTTTGATTTTCATATTTTTTACCATCCTTTGTTTTTATTTTACTCCCTCTTAATATATGAAAAATATTATATTATATTATATAGATTTTACTTTTAAATTACTATTTCTTTACATTCCTATTATAATAGTTGATTATTTTTATAATCATATAAAGCAAAAAGAACCATAATCCAGTTTTTGCGACTTACTTACGCAATCATTTGATTATAGCTCTTTTTTACCATTTATTTATATTTTTAATAACTATTCAAATCTTTACCTATCAAATCTCTCTCCATCTCCAAAGCATAAGTAAAGTTCTTAAAATCAGCATGCATGGTCTGGTTACATAGATCTTGTACACAAATTCCTACAAAAGCACCCGTAAATCCATTAGTAAAATCATCCGAAAGATTGGTAATATCAAACGTTTCACCTAACTCTATCCAAATATTCTCCTGTTTATAATAAAACTGCGCAATTTTATTCTTAACGTATAACCCCAACTCGAATGTTTCTCCTATAATTTCTTGTTGTTTGAAAAGGTGGTAGTTTCCTGCCCTAACCTCAACTGCATTCATCGTCTTAGTTTTCCTTTCCTCATCAAAGCTAATAAACAGATAGTACTGGTTATTCTCATCATAGCGGTAAAGCAATCCTGCCATGTGTTGAAAGGAGGTAGGCTTAAATTCAAATAAAGTAGAAGCAAAAAATGTAAAATCCTCCTGTCTTCTAGCTAGTAACGTTTGATAGAATCGACTATATATACTTTCCCTTCCAATCAATCTTAAATACCCTACTCTTGCATCCAAAGACATGTAATTGGTATCATAAGGAATTCGAAGTGTTTGAAAATCGCTTCGAAAGTCATCACTGTAAAATTCGTACACTTTTTTTCTACATTCCTTCTTCATCTCCTTAACTTCCTCACAACCTTGATGCGAAGTAGCAGGAGTGAAAACAGTCCCACCATTTTCAACAAAAAAGGAGTCTGATGGATGATTGGTTTTATTCTTAAGATAAAGCCAGTCATCCTCTCTCCATTCAACTTCCTGAACTGCTGTTTCTCGTCCTAGAACACAGCAGCTGGTACCTGGAATTGGTCTGGCACATAAATGAAACAAGTACCAAGTATCATCACTTGTTTTTACAAGGCTTGCATGACCTGCTTTTTTAAGAGTAGAAGAACCAATGTCTTTAATAAATGTTCTTTCTTCATAAGGCGCTTCTTCTACTATTTCTCCTTCCCATGAGGTTAAAATTGGATTAAATGGATGAACTTCATAAGGTCCTGTTAGTTCTTTGCTCCTAGCAAGTGTTACTGCATGCTTATAGGAGGTTCCACCCTCTGCACATAAAAGATAATAATAACCATTTCGATAATATAAGTGAGGGCCTTCACTAAAGGATAACTTCGTCCCGCAAAAAATATTTTTTGCTGTACCAATAAGCTTTCCTGCTTTATACTCTTGTAGCAAAATACCAGTAAACTGCTTACCTCCTGCACTTTTTCTATAATCCCATTGCATATTTACCAGCCACTTTCTACCGTCTTCGTCATGAAATAAGGACGGATCAAATCCACTAGAATTTAAGTAAACAGGTTTTGACCATGGTCCTTTTATGTCGGATGCGGTTGTTAAATAATTAGGTGTGTCCTTGAAAGGATAACGATGCGAAGAATGAACAACAGTATAAATCAGATAAAAAACACCTTCGCTATAGCTTAAACATGGTGCCCATATACCATCAGAGGCTTGTATACCTCGTATATCAAGTAATTCCAGGCTATCAAGCGGTGTTGCAATTAACTTCCAGTTACTCATATCATTAGAGTGATAGATTCTTACCCCTGGATACCATTCAAAGGTAGAAGTAGCCAGATAATAATCCTCCTCCACCCGAATCACACAAGGATCGGGGTGGAAGCCAGGAAGAATTGGGTTTATTCTTTCTTCTCTCATACTCTTAATTCCTTTCAAACCAAAGGAGATGGACCAAATTCAACAAAACAATAATCTGCATCCCAATAAGATTTGGTGCGATCTGCAATATCCGTTGCATCGGATTCGGATTCTCGTTCTACCCAACTCCACTTTCCAGTAAAGCTTTCTGGACCAACGTTGTAGCACTCACCATTAATATGATGATGTGGCCCCAAAAGATTTCGATTCGAAGCGTAGAGCGTTATTAGAATCTCATTTTCCCCCTCTAACGCTACATCGGTGATATCCACCTCATAAGGAGCCCATAAAGAGTGTTTGACTAAAACTCCATTTACATGCAGATTCATCATTGGTGCATTTTGTTTTCCAAAATCTAGAATCATACGTTTGCCTTCTTCTTTATGAATAAAAAGCGTCTGTGTTACACTTACTTCACCCGCAAAAAACAAAAGTCCTTGTGTGGTAAATTCATTTGACGCAAATACTTTTGGCTCTGCTACAATTTCAAAAGGTCCTGCTGTTTTGAATGCCCTTTTATCTAGCTTTTGATAAGGTGTTTTGCTGATAACACCAAAGTCTCCAAGAAGATAGATGCTTTCCAATTCAATGTCATAGGTAATTTTATTTTTTTCTGTTTCGTATACATTTTCGCCGAATAAGACATCATATACTTTTTGTGGTTGTTTAAAGTTAATTTTTAAGATTATTTCATTGTATCCATTTTGTAGATACGACTTGATATCTACTTTATGAAAACTTTTATCTTTCCACCAGGAAATCGCTATCTCCTTATGCTTTAATGCGAAACCATTGACGGTGATGTCATAAAGTTTTGCATCTTCTATCACTACGTAAAATTCTTTATTTTCATCTAAATCCATATTAATCTGAAAATCATATTTCATTTCTACATTCACTGCACGCTTCATTTCTAGCAAATGATTTTGCAGTTGTATCGTAGGTATTTTCGCTTGCCACTCACCGCCATCTAAACGATACTGACACTGATCTAGAGTATAAGAGTTGAGTGAAATATCTTTTACAACCCATCTAGAGTCTGGATACACCTTTTGTATCCTTATTTCTTCTTCATCTGTCACATCTGTCTCTATGTCCTGATTTGGATAAAAGGCTAATAAATACGACTGCATTGGCTCAAAGGTTAAAGAAAAAACAGTATTGTGATTCACTTCTTTTACCTTAAGTGGTTTCATTTCTCCGCTTTCTGGAATCATATGCAGAATTGTTCCAACTTTTCCAAGAATTTGCACCTTTGTTTGAAATCTCTTCTCCTGATTATGATTTACTAAGAAGAACAATTCTCCCTCCTTTGTCTTTCGTTGTAGATAGGTGATAGAATCTACTTCTTTACCCTCTTCAAGAATGGATAACGTAATTAAGTTTTGCTTTTCCAACACCTTTCGAACCTTTTCAAATTCAACGGCTTGGACGCATGTAACCAATTCCTTTAACAAAGAATAATCACCATTTGTAAAGTGAGGCAATGCTCCTAACGATAAAATGGTTCCACCTTGTTTGCTAAATTCTAATAATAACTTAAGTGTACTCCCATCAATTGCATACATGAAAGGCAATATGACTGTCTTATATCCTATGCACCCAACTTGAAACAAACCGTTTGTCACACTACCATATTTTTTTATAATAGTTTCATCTCCATAGTGATAACTGATATGAGAGCCTGAAAGGCATTCTGACGCTTTGATAAATTCCTCATCTAGAGTTTTCATTTCTTTGGTTCTTGTTCCATCAAAGGCTAAATATCCACTACGCATTGGGTGCAGCAACAATACATCTGCCGTTTGATCTCCTTCTGATAATGCAACGCAAAGACGGCCTAGATAATCATTGAATCGATTCGCATGCTTCCACCAAGTCTGTTGGGTAAAGTGTGATGGTGGATAATCTCTTTTTCTAACTCCTTTGATGGTATATGCCATCAAATGTTGGCATATTTGATTCACACCATTTACAAACTGCCACTCTGCAATCCATTTTAGCTCTTCAAAGGATACATTCCATCCACACAAAGCATATGACTCTGTTAATATTTGTTTTTTTCCGAGTTGACAAGCAACGGAACCAACCTGTTTTCCGATCACTGGTGAATCAATTCTTCTTCGCAGCCAATCAATTCCAGGTACATGCATATATTCATAGAAGGGCATCACGCCCGCTGTACTGGTCATTTGGCTAAAAATACTTTCCTCCATCATGATATGTCCTGTCACTTTACACTTATGTTTTTCACACCAATCATAGATTGTTTTCATATAATTTTCTGCAAACATAGTACTAACTGTCTCCCAAAAATCATATCTTATTTTTTCATAATCACCAATTTCATAAAATAGCATCGGCAAATAGTTTGTCACATCATATCCATAACGTTTGAAAAAAGTGTCTGGTAACTCATCTGACCAAGCAATATCACCAAAATTGTTACAAGTAAGCCTTGGTTCATCTGTAAAGAATCCGTGCATTACATTACCAAAGAATTCTTCAAAACGTTCATAATAAGCTTCATGGGTGCATTGTAAAAAAGCTTCTATTGCACGTTTGTTAAGCGTATCAATATAATATGGATTTGTATGCTTATAAACGGCATAGATTGTCTCCTCTTCCTGTACCTCCAACTGTTTTTCAACATCTACTTTCATAATTTCATTTGATGACTTATGATAGCTGTAGCAAGTAATAAGCTTATCTTTTTCTACGTCTTTTATCTTGTCTATTTTTTTTATTGTAATAAACTTAGCATGAAAATCACTTGACTGGTCTGGAACCAGCCCTCCTGCAAATCCACTTGGCCAACCTTCCTCATCGTAAATCCAAGCATGCATCCCCTCTTCTTTTGCCACATCAATTCCCGTTTTAATGGCTTGAAACCATTCAGGTGACAAGTAGCTTGTTTTTAATCCGGATCGTGCATGCATAAAAAATCCGCCATTACCGCCCTTTTTAAGTTCCTTAATTTGATAAGCTATTTCCTCTAAATCAAGTTCATCATTCCATGACCAAAACGGAATTGGTCGATACTGATTCGGTGGATTTTTAAAATCTTGCTTTAATCCCATCTTTCTCACCCCTCTATCTTATATGCTAGCGGAATCCAAATTTTCATTTCTCCAAATCCTCTATTATCCCATGCAAAATAAGGTATCAATCGAACATCTACCATTTTTACAGTTGTTTCTTTTAGCGTCTGGTATAATTGATTCCTGTCATAACCCTTTCGATTCAGTTGATACATTTGCGTTTCCAGCGCAATTGTGACACGATTATCTATTGTAAGTGGCACTTGCTTAAAGTCAGCACCTGGCTGAATAATTAGATCATCAAGTGTATCTAACTGCGTGTCCATGGACTCAATACAATATACAAGAGGACCTTTTTCGATTGCCACCTGATTGGTATTTTCTTCTACCATTGGATGAGATATGGTGAATCGAACTGGCATCTCAAAATATATATCTATTGTTCCTTCCTTTAACGTATCTAACGTAATCGATATGTAATGGTTTGCATCTTCACTCGTAACCTTTTTTTGGTCTGATGTTCCAACTGTAATAGATCCTTCTTCTACCCAAGAAGGTACTCGAATCTTAAAAGTGGTTCTAGCATCCTGTTTTACTTGTTCCATTCTCAAGTGAATATGGCCATCATAAGGATAGTCCGTTTCTTGAATTAATACAAAGTCAGCACCGTTTTCTAGTTGCATATTTGCTTTGTTTGCACCATACATTCCCATGTAAATACAATCTTTTGAAATGGTATAAGCATATTCCTTACTCTGTGCCAAAATTCTAGCTAGATTAGGAGGACAGCAATAGCTTGTAATATACTCCGTTCGTTCCAAAGACCAAACCATTTCATATTCTAGTTTTTTCGTGCGTCGAAGCATGTTTTCATAGAAATAGCGTTTTCCATCTAGACTCACTGCTGCAAGATTCACATTGAGCATAGTTCTTTCAATCACATCAAAGTACTTCGCTTTTGGCTCTATTGTAAACATCCGATATGCCCACATAACCAAACCAATATTAGCACAGGTCTCGTTATATGCTGTAATATTCGGAAGCTGGTATTCATATCCATATGCCTGATGTGTTTTTTGATCAATAAAAAAGTTACCATATGGAGAAACACCATTGTATAGCGCTCCACACCCACCTGTAAGATATATTTTATGATTCATCAGACTATCCCAAACAAGGTGAAGCATTTTGACATATTCTTCATCCTCAATTTCTGCGCACAAATCAGCAACTCCACTGTATAAATAGTTTGCTCTTACTGCATGACCAATTATTTTATCGTGTTGCTTTAGCTTTATTCTATCTTGATTATCATCTGTACCATTCTTCACAGAATCACGAAGTGCAATGGAAAGCTTAGCCAAATCTAAGTACTTTTCTTCCCCTGTGGTACGATACAATTCGATTAACCCCATATAATGAGATGGGCAAACAGCCGTTTGTACTTCTCCGCTCTTAACAGCCTCTTCATATAAATTATTAAGGTAATCCGCCGCTTTTTTGGCTACCTTTAATAGACTATCATTTCCCGTCATACGATAATGAAGACTGGCACAAGTAAATAGATGACCAAAATTGTACACTTCAAAATCATTTACATCACCCATTCGCTGTATCCCATTGGCATTCATTTCTCCAATGATTTGCTTGGTTGACAAATAACCATCTGGTTGTTGGGCTCTTGAAATCAAATCAATGTATTCATCAAACTCCTTTGGTAACTTACCATATTTCTCTATGGAAACATATAAATATGCCTCCAGCCATTTGTAGAAATCTCCGTCACCAAAAACAGTTCCATCATGCTCTCCTTGTGCCTCTCCTGCACAAATACGAAAGTTTTCAACCACATGACTAATTTCTTTTGCATCAAACATACGCTTTAACTGCGGAACCATGGATTCCCTACAAACCTCCATTGTATCTGCCCACAATCCATTCGTCCATTCAATTGCCTCACTCGGAAGAGCCTTTACTTTTGCATATTTTGATCTTCTGGTATCTGTAATCATAATAAACTCCTCTTTTCTTTTCTGTGAAAAACTAAATTAAACCTTTGTCAATGAAAGCCCTTTTCAAGTCAAGTGCACCATATCTTGGACTTGATACAACTGGTAATCCATATTTATTTTGTACTAGTGTTTCACAATAAGCCATAGAGCCTTGGCATAATAATATGACATCAACCTGATTGGCAAGTTCTCCTGCTTTTTCTAATATTTGTGCTTGAAAGGTTTCTTGATTAGCACCAAACGCATCAAAAAGTCCATCCATTATGGTAATTTGTTGTCCCATCTGTCTAGCGACTTTGTATATGGTTTGCTTTGTTGGGTTTAAAGTGGTTGGAAGTGTCGCTAGTACTCCAATCCTTCCTTTATTTCTAACTGCGATTCGAACTGCATCTTTGCACATTTCTTCATCAATTCTTACAATAGGAACACCCAGATATTTTCCAATTTCCTTTGCTGCATCTGCCACCTCTCCTACTGAAGAGCATACATTCAAAATAGCATCTGCCCCATCTCTTATCGCATTCATATACATGGTGACTAATTTTGCGCCTGCATTTGATGTAACATAAGAAGCATTTCTTATCTCTGCCAATATAGAAGCATCTTCATAGGTAAGTAAGGTAACATCACCAAGATTTCTTTTTACTTCTTGCTCCACCATTTCAATTAACTCTGGCGTCGTACTTGTATAAACCAAACCAACTTTTAACACTTATAACACATCTCCTTTCAGCATTGTTTTAATTCATTTACCATGTTTAACACAAGAATATTCCAATTAATAAATCCACCATTCATGATTGGTTCTCCATTAAAAGGATTATAGTACTCATGAAGACTTTTGCTCTTTTCTAAATCTGTGCCAAGTAAAAGCAAGGAATTATTGCATATTTCTTCTGCTTCTTTTACATAACCATAGTTTAGTAATCCTTTAAACACTGTATAATTTGCTACCAGCCAAATTGGTCCAAGCCAGTTGGAAGGATTATTTGTGACAGATAGATCAAACATTTTTTCATCTTTGGCTAATGTGGTAATACCATAAGGACTTTTAAATGTCTCCTCATCAAAGATATGCTCAACAAGATATTTTGCCTGCTCCTTGGTTGCAAAACCTGCATACAAAGGCAAGAATCCTGACCAGCATCGAATCTTAATCGGAAGTGTCTTCCAAAATACACCAAGTCCTTGATGAAACCAATCAAAGTTTCTCGTTTTTACGTCTACATCAACAGAATAAAAGAAACGGTCTCTCTTATCATACATTTCTTCTTGAATGGCATGTTCTAGTTTTTGCGCCTCCATCAAGTAATATTCTGCCTTCTTTGTATCATATGGGGCACATTCTTTTAGAATCTTTGCATAGTTATTTAGTTCCATCACCATAAAGCTATTTAAGAATATATTTGCAGTTGAAAATTTAGGTCTTCCAAAGGAGGCTGGATCATTATCCATGCCAATCATGATATCATCGCACCAGACAAACAGACCGCAGTTTTTGAAATAGTAGTTCTTATAATAGCAATCAAAGTATAAATCAAGTTGACTAATCGTATCGTTTACCCATGAATAATCTTTTATAAAGTCACTAATCAAGACAATTTGACTACACAAAAATGGCTTATGCATATTCATAAGAATTCCTTCTTTATGTTTCATGTTCAAATATGGTTCTGGCCATTTACCAACCTCTATCATCATAGGGATATAACCATCTTCCAATTGATGATCTAAAAAATTTTTGACATTTCCTTTTGCATGTTCAATGATTCTATCCTTTAAGTTTACATCTGTAAAACGATTCACCAAATTAAGCAAACCGTACACCGACCAATAAGTATCCCAGTCCCAGACATTGCCATCATATACAGAGCCTGGGTCAATAAAAGGATATTTAATAAACCCCACTGGTTTTTTTAAAACATTCTCTACATTTTTTTCAATAAATTCGAACAAAGATGCTTCATAATTTTTCATATGTTGTCTCCTCTTCTTTTCCATCATCCCTTTACGGCTCCTGCTGTCATTCCTTCCATAACCGTTTTATTCAACGCCATATATAATCCAAGCATTGGTAAAATACTCATAGATACGGAAGCAAATATCGCGCCCCAATTCTTTGCTCCAAATTCATCAGAAAAATAAAGTAATCCAGTCTGTACTGTTTTAAGGCTTGAGGAACTAATAAAGGTCATGGAAAACAATAAATCATTCCATTTAAAGAAAAATTGTAATACTAATACTGTTACGATTGCATTCTTCATAAGTGGAACGACAACATACCACATCAATTTATAAATTCCACAACCATCAATCACCGCTGCTTCCATGATTTCATCTGGAAGAGAACGAATGTATCCCGTAACCAAGAAGATGGATAAAGATAGTCCAAATGCAATATATGTAATAATAAGACTTGCTCTGGTGTTTAACAGTCCTACTTTGTTATAAATCTGAAAGAGAGGAATGAGCGAAGTTGCCACTGGCACCATAATTCCAAGTTGAAAATATTTTGCTACTGCATTTTTGAACTTCCATTCCATCTTTGTTACTGCAAATCCCACCGTAGTAGAAAAAATCACGATAAAGACAAGTGCAATTAAGGTACAAAGTAAACTGTTTTTAAAATAAGTTGCCATATTTCCTCTTGTCCAAGCATCAACGTAATTTTGAAAATAAAATCCTTCGTTTAACGCATATGCGGGCTTTGAGGACCATTCATAGGATTGTTTAAAGGATGCCGTCAACATCCAAAAAATTGGATAGATTTCAACTACCACTAATAAAAAAATAAAAAGTTTAATTAATCCAGATTTTAAAGTGAATTTCTTTTCTGCTTTCATATCGCATCCCCCTAAAGTTCTTTTTTGTCAAAACGCCCAATTAAAGTGGAACCCATGATACAAATTAGAAAAATAACGATTGCGATTACACTTCCATATCCTACTTTATTATAAGAAAAGGACACATTATACATATACATGGACAAAGACTTTGTTGCATTACCTGGTCCTCCATTTGTTAATGCCAGCGATGATTCAAACATTTTCACTGTTCCTGAAAAGCTAAAAATCAAAGATGTTATTATCATTGGGCGAAGCAGTGGTGCTAAAACGGTTCGAAATAAATCCCATCCATTCGCCCCATCAATCCTTGCAGCTTCAATTACATCGTGTGATATATCCAGTAAGGCTCCGTAGAAAATAACAGAATAAAATCCCATGGCAACCCAAATATCCATAAAGCTTAATGCCCCTAGTGCTGTGGAAGCCTGCCCAATCCAAGGCTGTACTAGGTGATCAAGTCCAAGGCTTGATAATACACTATTTAATAAACCGTAACTTGGTTGAATTTCATATATTTTCGAAAATAATTGTCCAACTGCTACTGTAGGAAGAACAACTGGAAAAAAAACTAACGTACGGACAAAATTTTTAAATTTCTTTAACCAAAAATGAAACATAAGTGCAAGGCATAATCCTAAACCAACCTGCCCAAGCATAACAACTGCTACATATCTAATATTAACCCATAATGCTGCCACAAAATTTTTATCTTTAAAAAGCATTGCATAATTTTTCAATCCAGCAAATTCCCACTTAAGTCCTGGTGAACCAGAGTATAAAGAATAGTAGAAGGACCAAAAAACTGGAAGAACAACAATGATGGAATATACAAGAAAAGCAGGAACTACAAACAAAGCAATTGCTTTTTTATTTTTCAATACATTTTTCATATCGTCACCTTCTTTTATTTAAATAAAGTGCCTGCATCGCAGGCACTTTGTGCCCACGCGGGTTGCGAAGCAACCACTTCCACTCCGCGTGGTGTGCATATTTGGCACATCGTGCCTTTTTTTAATTGCTTAAGTCAAATGCATCTTGTATTGATTGCATGTATTCTTCTGCTGACATATCACCCGTTAACAAAGTTTGAACATTTTCCTGTGCAACGGTTGATACTTCGCTTCCCATTGTTGCTTCATACCAAGTAAAAGCAGATTTTGCTGAGTTGATGTTATCAAGTACCATCTGTGTATATCCTGAAACATTAGAGGATGCTGTATCGTAATTATAACCTTTTACAGTACCTTGTAATTTCATTGCAGTATTACCCATATTTTCTACAAAATATTTAATAAACCATCCAGTTGCATCATCGTATTTTTCTTTACTAAAGCAAAGGATGTTACCACAATTCATGGAATAGGAATCTCCTGCCGAAATTTTTTCATCTACGACTGGAACATTAAAAAAACCAATTCCATCATTACCTGCCAAGTTTGCAGAATCATCATTTAAATTCGAAGTAAACCAAGAACCGTTGTAAAAAATAGCAGCTTTTCCTGTCATTAACATAGACCCAGCCGTATTCATATCAACCGTTGTAACTCCTTGCCCAAAGTAGCCTTTATCAGCCCAATCCTGAATTTTTTGCGCAGCTGCTACATATGCCTCATCTGTATATTTTGCTTCACCATTGGCAGCTTTTGTCATTGCATCTGGTCCTGCACTTCTTACCAAATAAGCATTGATTAAACGAGTTACACCCCATTTATCAGAACCACCTGCTGCAAGTGGCTGAATACCTGCATCATTTAATTTAGCCAATGCATCTTCAAATTCCTCCCATGTAGTTGGAACTTTAACGCCAGCCTGTTCAAACAACGCCTTGTTATACCAAAAACCTTCTACATTTAATCCTAATGGTAAGTCATAAATATCATCCGTTCCTGAAAGTGTAGAAAGCAATGAAACTGCAGAAGGATTCATAGAATCTGCACAACCATATTGTTCTAACACCTCACTGATATTTACAATTTTATCCGCATCAATCAAATCTACAATTGGTTTTCCTGATTCATAAACAAAAATATCTGGTAAATCATTGGATGCTGTTAAAGTTGCAATTTTTTGCTTCAAGTCATCAGAGGATACCAATTCGTACTCCCAGTTAAAATTCGGATTCATTTCAGCCTGGTACTTTTTACAAATCTCATTAATGAGAACACCATTATCATTATCTTCTGCCCATATTGATAGTATTTTAATAGTTTTCTCTGTTTGAGGATCTTGAGTTGCTGCTTGCCCTTGGTCGGTGGAATCGGTTGCTGCTTCACTTTCAGTGGTTGAAGGTGTGTTCGTCTGTGTTTCTTTTGATGTCTCTTTTGTTGATCCATTTCCACAGCCTGCTAATAAAGCTGCTACCATTGCTACAGAGAGCAAAGTTGATAAAATCTTTTTCTTCATTGCAAAACCTCCCATTTGATATGTTTTGTAAGTATTGCATAGACGAAATTATGCTTTTCATCTATATATATACAATATCACACATCAACTTTTATTCTAGTCAGTAATATTTTATATAATGTACACTTTTTTTGGTTTTTTGTTGTTATGTATGTTGATTATATCACTTCTTGCGTATGCATCCCTTATATTCATTGGGTGTTTTACCTAAATGTTTCTTAAAAATATCACAAAAATATCGATAGTTATTATATCCAACCATTTCACTCACATTACTGACCTTGTATCCCTCCTTTAGAAGTTCTTTTGCTTTATTAATCCTTAAATTCGTAAGATATTTTACATAACTCATACCAACTTCTTCTTTAAATAAAATACATAAATAAGAAGGATTCATGTTGACTACATCCGCTAACTCAGTCAGACCAATGTCTTTGTTATAATTTTCTGATATATATTGTAACAACTTATTTACCACGAAATGATTTGCACCAATTTTCTCTGCTTCCATGGAGGCGGCTATTTTCTTCACAACCAAGCTAATATACTCTTTTATTTCTTCAATCGTCTTGAAACGTTCTATTTCAGCATGTGATATATGTACCCATTCTTCATGAATCTGTTTTCGCTCTGCAAATAACTCTAACAACACACAAAGCAAATGATAACACTCTTTTTTATAAATCCCCAAATATTCGATTTGATTCCTAAGCTGACTTAAATATACATTACATTCTTTTCTTAATTCTTCTGGCTTTTCTAATATCACCTTCTCCATCATGTTACCCATATAAAGTTCAAACAAGCTCGTCTGCCTGCTTTGGGCTTCATCTTCTCTTGTTAACTTTGCAATGACTTCTTCTAATTTTTCCATAGTGATTGGTTTATCGATATAGCCCTTTACACCAAGACTGATTGCCCGCCTTGCATATTCAAATTCTGTGTATCCACTAATTACAATAAATCTCGTTTTAGGCAACTCATCTTTTATGATATCAATCAAGGATAAACCATCCAAACCAGGCATTCGTATATCCGTAATTAATATATCAGGCTTTTGAGTCCTAACAACATCTAGTCCCTCTATACCATCTACGGCAGAGCCTACCACTTCACAGTCCATAGAACGTTTTTTTATGATTGCTTTAATTCCTTCCACAACAATATACTCGTCATCAATAACCACTATTCTATACATACTTATCCTTCCTTTACAATTGGTAGTGTGATACTGGCAGTCGTACCTTGCCCTCGTTCACTGTAAAATTTCACCAGATACTCTTCTCCATAGAATAATCGGATTCTTTCTTGAATGTTGTGCACACCATAACCTGAATCTAATTTTGAGAGGTCTAGTATTCCAACTCCATCATCCTCAATCACAAAATGTAACCTATCATTTGTTTCATAACCCCTAATATGAATACTACCTTTTCCTCTCTTTGGCTCTAATCCATGATACACAGAGTTTTCTACAATTGGCTGCAAAATAAAAGAAAGCATTTTTTTATCTAGCATTTCCTCTTCAACGTCAAGTAAAAATAAGAATCGGTCGCCATGTCGTAAGTTTTGAATTTTCATATAGGCTTTTATTTTTTCCAATTCATCCTTAACCCGAATCAACTTATCTCCTTTGTTCAAACTTAGTTTGAATGTATCGGATAAACTTTTCACCATTTCCGCTATATCATCCGCATCTTTAATAATTGCCATAAAATAGAGGGAATCCAATGTATTATACAGAAAATGCGGGTTAATCTGGGATTGCAATAACAATAACTCCGCTTCACGTTCCTTGATTTGTGCATTTAGCAAGCGTTCTCTAAGCTCTAGATTGTTACGAGCCATATCTTGAAATTTCCTACCAACCATTCCAACCTCGCTATAATCAAACTCTACTTCTACCTGAAAGTTTCCATCTCCAACTTCTATAATGGCCTTTTCAAGGGTTTCAAGAGGTCTACTAATTCTTTTAGATATGGTATTAGCAACGCCGATACTTAGAATAATTAATACAATAACAGCTATAACAATGACCCATCCAATGTAATTACTCTCCTTACTTAGTTCATTTCTTTCAATTACATTTACAATATCCCAATTACTACTTTTGTTATGATAAGAACTAAATAAGTATCTTCCGTCTGCTTCCCCCTCTTCGTAAGCGTTTAATATCTTAGCACTATCCTCGGTGTTTCCATTAAAGTAAACCAAGCTTCTATTTCCCGCATCATTTCTTATCTCGTCTTTATCAATTATCATATAACGGTTGGTCGTATAACTTTGAATCTCTGTGCTAAATGCTTTATCCAAAAGCTTTTTTCGAATATTTACTACCATATAGCCTACATTCTCACCTGTCTCTGCATGGATCAATTGTTTGACCATAGAAAAAACATCTGCATTTTCATCTTCAAATAAAACGTTATATCCGTAAAATACCTCTTTGCCTTTGGCCTGATTTGCCACCTTAACCCATTCTTCCTCCAATAGATGGTCCGTAGTATAGTAATGACTCATTTTCCCTTTTTGTGTCGTATTTTTCGTAACAAAAAGCCAGCTTCCCCGCTTATCTAGAATTGTCATGCTTTGAATCATTTGGTTGTGATTTGTTATTTCATTCATAATGCTTTCCATGGTAAGTTTATTTCTTGCAGAAAAATAACCTGTGGTGCTATCATCATTTAACATAATGTTTAAGAACGTACCGTTTGTTAATACGGTTCTTATTTCATCTACAATGGTATTTAATTGAATTTCAATATTACTACTAGAAACCTGAAGATTGTAATAATGAGACTCCTGATAATTTTTTTCAATCGTTCTTTTTGAAATGGCAAAAATAGAGATACCTAAAATAACCATAATTAAAATCGATACACATACCATGGAATAAAGAATTTGCTCTCTTATCGTTCCTTTCATATTCCAAGCATCTTTCTAGCTTCCACAGGAGTTGCCACTTCCAAATCCATAGCGCGAATCAAAGTAGCTAACTTTTCGACTAGCTCATAATTATACTTAGCAACCTTTTTACTAGAAAGATATCTACTATCTTCAAACCCAATACGAACCAAGGAAGCACCCATGGCGATTGCTCCTGCTAAAAAGCTCCAATTATCTCTTCCAAAATGAGTTACACCAAAGAAAGCATTCTCTGGTAAAAAACTTCGAAATGCACTTAACGCTTCCATTGTCGGTTGCATTCCTCCCTTATGTCCAAATACTAAATTAAATAGAAGTGGTTCTCGAAAAGGTAATTCTTTGCGTATGCACTCTATGTTATGTATCATTCCAATGTCAAACACCTCAATTTCTGGAAGAATTGCTCGTTCGTAGCACACTTTTGCACAATAACGAATATCCTCTAAGGAGTTACGATAAATTGCCTCACCTAGATTGGTAGAGCCTCCATTTAACGAAGCACTTTCAACCTTTGGATACCAAAGAGGATTGCATCGTTTTTCTATGGTCATATCTGATATCCCCCCTGTTGACGCCTGAACAACGATGTCACGCTTTTCTAAGATTTTATCAAATGCAAACGAAATATTTGAAATATCAGGAGTTAATTTTCCTTCTCTAGTCTTACAATGTAAGTGACACATGGATGCACCAGCATCCACACATTTTTCTATATCAGCTACAAGCATCTCTGGAATAAGAGGATCTGGACCTGCTACTGGTGCTACTGAAATAATTACTTTATTCATACGCTTCTTCCTCCATCAACTCAAGTACTACGTTTCTTAGTGTAGACTCATCTCCAACATTACCTGGAAAAATGACATAAGGAATACCAGGAAACTTACTCTCCTCATCCGTTTTCCAAACAGGGATACCAGGTTGTACTTGTCCAAGTACCATTGCTTCTTTTACACGAAGCGCTTTTACTCCTATATCACTTGATGTAATACCACCTTTTGCAATAATAAAGGATGGCTTTTGTCTTAATTCCCCCACTACTTTTTGTACTGCATTTGAAATTTCAACCGAACGAAGTAATGCTTTTTCTTTGGTGTCATTTTCTAATATCAAAAGTTGTCTTTTTGTATAAACAACAACGCATCTTCCCTTCTCAATCATTTCATCACACTGCATAACAACACGTTGCACTTCTTGGTCAAGCTTTCCTTCCAGTACCAAATCTGTATTCATTTCTAAAAAATACATTCCTTTTATGTCTTTTAGCGCATTAAATTGTGCTGTTGTCTTCTTTGTATGTGAACCTATGACAATTAAACCACCAAAATTTGACTTACTCTTTATCATCTGTGCTTTTGTCAGTAGTGGTTGATCTTTAATATGAGCAATTGCCTTTACAAAATCTGCTGCCGTTCGAAATAAAAATCGCTTCCCCTTCGCCAAAGCTTTGTATAATACAATAGTAAACACCTTAAGGTCCTCTTGTTCTAATGCGTTTACAATAACCTTTTGAAATTGATTCACTTGCATAAGTTTTTCTTCTATTTCTTTTAATTTTAGACCTCTTAATTCCTGTAAGGTAATCGTTACAACGTCTTTTGCTTGAAATCTTTCATTTGTCTTCTCCTGCACATACTGGCGCAAATCAGAATTTTCATATCCAAAGGTCTTGTCCTTGGCAAACTCTGTCTCATTCGCCGGCACTAACTCATCCTCGTACTTTACATAATGTACATTTTCTATTGTGATTCTTCCACCCGCTTCAAAAAATGGAATCAAAATCTCACCATCTACAATCCAATTATTTTCTTCCTCCAACTGCTTGCAAAGAACCTCTGTTTCGAGCGGAAAATGACCACGTAGAGTGGAGTCGCTTCGGTTGATAATCAAAAAAGGAATGCCTTGCTTTTTCGCTACCACTGCTGTATTATGTGCGACTTCCTTGTGAAGTTTTGTCGTTTCCTCTTCTGTTAATCCTCTCGAGTTCGTCAAAATAAAGAACATTTTGTTTAAACTCTTAAAACCTTTTTCAATACTTTTTATTGACCAATCTGTAAATACTGATACATGATGTATTGATTGTACTCCAGTAGGGTCATCATCAAGAACAACAATTTTATAGTTAGCAGAATCCACTGCATTTTTTAATTCCTTCTCTATCCAGTCTTTTTCTTCTTTGTTAATTTTCCATGATGTAATGGCATCATATTGTTTTCTGACTTGGCTGTAAGATAATCTTTTATATTGATGTATTTCTGACACGTTTTTCTCTCCTTATATCCTTTATTTTTCTTCCATGGCTTGTATCCGTATTGCCATATACGGCTTAGAAGGTAGGTCAATTTGGAAGGTACCGCTAAATATACCTAATCGGTTGATTGTCATATCCCAAGTATCAATTAATTCCACTCTATATTTCTTATCTGTTCTCATAAAAAACTCTAAAAATGCTGGACAAGATATTCCAGTATAAAATAAATAATAGTTTCCTTTATAGTCTGGATGAGACGCAGTAGCAACATTATCACTCCACCTTGGTATTTCAGCAGGTTCTAATCCACCCATTGGTACCTCTTCCACTATTTTTCTTAAGAATTCTATTCTTTTGGGACTTTCTCCATATAAACGAATCCCATGTGACCACCAAAGCTTATCTTGTTTATTTACGTAAGTCTCTCCGTGACCACAATAACCTCCTCTAACCGTTGTCATCCAAAAGAGACGCACCATTTCTTTAGCAGGAAGATTCCCCCAAAAATGATTGATATTTCCTTCATAACCCACCTCATCAAGTACTACTGGCTTTTGATACATTTCTCTCCAAGTCTTCGTATTTACAACCGATAGGTGAATTTCAGTTCTTTGAATACTACAATGAGTAATCCATTCTTTTGTGTAATCGTATAAGACTTTACAATTATGTATGGAACGAAGTCGTTCATATGGATCTTCTTCACAGATCACCCTTGCAATTTCCTCCCAATCAGCAATGCTTTTTGCTGGGCATAAATCAAATTCATTTGCAAGAGACCACCAGACATTTCGATAGGCAGAAAATCTTGCTATCACATATTTTAAATAAAATTGATCTTGCAGGGGAGTCATGGTTGAAAATCCCCATCGGTCGTATGGGTGAAATAAAATAATATCTGCTTCTATCCCGATATCCATTAACTCTTTGATTCTTTCTTCGATTATTTCAAAATGTTTTGGATTAAATCGTGTAAAATCCCATTGATTTTCAGGATTCGAGGGAAGATAGGTCTCAAAGTTATCTCTTTTTAGATTTTTAATACTACATGGTACTCCAACATATGGGTAGGTAATGGGTTCATAAAGATTATAATCGTAATGTTTGGGAAAGATACAAAATCTGATTTTATTAAAAGGACTTTGCTTTAAAGATTCTATGGTACTATCTTGTGAATTTTTTACCTGATGTGTCCAAGCATAACAGGTAGTGCCAAACGGATAGTACGGCGTTTGATCAGCATAGGTAAAATGATATTGATTTGCTACTTTTACAGGACCATGGTTATTTCCAGTATTACATACAACTAAAAACTCCCCTTTTTCTTCCTTTTCTGAATAACTACCAAAAATTCTATATTGATATTCCTTCTCATAACTTGGCATAAAACGAACAACATACTCTCCATCCCCATTGTAAAAACCACTTACTATTTTTCTTTCAGATTCGCAGACAAATTCTCCTTTGATCCACTCATCTGCAAAAGGATTCCCTTCTTTTTTCCCTTGTAGCCTAATTTCAAAAATGTCAAAACGCTCTATTGTTTTCATACGCAACTCCTTTACCCTTTGATATGAATATTATAAATAATTTATATATAATTTCAATGGATTCAGACATTACTTGTCAATTTTGACGATATGCACAAGAATAAGGGGTTGTTTTCAGTAGTATTTCCGTTGTATTTTTTTGTTTTTTGTCTGTTATTTTTGTATCTTTTAGTTGTAACGAAAACCATCTACTTACATACTTAAAAACAGAGTGTCTGCTTTGCAGACACTCTGTCGCGCACGTGGCTCAAGTATATTATTTCTTCTCAAATTTCATTTTTCCATCTCCCAACTCTTCCATATTGCTGGTTGGTACCCAACTGTAGCTTTATTTCCATTTCTTACAATTGGAGTTTTGAATAGCTTGGGATTTTCTAAAAGTTTTTCTTCTTTATCTTCTTCTGCCAGATATTTAACTAATAGTAAGGTATCTTGATCCTTTGTCTTTTCATCAATTAACTTTTCATAACCACCAACTGCCTGTTTGACACGATTGAATTCTCCTTTGCTCATGCCCTTTTGTATCATATCAATAGACTGATAGGTTATCCCTCTTTCTTTGAAATAACGCTCTGCTTTTTTGGTTTCAAAGCATTTACTTTTTCCAAATATTTGAATGTTCATTTGCCTTTCCTTTCATCCACTTATTTCATCTCAAAATGTTTCGTTCACATATTGCTATTGTTCCAATTGTCTAATATTTTTGTCCTTACGGAAAACGAGACAGGTTACAACTCCAAGAACACCAAGAACAAAAAACAAAAATGCGGCACCTGATCCTTTGCCTGTACCAAAAAACATCACGAAAACTCCTTGTGCTGGTTGTATTGCCATAAATGGTTCAAATACCCGATCAACCAATACTCCCCCTAGAAAGTATCCAATCGGAATTGTAAAAAACTGAAGCGTATTTCTAGCAGAGTAAATACGCCCTTGCATAGGTAGGGGAATATAACTTCGAAATAACACATCCATATTTGCATTCATAATAGGAATCCCAATCCAGCCTAAAACTGCACCAACACACCATATAGGCAGGGTGTTTCCAAATGCTAAAAAGAAGTTCTCTGTGCTCATTGATAGCAGCAATGTATTTAGTATCACCTTTACCCTACTCATAGGAGTTGGTGATAAAGATACCATTATACTACCAACTAACATTGAAATTCCTGTGACCATATTAATCACACCAAGCGCTACTTCTCCTCCTGTCTCCTTGGATAATATCATGGCCGGTAAAGCAGCGTTGTACATGGACGCAGTAAAATTAATGGCTGCCAAAAACAGTATCAAATCTAGAATTCCACGATTTTGTTTCATATACTTAAGTCCATTTTTAGCAGATTGTAACACTGTCTCTTGAGTCGTTTTTTCTTTTTGTATTTCTGGTATCTTAATAAAAAAAAGCAATGCAAGAAAAGCAATTACAAATGTTATTAAGTCTAGTAAAATTACAGTTTGTATATTCGTTAACGCCAATAGTGTTGACGCTATCATTGGTGTTACTATATTAACAAGTGAATTGGAAAAAGAACGCATTCCACTTGCCTTTTGATAATGTTTTTCTGGAATTAATAAACTCGTTGTTACATCTGCAGCTGGTTGCTGAATTGTATTCATCAATCCGTTTAAGGCATTTAGAGCGTACAGATGCCATATCTCTAACCTATCATTACGCAGTAGAATCCAAACAAAAACCGTACAAAAAGCTGCAAAACTATCACTCGCTAACATAATGTACTTCTTATTCCAACGATCACTTATTGCTCCTGCAAATATACTCATGATTACATAAGGTACATAGGTACACACAGACAACATAGCGGTCACTAAAGCAGATTCATATCTTTGGTAAGATAGGATAATTAAGGCAAAATTAGTCATCGAACTACCCAATGTGGAAATTGATTGCGTACTCCATAATATAATAAAGGCCTTTAGCTCCTTCATTGTTAATTTAATTTGATCCATTCGACTTTGCTCCTTCTTAATTGAATTAAATTACTTATCGATATCGATTAAGATGCAAAGTCTTTTCGGACTCATGTTTTACTCCATGCAACGAATGCCTGAATCCGAATCAGACTCTGCATGGAGCAAATGCAATACAAAGCTTCATTTTTTTCCTCCTTATGGTTTCATTTATAATGTTCTTATATTTCTTTATTTTTTTATTATAGCATATCAAAGCGAAAAAGTAATACCACACAATAACTAAATCCGCCTCATTATCTTCATTTCTATCACAAAAACCGGAGAAGTATTTTCTTCTCCGGTTCAAATTATCACATTATTTATTCTACTACTTTTTTCTTAAGTATTCCAAGAAGAAATGCTGCAACCACAGTTCCAATTGCAAGTGCTAATAGATAAAGCAATGCATTTCCAACTACAGGGAATACAAAGATTCCACCATGTGGCGCCATCAAGGTACAATTAAATGCCATGGATAACGCCCCTGCTATTGCAGATCCTATAATACAAGATGGCAATACACGAAGAGGATCGGATGCTGCAAATGGAATAGCTCCTTCAGATATGAACGCCATACCCATAATGAAGTTTGTTGGTCCTGATTTTCTTTCCTCAGTAGTAAATTTATTTTTAAATAACAAGGTTGCAAGTGCAACAGCTGTTGGTGGCACCATACCTCCAACCATAACGGCCGCCATAATATCATAATTACCAGCTGCAATTGATGCAGTACCAAACACATACGCTGCTTTATTTACAGGTCCTCCAAGGTCTACAGACATCATACCTCCAAGAATCAAGCCAAGTAAAATCTTACTAGAACCACTCATATTCTTAAGTCCTTCATTCATTAGCGTATTCAACGCTCCAACTGGTGGTTCTACAATAAAGATCATAATAACTCCAACAATCAAGATACCAATCAAAGGATATAGTAATACAGGTTTGATTCCATCAAGAGATTCTGGTAGTTTGTCGAATACGTTACGTAACAATACGATTGTATATCCTGCAAGAAATCCTGCAACAAGTGCTCCAAGGAAACCTGAACTTCCAGCTGCTGCTATTGCACCACCAACAAATCCCAGCGCAAGACCTGGTCTATCTGCAATACTCATGGCTATATAACCGGCAAGTACAGGAAGCATAAATCCAAATGCTTTACCACCTAAGTCTTTAAAGAAGGCTGCATATGGAGTGATACTACCAAATCCACCTCTTGCTTCTAAAGAAAGAGCATTCATATCAACCAAAAATGCATCAATTAAAAATGCAATTGCAATTAAAATACCTCCGCCTACTACAAATGGCAACATATGAGATACACCACTCATCAAATGCTTATAAATCGTATGCGCTTTGCTGGAACTTGAGATTGAATTAGTCTCTTGCTTACCACCTTTTGACGTATAAATTGCTACATCACCACTGATTGCTTTTTCAATTATCTTATCTGCCTTACTAATTCCATCGGATACTTGGCATTCAATTACCTTTTTTCCTGCAAATCGATCCATTGGAACCTTTGTATCCGCAGCTACGATTATACAATCTGCCTGTGCGATTTCTTCGTCTGTCAACACATTTTTCGCTCCACCTGAACCTCTGGTCTCCACTTTTATGCTACAGCCTCGTTCTTTTGCCTTCTTTTCAATCGCCTCAGCTGCCATATAAGTATGAGCAATTCCAGTTGGGCACGCGGTAACTGCCAAAAGTTTAATTCCCTTAGTATTTTGTTTTGCAACTTCGTTACTTGTCGTATTATCTTTCGCATTCTCTGCTTGATTGATAATGTTAATGAATTCCTCTTTTGATTTTGCCTTTTTTAATTTGGATACAAATTCTTCATCCATAAGTAAAATAGATAATTTACTTAAAACATCCAGATGCACATTGTCTTTTGTATTCGGTGCTGCAATTAGAAAAATAAGTTGTACTGGTGCATCATCTAATGCTTTAAAATCCACACCATTTTTAACCACCATAGCAGCCAAGCCTGGACTTTTTACTGCATCACATCTACCATGTGGAATCGCAATTCCTTCTCCAATTCCAGTGGTTCCCTCTTCTTCTCTTGCGTAAACAGCCTCTTTATACGCTTGCACATCTGCTATTTTTCCAGATGCAACCATTAAATTAATACAAGCATTCAACGCTTCCTCTTTCGAGTTTACTTTACCGTTTAAATCAATGCTTTTTAAATCCAATAAATCGGTTATTCTCATGAAAAACCCTCCTCTTATAAAATAGTTTTTAATAGTTGTAAAACTTCTTCCTTTTTTGCTAATTGATTTGAGAATGCACTTGCACTTCCAGTTGCAACACCCATTTTAAACGCATACTCATAATCTCTTCTTTCTAGATAACCTGCCAAAAAGCCCGCCACCATAGAATCTCCTGCACCAACCGAGTTAACTACTTTACCTTTTGGTGCTTTGCTTTCTAAACAATTTCCTTCCTCGCTTATAAAAACTGCTCCATCACCTGCCATTGAAACTAATACATTTCTTGCTCCCATTTCTTGTAACTTTTTCGCATAATATACAATATCTTCTTTCTTGCTAATCTCTATGCCAAAAATTTCGCCTAGTTCATGATTATTCGGCTTAATAAGAAATGGTTTTTTTTCTAATACATTTACTAGTAAGTCATTGGTAGCATCCACTACAATTTTTACTTTGTTTTCCTTTAGTCGTTCCATTATTTCACAATATATCGTTGAGGAAACACCATTTGGAATACTTCCTGCTAAAACCAAAATATCATTTTCCTTTAATCGCTCCAGTTGTTCAAACAGTTTCTGCAAATGCTTTTCTTCAATGACTGGCCCGATACCATTGATATCTGTTTCTTCTTCGGCTTTTAACTTAATGTTAATCCTAGAGTTTCCTTGGTTTAGGTGAATAAAGTTACAGCTTAATCCCATTTCCTTTACCTGTGCCTCTATTTCTCTACCAGTAAATCCTGATACAAATCCTAGCGCCATGCTATCGTACCCTAAATTATGAAGTACAATCGACACATTAATTCCTTTGCCACCAGGAAGCATATGTTCTTTATCCACACGATTTACTTCACCTAGTTTTAATTCATCTACCCAAACCGCATAATCCAAACAAGGACTAAATGTCACGGTATAAATCATGTTCATTTACCTCCAATATATTTGTACACTGTTTATAAGTATTATCTTCAAGGCTTGTTGTAATTATTTTTGAATTTGAAAATTCAGCAAACGTAATTGGAGAAATTTGATTAAATTTGGATGGATCACATAATACATAACGATCACTGCACCTAGCAAATGCAGCCTTTTTCACCATTGCCTCGTTTAAGTCTGGAGTTGTAAATCCAACCTCCATACTAATTCCATTTGTTCCAAAAAATCCTTTTGTAAAATTGTATTTATTAAGATTTAGTATTGCTTCATTTCCTACCACAGCTTCCGTAGAAGCCTTTAATTCTCCGCCAATCAAATAAACTGTGCACCCTGCCTTTACCAGCTTTTGTGCATGTGTAATTGCATTTGTAACAAAAACCGCATTTTTTTCTTCCAAATAATCTATGATATATTCAGTCGTTGTTCCTGCATCCAAATATACAAAATCATTCATTCTTATTAAGGAAGCTGCATATTTTGCTATTTTTTTCTTATCCTTTAAATTAAGACCTTGGCGTGCCTCAACATAATCATCTTTTGTATGATAGTTAGACCCAAGTGCAATTGCACCTCCATGTACTTTGATTAATCTTGCGTTAGAATGCAATGTAGTCAAGTCTCTTCGAATCGTTGATTCAGATGTATCCAATAAGTCCATGAGTTCCTGAACCGTAACACTTTTCTTTTCATCCACAATTTTAAGTATTTTTTCAAATCTTTGTTCCACTAACATGGCAATACCTCCTTGACTGATTTTGATTATACACTCACTTTCAGTCATTTTCAATCATTTTCATTCACAATTTTTCATCTTATTTTTTGTGTATTTTTAACAAAAATTATGTTTTTTACTCCGATATTTATTTGTTTTTACAATTTTACGAATCAAAAAACTCTTTTTCATTCAAATTCAGTCATTTGTTTTCAAATACGTTCTTATTATATCATACGAAACATAAGGAACAAATCATTTTATTTAAAAATCGAGGAATCGTTTTATATTTGCAATAAAAAAAGAACCGTTACGTAGTCTATTAAATGGGCTTACAGGCACCAGACCAGACAACATTTAACGATTCCTTATTTTTATTCTTTCACTAGTTCTCAATTATAAATTTCTCTTCATTAAAATTACTATAATAACTTCCCTCTTTGGCGTGAAACTTTAAGACACAGTAATCTGGATCGCTGACACCTTCTTTGTAATACATCGTATCCCCTTCTCTCCAGATACGTTCCTTTGCCTCTACTGTTTCTAAAACTTCGAATTCTCCCAAAAGGTTGACTCCCCGAAAGAAACGTTTATCCACAAAATAAATGCTTCCTTTGGGATTTTCTCTTAAATGTTTAACTTTTTTAGAGGAGGTATTGGTAGTAAACCAAAAGGTATGAATGTCCTCTCTTTCTCTTGGTGCAAGCATTGCTTTGCTAACTGGATACCCCTCTTCATTTAGATAACTTAATACTGTCATATTGGATTTATCAATTAGATTTCCAATTGTCTGTGATGGATTTCTCATCATTATTTTATTCTCTCCTTCCTTTAGTTCATTCTTATTTATAATAAAAATTCCGACATTACAAGATTACTTAAATCAAGCCCCTTCTCTGTTAAACATACTCTCCCTTCTTTTGTTTCTAATAATCCTTGCTGTGTCAGTCTTTTACTTGGTATACCATAGATTGTTTCGAATTCATCATGAAATAGCTTTTGAAATTCTTTCATGCTTACTCCTTCTGTTAATCGTAAACCAAGAAACATAAATTCTTCCATTTGGTCTTTTTGTGATAATATTTGAACATTTTGATGTGTTTTAGTTATTTGATTCGATATCGTTTGTAAGTAGCACTTTAGATTTGCTTCATTTGTAAATCTTTTGTCGTGAATTAGGGAAGCCGCTCCTAAACCAAAACCTATATAATCTACTCGCTTCCAATAACCAATGTTATGCTTACATTCGTATCCTTTTTTACTATAATTTGAAATTTCATAGCGATTGTAGCCAGCCTGCTTTAATATTTCTTTGGTATCATAATACATTTGTCTTTCTTCCTCCTCGAAAGGAAGGCTTAAAAGACCTTTCTCCCATTTATCAAAAAAACTTGTCCCTTCTTCTATGATTAAGCTATACGCTGATATATGTTCTGGTGATAGTGCCACCACCCTTTCAAGCGTCTCTTTCCAACTCTTGATTGTCTGCATTGGGATTGCAGACATCAAGTCTATATTAATATTGGTAAATCCAACGTTTCTGGCAAGCTCATAATTGCTAACAAACTCTTCATACGTATGAATCCTGCCTAATTCTTTTAACTCATGATTATTAGTTGATTGAAGTCCCATACTAATTCGATTAATGCCCGCTTTCATATAACTAGTAAACTTTTCTTTGGTAATCGTTCCAGGATTTACTTCTATTGTAATCTCTGCCTCTTTAGCAACCTCAAAAGTATCATACACCTGTTGTAAAATAGCAGTTATTTCCTCACCTTTTAAAATGGAGGGCGTACCGCCTCCAATAAAGATAGTTTTCACTCTATACTCTTTTATTTGTCCGCCTTCCAAATTTGCATTCTTTATCTCCCGAATCAAGGCAGGCACATAGGCTATATCATACTGTGGAAAGGATAAAAAATCACAATATCCACATTTCTTTGCACAAAAAGGGATGTGAATATATATTTCTAGATCTTGCTTCACCATAACTACTCCTATTTTATAAACAGGAATAGGGCAAATACTACTTTTATGGTATTCGCCCTGTCCTTTTCATCAATCTTTATCTAATTTCAAAACACTCATAAATGCCTTTTGTGGAATTTCTACATTTCCAACTTGTCGCATTCTTTTCTTACCTTCTTTTTGTTTTTCAAGGAGCTTACGCTTTCTTGATATATCACCACCGTAGCATTTTGCTAATACATCTTTTCTCATAGCCTTTACGGTTTCTCTCGCAATTACTTTACTTCCAATTGCTGCTTGGATTGGTATTTCGAATAATTGTCTTGGTATCTCATCCTTTAACTTTTCACACATCTTTCTTCCACGCTCATAAGCTGTATCTGCATGTATGATAAAAGAAAGTGCATCCACTTCTTCTTTATTAATAAGGATATCTAACTTAACCAATTCTGACTTTTCATAGCCTTTCATCTCATAATCAAAAGAGGCATAGCCTTTTGAACGTGATTTCAATGCATCAAAAAAATCATAAATGATTTCATTTAATGGAAGATCATAACGAAGTAACGCTCTGGTTCCCTCGATGTATTCCATTCCATGATAGACACCTCTTCGTTCTTGACATAAATCCATAATTTGTCCGATAAATTCTGTTGTTACCATAATTTCAGCACGAACAATTGGTTCCTCCATATAATTAATTTCTGTCGGTTCTGGAAGATTGGATGGGTTCGTCAACTCAATCATTTCATCATTTGTCTTGTACACTTTATAGATAACACCTGGAGCTGTAGTCACAATATCTAAATTGTATTCTCGCTCTAATCTTTCTTGAATAATCTCTAAATGCAGTAGTCCTAAAAATCCGCAACGAAAACCAAAACCAAGTGCAATCGAAGTCTCTGGTTCAAACTGTAATGCTGCATCATTTAATTGTAGCTTTTCCAATGCATCTCTAAGGTCTGGATACTTTGCTCCATCTGCTGGATACATTCCGCAGTAAACCATTGGATTAACCTTCTTATATCCTGGCAATGGTTCCTTACATGGATTTTCCTTTGTTGTAATGGTATCACCTACGCGGGTATCCTTTACATTCTTAAGACTCGCTGTAATATATCCTACCATTCCTGCACTCAATTCATCCGTTGGAATAAATTGTCCAGCTCCAAAATAACCAACTTCAACCACTTCTGCTGTTGCCTTTGTTGCCATCATCTGAATGGTTGTTCCCTTAGACACTCTGCCTTCTTTGATACGACAAAAAACAATTACTCCTTTATAGGAATCGTATAAAGAATCAAAGATAAGTGCTTGCAATGGAGCATCCTTATCCCCAAGTGGCGCTGGTATCTTTTGTACAATCGATTTTAATACCTGATCACAGTTAAGCCCTGTCTTAGCTGATATCAATGGAGCATCTTGTGCTTCAATCCCTATAATATCTTCAATTTCATCAATTACCCTTTCAGGGTCTGCACTTGGTAAATCAATTTTATTAATAACTGGGAACACATCTAGATTATGGTCAAGCGCCAAATACACATTCGCCAATGTCTGCGCTTCAATTCCTTGTGCTGCATCCACTACCAAAATTGCTCCGTCGCAAGCTGCAAGACTTCGTGACACTTCATAATTAAAATCTACGTGTCCTGGAGTATCAATTAAGTTAAATATATATTCTTCTCCATCCTCTGCTTTATAAATAACACGCACAGCCTGTGCTTTAATTGTAATTCCTCGTTCTCTTTCTAAATCCATATTATCAAGTACCTGTGCCTGCATTTCTCTGCTGGTTAACAGGCCTGTCATTTCAATGATTCTATCAGCCAAGGTCGACTTGCCATGATCAATATGGGCAATAATACAAAAATTTCTAATTTTACTTTGGTCTATTGACATTCATTTTCTCCTTAATTCAAGCTTTGCTGTAGCAATTGTAGCATATTAAAGACCAATATTCAATTCCCTTTCAATACTTTATCTATAATATCTGCCAACGGTTCCATTGCATTTTTTGCTTCTTCTAGTGTATTCGTCTGTGCTCCAAGTTCTACCAAAGTTGCTCTTGGCATTAAGTGTAAATTATAGCGATATCCCTTCAAATAAATCTTTCTTGTCAGATTCGGATAATACTTAGCTGCCTGCAACTGCATTTGGAAAGAAAACGCAAGATTGTCTTCAATATATGGATTATAAAGATATTCAATGTTTCCAACCTTGCTATTATAGCTAAGCCCATTAAAAAACATAAACTGGGCGGTTTGTTTTCCATTTACATCCGTTACCAAATGCACGTTATCCTTTAATCCATCTCGATGCAAGTCTATGATTACTTGAATCGATGGATTTTCTGACAATATACGTTTTATGTTTGGTTCTGCTAAGGTAAATGCATAATTACGGTCTAGTTTTCCGTTTATCATATCATATACCGAACTGTCATGAATTACATTATAACCATATGTATTGGCTAATATTTGTGCCAAATGCTCGCCTACTCCAACAATAGTCGTACTACTATCCCCTTCTATCGAATCTACAAATGCTTCTTGAGAATGTGTATGGTAAATAAGTATTTGAGGAACTGAGCTATCTTGTTGAATACTCATATCTCTTTCTAACAATTTTTTCGCATTTAAACGATCACCATCCACCGAGGTAGTGGAATCAACGGAGTAGAACGTATTTTTTAGAAAATCAAAATCAGCAAGCTTTTCAAGAGAGTATTCTACTCCTGTAATTGTGCTTAGTGTTGCTGAGCTTTCAACTGCTTCTGTATCAGTAGATTCTCCCTGTTCGTTTTCAACCTCTTGGTTTTTTGTCTCGGTTTCCTTTGCCTCTTCGGTTGGCTCTGACGGTTCTTGTTGCTCTGTCGTTTGCGTTTGGTCTACATTACCTTGCTCTAAGTAGTTTGCATTTTCTTTGGCCGCCAAATCGCCATTGCTTTCTATTACTTCTCCCGTTTCATGATCGACATAATTTTCATCCGCTGCCTCAGCCGCTATAATCATTTCATATGTATATTCACTATCCGCTGTAGTTTCATAACCATCACTATCATCAAAGTAATGATAAATTGGTGCATTTTCCATCACTTTATTTAAAACATCTTGCACTAAACTGTATTCTTTTGTACTTTTAATACCATATGTGACTCCTGGCATATACAGATTCATTACATTCTTGCCTACTGCTTTATTCATGCTATTAATTACCGCATTAAGGGGATTTTCCATGCCCTTAAATACTACCATAGAAAATCCCCTGATGCTAACATATAAGCCTAACAAAACTATTATGGTCCACGCAATTGCGTATAATCTCTTTTTGAAGATCTTCATTTTTATCACTCCAGATTCATGGATTGTGAATGTATGGTCAATTGTATTGCTACAATCACCCATTCTGTAAAGTATATTCAAAGAAAGATTTTTTATTCTATGAAAAAGCCATATTAAGCCCCTCTGATATGGTAAAACCTAACATCTTTACAGTCTCATCAATATCCTTTGGTGTTACGAACATACCATTTAAATGCGGAGATATAATTTCTCGAATTAATTGGTACTTTTCATTTGCATCAAATGTCTTAAGCGTTCCACCAATCGTTTTTAATTCTTTTGTTTGCTCCATTGCATCGATTAGATTTTCCATCGTATCATTTACAATGGTCGCTGCATCCACTACAGTAGGTATTCCAATTGCAATTACTGGAACATTAAGACTTTCAAGATTTAGTCCATTTCTATGATTTCCTACTCCAGAGCCTGGATTGATTCCTGTATCTGTGATTTGAATGGTTCGATTCAGTCGCTTTGTACTTCTAGCCGCCAATGCATCAATTGCGATGACGTAATCTGGTTTTGTCTCATCTACAACCCCTTTTACGATTTCTAATGTTTCCATACCTGTTTGTGCCATTACCCCAGGAACAATTCCACTGATAATATTCACCTTATTTTTTCCTAATGCCTCTTTTCCATATTCCCTTACTACATGTCTTGTAATAAGAAGGTTTTCAACCACATTAGGACCTAAGGAGTCAGGCGTTACCTCTCGATTGCCAAGCCCGACAATCAATACAGATACTTCTTTTTCCAAAGGAATTAGCTTCTTGATTTGTTCTGCTAATTCTTTTGAGATTTCTCGGTGATAATCTTGATCTGGCACTACCATATTCGGAGCTTCTAACGTTACATAGTTTCCCATAGGTTTTCCCATGGCCTTTGCCCCATTTTCATTTTCGATTACAACCCTTGTAATCTTTATGTCCTGCTCTTCCTTATAACTCTCGTCAATAATCACACCTTTGATTTCAACATTATCTTCTTCAAAGCTTTCCTTGGCTTCAACCGCTAAGTCTGTCCGAACCATAAATATTTCTTGTTCTTTTTCCTTATTATCCTGCATGTTCTCATCACCTTTCAAATTCCTTTTGCTTATCCCTATCATTCCCAAAAGTCTTTTCATTATGCAGTGAAAAAGATAACCTATCTTCAAAAAAAGCTTAAGACAAAAATTGTCGTTAAGCTTTTTTCTTTCTATCTTATTCTTACCATTTTAAATTTCTTGCCCCTTTCATGGTTGGTGGCATTTCCCATGCAAAGTGATCAGTGTGAAGCAATTGGTGAGCTTTATGCGATAACGGTTTATCCAAATAATCTTGATACAATTGAATAATAGAAGGATTTTCATGAGAAAATCGTATTTCATTTATTTTATCTAGGTGATAGAGCTGATTGGCTCTTTCTTTTGCCAACTCCATTCCATCTTGTATTGGCTGTCCACCGCCACCAACACATCCACCTGGACATGCCATAACTTCTACGAAATCATAGCTTGCTTTTTTACTTTTTATTCGTTCCATAACTTCTCTTGCATTCGCAAGTCCCGTCACGACGGCTGTCTTAACTGTGGTTCCCTCTATCTCAAATTCTGTTTCTCTGATTCCTTCTTCTCCTCTAATTTCACTAAACGCATCTGGTTTTGGATTTTCACCCACTACGAAATAATATGCACTACGAAGGGCCGCCTCCATTACTCCACCAGTTGTACCAAATATAACGCCTGCTCCCGACCCCACTCCAAGCGGAGTATCAAATTCCTCTTCTTCTAAGATACTTGGTACAATGTTTTCTGCTTTAATCATTCGAACAACTTCTCTCGTAGTTAAAACCAAATCCACATCTTGGCCTGCTCCTGCATCCTTCATCGTTTCAATTTCACACTCTGCTTTTTTTGCTACACAAGGCATAATCGAAATGGAATAAATTTGTTCTGGACTCGCTCCTAATATTTGAGCATAATAGCTTTTAGCAACCGCACCAAACATCTGCTGCGGTGACTTAGCAGTAGATAAATGAGGAACTAGTTCTGGATATTGGCTCTTTACGAACCTTATCCATCCTGGACAACACGAGGTAAACATAGGAAAAGAATTCTTTTCTTTCTTTTTTAATCGTTCCAAAAACTCACTGGCCTCTTCCATTATTGTTAGGTCTGCCGAAAAATTTGTATCAAAGATATAGTCAAATCCAATTTTTCGAAGGGCACTTACTAACCTTTTCATGGTAGCCTCTTCCCTTTTTAAGCCAAGCATTTCTCCCCATGCTGCTCTAATTGCTGGTGCAACTTGAACAACGGTTATCTTATCTTTATTAGCAATCGCATCATACGCCTTACTCGTATCATCTCTTTCTCTTAACGCTCCTACTGGACAATGGGTAATACATTGACCACAGAGTGTACAATCTGAATTTTCAATTTTACGATTATAGGATACATCGACTGTAGTCCTTGATCCTGTATAGGATATATCCCAGACATTCATTTCTTGAATCTTATCACAGACTTGAATACATCGCATACATTTGATACACTTGCCCGAATCGCGAATCAATGGAAATTCTTTATTCCAAGGCAGTGTAGTCACCTCTTTGTCATATGGAATCTCTAAAATACCAAGATTATTTGCAATTTCTTGAAGCTTGCAGTTGCCACTTCTTACACAGGTGGCACAGTGACAATCATGCTGCGATAGAATCAATTCAATATTGGTTCTTCTTACCTTTCTAACTTTTGTACTATTGGTATGAATTACCATTCCCTCTTCTACTACATTATTACATGCAGTTATTAACTTATCTTTTCCTTCAATTTCTACCACACAGACACGACAGGCTCCTATCTCATTTATTTCTTTTAGATAGCAAAGATGAGGAATTAGAGTTCCTACTCTTTTTGCTGCCTCCATGATTGTTATATTTTCTGGGACACTGACTTCTTTTTTATTTATTATTATTTTTACCATATTGCAACTCTGCCTCCCTTAAATACACCATATCCAAAATGATCGCAGCGCAAGCATCTAGATGCTTCTTGACAGGCTTCTTCTCTTGTCATTCCATATTCTATAAAATCAAAATTATCCTTTCTTTCGCTTGCTTCTTTTTCTCTCAAATTAATTCTTGCACAAACAGGTCTGTCTTCTAATCTAGCTGCTGGTATCTCTACATCGCAGCCAATCAAATGATTAAAGCCTAAATAATTGTCAATATTGGCCGCCGCCACCTTTCCTGCTGCTATGGCACGTATTACAGTTGCTGGTCCAGTCACGCAATCTCCTCCCGCAAATACGCCTGGAATTTCTGTCACCTCACTATCTGCCATAGCTCGAATGATACCTCTTTTTACAGGTACTCCATTTTCTTCAAAATGTCTGCTCTCAATTCCTTGTCCTATGGCTACGATAATGATATCTGCAGAAATCTTTTTTTCTTCTTCCATGGAATCTCTTGCGTTGGCTCGACCACTGTTACTTATCTTGCCTATAATCTGTGGCTTTACAACCAAGGCATTTGCACGCCCTTGCTTATCAGCTTCAATTCTTACTGGAGCCATCAAATCAATTAATTCACACCCCTCTGCAATAGCTCCTTCTACTTCATCTGGTAAAGCTGTCATATCCACTTTTCTTCTTCGATAAACAATGGTCACCTTCGCTGCGCCCAAACGCTTTGCCGATCTAGTACAATCCATTGCCACATTACCGCCACCTATTACTACCACTTTCTTTCCAGTAAAATCTGGCATCCTATCATCACCGATATTTTTCAACATTTCTACGGCAGATATCACACCCTTGCTTTCTTCCCCTTCAATTCCCACCTTTTTATCTGTGTGTGCCCCGATGGCAATATAGACAGCGTCATATTCCTCTCGAAGACTTTTAATCGTAATTTCTTCACCAATATTGACACCCAAATTCACTTTCACACCAGCAGACAATATGGCATCAATATCTTCTTGTAAACGCTCTCTCGGAAATCGATAACTTGGTATTCCATATCTTAACATTCCTCCAAGTTTGGCCCTTTTCTCATACACCACTACCTCATGTCCCATGAGTGCAAGGTAATAAGCCGCACTTAGTCCTGCAGGACCGCCTCCCACAATTGCAACTTTCTTACCCGTATTAGCCTCACACAACGGAATGGGTACAACACCTGCATGATCGACAGCAAATCGCTTTAACCCTCTTATATTAATCGAGCTATCCAGCATATTTCTCCTACATCTAGCTTCGCAAGGATGTTCACATATAAGAGCACAAGCGGTAGGAAATGGATTATCTTTACGGATTAACTTTACTGCATCTTCATATCGTTCTTCTCCGATTAATGATATGTAGCCTGGTATATCTACACCTGCTGGGCATAATGCAACACATGGAACAGGTTGATTCAAATTGAAATTACATTTACCTGCATCAATATGTTCTAGATAGTCATCCCTAAATCCTGACAAACCACGCAACACCATATTTGCAGCTTCATAGCCAATTGCACAATCTGCCGAGTCTTTGATATTTTGTGCTGTATTCTCAATCAAAGCTAAGGTATCACGTGTTCCTTTGTTCTCTAGAACATCTGTAATTAAATTTTGTAGTTGCCCGAGTCCAACCCTACATGGAACACATTTGCCACAAGTTTGCGCATGACAAAGCTTTAAAAACGATAACGTTAAGTCAACGGGACAAAGTCCAGGGGGACTTGCAACGATTCTACGTTCAATATCAGCATATAAGCGGTCAACCGTCTGGCCTGCTATATTCTCCGTCGTAATTCTTAATCTACTCATAATTTTTCACCTGTCTTCCTTACATGATTAAAGGTTGCAATTATATACTTGTTTATTTTTTAACAATCAATACTTAAACCTCCCCTCCTTTTTTAAATTTTCACTACCACTTGGCAAACTTGTTTAAATTGTATTCTTTATTCTTTTGATTTCGCTTTATATTGTAACATTTTACTAATATGATTATATTATATTAATCACATTTTAAAATCAAGTTTATTTTTTTACTAATTCCAGAATATATTTTATGTATTATTACTATATTAAAATATTTTCTTCCTCTCTCTCTATATTTGATATATAATAAAAGATACCTTCATTTATTTTGAATACGCCTGCGTTGTACGAAGAAAGCTCTGTCCAATTGACACATGGTTATCCATTTAGAAAACTTTAGTAAATAATTGTTACATTTCACTTGACATAGCATGCATAATATTTTAATATATATAAGTGTGTTTACATTAGCACGTCCGTGTCCGGCTAATGATGTAAATACTTAAATGAAAATATGAGAAATTGAAAATGTCATTTTCAATTTATAAAAACCATTAAACAACATTAAATATTCGGAGGTGCCTAAATTGGCTAATATTAAATCTTCAAAGAAAAGAATTTTAGTAAACAGAACAAAAGCTGAAAGAAATAAGGCGATTAAATCAAAAGTTAAGACATCTATCAAGAAAGTAGACGCTGCCATTGCTGCAAGTGATAAAGCTGCTGCTGCAACTGCTTTAGTAGAAGCTATTTCAACAATTGATAAAGCAACTACAAAAGGTGTTTATCATAAAAACACATCTTCTAGAAAGATTTCTCGTTTAGCGAAAGCTGTAAACGCAATTCAATAATATATTGTAATTCAAACCACCAAAACCGTCAATTGGTGGTTTTTTTATATCTTAGAAGCTCTTTGAACTTTTTTATTCACTATATTCAAATGCAAAAAGATATGGCAAAGAAAATTTTCTTTGCCATATCTTTTTTATGTAATACTTTTGTCGAATTTATAACTTAAACTGTGAAACTGCATTTTCTAAATCAGCTGCTAAATCAGCTAATACAACTGCAGTTGCTGAAACTTCTTCTAGATTCGCAGTTTGTTCTGTTACCGTAGCGGAGATATCATTTGTAACTGTTACATTTTCTCCTGTTTTTTCATCTATCATTTTCATGTTATCAGCTACATTTACGATAATCTCTGACAGCTCTTCAATCTCAGTAATAATGTCTTTGATATCTTTATTCATAACTTCAGTTCCTTGCTTAATTTCAGCAAAACTTTTACTTGTCATATCTGCAAGAACATTACCTTTTTGAAGTTGTCCAAGACCTTCTGTCATCTTACTGCTCATATTATTGGCATCCGCCTGTACTTCTGTAATAATGGAACCAATTCTTGCCGCAGCTGATTGAGAATCCTCAGCTAATTTTCTAATTTCAGATGCAACAACTGCGAAACCTCTTCCTGCTTCTCCTGCTCTTGCTGCTTCAATACTAGCATTTAAAGATAATAAATTTGTTTGTGAAGCAATTTCTGTAATGGAATTTAATATCGCATTCATTTCTTTTGTACTTTCACTTAATTTGGATGCTACGCTAGCTACCTGATCCATTACGTTGTTTACATTTGATAACTGTTTTACATATTGGTTAATATTGTCATTACCCTTTTCAGCCATTTGCATTGATTGATCTGCTCTTTCCTCAATGCGATCTGCACTTTGAGTAATTTTACTTGAAATGTTTTCCATCTCATATACTCTGCTCATTGCACTGTCAGACTCTGCTTTTTGTTCACTCATGCGATGAGACATTTCTTCAATTGACTCAGAAATTCGAACACTTCCATTCGTATTCTCAGTTACACTTTCAGTAACTACTTTAGTGGAATTCTCAATTTCTTGACTCATAGAGTATACCTTTTGAATAATTCCTTTTAAACTAGTACTCATATCATTAAATGCATCTGCCAAATCTTTGATTTCATCTTTTGAGCTAACAATTACTTCTTCTGCTGTCAAATCTCCACTTGCCATAATCTGCATCTGCTCTTTTAAGCTATATAATGGCTTTGTAATATTTCTTGTTACAATGATAACCACTAAGATTGATAAGCTGCCAACCACAGCAACAAGTACTATAATCATAACAATAACACTTGCAAAAGCTGTCTGAATATCTTCTTTTAACTTCTCGCTTCTCTTTAATTCACTGTCTGTTAAAATAGAAACTTCATCTTGAATATATCCTGCAACATCTCTTAAATAATAAATAGAATCAAAAGCTTTTGAATCTAATTGACCGATTGCATTTATTTCATTCGCCTTTGTCTCATAGGTAGCAAATAAACGATTAATTGTTTCGATTGCATTCCTACTTTCTTTGTTCTCTGCAACATTTGCTATATTTGCATCTGTTGAGGTAATTGCATTCTTAATCACCTCTAATCGCTCTGGAATCTTTGCTTCTTCTGCACTCTTATTTTGCGTACACAAAGTTAGTAACTCAGAGGGTATTAATTCGCAGTTTTCCTTAATTGAATTAATGGTCGTTACATTCTCAATTACATTTTCAAGCTTTGTTGTAAAGCTCACTGCATTAAGTGCCAAAACAATTAGTGCAATCGTCATCGACACTAAAATGAAAGTAGATGTATAAATTATCTTTCTCCCAATTGTTCTTGGTGTTAATAAAGTAAGGAAATTGTTTAATCCTTTTCCCTCTTTCAAGACTTTACTTTTTTGTTTCTTAATGGTTAGAATTTCATTATCTCCAACATTCTTTCGTTTTTTACTTTTCTTCATGAAATTTTTTGCCATCCCTAGCTTGCCCTTCACTTTCATCAAAAGACCTCCATTAATTTTTTCTTAAGTTTTTGTAACAATTCCACAAATGTATAGATTGATTATAACAAGTTTTCGATTTATTTACAACAAGTTTACCTTTTTTTAATATTTTATGACAAATAAGAACATTAACTCTTAAATAAAAAGAAAATAATCTTAAACGTCTACTTCAAATCTATAATATTAATGGAAGAATGTTAAAAATTGGTAATCCATTATCCAATAAAAAAGCAGGATTGCTAAATTTCAGCTCCCGCTTTATTATTTTAATATTTTGTCTCGGTATCTTCATCCCCAACAATCTTAACCATTCCACTGTTTAACTCTTCTACTGCAATGGATAGTGGCTTTTTGCCTCTTGAATCAACAAGTGCGTCTTCGCCACCAATGATTTGTCTTGCTCTTTTTGATGTTGCAAGAACGATTGAATATCTGCTATTTACTACTGGATGTTCGCCAACCTCTACTTCGCTATTTACTACTTTCATTAAATCCGTGTATGATGGATGTAACATATTTAATTCTCCTTTCAGAACTTCTTTAATTCTTCTTTGATTTGTTCGATATTACAATTATTTCTAGATACTCTACAATGTTCACTCTGAATAATATTATGAGTTCTTACAATACATTCTTCTAAATCATCATTAATGATTAAATAATCATACTGATCAATTCCTTCTGCTTCCAAAACAGCCCTCTTTAGCCTACAATCAATTGTCTTACTATCCTCTGTTCCTCTTCCAACCAATCTTTGTTTTAATTCTTGCATACTTGGTGGTGTAACAAAAAGAAGTAATGTGTCTGGAAACTTCTCTTTTACCTTTAGAGCTCCTTGAATTTCAATTTCGAGGATTACATCTTTACCACTTTCTAGCTGACTATCTACATATGCCTTCGGAGTACCATAAAAATTCTCGACATATTCTGCATATTCTATTAATTGATCTTGCTCTATCATATCCATAAATTCTTCTTTTGTCTTAAAAAAATACTCTACACCATGCGTTTCACCCGCTCTTGGGTTCCTGGTAGTTGCAGAAATTGATAACGCATAATTTTGATAACGTTTCATCAATCCTTTCACGATAGTACCTTTACCAGCACCTGAAAATCCTGATATAACTGTTAGTATACCTTTCTTATTCATTCTTGTCACCTTTCATCATTATTAAACCTTCCAGCGATTGTCTCAGGCTGCAATGCCGATAAAATAATATATTCATCTTCCGTAATGATTACAGAACGGGTTCTTCTTCCTTGTGTGGCATCTACGACCACTCCTTTGTCCTTGGCAGTTTGAATCATTCTTTTAATCGGAGCTGCCTCAGGATTTATAACTGCTACAATTTTATTTGTGTTTACCACATTTCCAAATCCAATATTAATTAAACCAGCCAAATAAATTCCCCTTACTATTCAATATTTTGTATTTGCTCTCTGATCTTTTCAATCTCTGTTTTTAAATTAATTGCTCGATTTGATACTTCTAGATCATTCGCCTTTGAAAGTATGGTATTTGCTTCCCTGTTCATTTCCTGTGCAATAAAATCAAGTTTTCTTCCCATATTTCCACCAGCATTTAGCGTATCCTTTGTATTCGAAATATGGCTTTTTAATCGAACGATTTCTTCATCCACACAAATCTTATCTGCAAACAAGACTACTTCTGCTGCTATTCTGCTTTCTTCAATCGTAGAATCATTTAATAATTCCATTACACGCTCTTCTAATTTTTTTCTATATTCTGCTATGATATCTGGTGAACGTTCTTCAATGTAAGTAACGTCTTTTAGCATTGCATCTAATTTGGCATTTAAATCCTTCTTTAGATTCTCACCTTCTACAATTCTTGCTTCTACCAGATTCTTGGCTGCCGCTGTCAATGTCTTTTCAATTAATTTCCAAAGTTCTTCTTCGTCTAAGGACTGCTCCTCCATAACTATAACCTCTGGATATCTGGATAAAGTAACAGCATTAATCTCGCCATTTATCTCAAACTCATTTGACATTTGTCTAATATACTTTAAATATTCTGCTGCGACATCAGAATTATATTTTAATGAAACTTTATTCTCTGATAAATCTTCATAAGTAAAAAATATATCCACTTTGCCTCGTTGAATATAATTCTTTAATAGACTTCGAATCGCTGCCTCAAAGATATTCAGCTTTTTGGGCATCTTCAAATTAATGTCTAGGTATCTATGGTTAACGGCCTTCATCTCTACGGTTAGCCTGCGAACACCATCAGATTCTTCGCATCGGCCAAAGCCTGTCATACTTTTTATCATTCTATCACTCTCTTTATTTTAATTTAAAAGCATACTTATACTAATTACCATAGCTTATCAAACAATTATAATTCATTTGTCCCTATGCGTCAATATTACAATTGAGATACTTTAAAATTTATAGCAGTACCCAGTAGTAGCACAATGAATTTGAGTCGGTATGACCTACATGCTACAATTTATATCAGTATTTTAATAGAAACACTTGCAAATTAATGATTTTACTGTAAAATAGGTAGAGAACGTTTGGTTAATCGTTACTATAGATAAACGAATAGTAACAGCTATAATTAAATAAGAAAGGTTTACAAAATGATTAGTGCAAATAATGTTACATTAAGAATTGGAAAAAAAGCTTTATTTGAAGACGTAAATATTAAATTTACCGAAGGAAACTGCTATGGTTTAATTGGTGCCAATGGTGCTGGTAAATCTACCTTTTTAAAAATTCTTTCCGGACAAATTGAACCAACAAAAGGTGATATTGTTATTACTCCTGGACAAAGATTATCTTTTCTTCAGCAGGATCACTTTAAATATGATGAGTACGCAGTTCTTGATACGGTTATTATGGGAAATGCAAGATTATATCAAATCATGAAAGAAAAAGATGAAATCTATGCAAAAGAAGATTTCACCGAAGAAGATGGAATCAAAGCGAGCGAGCTAGAAGGTGAGTTTGCAACGATGAACGGCTGGGAGGCAGAATCAGATGCTGCTACCTTACTAAATGGTCTTGGAATCTCTACTGATCTTCATTATAAATACATGAAAGATTTAAATGGTAGTGAAAAAGTAAAAGTATTACTTGCTCAGGCTTTATTTGGTAATCCAGATATCCTTCTACTCGATGAGCCTACAAACCATTTGGATTTAGATGCGATTAGATGGTTAGAGGAATTTTTAATTAACTTTGAAAACACCGTTATTGTTGTATCACATGATCGTTACTTTTTGAATAAGGTGTGTACGCATACGGCTGATATTGATTATGCAAAAATTCAACTTTATGCTGGTAACTATGATTTTTGGTATGAATCTAGCCAGTTAATTGTAAAGCAGATGAAAGAGGCCAATAAGAAAAAAGAAGAAAAAATCAAAGAATTGCAAGATTTTATCTCCAGATTCAGTGCCAATGCCTCCAAGTCAAAACAGGCTACTTCAAGAAAGAAAGCTCTTGAAAAAATCGAACTTGATGACATTAAGCCTTCCAGTAGAAAATATCCTTATATTGACTTTAGACCATCAAGAGAAATCGGTAACGAGGTCCTCACGGTTGAAAACTTATCAAAGACCATTGATGGCGAGAAAGTACTTGACAATGTATCCTTCATTGTTAATCGCGAAGATAAGATTGCCTTTGTAGGTAGCAATGAACTTGCCAAAACAACTTTATTCAAAATTTTAGCTGGTGAGCTAGAGCCAGATGAAGGAAATTATAAATGGGGAATTACCGTAACCAAATCCTACTTTCCAAAAGATAACACTGCTGAATTTGATAATGACCTTACCATCGTAGACTGGTTGACGCAATTTTCTGAAGAAAAAGATGTTACTTATGTTCGTGGTTTCTTAGGAAGAATGCTTTTTGCTGGTGATGATGGCGTTAAAAAAGTAAAGGTATTATCAGGTGGAGAAAAGGTGCGTTGCCTTCTATCTAAAATGATGATTTCAGGTGCAAATGCACTTATGCTAGATGAGCCAACCAACCATTTAGACATGGAAAGTATTACTGCTCTTAACAATGGATTGATTAAATTCCCAGGTGTTTTACTTTTTGCTTCTCATGATCACCAGTTCATTCAGACAACGGCAAATCGTATTATGGAAATATTACCAGGTGGTAAACTCTTAGATAAGATTACAACTTATGATGAATATCTTGAAAGTGATGAAATGGCTAGAAAACGTCAAGTTTATACCGCTGATAAAGAAGATGAAATGTAATCCTTAAAATTACAACCATGTTGTATCAAATTGGAGGCTGATTTATGAATAAAAAGCTAAAACAAGTTCTCTCGCTCATTGGTATTGTGATTTTAATAGGGCTATATATCATGACTTTCGTCTTTGCCTTATTGGACTTTGATGGTGCCGCAAATTGGTTTAAGATTTCTCTTTATTCAACTATCGTTGTCCCAGCGTTACTATATGCTTATTTATTAATTTATAAGTATCTAAAAAAATAAATAGCTTCTTGCAAATAAAAAGAAAACGGAATACATTAGACTCCGTTTTCTTTTTATTTATGAATCTCTTGTTGCTAAAGTGAAAATGCTAACTCATAAGAAGGTTCATTGGAAATATTTAAAATATTATTTAGTGCTCTAGGAATTTTAATTATTTTCTTATAACTCATCTCTACTTTATCACAGCTTAGGCAATCAAACATCTGTATCGCCTCATCTAATAAGCTAGCATAACGATCTACTGCTCTCTTCTTTTCTTCATTAAAAACAATACAAAATTTGCCTGGTTTATCGTATACCACTCTTTTATATTCTCTCACTGTAGAGGGCTCTAAGTGATTGATCGTTAAGTATAAATAAAACTCATTTAGCAATGATTTCTTACTATTTTTTAACCATTCTATCTTGCCAGATAATATGCTTTCACATTCTTCTTTGGTTAAATCAACGAACGCTTTATAAATAACACCATTTTGTTTGCTTTTCTTTTCCAAATAGTATGTAGAAATCTCTTCCATTCTCATACATAAACTAAAAGAAGGTTTATTCGGTACCTCTTCTTCCTGATACGCTTTGTACATATTCTCAACAAATTTAACTTTTCTAACCGCAATTTCCTTTCCTTCTTTTTTATGCTTTTCTCGTATTTTTTCTCGAATCATCTCGTATTCATCATAGTGAAGCACATTATTTTCTTCATTATACATGATATACTTCATAAAAAGCCTCCATTCATACTTATACTACTACAATAGAACCCCATAAAGTTCCTACAAATTAAATTATATTCAAGTATTTTTATTTTATTCCAACTTATTCTTTGTTTTTTATCATAGCTCTAAAGCTATATCTTTCAATAAGTTACATTATAATAAATATATATGAAGACTTCGTGTCCAACTTTTGACGATTTTATTAAAATTAGCATAAATTTTTTCTAACTTTTTATTATAAAAGTTTTTCTAATTCTTCGACTGCTTTTTCCTTTGAGGTAAAGTGAATTGTTGAAAAACCTAATGCTTTTGCTGCTTCTATGTTATCAATATTGTCATCTAAAAAAACAGCGTTTTTAGGTTCAATGTCAAATTTCTTCGTGAGTATATGAAAAATCTCTGCCTCTGGTTTAATTGCATTGACTTCAAATGAAAACAATGCTCCATCACACGCTTCTATAAAATCTAATTGTTTTCTTGTCAATTCATATGTCATTCTCGCATAGTTTGATAGGATAAAGATACGAAAACCTGCTTCTTTTAACTCTTTTATCCATGATTTTGTGTAATCATACGTAACAATTGTGTTGCCAAGATTGGCAATCACTTGTCTGATTTCTTTTTCATACGCAGGCGCATTTTGTATGAAGGATTGGATGATTTCATCATCCGTTAGTATACTTCGATCAAACTCATTCCACTCCTTGCTTTGAAAGGTTGCCTTAATTACTGCATTTTTCACATGTTCTGGAAAATTAAATTCTTCCATATATTCTTTCCATCTAAAGTGTACCAGTACCATTCCCACATCAAAAACAATTGTATTAATCAAATCAAGCTCCTCCTATTTTTCATTCATTTTTTTCCATATAGACAGTTGCTTTCACCTGCTTATATGATGCATCATAGATAATCTCTATAGATAAGATAAATTATTTCATCATCTCTTTAATCTTTACAATAGGCAAACCTGTCGCTTTCATTTTCTTAATAAACATAATTCTCTCCATAGTCTCAACTCTTTTATATCTACGTGTCAAGTTCTCTTCTTCTTGCTCATATTGTAACATTCCCTCTTCTGTATAATATTTAAGAGTGCTATAACGTATTCCTGTAAGTCTTACTAATTCTCCAATAGTCACAAACTCAGCAGTTTCTATTACTTCTTGACTTCTTTGCCTTGACAAGCTGTTGTCACCTCTTTTCCTATCTATTAGATCGATTATCCGATGAATCCAATTACTGAAATCAAAGCCTCAATATAATCAACCATTTCTTTTATGAAAGAACCTTCTTTACTTTTTTTAACTTCATTCAATCTATTTTTTAAAATATCTGATTCGTATTGTGAAAAATACCTTTTAATAGCACTGCTTTTATAAAGTAATGCTCCAAGAATTATGGTCTCGTTACTAACTGGACCTCCTTCTAAAAACTCTGCTCTTATTTTTTCAACCACTCTTAGTACACTCTCTTCATTTGGTATATATAAAGTTTTTGTCTTAAACACTCCACCTGTCTCTAATGAAATAAGATTCTCTTTCACCATAGGGATACTTAGCGATTTGATATATTCATTTAATAACTTGCCCGTTCCAAATATATATCGAGATACAATATCTTTTACATCTTTCTTTTTGCTATTACAAATCACTTGATAAAGTGGTCTTAAATATTCCTTCTCTAAGGTGGTACCATTGTTTACAACTATTTTTTTCTTATCATTGATTGAAATTACATTAAGATTCAATAATTCTAAAATCCCCCCTGCCACAAGACAAGTTGAAATTTGAGTTGAATAAAAAGTAGGAATCGTACCTTGTGGTTTTAAAATACAGAGTAAAAATTCTTGAGTATAAGATAAATCTGACATAAAGTTCTCCTTTCACTTTCACTTACTACTTACTACTTACTACTTACTACTTATAGTATGCTATTCTTTTATGAATGTCAATCCTTTTTATCTATTTACTTGAATAACAAAGTCATAGAAATTTGTTCTTGTTTCCAACGCCAGATTAATTATTTTTGACGATTTACTCCAACTAAAAATGCTCTGCCATATGTGACAGAGCATTTAGACTTTAAACAATCACTTTATGAAAGCGGAAAGCTTGAGAACGAAGCGTTCTCCCATTGATTTATATATACCTATTTATTTCTATATATAATATCATCTCTTCCAGGCCCATTGGAGATTAAAGTAATAGGGAATCCAATTTTTTCTTCAATGTATTCTATATATTTTCTACAATTTTCAGGTAAATCCTCGTAATTTTTGATTCCTCTGATGTCAGTCTTCCATCCAGGCAATACTTCAATTACTGGCTTAGCCTTCTCTAAGAGGGAAGTGGTTGGGAAATCAGTTGTAATCTTTCCATCTATTTCATATCCGATACATACTGGAATCTCATCTAAATATCCCAATACATCCACTACTGTGAATGCAACATCTGTCGTTCCTTGAATTCTGCAACCATACTTTGATGCAACGACATCAAACCACCCCATACGTCTTGGACGTCCAGTAGTAGCACCATATTCACCACCATCTCCTCCACGTCTTCTTAACTCATCTGCCTCTTCACCAAAGATCTCACTAACAAACGCACCTGCTCCAACTGCACTAGAATACGCCTTGCAAACGGTAATAATCTTCTTAATCTCATATGGAGGCACTCCTGCTCCAATTGCTCCATATGCAGCGAGTGTCGAGGAAGATGTTACCATTGGATATATTCCATGATCTGGGTCCTTTAATGAGCCTAACTGGCCTTCTAGTAAGATATTTTTACCTTCTGCAATTGCGTTCCATAAATATAAGGATACATCACATACATAAGGCGCTACCATTTCCTTATATCTCATTAATTCTTCAAATATTTCTTGTGTGTCTAACTTTGGTTTATGATATAAATGCTCTAACAATACATTTTTCGTTGCACAAACACGCTCAAGTTTTTCTTTCAAGGTTTTCTCATCAAATAACTCACTCACTTGAAATCCAATCTTAGCATACTTATCTGAATAAAATGGTGCAATCCCTGATTTGGTTGAACCAAAAGAATTTCCCCCTAATCGTTCTTCTTCATATTGGTCAAAGAGAATATGGTATGGCATAACAATCTGAGCACGGTCAGATACTAAAAGCTTTGGCGCTGGTACACCTCGTTCTACAAGTCCTTGAACCTCTTTAAAAAGAAGTGGTACATTAAGAGCAACACCATTTCCAATTACACTCGTTGTATGCTCATAAAACACACCAGATGGAAGCGTATGTAATGCAAACTTCCCATAATTGTTCACGATTGTATGACCTGCATTTGCTCCTCCTTGAAAACGTACAATGATATCAGCCTCTTTTGCGAGCATATCCGTAATTTTACCCTTACCTTCGTCTCCCCAATTTGCTCCAACTACTGCATTAACCATGATATATCCTCCTAGCATTTGTATTTCGCTTATTTGAATAAAATAAGTATCAAACTTATTTCAACCATTTGATTATACTACATTCACTTTCATAAGTAAAATCAATATCATTTATATTAGGTATAATTATTAATTATATCACTATCATATCTATAAATTTTTGTGCAGCAGAGGACAATGGATTATTATCATCTGTTACAATACAAAAGTTTCTTTTTGGAATTGTCTCACTAAATTTTAACTCGATTAACTCTTCTCTTTCAAGATATTTGCGAGCAAAATCTCTTACTACGCTCGCCACACCAAGGTTTCGTAATGCAAATTGGACTATAATTTCACTGGTTGCAAGTTCAAATTCTGGATTTAACACTACATTTTTGCTCCATAGATAAGAATCAACATATGTCCTGGTACTTGTATTTCCTTCCAGACAAATAATTGGTAATTTCTCTAATTGCTTATACTCGAGTATCTGATTTTTTAAATAACTAAACTTTGACCCTGCAACAAATATATCTTCTATTTCTTTTACTTCATTTCTTTTAATACCTTGTTTGATAGTAACAGGAGAACTTACTACGCCAAAATCTATTTTGCCTTCTTGTAAAAAATTCAACGTTTCAGGTGTCGGTCCGTTTGTAACAGTGACTTTGATTTTAGGATACAATTCATGAAATTTCTCTAATATTGGTAACAAATAAAATTGAAGTGTCATATCACTAGCTCCAATTCTAATTTCACCATATTGTAAATTAAGCATTTCTTTCACTTTATTTTCTCCCAAAATAATGGATTCATACCCTCTTTTTACATAAGAAAACAACACTTCTCCTTCTGAGGTGAAACGAACCCCCTTTGAGGTGCGGATAAATAAAGGAGCTTCGATTGCACTTTCAAGTTGTTTAATTGACTGGCTAACAGCAGGTTGTGATATGGATAGCTGTTCCGCAGCTTTTGAAATACTTTGGAATTTTCCTACAAAATAAAAGATTTTATAATAATCTAAATTAATATCCATGCTAAATCCTTTCTTCCACGCTTTTGTACGATGAGTTATATATAACATGATTGATAGATGCTTGTAATTAGTCAAAAGCAAATTAATTTTACACAATTTTATTGCAAAATTTGTCAAATATCATTATAATAAAATATTATACCATATACAGAGTATCGTTTTATAACTTACTTAGTACATATATCATTTATCATCACAAAGGAGTAATATTATGAAAGAAAAAATGACACAAAAACAAAGAAAAGGAATTAAAATAATTATTAAAATGTTAATCATTATTGTAATTCCTCTTCTTTTACAATCCATAGTCACTATTATTTCTAGCACCACTAAAATGACTTCATTATCGAACAGTTTGATTCATCATGAATTGAATACAGGTGTTTACTTTTTAGAGACCACATTGTCTTCCTATGGAACTGGCGACCTTACGTATGAAAGCGGAATTCTATACAAGGGTGGAAAAGATGTTTCTGACATTCTAGATACTCTTGATCATTTTAAGCAAAACACAAATGTAGATAGTACTATTTTCTATGGCGATACCCGTGTGGAAACCAGTTTAAAGCAATCGGACGGCTCTCGCATTATTGGTACAAAAGCAAATGATAAAGTAATTAAAGCTGTACTTGGCAAAGGTGAATCCTATTTTGATACTAATATAACCATTAATGGACAAAGTTATTATGGATACTATATTCCATTATATCAGCCAAGCACCAATGAAATCATCGGTATGTTATTCGCTGGCTTACCACGTGCCCAAACAGTTACTAGTATAAATAAAAGCATCGTTCAAAACATAATTATTGCAGCAGTGGTACTTCTCATATCACTTATACTTGGAATTTTCTTTGTAGGATTAATTGTAAAGGCAATCAGTGGTATTGTCGTTCATGTTAACAAACTAGCAAACGGAGATTTGGATGAAGATGTACAAAGCAAATTACTCACAAGAAGTGATGAGATTGGGGATATTTCACGCTCCCTACAGTCATTAATCCATTCATTTACAGATATATTACATAAAATATTATCAACCGCTGATTCACTTGCAGAATTTTCAGGAAAATTCAAAGCTTCTTTTGCTGCAATCAGTGAATCCATTGATAACATTGATACTGCTGTGGATGAAATTGCAAATGGAGCTACCTCACAGGCGGATGAAACCCAAAAGGCGAATAACGAAATGACGAATATAGGAAAAGCCATCGACTTTGCTTTTTCAAATGTAGAATCACTTACCGCAAATGCACAAAAAATGACTGAATTAAATACAACTGCAAATTCTACATTATCAGAATTATTAGAAATCAGCCAAAAAACAAAGGAATCCGTTGATGTTGTTCAAGAACAAACCAACATTACCAATCAGTCTGCGCTACAGATACAAGCGGCTACTGATTTAATTGCTGATATTGCAAGTCAGACAAATCTTCTTTCTTTAAATGCTAGCATTGAAGCAGCAAGAGCTGGGGAACACGGTAGAGGTTTTGCAGTGGTTGCAGAGGAAATAAGAATTTTGGCAGATCAGTCAAAAGAATCAGCGAATACGATTAATACAATTGTGAATGACTTAATTAACAATTCCAATACAAGTGTTAATACTATGAGTCAAGTTGCCAAAAACATTACGAATCAAAATGAAAAACTATATCTTACAAAAGATATGTTTACAACTCTTGATGGAGAAATCAACGAAGTAGGTGATTCTATCAAGAAGATAACTATCTTAATTAATCACTTGGCTAAAATGAAGGAAAAAGTGTTAAACAGCGTAGAAAACCTTGCCGCTATTGCTCAAGAGAATGCAGCAAGTACACAAGAAACCTCTGCTTCAATGATTGAACTAAGTAAGATAGTTGCAGATTGTACCTTAGCTACAGAAGATATTGTTACCCTTGCAGAGGAACTTGCTGCAAATACCAAACAATTTAGACTCAATCAAAAAAATGTGATAGCAGAACTTTAAATACAAATGAAATATAGCATAATAACTAAAATCCCACTTGATAACCAAGTGGGATTTTGCTGTAGTGTAAAACCACTTTTATATTAAACCGTTATCTCTGCCTTTAATCCAAGAAGCTTGGCGTTACTCTTTAACACTGGATCTACAACATTCTTTAAGAAGGTATCCACCTGTTCTTTTGAACGTCCTGTATATTTCGCTGGATCCATTGATTTTTCCAATTCGTCCAATGTCATATTAAACGCAGGATCATTGGCAATCAATTCAAGCAGATTATTCTCCTGACCGTGTACTTTCACGTTCTTTCCAGCCTCCATAGACAATTCTCTAATTCTTTCGTGTAACTCTTGTCTATCTCCGCCTGCCTTTACTGCATCCATCATAATATTTTCAGTTGCCATAAATGGAAGTTCACTACGTAGACGCTTTTCAATTACTTTTGGATATACGACCAACCCATCCACTACATTTAAGCATAAATCTAAAATTCCATCCGTTGCTAAAAAGCCTTCTGGAATACTTAAGCGTTTATTTGCCGAATCATCTAGCGTTCTTTCAAACCATTGTGTTGCAGAGGTAATTGCAGGGTTCATAGCATCTGCCATAACAAATCGAGCAAGTGAGGCAATTCTTTCACTTCTCATTGGATTTCTCTTATATGCCATTGCCGATGATCCAATCTGATTCTTCTCAAATGGTTCTTCAATCTCTTTTAGATGTTGTAGTAAACGAATATCATTTGACATTTTATGTGCACTCGCAGCGATTCCAGCTAAAACATTTAATACTCTGGTATCTACTTTACGAGAATAAGTCTGACCAGATACGGCGTAGCACTCTTCAAATCCTAACTTCTTAGCAATCATTCCATCTATTTTATCAATTGTTTCGTGGTCTCCATCAAATAACTCTAAAAAGCTTGCTTGTGTACCAGTGGTTCCTTTCGAGCCTAATAGTTTAAGACTTGATAGCACATAATCTAAATCTTCTAAATCCATCATAAATTCTTGTAGCCATAAGGTAGCTCTCTTTCCTACTGTAGTTGGCTGAGCAGGTTGAAAGTGGGTAAATGCAAGCGTTGGCAAAGCCTTATATTCTTCTGCAAATTTAGCAAGCTCTGCGATTACATTGATTAACTTCTTTTTTACTAATTTTAATGCTTCTGCCATAACAATAATATCTGTATTATCTCCTACATAGCAAGAAGTTGCGCCTAGGTGAATAATTCCTTTGGCTTTTGGACATTGTACGCCATATGCATAAACATGTGACATTACATCATGTCTTACCAAGGCTTCTCTTTCCTTTGCCACCTCATAATTAATGTCATCTTTATGAGCTTTTAATTCATCTATCTGTTCCTGTGTAATTGCAAGACCTAATTCTTTCTCTGTTTCTGCCAATGCAATCCACAATCTCCTCCAAGTGCGAAACTTCATATCTGGTGAAAAAATGTATTGCATTTCTTTACTCGCATAGCGTTCTGATAATGGACTTTGATATCTATCTGTCATGATTTTTCTCCTTTTTGTAATTGAATTATCTGTGATATAACAACACAATAGATTACCCTTTCTAGGGTAATCTATCCATGTATCTATATTATTATTAATTTTAACCTACGTCAAATTATTTCTGGTATTCACCACGAATATCAATTGTTGGTGGATCCATTGGGTACTTTCCTGTAAAGCATCCCGTACAATGTGGTAATTGCTCTACCATTTCGCCTAGTCTATTAATCTCCAAATAAGCAAGACTATCCGCCCCAATTACCTTTTTAATATCGTCAACGGAGCGATTATATGCTATTAACTGTTCTCTACTTGGAATGTCTGTCCCAAAATAACAAGGATATAAAAACGGCGGCGAACTTACTCGTACATGAACCTCTGTCGCACCTGCCTCTTTTAGCATACCAACGATACGATCACTCGTCGTTCCTCGTACAATGGAATCGTCAATCATGATGACTCTTTTTCCTTTTACGGCTTCTGCTAACACATTCAGCTTAACTCGAACACTGGATTCACGATTGCTTTGCTTTGGTTTAATAAAGGTTCTTCCAACATAGCCATTCTTTACAAAGGCAGTTCCATAAGGAATTCCAGATTGTAACGAATATCCTAAAGCAGCTGCATTCCCTGATTCAGGTACACCAACTACCAAATCTGCCTCCACAGGAGAATCCATTGCTAAATATTTTCCTGCAAGTATTCTTGAATGATACACACTGACTCCATCAATATGGCTATCTGGTCTTGCAAAATAAATATATTCAAAGATACATCTTGCTTCTTTTTCTTTCGGCTTACACATACTCGTATCGGAAAAGATTCCATCTGGAGTTATGGTTACAACTTCTCCTGGTAATACGTCTCTGACAAATTCAGCATCTACCGTTTCCAAAGCACAGCTTTCTGATGTTATAATATAAGAATTATCTCTTTTTCCAATACAAAGTGGCTTAAATCCATGTGGATCTCTTGCCCCAATTAACTTTCTTGGGCTCATTACAATTAAGGAATAAGCTCCTTGAATCTTTTTCATTGCACGAATGACAGCATCTTCTACTGATTTGGTATTCAATCGTTCTCTGGCAATGTGATAAGCAATTACTTCTGAATCAATCGTAGTTTGGAAAATAGCACCTGTATATTCTAATTCATGCCTTAATTGCAATGCATTGATTAAGTTGCCGTTATGTGCCAAGGCTAACGTACCTTTTACATAATTAAGAACCAATGGTTGTGCATTTTCTCTTGTGCTACTTCCAGCGGTTGAATAACGCACATGACCAACTCCGATGTCACCCTTCATACCTTCTAACGTTTCTGGCGTAAATACCTCGTTCACAAGTCCCATTCCTTTAAAAGAACTGACTCTACCCTTTGGCCCATCTGTCTCGCTTACCGCAATTCCACAACTTTCTTGACCTCTGTGTTGAAGAGCAAACAAACCATAATATATTGTTGATGCAACGTCTCCTCCATCAAAATCATACATACCAAAGACGCCACACTCTTCATGTAACTCATCCTCTAAATCATACTGCTCATGTATCCTATTACTCATTCAATTTCCTTTCTAACATGTAGTGCCTGTAATAAGGGCTTATCTGATTCCCAGTCTCTTTAATACTTCTTGATAAGCATCTTCAACATTACCTAAATCTCTTCTAAAACGGTCTTTATCCAACTTCTCATTTGTTTCTAAATCCCATAATCTACATGTATCTGGAGAAATTTCATCTGCTAGGATAATTTGATCTTTAAATCGGCCAAATTCCACCTTAAAGTCAATCAATTTCATCCCAAGTTCTTTAAAATATTTACATAAAAAGCTGTTTACTTTAAATACAAGCTCAGTTATCTTATCAATTTCTTCCTGTGTTGCCAAACCAAGTGCTAAAGCGTAGTAATCATTAATAAATGGATCACCAAGCTCGTCATTTTTATAACTAAATTCAAGAGTTGGCACTAATAGTTGTCTTCCCTCTTCAATGCCAAGTTTTTTTGAAAAACTTCCAGCTGATACATTTCTTACGATAACTTCCAATGGAACAATATCAACCTTTTTTACTGCGGTTTCTCTATCACTAAGTTCTTCCACCAAATGAGTAGGAACGCCTTCCTTTTCTAATAAAGCAAAAAGATGATTTGTCATTTTGTTATTTACAACACCTTTGCCCACAATCGTTCCTTTTTTTAAACCATTAAACGCTGTTGCATCATCTTTATACTCAACAATAACAATGTCATCTGCATCCGTTGAATATACCCTTTTTGCCTTTCCTTCGTAAAGCATTTCTAATTTTTTCATTGGTTTGCCACCTGTCTTTCTTGGAATATCATATTATTTTGTCTACAATATCAGAGTTTTTATGCATCAAAACCAAATTATTTGGCTCATTCTTATGCATTTGCACTCTCAATTAGCATTATAATATAATGCATTTTCAAAAGCAATACGATATCCTTATTAATCAGGGTTATATGTTATTAAAATTATTAAGTAATACTTATAACTTATACTAATTGTTCTAAGCTATATCTTCCACTGATTTAATTACATCAACAATTTCATCCATATATTCTGGGTTTTTGGAAGCAATCTGTGTAATTTCTTCTTTTGCTTTTTTGATCTTTTCCGTGTTTTGCTCCACTCTCTTACGAAGGTTTTGTCTTTTTACAATTAAATTATGCCTCACCTCAACCATCTCTTTATCATCAATAAGAGCCAATGCTTGATGAATCCAAATCGACGGTGCGTTTATTTTGTATCTTGTTAAAATACGAATCAATTGCTTGTTATTGTAGTCCAAATCAGAAGTATTTAACTTATATTTTTGGCTTTCCGCTTTTGCATTTAGATATTGCTCCCATAAAAACGCAAGTTCACGGCTAGTCCCTACATTATATTTATGGTAAATATAATCCAAGGCATTGGTAGCGTTTACATATTTTATTTTTGTGCTATTTAGCAAATTAATTGCTCGATTGATTTTCAGTTCATACTTTTTTAATTCTACTACATTATATCTGATTTTTACGAAGATAGCAGTGGATGCAATCGCTCCTGCAAACACTACAAAAGAATACCCTATGGATACCTCCATCTGAAAAAGGTTTTGTAAGATAAACAAAAGCAAAAATGTAATAATCATAGTAAACAATGTAATAATCGCTAGCGCCTTTAAATTTTTCTGACTTTTAATGGTATCCTTTCTCATAAATGCAAGAGAAGTTTTTTCACCTTCCAGATAATTTAAATCTGTTTTAATAACCGCTTGCTCTTTTTCTCTTGCCTCCAAATCAGCAAGCACAGAAGGAATATTATCTTCATTTGATTCAATTTGTGAATATTGTAGATCCGTAATTTTAGCAGACGTATTTTGATAATTTTTTCTTTCGTCATTTAGCATTACGATTTCTCTTGCCAAATCTACGACTTCGGCTTTATTGTTAAGCGGAAGTTCTTCAATTTGTTGCATATCACTTAAATAAGTTGTCACTAGATTATACTCTTGTTTTGCATCCGATAAATCCTGTCTTGCTACTTTAATCTGATCACAACAATATTTCACATACTGATCTCTTTGCTCTTTGTCGTTCATATTAATTTCACTCATCGACAAGCTTTTTTCTTGAAGTACACTATCGATGTCTTGCATAAGCTGTTCTTCATGCGTTACCTTTTTTCTTTTGAAACGATCTAATATCCCCATCTTTATCCTCCGTCTAATCTATCATTCAACTTGAAAATTTGATATATTCTTTCTTCCAGTCATTCAAGAGATTTTCTAAGCCTTTGTAATACTTAGCAATTTGGTTATCTTCTTTGTAGCGAAGAACTTCATATAATTGACTTAATTTTTTGTTCTCTTGCTCTTTTAAGGCTCTTTGCATATCACTTTGATAAAGCGATACATAATCCTCTTGCAAATCTTCTTCAAATTCCAATGTATCCTCTTTTGGTAGCATTGCAACAGCATATAAAAAGTGCTTATAAATGTTTTGATCTTGATTTTGTTTATATGCTATTTGAAAACACCTTGCTGCTTCTTTATATTGAAATAGTCCAGTGTAAGCAACTCCCATATTATTGTATATCTTATCTATTTGCTCATTTTCATTATTCTCAGCAAGTTTTTTATATTCTAATATTGCTTCCACATATAATTTACATTGTAAAAAATGTAAGGCTCTTCCAAGTGTTTTATCAAAATCACTTTGTTCTCCTAGTTCTCCTAAAAGTCTGCTTGCATCCTCCATGTCATCTTGGGAAACATAACCTGCATACTTTAGAATCAGCATAACAAAATTTTTTATACTCCCTCGACTTGCCTCTAAGGAGTCTTTTAACTTAGTTAACTGAAGTTCTGTTACAATCCATGCAAAAAGGTCATCATTTATGACCGTCTCATCAATCCAAAATAGATTGTCATATAAAAAATAACATAATTCTTCTAAGGTATATAAATTTAAATTCATTGCCTTAACATAATATGGTTTTTCTGCCTTTTTGGTATGGCACAAAATTAGTCTGCCCATTGTGTTCCTTCCTTTGCCTATAAAAATATTTCATGATTCCAGACTTTTTTAGATGTTTCAAAGATTTCTCCAAACCCTAAATCTTTGATAACAACCAAAGCTTTGTTTATAGATTCAAATTTAATCTCTAATAAAATTCGAACCGTTCGATTCGGTCTTTGGGGTAAATCATGTAAATTAATAATTACAGTTCTTGTATCTTTATGGTCAACGGGAGTAAGTTTTAGTTCCACCATACATTCATCATCCAAAATGAATTCACACTGTTTTGTTGCATCATACCAATTTTCATTTGCATCTAACAAGGAATAATACATCTTTTCACCTTTATCAAAAGCTTCAATACCAATATTGTACTTTAACTTATTTGCACCTAAAAATAAATACTCTTCCACTTCATACTTTTGAAGCTTTTTAGCCGCATAATAGCATGCTCCCTTAGTATAAAGATTCTTTCCCTGAAAAACACGTCTTCCCATACATAAAAAACGAAGTGTTTCCTTTGGCCAGTCACCATCGAATCCTTCTCCACACAAAAAAATACAGGAAATTGGTTCCATCCCAAAATAATTTTTCAGCTCTTTCTTAACAAGCAGATCCAATTCCTTTTCTTTGTCTTCTTCCTCCAATAACATTGATGCAATTGGTTTGATATGATAAAAATTCTCTGCCGTCACACTGCAAGTAAGTGGTGTTGTTTTTGTGTTTATATTTAATTTGTATCCCTTTAGATAATTTTTATCATAATCTAGCAAAATTACCTGATGATTCCAAAGTTCATTTTTTTGATGTATCGTATATTCAACAAAACTTTCCTGATGGTCTTGTATGTATACATTACTTTCTGGTATCCCTAACGCTTTTGCACTTTGCTTTAGCGCCTTTGCTATATTTGTATTTATATGCTCAACAGTAAAGACAATCGCATCTGGAACTTTGCTTGTGATTCCTTCAAAGAAAAGAAAACCAAATGATTTTTTAATAAATATCGTCAACAGTTGCGCTGGTTCATACTCTTTTTCGTCAATCAAAACCAATTCTTGATTGCTGCATTTTTCTAACAAATTTTGAATTAGCATGTCTTGCTTATCTAGATCCGCTTTTTTAAGAGCTTCTTCTCCAAAATACCATTTATCAATTCCTGCTTTTTTTAATAAAACAGTTGGTATTTGAAATTTTTCCTCACCTGCCGCAGTGCTAATTGTCTTTGGTTCTTTTTGGGCGAAATTAAAATAGCTAATTTGTGAATAGTCATTGCATAAATCATATCCAATTAGTAATTCATTTCTTAATTCATCATTGCTATCCACTTATCTCTCCTCCTATATGCTTTTAAATAATAGTTCAACCACTTGACTATTCTGGGCATATTTATTCATAAGTTCTAATAAGGTTGCATCATCATTTAATTGCAATGCCACGGACATATCATTTAACATATTATAACGCGTATTTGAATTTTTTAAATTCATATCGTTTTTTAAAATGATGTCATTTTTAACCAAATCTTTTGAATTATTTTTTTCGGTTATATAATATTGCACTACCTCTCCATAAAAAACGGTAAATATCTTATGATAGATGCCAGTATAGCTTTGCTGCATTTTTTCTACCTTATACTCGCCATTACCAGACATATCTTCATGAATATAATGGATATAAACGTCTTCATTGGTATCTGATTTGTACTCTACAAGGTACTTCCCTTCATAGCAAAAAGGCTCTAATATTTCCGCATCAAATTCATCATAAAATTTAAAATATATTTTACGATTCATAAATTCCCTTAATCCATTTTGTACATATTCTTTGTCTTCTACTGATAAATTCGTATATCCAGAATAATGTTTTAACATAGCTAGCCTACAGGTATCATTTAAGATTCCTTCTACATATTGCTCCCGCTTAATAAATTCAAAAATTTTGCGTCCTATCTTTTGGTCAGAAACTAGAAATAAAAATGCGTGATAGGTTAAAAATGCTTTTGCTATCTGAGACTTAGATCCCTTTTTATAATAATATTCAAAAATAGTATCCGTTTCATCGATATATTCATTTGTAAATAGAACCTGAAGGATGATTCTTTCGGCCAGGTCATAAGCATCTACATCAAATCGATAAGCTGCTTTCCAAATATCTCTCATTTTATTTATCGACCCATTAAAATATAATATTAAATATTTTAATATATTATCATCATATTTTTTCTCATTGAATACATGAATCGCCAAATCCAGTAGAACTTCATTCTTCTCAAAATTAAATTGGTCTACTAACCTGCTTACTAATTTAATAAGATGCTTTAAGGCTATATGTTGATAACCATAAGTACACACTTCTTTAAAGGCTCTTTCATGCATTCCGTTTAGAATAAAATATTCTATCACTTTTGATCGTTGTAAGCAGTCTACCTGCGTTAAATCTAGGCTTGTTACATATTCAATTAAACTTTCATCTTCATGCTCATAACAAAATCCTATAATGGTTCCTCTTAAATAAACCTTATAGCTATCATTTATCTCTTTATCTAATAGGATTTCCGTTAAATTATTCAAATCACTTTCTGTAATCAAATTACTGGAAATAAGACTTTGAGAAATATTAAATCTTATGTTTTTGTTTTTCACATCAAAATCATAACACTTTTTGATATAAAAGGCTTCATCCATTAAATTTTTAATTTGATAGGAAATAGAGAATACATATCTATTCCCTTCTTGATCTAAAAATGATATCGCATAATCTTTTGTAAATAGTTGTATGTATGCCTTACCATTTATGATTGGATATATCATTTCTTGCTTCAAATGCTTATGAACAACTGAAACACTTTTTATTTTAGGGTTCTCACAATACAATTCATATCCAAATATAATTTCAGATATAGCATTTGCAAGCTCTTGCGTAATACTATTAAGTGATAGCATTGTATCATATATAAATGCTAGTTTTTCATTGTTGCGTTTTAACATAAGCTGCTCAAGCATAAACTCTTCAATGGAGCGTCTGTAATTTTGAAATATTTCTGGATATATATCTCTTTGTTTAATCACTCGTTCGTATAAAAGTGCGCTTTTTTTATAGTCTAAATTATTATGATAACCAAAATACATTAAAACTGACTTTGGAATTGTTTCATTAAAGTTCATAGGAATAGAGTACATGTAATATTCATATAATCTTGTAATTCTTACATCTTGTTCCACTCCCAAACGAAACCATTTAAAAATTTCTTCCTCTGTTTTGTTACCAAGTATTAAGATTCTACATATAGCACTTACAATTTCTTTTTCATGAAATTCTTCGTAAGCATAGGACAGAATATAAAATAAAATAGGATTGTATTCTTTAACTTTGGCAACAAGAAATGCAGTTTGCAATGCAACATCTTTTGTAAGGACTTTATTTTTAACCGCCCATAAAAGAACTTGTATTTCAAACTTACCAAGTTTTTTTATTAAAAATACATCCGACTTCATAATACGATAAGCTTCTACGTACATGATCGGGCTGTTTCCATGATGAAAATACTGTTCTTCAATCCTATTTAACTTAGCGACTTGATCTAAGTGTAGTGCTTCATCTAAGTATAATAGTATCCATAAAATCTGCCATTCTTTTTGCTTTTTGTAAATGCCTCTCACTTCCTCTGTAATCTTATGTAAGTACCTTGAGTCTTTGTTCCAAAAGGTAGTTAAATATAAGTAATAGGCATATTGCTTGGCATCTTCTTTTATTTCTTTTTTACTTTTACTATATTCCTTAATAATCTCATAAGCTTCGTAGCTTTTCTTTTGAATATTTAGCAGTTGAGCCTTTAATAATTTGTACTGAATGTTATCTGGGTCAATTTTAAGAAGGGTATTTATATACCCCATACATTCTTTTGCCCATGGATTTGTGTTTGTCTTTTTACATCGGTAGGAAATATAAAGATTCACCAATGCCAGCATACTTTCTTTTTGAATTTTTTTCTGCGTCTTTTGTATATGCTGTTCTTGATGTTTGCTAGTGGTGGTTGCAGTAATTTCGTATACTATTTCATTGTTAATGCAACTTATGCATATCCTTCCATAATTCGTTCCACTATGCAACTTTTCTTTTTTTATGTAATACTCCAAAGAGTAGGTACTCCCTATAAAATCATCGGTTGTAATAGCGTCTTTATTCACTTCAATAAAGTCACAATCACAAGACACTTTTATATGTACATATCCCCAACCACTCTTTTGAATAATGATAGTTTCCTTTTCATTACAATCAAGTCCATAAAAACTTTTGCTCGCTTCATTTATGTGAAGCAAGATTGGGCTTTTCTTATGTATCCCAACTAAAAACTCTTCCATACACTGTTTTGTAATGATAGCTCCTGAAGTAAGTGCCAAATATAGTGTTTCATATCTTTTGTCGTTATTAATGAAGATATTTCTAAATTCAGGTAATTGAAATACTTCAAATGCTTCATTCCAATTCGATGCAGCTAAGTTGGTAAAATGAAATAAATTATTTATTTTACCAATGGAAGAATGGATTTCTTTCTTTTTTATGTTAATGATAAATGGAAGTGTAAATTCTCCTCCATTCGTAATGATGTAAAAATTCCCTTTTACACTACTCCCCTCGCAAATTCCTTTCGCCGTAAAGCGAAACATTATCTTTGCTTCTACTCCTTTAAACTGTGTATTCAAACATTGCATGCGATAGGTAGAGGTATAGATCATACCTTTCATTTTATGAGCATTTAAACTCTTAAGCGAAAAGTATCCCTCGTAATATTCATCTACATTAAGATCTATCTCAATTAATGGTGTAGAAATCTCAATTTTAGGTATATTAATTTTAAAATCTCCTCGTCCTAGTTCCTCTACTCGTTCACGCAAATCCTTCACCCGCTCTTTAGTTATTTCGTAATATTTGTTTGCCCGAAATGACTGAATGTCACTGTTGCTTTTTGTTATAAAATAGATATAATAATTATAACACTATAATCGTAGTTCGTGCAATATCCGACTTATTTTACGACTTACTTTATCTATTTGACAAGTTTTGCTTATATTGCAAGCTTTGGTTACAGCACACCTACAACTGACTGCAACCAGAAAGGAGCTTTATGATACGACATACCGATCATTTTCATGGTAGCGATTTAGAAAAAATCGAAGCAATCTATGGAATTAAAAAAGAAGAAATAACAAGTTTTAGTGCTAATGTAAATCCTTTGGGTGTCTCTCCTCTTTTACGAAAGACTCTTTCGGATAAAATTGATGCCATTACCACTTACCCTGATAGAGAATACACGTCTCTTCGAAAATGTATTGCCTCATATGCTGGGTGTGATTACTCACAAGTAATTGTAGGAAATGGTTCAACAGAACTAATTTCCCTCTTTATACAAATCAAGCATCCTAAAAAAGCACTTGTTATTGGTCCTACTTATTCAGAATACGAAAGAGAAATATCACTTGGCGGCGGCACTTCTCTTTATTATCCTTTGGATGAAAAAATGGACTTTCAAATTAATATAGAAGATTTTCTTTCTCACTTGCACGAAGGAATCGATTTGCTTGTTCTTTGTAATCCCAATAACCCAACCTCTTCTGCTATTACGGTAAATCAGATGCGTTTGATTTTAGATCGTTGTAAGCAGCATGATATTTTTGTTATGATAGATGAGACTTATGTTGAGTTTGCTGATAATATGGAAGAAATCAATAGTGTTCCGCTCTCTTATTATTATAACAATCTTATTATATTGAGAGGAATTTCTAAATTTTTTGCTGCCCCTGGATTAAGACTTGGTTATGCAATAACGGGGAATCTAGACTTAATCAAGGAAATTAATAAAAGAAAAAATCCTTGGACCATTAATAGTCTTGCGGAGGTTGCAGGAGCCATTATGTTTACGGATACTAATTATATGAAAGAAACCAAACAGTTAATCTCTTCAGAACGAAAACGAATTTATAATATATTAAGCAAGCAAGAAAACATTCATACTTACAAACCTAGCGCAAACTTTATTTTGATTAAGATATTAAAAGAAGATCTCACATCGCAAGATATTTTTGATGCTGCCATTCGAAAGCGTTTAATGATTAGGGATTGTTCTACTTTTCCATTTTTAAGCAATAAGTTCTTTCGATTTTGTTTTATGCATCCAGCAAAGAATGATGAGCTTTTAGAATGTATTTTAGATACTATCAAAAAATAAAAAGAAAACACGCTTTAAAATATATGGCGTTAGCCATTGATTTTAAAGCGTGTTTGTTATCTTACGATACCACCATGAAAAATACACTCATATACTTTTAAATTTCCATAAAAAATTTCTTCGCTTCCTTGAAACCATGTAAAATCACCAGTAACATTACAATGGTACGTATAGCTTCCATTGGTATAAATATCAGGTCCACGATATGGTTTCTTACATGAGCGAAGTAACAATGCTTCTTTTAGAAAGTCACCTGAAAAGGAATCTTCTAACGTTCTTCCCGCATAATTCATTGACCATACTGGAACTTCGTCTTGAAATAAAACTTCTTCTCCTACAAAACGTTCGCCACCAACATAAGAGTCCATATACTTTAATTTACCTTTTTCATACATCAAATCATGCGAACCAGGTCTTAAAGATACTTCTACCTCTGCTCCTTTTCCTGCATAGGTGCGTCTTCCAGCCTCAAGCAAAAATTCAATCAATTCCTCTTTATCTGTACTTTGTGACACAATTGAAACCTTCGAACAAGCAGAATCCTCTTTCAATAAACTATCAATGGTAACACAAAATAATTCACTTAATAAGATTATGTTATCAATGTCAGGATAAGTAAGTCCCGTTTCCCTTAATTAAAGATATTGCTTGAAAAAAAGAAAGGTCAGTCGATTTTGCCGATGAAGCGGTAGTAGATTTCTACTTCCTGCTCACGGCTTCCGTCCTCGCCCTTGACAGCTTCGTGGACGGTTATTTTTTCAATTAGAGTGTTCAGAAGTTCTGCGGTCAGCTCCACAGGGTTGACATACTGTTTCATTAGGGCAATCCACTTTTCAGCATCCGCTGCGGTCTGTACGGCGGCTTCCATCGTTTCGTGAAGCTGTCTTATTTTTGTTTCAAGCTCCTTTTGCTCGTTCTGGTACTTCTCGGACAGCATATTGAAGTTATACTCGGTTATGCGTCCGGCAGACCAGTCCTCATACATTTTAGCAAACAGCCCGTCAACCTCGGCTTTACGCTTCTCTGCCTTTTTCAGCTCCGCAGCCTGCTTTTTCTTCGCAGAGTTTCTTTCCCTGTCGCTGGCATTGAGCAGCCGTTTCAGCAGCTTGTCCTCGTCTTTCTGTACCATCATAGACCAGTATTGCAGTCTTGCAAGCACATAGGCATACAGTACATCATAGCGGATATAGTGCATGGAACACTGGCGTAATCCCTGTCCGTTCTTGCTGCAATGGTAGTACCCGTATGGGTTCTTATTCTGCTTGTTTTCCCCATAGGCTAAAGACCATCCGCAGTCTGCACATTTTATCAATCCTGCGAAAATCTGTGTCGTACCGTTTCTGCGTTTCCTGCGTCTGCTTGCAATCAGCTCTTGAACTTTTTGGAACACTTCTTCGGAAATGATGGCTTCGTGGGTATTTTCCACACGATACCATTCTTCCTGCGGCTTCCGCACCTTTTTCTTGTTCTTGAATGAAATGTTGCTCTGCTTGTTGTGAACACTGTGACCGATGTAGGTTTCCTCTTTCAAAATGCTCTTGACCTGTGCTATCGTCCACGCATAGGCTTTTTCTGCGGGCGCACCGGCGTAGATATTGGCGAAAGTCCCATATCTTTCATAGTTCAGCCAGCCGGGGGTAGGTACTTTTTCTTCCACCAGAATCCGTGTAATGCTGGCGGCACCCCTCCCGTGTACGGCAAGGTCAAAAATCTTCTCTACAATCCAGCGTGTTTCCGGGTCGATTAGAAGATGACCTTTTTTGTCCGGGTCTTTTACATAGCCCAGCGGTGCATAGGCTCCATAGTGTGCGCCATTGGCAAATCTTGTGTGCATGGCAGCCTTGACCTTTTTGCTGGTCTGTCGGGCGTGCATTTCATTCAGGATGTTTAAGAACGGTGCGAGCTCACTTTCTCCGTTGATTGTGTCCACATTGTCATTTATGGCAATGTAGCGTACTCCCTTGCTGGGGAAATAGATTTCCGTGTACTGACCGGTCAGGATATAGTTTCTTCCCAGACGGGATAAGTCCTTTGTGACAACGCAGTTGATTTTCCCGTCCTCGATGTCATCAATCATCCTTTGGAAACTTGGACGCTCGAAATTTGTCCCACTCCATCCGTCGTCAATGTACTCGTCTACAACGGTCAGCCCATGCTCTGCGGCATACTGCCTAAGCATCATGCGCTGGGTCTGGATACTGCCGCTTTCCCCCTGTAATTCATCGTCACGGCTCAATCTCAAATATAGTGCAGTGTTATAAATCGTTGTATTGTATGGTTGTTTCACGGTTAAAAATCCTCCGTCTAAAAGAAACAACCCACGCTTATACAATACTCGCTGGTACAAGTATATCATAAGCGTGGGCTGATTGACAGTCGTTATTCCGTATTTTTTCAGGAAGCGGCGGCAGCGTGCTGGATCACATCTTCCAGCAGACTGTCAAGCGGCTTCCCATCCTGTGCGAAATGCTCCGATACCTTGATACGGACTTTCCCCATGACAAAATACTGGGTGCCGTCTTTTTCGGTAAGCAGGGTGCCGCTGTTTTTGTTATTGCTCTCGTTTTTGTTTTTTGCCATAGGCAGTTACCTCCATAAATGAAATATGCCCGACAAGGGAATGTCAGGCAGGTGTACAGCCGCAGGCTATCTCCATGTCAACCAAACCGTGTCAACCGGCAGAAAAGACTTTGAAAACAATCCATAGGCGCTCTATGATTACTTTTTACTTTTTCTTTTATTTCTTGGTTGACATGGTTGACAAAGGAGAGAAATGCCCCAAATATCAGGCTTTTCCCCGTCAACCGGCTGTCACCCGAAGCGTCAACCAAACTGTCAACCGGTGGCTTTTCAGAATGGCAGTTCCATTTGCCGGGCTTCTTCTTCCGTGATTTCTCGAAAACCGTCCCCCTCCGGCGGAGCTTGGTTGACACGCTCCCAGCCTTTTTGAGAACCGTATTTCTTATACCGCTTCGGGCTTTTGTAGGCTGCCCAGCCCTGTATGATGCCGCCCGCAATGCCGGTATTCATAATCTCGCAGATTGCCCGTGTCTCCCAGTCTGCCGGGGAATTTAAGTTCCCCAGCGCTTCCTCATAAAGCTGCTTGGAACATACCCTGTCGCCGGTGTAGTCCTCCAAATAGGCGTAGATCATGCCAGCCTGTGTGTCTTCCTGCATAAAGTCCTGCTGGTGGGCGTTTAGGTATCGGTTCATTTCTATGCTGAATGACAGCTTATACTTCCCACTGCGGTAAACCGTCATGGCTTCCGCCCACATCTGTTCGATATACGCCCTCGCCGCCGCTTCATCGTCCAGTATGTGAACCTCCGCCCGTTCCGGGTACACCGTCACGGGGAGAAAGCGCCGGTTGCCAGTGCGGTCACGGGGCAAAAAGTCCTGCCGGTTGGTCGTCCCTCCAAATACACATTGCCGCAGCCGGTCTGCCGGATGTGTCTCATACGGCACTTTGTAGGTTTCTTTCTGGCGGCTTAAGAATGACTTGATTTCCTCAATACTCTTGGCGTTGGCTGTGGCGATCATCTCCGACATCTCGATAATCCAATGTCCTTGCAGCTTGCGGTACACATTTTCATCGTCCAGCTTCTTCAAATCGTCTGAAAACCATTCGTCCCTGCCTGCCAGTAGCCGGAAAAAGGTAGATTTCCCGGCTCCCTGACCACCAACCAGACAGAGCATGACCTCAAACTTGCTCCCCGGTCTGAATACCCGCCGGATGGCTCCCATCAGGAACAGTTTCAAGGCTTCATAGGTGTATTCGTCCGTATCGGCTCCCAGAAAGTGATGCAGGGCGTAACGGATGCGCTCTGTGCCGTCCCATTGCAGGCTGTTCAGGTAATCCCTGACCGGATGGTAGCGGTTTTCATTGGCAACAATCTTGATGGCGTTCTGCACCTTTTTCTCGCTGGTAAGCCCGTAGTTTTCTTCCAGATACAAAAGCAGGTAGTTCATGTCCATGTCGGTCAGCGTGGCACTGGTGCGCTCCCAGCCCAGCGGTTTCACAATGTCAATCTGCTCCGTCAAAAGGTTCAGGCGCAGCGCCCCACGAAACAGAGGGTCACGCTGGAACACCGTCAGGCAGTTTCGGATGCTGTTCTTCACGCCGCCTTTCTGCGTCCCCTCTAATGTCTCCCGGATTTCTGCCGGTGTCTGCGCCGGTTCCATTGTGTCCATCGTCCTTTTGACCGCTTCCTGCGTTTCCGGCG
>POVV01000046.1_pt1 | contig 120574 bp, 107 predicted proteins | sample 1560271 | NCBI WGS metagenome assembly POVV01 (sample SAMN08337232, study PRJNA429181) | Bioreactor metagenome, whole genome shotgun sequencing project. | biome: cows' rumen and soil; feature: anaerobic; isolation source: anaerobic chemostat enrichment culture, galacturonate as sole carbon... | reverse complement strand
TTTTTCCTTTTTTGTCATCTGTATCCTCCTGTGCGAAAAGTTTCTTGCTTATATTTTACCGCACAGGTGGTCACCCTGCATGAAATTTAAATATTTTATTGCGAAAAATTTTTATTCCTCAAAGCTGATCCGCAAGATTATTTATTTGCAGATAAATTTAACATAAAACTAATATTCACCTATATGATTACATTTTTAAATATATTAATTTTAAGTGATGCAAAAAATGCTATCAAAATGGAAAATGACAGTAAAAAGTGCACTCATATCCTTTCGATATTGACAGGAATAGGGGCTGTTGCAAAATGACTGATTTTTAGTCATTGAGCAGCAACCTTGTTTTTTTTCTATTTTATGGAAGTGAATAGAATCTCATTTTGTTTTTATGCGCACTTTAATAAGGTATAATCTTTCTCTCTTTTATGCTGGTCTTTTCAAACTGTGCAGATAGGATTTTAACCTGTCATTTTGTATCTTGGCATGAAGTTTGTTAATGTTATAGCCAAAACACAGTAACATAAATTCAGTTTTTACTCGGTTTTTGCCACGTGTTAAAAATCTTTGAAATTCATAGTCACTTTTTAGCACCCCAAATGCACCTTCAACCTGAATGGAACGGTTCATACGAAGTCTTGCCCCTTCTTCTATACTTATGTTACGATAGGATATTTCACGCTTTTCTATGAAGGTTTTAGAAACCTGCATCTTGCGATTCCCTTTCGCTTTCGTACATTTTTCTTTCCATTGACAACCCTCACAACTCTCGCATTCATACACTGTCACTTCCGAAATATATCCAGTAGCCGACTTGCGGTGTACGATGCCCTTTGGTCTTAACATTTTCCCATTGTGGCAGGTATAACTATCGGTCTCCTGATTGTAAGACATATTTTCCCGCTTGCTGATATCCTTTTTGAAGCTTTTCTTTTTCCATTTTTCATAAGTCTGGGGCTTGATATAGGGTGTCTGCTGATTCTCTTCCAAATATAGATAATTCTCTTCACTTTCATATCCAGAATCAGCTATCACATTTGTATATTTTCTGCCCAGTTTTTTAGACATGGTCTCCAGCATAGGGATTAGGGTTGCTATGTCATTTCTATCTTGGAAGATACCAACTCCCACCACGTATTCGCTCTCCACTCCAATCTGTACATTATATGCTGGTTTAAGCTGGGAATTACGCATGTGATCGTCCTTCATATGCATGAAAGTGGCATCCGGATCCGTTTTGGAATAGCTGTTTCGCCCAACCATCTGGGTATTTCCATAATCATACTTTTCTTTTCGTTCTTTAAACTCTGTCAGCTGTTCTGTCCATTTTTGAATGGAACTTTTCCGTTTTCCTATACCATGTACAAATGTAATTTTTCGTTTTGTCTTCTCTTCATCCAGCCACTTGGACACCTGATTCATATCTTCCGGTAAAGTGTCGCGTGATACGAAAAAATCTTTGATTTCTGATTGGTTGATTTCTGCTATAAGAGCCTGGATTTTTGGATACATCTTTTCTTCGTTTTTCTTGATTACTTTTTTCCAGACAAAAGTATAGCGGTTTGCATTCGCCTCTATTTTTGTTCCGTCAATAAATAAATTTTTATACTGGATTTCTTCCACTTCTGCAAGATATCTTACCTGTTGGTAGAAAATGTCATCCATCACCTCGTCCGTTAGATAAAACTGCCGAAAACGGCTTATCGCACAGTGGTCTGGCGCTTGAGTACCAGCAAGTAGCCACCGAAAGTTGATGTCACGAAGGCAGGCTTTTTCTATTTTCCTGCTAGAATAAATGTTTTGCGAATAAGCATAAGTCACTACCTTGCACATGATCTGCGGTTCCACTGCTGGTTTTCTTCCTGTAGAAGCATAAGCCTGATACAACTTCGTGTAATCCAATCCCTCCATAACGTGGCTATGCAGTCGGACAGAGTCATCTTCTGGTATAAGACTTTCCAAATTTAATGGTAAAACTAATTGATAAGAATCATTAAATTCGGTATAATCTTTATAGTTAATTACGTTACTTGTCATAACATAATTATACTATTAATGCAGGTTCTTCGGAACCTGCATTTTTCACCTAATGGCATAAAAAGGAGGCTGTTGAAAACTAACCTAATTAGTTAGTTTTGCAACAGCCCCTTAATACTTTATTGTATAAAATGATGTATAGATCCTCTAAGTGACACTGGCTTATTACTCGTAAATACAATTCTTAAATTCCCAATATTGGTAATATTCGAACCAAAATGAGTATATAGCCCAACTCATAGTGATTGAGTGTTTGTACTAACCGTTAGCCACTCATTACCCAAACCCCTACATACTCTTCAAGCATACTCCATTATTCTTTTTTTCTAATAATATCAATCCATAAATCCTGATCCTTTAGTTCAACAATCGCCTGATCAATCATTGTCCCAACCAAAGATAACTCATCACAATCATCATCATCTCCCACCAATTGCCAATAATAGCCTTCCACCTCTGCCTGACGGTGAACATTTAAACTATAGCGTAGCATCTGAATGAAATCCTCATCATAACTGCATTTGCGCTGTATGATAGCAATTTCTGTCGCTTCGTCACTTCGCTTAATATCCACTTCAATGTTTCCATTCCCGTTGAGCAAAAGCATTGTAACCAGTTCATTCACAATAAGTGCAATTTTTTTTGATTCATGCTGCATGATTATTCTCCTTCTTAAAAGCATCAATTACTGGAATCATAACACTTGCAACGATTCCACCTGAAAATCCATTGTTATACAGGTTAATTCCACCATGTACCACACCTACATTGGTAACTAAAATCAAATGTAATATACCAGATATAAATCCTGCCATCGGTCCATATGTACCTGCAATTGGAGCAAGTGTTGTAGAAAATAAAACAGCTATAATGATATTCGTACTAGAAAGTTCAAACTGAAACAACAAAGCTGTAACAATGGTTCCAAGCACAACTGGCAAGCAGTTTTTTATATGTTTACCAAGTGCAGAAAAGCCAACAATTGTAAACACACCAGCCAAAGTTGGTCCATTTAACGTACCACCAATCAGTAAAACGTATGCCATACTGAATATACCCATAATAGCCATATTAAAAAATGTGATTCCATACCCTACTTTGTGCGTAAAATCAGTAATTAGTTTGCCCTTATATTCAAAGATACCAAAATAATCCTTTAAGGTTCTAGGATTTAATATAAATCCTGTTATCAAAAAACCTATAAAGATAAGAAGCAGCACTACAATTATAATGATATTATTTTCATTTGATACCGTATTGGCAGGTCCTACTGCTATTCCTAAATTTCTCAGTAGACTGGTAAATATCATACCTATTATACCAGAAGTAAAACCAATATTGTATAAATTATAACCATCATGGAATTTTAACATATGAGATGATAAGGGTAAGATTACAAACCCTACAAAAATACCTGTAAGAACAGCCACAAAAACTGCAATCGGCCAAGGTAAGAATCCCGAAAAACTAATTTCACTAATCATTGGGGCAAGCGCTGTCCCAAACATGATTACTACAATTACATCTTTAAATGAAATCTTTTGATATTTGGTGTATATATATCCTCCCAGATAGATTGGTAAAATATTATATACATTTTTTCCAAAAAACGAGAAACCAATTACGGTAAAAAATGCTGCGATTAAAACACCATTAATTTTTAATCGATAGATATACAGTAAATAAACATTGAAAAACCCAATCAAAGCAACATTTATAAAAGCAGCTTCGATTCCACCTACCTTAATAAAATCAGTAAATAAAATAGTGGGTGAAGTAATAATATTTTTCATACCTTCTATGATATCAAAATATCTTGCACGTGAAATGGCAAAACCAATTCCAGCGATAAAAAATAAAAGAGGGGTGGCAAATAAAAGTGATAAAAGCTCCATGCGCCCCAGATTTTTTTCTTCAATAATTCTGTAATTCAATAGAGTCCTCCTATAGTTAAGAATTTTGCATTTTATTATTTACTTATTATTTAAATTTTACATTAATTTTTTTTCTGTGTAAACTTTTAATTTCATTTTTTTGTATCAATTTGTAACAAATGTATGATACTTTGGACACCTTTTTGTAGCAAAATATAATTCACGCAACAATAGTCGCTAAAATACAAATACAATCACTCAATTCCATTGCATTAATGAAGTAGAAAGCTATACTTAAAGATAGTTTTAATTTTATTTCATTAAGGAGGATTCTATGGATAAACAACAAATATATCTAACAAAAAATTGGCGCTTTCATCTTGGCGATATTCCTGAAAGCTTTAGCAAGACCTATCAAGACGTAGATTGGGAGAAGGTAGAGATTCCACATGACTGGTCGATAAAGCAACCTTTTTCCACAAATCATTCAAGTGGTACTGGGTATGTAGCAGGAGGAATCGGGTGGTATCGATGTTCTTTCTTTTTAGATGAAAAATACCGCGGCAAACATATCAGCATTGTGTTTGATGGTGTATATAAGAATAGTCAAGTATGGTGCAATAGCTATTACAAAGGAAGCTGGCCATATGGTTACACTACCTTTCACCATGATATTACGAATGATGTATGCTTTGGCGATGAAGAAAACTTAATCTGTGTCAAGGTAAGCCATACGGATATCTCAGATTCTAGATGGTTTACTGGTTCTGGTATCACAAGAAAAGTCACCTTACTAATTGAAGATGAAATACATCCCGTTGCGGACGGCATTTTCTTTCAGACCCCTAAAGTATCAAAGGAAGAAGCTGAAATTCTAATTACAAATGAAATTGCAAATTCTTCTAACAGCCAAAAGAATGTAACAATAAAAAACGTATTAAAAGACAAGGAATCTAATGAGATACTAACACTTTCTTCTACGTGTACTTTGGAAAAGAATACCACGTGTGAGTCGAAACAATTGGGTATCTTAACCAATCCTATTCTTTGGTCTACCAAACAGCCATATCTATATACCTTAGAAACCTATATCAAATATGAAGATGTTGAAACAAAAGACAATACGTCTTGGTATTTGGCAAACACAATGAAAGTCGGGATACGAAGCTTTGCTTTTCACCCTGATACTGGCTTTACTCTAAACAATGTCTCACAAAAATTAAAGGGCGTATGCCTACATCATGATGCGGGTTGTCTTGGTGCTGCCGTAACCCCTCTTGTATGGGTTAGAAGGTTATTAAAGTTAAAAGAAATGGGTTGTAACGCCATTCGTACGAGTCACAATCCACATATGCCAGAACTCTATGACTTGTGTGATTCACTCGGATTTTTCGTAATGGATGAAGCCTTTGATGAATGGGAAGGCGCTAAGAATAAGTGGTCCACTGGACATAATGTTTATCCGCCAAAACACCAAGGGTATTATGAAGTATTCCCAGAATGGCATGAAAAAGATCTAGTCGCTTTGATTCGAAGAGATCGCAATCATCCAAGTATCATTATGTGGAGCATTGGAAATGAAATTGATTATCCAAATGACCCTTATTGCCACCCACTCTTTCAGAGTATGACTGGTAACAACGATAAAAATAAACCAGCAGCGGAACGTGAGTATAATCCAAATAAACCAAATGCCACACGCTTCGTTTCAATTGCAAATCGCTTGATTGAAATCGTAAAAAACGAGGATACTTCAAGACCCGTAACACTTGCGTCAGCTTTTCCAGAGTTATCAAGTCAGCTTGGACTCTATGAGAATTTGGATGTGATTGGGTATAATTATAAGGAACATTTATACGAAGAGGATCACAAATCTTTTTCTAATCAGCCAATACTTGGTAGTGAAAATGGCCATGGATATCAGGAATGGTTAGCTGTCACCAAAAATGATTACATAGCAGGACAATTTTTATGGACTGGTATTGATTATCTGGGCGAAGCATATGGATGGCCAATTCATGGCTCAAGTGCTGGACTTTTAACACTTGCTGGTTTTGAAAAGCCTGCATATTATAGGCGAAAAAGCTTATGGGCAAATCATGCATGCATTTATCTAGCCACAACAAGGTATGAGATGGATAATCATGAATTTACAACCGTTTATGAATCATGGAATTACATTCCAGGTGAAGAAGTTGAGGTTCGTTGTTATACCAATCTAGGCAGTGCAGAATTATTCTTAAATGAAAAAAGCTTAGGAGTCAAAGAAACCTCAAAGGATACTGGTTATGTCTCCTTTGTCGTACCTTTTGAAGAAGGTTTGCTAAAAGCAGTTGCTAAGCATAAAGATGCAAACTTAACCTCTTTGGATACAACCTTAACTACATGTTTGCAAACAACATATGCACCATGTAAAATAAATTTGAAGGAATTTACATGTGAGGACTTCTATCAAGAGAATTTACATCAGATTGAAGTTACAATTGAAGACCAAAATTCGAATCGAGTGGTAACAGATTCTTCTATGCTTCATATTGGCTTAGAAGAAAATGCAATACTCTTAGGACTTGAGAATGGGGATTTAGCTGATGTTACAGCTTATTGTGAACCTGCTAGAAGAGCATATGAAGGGCGTATGTTAATTTACTTAAAAAAGAAAGATCCTACCCTACCTGCTAAAATTAAAGTAGAAGGGGCGAATCTTAAAACCAACTTTTTTACATTTTAATCAATAGGCTTTCCTCTAACTTTTGATATAATGAGTCGGAGCTACACCTGTATGCTTTTTAAATACTTTACTAAAATAATAAATATCCAAAAATCCAACCCGTTCTCCTATTTCACCGACCGAAAGAGACGTGGTGGATAGAAGTTCTTTTGCATGTTCCATTCGAACCTTATTCAAATAAGAAAAAATCGTACTGCCTGTTATTTTCTTAAAATTACGGTTCATAGAATCAAAATTGCAAGAGAACCTCTCTTCTAGTATTTGGCTAGATAAGCTTTTAGGATAGTCTTCATTAATATAATTAAGAATAGCTTCGACCTTGGTATATGCCTTTGCACTACTAAGGTCGAAGTTCTCCATACAGGTAGATACAAAATATCGCTCCATAGTTACCATGGCTTCCATAACCTTGCAAGAACACGTTACCTTATAACCCTCCAAATGAGTTTTATTTTCTTCAATTGCTTCATTAAGAACATACATAAGCTTAATAAAGCTTGCTTGATTGCTATAATGAAAATATTTCGGAAGTACAAGCTTTTCCTCATCATAAATCTCATATGAAAAGGAGTTACTTTGTAGTGCATCACTTCTCATTTGTATCAAACGTTTCTTAGACACCTTCCTATCAAGTTCTACTTCTTTACTCATTGCCTCATGTCTAAAATGAATATAATAATACTCGCATTCAGAAGCTTTTAATCCTTCATGATAGAAATCTGGATCAAGCGTTATTACATCGCCTGATTTTAGTTCATATGTCATATCACCTTCTTTTAAATACATGACACCCGATTTTATCACATACATAATATATTCATCTGCCCTTCTTTTCTTATGCACATAGGGCGGTTTTATGTGTGCAATGTTTACTAAGCTTATTTTAGGAAGTATGGCTGATTTCAAAAAATAATACATAGTGACCTCTTTCACCCTAAGTCAGGTTCTGCTTCTAAGGAGATGTTCTCCCCAATTTTACCATCTGTTTCAAAAACAATAATTTGATTTCTTCCAACCTTTAAAAATGGCGCTGGAATATAAAGACGCTTTTGTGGTCCCCTTTCCCAAAAACGACCAATGTTTTCACCGTTTACAAATACACAACCCTTGCCCCAACCATTCAGTGCAAGAAATGTATCACATGCCTCTTTTATGTCTAATTCAAATTCATAAAAGGACGGTGTACCTACCTTATAGGATTTGTTAAAATCAATTTGATCTACATTGTCAAGCGGTAGTGTATAATGGCTCCAATTGCAATGTAGCATTCCATCAAAGGCGACACCCTTTTTAATCCCCTTTGCTTGTTCCTCTAGTCGAAGACCAAAATTAACCCTTCCCATATTCTCCATTAGTATATCTAAGGTAACTTCTTCTTTTGGCACCTCAAAATCATATTCTTGTTCTAACTCCAAATTATAACGTATTCCTACCTGTTGTTCTTCAGCAAATAAAATAGCACGATCTCCTGCTCCTAAAATCCTGCATTTTTTAATGTGAGTTCCTCGATGTAACTTGGTTCGGTAAAGAATATATCCATAATTTTGACCAAGCTGTTCCATGGTAAGCGTGCAAGGACTTACTACCTCTTTGCTAATATCGTCAAGGACAGAGAATAAACTAACTTTTCTATTGATTGCTAATGTCCCATAAGCACATTTCTTAATATCAGTGGTAAAGTTAACCTTTGGAAGCGTTGTATACGTTCCAATTATTTTTTGAAATTCATAATACTTCTTAGTTAACTCTCCATTTTCAGTTAAGATAGCATCATAGTCATAAGAAGTAACATCTGGCTCCAATCGATCATAAAAGTTTGCCCCATTCATAAAACCAAAATTAGTTCCGCCATGAAACATGTAGAAATTTACATGTCCAAGTTCTAACATATCTGTAAGATCTTTTTTATTTTCTTCTAAGTCTGAAGTATTATGCTTGCCACATTCCCAAGCATCAAACCAACCAATCCAAAATTCCATACACATAAGCGGCTTATCACCAATGCATTCTTTCATGATTTGAAATCGCTCTCTAGTTCTTGAACCAAAATTGCCAGTTGGTAAGACTCCTGGGATTCCCCCATCCATAAGCGTTTGCTTGGTTGGACCATCGGAAGTAACAAAAGGAACAATGGCTCCATTTTTTTCCATACTGCTCTTTAACGTTATCATATAATTTACATCATTTCCATAATAGCCATATTCATTTTCAATTTGCATCATGATAATAGGCCCACCATAAGGAAGCTGTAATGGTGTTAGTATTTGAAATAGTTCTTGATAGTAACGCTCAACCAAGGAAAGAAACGGCTCTGTATTTGTTCGAAGGCGTATGGATTCTTTACTTAATAGCCAAGCTGGAAGTCCTCCAAATTCCCATTCTGCACAAATAAAAGGAGATGGTCTTACAATGACCCAAAGCCCTAATTCTCCTGCCAATTCAATAAATTTCTTTATATCATACATACCCTCAAAACAAAACTGCCCTTCTTTTGGCTCATGAACATTCCATGCAACATATGTTTCTACGGTATTGCAGCCGAGTGCTTTTAATTTTTCTAATCGATCTCTCCAATACTGCCAAGGTATTCTAAAATAGTGCATTCCTCCAGAAATAATTTTTATTTTCTCTCCATCCATATAAAAATCATCTCTTATTTCAAATGTGTGTGTATTCATTAAACTAGTCCTCCTACTTCCATCATTACCCTTACTATCTTATACATTATTTAAGACTGTTGCAAGGGCATTACAACAGTCTTATTTCCTTCATTTGTAAGACGTTTCAGTCGTTATCATTATTTTGATTCATTTAATTGGGTCTGAACTTCATTTAAAACCTCATCATATCCAGCCGCTTTTAGCTTTTCTCTAAATTCAGCTACCATTGCCTTTGGATCATCTACTTTTCCAAATGCAATTCTTGGAATATAATTGGCACATACATCTGCCATTGCTGCAATCTGCGTTGATACCTTACTGTTATCAAATACAAACTTTCCATATGGGTAATCAATGGCATACGTATCATAATCTGCATAAATATCTGCTGCACCTTTATAGTGTCTTGCATTTGGCAATTCTAATTCATCATTTCTTCCACACCAGAAATTTGATTCTAGTGCATCAATGGATTGATCCCATCCATCTGGTCGGTCTAATTCACCGCTATCATTGATAATGTAATCCGAACCTTCAATTCCATAATTAATATAACGATAGCATTCTTCATCATTACGAAGTAAATCATACACCATAAGTGCACGCTCTGCATTCTTTGAACTAGCTCCGATTGCAACACAACCATGTGTAATGCTTGTTTTTACTAGGTTCTTACTTGGTTCTGAAAAAGAAAACATTTGCGTATCCGATCCAGGCTGCTTAATGTCCATATTTGGTCTTACATCTGTTACATAAGTCTGCGTATGATGTTGATCTGCGCCTGAAGCACCTGCCTTAAATAACTCTCTGGTGTCACCGTCATAATTTAATACGTCTTCTCTCCAGTATCCTGCATCCGCCCATTCCTTCATCAAAACTGCAAAATCTTCAAAAGAAGTTCCCTCCATATAAGGTGAAGTAACCGTATAGGCATCATCTTTTGAGGCTCCATAATAAATAGAAGATAATCCAATTGGCACTCCATCAATCACGATATTACTGGTAGTTGACTGCACATAACCAGATGCTAATGCGTTACCATTTGCCGCTGTGCCAGATACATCCCATGGAATGACATTACTCTTGTTATCTTTTACAAATTGAAAGTATTTTCCAAGGTCTGAAAAGTTATTGATATTACTAAGTCCTGCTTCCTTTGCCCAGTCTCCTCGATAGAAAATACCATGATTGGTATACTGGGTATAGTGATTTTCAGGAATGAGATAAATCTGTCCGTCATAGCTGCACTTTTCCCATTCTTCACTTGTTACAGAAGCATACGTATTAGGTGCATAGGTTTTAATCATATCATGAGTCAAAGGCATAAAAGAACCTTTTTTAATATTTGGCCACGCATCCAACCAGTCAGTCGCTGTCGTAATTAAATCAATTGAGGAATCTCCACTTGCTAAGAGCAAATTATACTGCGTCTGCCAATCCGCCCACTCCACGTATTGCAAATCTAACTCAGCATTTACTTTTTCTGTTAACACTGTATTTAGTTCTTTTAGCATTGATTCTAACCTACCATTAGTTGGACGGTTTCCTAATACTACAAATTTTACTGTAACATGCTTGGATGTGTCTAATCCACCATCGTTTGTTGTCTTATTTGTTGCAGAATCCGCAGAAGGATTTGTATCTGTGCTGGTTTGTTTTGAACCACCACAAGCTGCAAGACTTAATGTCATGGTTGCTGTTAAAACTGCTGCTAGAATCTTTTTCCCTAACTTTTTCATATTACCTATACCCTCTCTTTCCTTTTTTATGTGAATTCTTAAAGAATTGTCACCCTTTTACTGCTCCTATTGTAATACCAGATATAAAATATTTTTGAACAAATGGATAAAGCAATATAATTGGCCCTGTCGCAATCACAGCGGTTGCCATCTTAAGTGATTGTGTTGGAATGGTACCAGGATTTACATTAGAACCAGCCAATGAGTTCTTAAGCGCCGCTGCCTGTGTGATAATTCGATACAAATAGTACTGAAGCGGATAATACTTGATACTAGAGGAGGAGGATAAATATAACATAGAGTTATACCACTCGTTCCAATAGCCAAGTGCCAAGAATAAGCCAATCGTTGCCAATGCAGGCTTTAACATTGGTAAAATAAGTGCTGTAAATATCTTAAAATCTCCTGCCCCATCTATTTTTCCTGACTCTGTGATTTCAAAAGGAACTGACTTTGCAAAGTTCTTCATCAGTACAATAAGCCATGGTGTCATTAGTAATTGTAAAAAGACAGCAAGATAGCTTCCTTTTAAATGCAAGTACTTCGTAATCCAAAGATAGGTTGGTGCAAGACCTGCTGAAAACAATGTAGTAAAATAAATGAAAAAGGATATCACATTGCGAAATGGAAAGTCTCTTCTTTGTAAACAATATCCTGTCATTGCAATTAAGAATAATCCAATCACCGTACCAAAAACTGTCATTACAATTGTAACTACATAAGAACCAAGAATCATTTTAGGAACTTTAAATATCAATTCGTAGGCTGCAATCGTAAAACCTTTTGGTAATAAGCCAATTCCAGTTTGGTTTATCATTGTCTCATTGCTAAAAGATGCAGATATCATTAATAGAAAAGGGACTAAACAAGAAATTGCAAAACCCCCGATCAGTAAATAAGCAAAAATATGTAATATAGTAGTGAATTTATCTTGTTTGATTTTCATTTTTATCCCCCCTAAAACAATGCATAATCTTTATCAATTCTACGTACTATGCCGTTACTAAACATGACAACAACAAAACCAAATAATGACTGATAAAGACCAACTGCCGAGGCACTAGGGAAGTTAAAGTTATTCATTAAGGTACGATATACATAGGTCTCAACAATATCGGTATACGGCCATAACGTAGCATTGGATGAACCAACCAGATTGTAAAACAATCCAAAGTTACCTTTCATAATTCCACCAATTGCAAATAGGAATAAAATAATAATCGTAGGTTTTAAACTTGGTAATATAATATAGCGAATCTTAGCAAATACATTTGCTCCGTCAACTTGTGCCGCTTCTATCATCTCTTGATCTATTCCGCATATAGCTGCAAAGTATACAATAGAACCATAACCCGTTTGTTGCCATAGCTGAGCCAATACAATAATAACAGGCCAAGCCTTTGGAGTCTGATAGACACTAAATGGTTCTCCACCTAATTTCTGAATTATCGTTGTTAAAAAACCAAACTCATAATTTAGAATATTAAATGCCAATAGCCCCACTAAAACCGCTGAAATAAAATAAGGTAAAAACATAATTGTTTGAGAAATTTTCTTAAAGACATTGTTTTTTACTTCATTTAACAAAATAGCAACAATAATTTGTAACACATTACCAAGGACGATAAATGCAAGATTGTAAAGAATGGTATTGCGGGTTAACATCCATAGACTTCCTGAATTCAATAGAAACTTAAAGTTATCAAGCCCTACGAAATCGCTTCCAAAAATCCCCTGCTTATAATTAAAATTTGTAAATGCTATGTATGCACCTGGCATTGGACAATAAAAGAAAACGATAAAAAATAAAATTGCTGGCAAACACATGATTATCAAGGTTTTACTGTCCCATAACTTTTTGCCTAAGGGCTTTTTGTTGACTGCTTTTTTTACATTTTTTATTTCCATTGCGTAAGTTCACCCCTTTATTTTTTGAAATCGGTTTCATATATTGTGAAAAAAAATACTATTTTTAAAAAACAGCAAATATAACAATTTTCTTTTATTTTGAAACCCATTTCATAGTCATATTATATGTTTCTGCAAGGGAAATGTCAAGTACTTTATATTATTTCTTTGTCTATATATTATATTTATCAAGTTGTATACGGTTATTATTTGTGTATTTTTCCTTAATAATACTATTAACTAATAAGATGTATCGGTAAGATTTCTATTGTCTTTTATATACAAAAAGAGATAGCATATACTACCTCTTAGCTAAATAAGAACAGTTCTGAAAAAGAATATCTTACAATCTCAGCCAACTTTCATCCTATCTTGGTACAAGATTCCTTAATCACCAACCTCGTATCAATCAAGCTGATTCTTGCCACCTTTTCACCACGAATCACACGAATCGCTGTCTCTATTATTTTCTTTCCAAAATATTCATAATTATAATCAATTCCTGTCAACTTGGGAACTGTTAGATCCGTTAAAAAACTATTGTCATAACTTACTAAGGAGATATCATTTGGAACCGTTAACTTTCTCTCTTTCATAGCCCTCATAATGCCTATTGCTGTAAAATCATTGATGGCTATAATTGCAGTTGGTAATTGCTCTACTGCATTGAGTAGCTGCATCATCGCTTGGTAACCACCAGCTTCATCATAATCATAATCATCCATTATCAGTTCATTTTTGCATTCAATTCCAAAGCGATTTAATAGCTGTTTGAAGCGTAGTTGCTTTTCCACTGTGCTGATAACATCTCTTTTTCCTCCCACTAACGCAATCTCTTTATGTCCATTTGAAACAAGATACGAAATGACAAGTTCCATTGATTTGCCTTCATCAATGTTAACCTGATAACAATCTGCGCCATCTAATTTTCCTGTTATAATAATAGGAATTTTATTTGCAATCCGATTCACTCGCTCAACATAACTGCGATCTGATACTAATTCATCGACTCGCCCACCAATTTGTACAATCGCTTCCACTCGCTGGCTCTCGAGATTCTCAAGTTGCAAATCTTCCAGTTCTTTGTTATTTAACGAATTACATAACACTACCCGATAACCAAACTCATTCGCAGCTTTTTCACACTCAACAAAAAGTGTTGCATAGAATGGATTACGTATGTCTGATGCAATAATTCCAATGACCTTACTTTTCGTTTCACTCAAACCTCGAGCCATTTCATTTGGTTTGTAATTATACTTTTCAATCAAATGTTGAACTTTTTCTTTTTTTTCTTTACTGACGTTTGCATTGCCTGTAAGAACTCTTGATACTGTAGATACAGAGACTCCCGCTTCTTTTGCAATGTCATATATTGTAACTTGTCTTTTTATCTCCATACTTGCTCCCTGTTACATCCTTTAGCAATTCTTTTAAGAAATCGGTTTCATTCTTTCTCGATTATACTTCGGATTATGACAAATATCAACTGTTCGACACAACATTTTTAAAATAAAAAAAGATCATCCAAAGCCTTACTAACTATTGGGTGATCGATTCTTGTATCATCTATATCATTCATCTGGATAACCGCAATCAATAATATCTTCTAATTCTTCTTTTAACTGTTTGCTTTCATATTCTCCACCATGATAGCAAATCAATTTTACAATGGGATAAGGAAGAACCTTCCTTAATGACTGTATTTCAGCTTCTTTATCTATCACAAACTCCTTGGTAGCAATGTCTAAAATCCCTTCTTCTGAAATGAGTAAATCTCCACATATTAAAGTGTTTGAGGATTCTACATAAAGTGACAAATTATTGCTTTTTTCTACATATTATACCACTTAAACTTGTAAGATACTATATAAAACACTAATAAAATCAAAAAATAGTTTAGTTTTACTACGTATGTTACATATCAAACATAAGAATTTAAAAAGCCCTTTTCGCTATTATATCTACATTGTAATAACGAAAAGGGTTTTTATCATTTATTTTTATGTTATCCCAAGTTATGGTATTGACCAAGAAACTCTCTGGTTCTTTGATTGGTAGATTGAAACATTTCTTCTGGAGTCGTTTCTTCTACAATTACACCCTTATCCATGAATATCATTCGATTGGATACATCTTTTGCAAAATTCATCTCATGGGTTACAATCACCATCGTCATTTTTTCCTTGGCTAATTCCTTAATTACCTTTAATATCTCTCCCGTTAATTCTGGATCTAGCGCAGAAGTTGGTTCATCAAAGAATAAAATCTTTGGGTTCATAGCCAAAGCTCTTGCTATAGAAACTCTTTGCTGTTGTCCACCAGATAACTGGCATGGATAGTAATCGGCTCTATCACTTAAGCCCATTTTCTCAAGCAACAGCTTTGCTTCTTTGTTTACTTCATCCTTATTTCGTTTTTGTACATGTATGGGTGCATCAATGATGTTTTTTAATACTGTATAATGAGGAAAAAGATTAAAATTTTGAAATACGAGTCCAAAATACTGTTGAATCTTTTTCAATTCATTGCTATTTGCATATTCTGCTTTTCCACTCACGTTAGCCGCTGCTTTTTCACCTAAATAAATTAACTCTCCTGAATCCATAGTTTCCAACAAAGTTGCACATCGAAGTAAGGTTGATTTTCCAGAGCCAGAAGGCCCTATAATCGATACCACTTCTCCTTCTTCTACCGTCAGGGTAATGTCCTTGAGCACTAAATTATCATCAAAGCTTTTTTTTACATGATTCATTTCTAGTAACTTCTTCATCTTTGTGCTCCTCCTATTTATAGTAACTCATTTTCTTTTCCCAATACTCCATCAAAGCTGCCACAATAAAGTTAAAAATATAGTAAAATACTGCGGCCGCCATAAAAGGAACCATGCTTCTTTGGGATGCTGCAAGGGATTTTGCAACCGTAAACATCTCAGCATAAGCAATGGAAAATGCAAGGGAAGTATCTTTTACCAAGGTAATTACTTCATTGGTTATAGATGGTAAAATACGCTTTATCACCTGAGGCATAATAATTCGAATAAACGTCTGACTCTTTGTATATCCTAACACCTTTGCTGCCTCGTACTGCCCCTGTGGCATAGACTCTATTCCTCCGCGGTAAATTTCTGCAAAATATGCCGCGTAGTTAATCGCAAATGCTATGATTACAGCGTATGCTCGGTAAGATGAAGAAATTGAAATTCCAAATATGTAATATGGCCCAAAATACACTACCAAAAGCTGTAGCATAAGAGGTGTTCCCCTCATGATAGAAATGTAGATTTTGGCTAAATTGCGAATTATTATATTCTTTGACATCCTTCCAAAGGAGATTAGTAAACCGAGTGGAAGAGAAAATACTAATGTCATTACAAATATGATGACGGTTGTGACCATTCCAGCAGCAAGCTGGCTAAGCATAGTAGAATAGCTCATTTGTTTTATTCTCCTAAAATAGATACATCGTATCCAAAATATTTATTAGAAATCTCTGCAAAGGTTCCATCCTCTACCAATTCCATTAATGCAGCTTCAACTTTATCTCTTAACTCTTCATTTCCCTTTAAGAAACCAATTCCATATTGCTCGCTGGAAATTTGTTCCTTCAATATGGTAAATTTGTCTTCTTTTCCTTCTAATTGAAAATGTGCAACACCAATATCAATACCAATGGCGTCCACCGCACCTGATTCTAAATCCATAAAAGCAGTATTATATTGATCGACTGTTAAGAACTGTCCAAATGAAGCTAATAAATCCTTATGATCATCATCTTCTAGCGCAGTCTGTGCGGAAGATTCTTTTTGTACTTCTACGACTTTACCAGCTAAATCTTCTAAACTTGTAATTCCTGAATCTGCTTTAACCACGAATACCTGTGAGTTATCCATATAAGCTTTTGTCCAAGTATACTTGTCTTCACGCCCATTAATGGTAAATCCATTCCAAATACAATCAATGGTTCCTGCCTCTAATTCCATATCCTTTGCATCCCAGTCAATTGGCTGAAGTACAATTTCTTTTCCCATACGTTTTACACATTCCTTTGCCATCTCTATATCAAAGCCTGTGTATTCCCCGTCATCTCCAACATATCCAAATGGTGGAAAGTCTTGGTCAAATCCCACAACTATCGTATTACTTTCTTTTGTGTTGGCACTTTCTTGGCTTACTTCTTTTGCCGATTCAGCACTCGTCTTTTCCTTTGATGCTGAATCATTGTTACTATTTCCACATGCTCCCATTGAAAATACCATTCCAACAGAAAGTATAATCGCTAAAAATTTCTTCATAAATAATCTCCTCCTAATTCGTTATGGTAGCATGTTATTACGCTGCCACAATAAAGTACTCCTATAAATTATCACATCTATCGCTTGGTTGTCAATCCTGACTTAGCCATAATGAGTAATTGGAATAAATTAAAAATGAGGCTAGTTCATTCTAACCTCACTTTATCCTATTATCACCTTTATACTACATAATTTATGCTTTTTTTAATTTGTTAATTTGATCTTCTAATAACTCAACAATTTCCTTATTATAATAAAAACGAATGCCCTTCTTTGCCGCTCTAAACTTATCATAAACGAGTCCCACTATATAAAACACAAGTAAACAGATACCGATTAAAACCATGACATTCATCTGCATATTAATAAATTCCAAATTCATATTGGCAATTACTGCGCCTAGTTTCGATAATGGATTTTCATTTACTGTTGCTAAATTATTTGTATCTAATTGTGCTTTTTGGTTTACTTGTGCCGCTGATAAGATTTGTGAGCTAATTGCACTTATAATCGTTACAAGCATTAACAAGATTGGTGTTATTTTCGTTATAAAATCAACAATATGACCGCCACTTTTATTGGTGATATTATTTAACTCATAAGGCTTTTTTAAATCCTCAAGTTCTTCAATGGTTAATCGTTCATCATATAAATTCTCAATTACATTCTTTTTCCATTCGGAATACTTTATTTTTTTCTTTCTAATCCTTTGGAACTCTTTGTAGATTTTTCTCTCGTTTGTAAATGTCCACCCCATGCTTTATCCTCCCTTATCTTATGTTTCTACTTATACCCCTTTAATAATGAACTCAACATAACAGAATAAACGGCTAACGAAATAGCCGTTTATTCATTTAATCCTATTATACTACATTTTCTTGCAAAACCAAATAAATATTGACATTTTTATTTACTTTAAACTTTTGGCCTTCTACACCGTTGTTTTTGTATAAAATAAAATGGCATCTCTTAAAAATTCTGCTAATCCAGATTGGTTTTTATCATAGTAGGCCCTAAATCTCTCATCTGCTACATACATCTGTGCAATACCTGCATGTGCTTCCTTTGAGTATTCTTTCCATGTATATCCCAACCACTTTCGGTGTAAATCAGCCGCTTTTTGGGCAAGTTCTCCTTTTGGGTCCTTTGTCTGATATGCAGCTTCTAGGGTATCTAGAATTTCTTGTTCCAATTTCTTAAAGGCTTCATATTCTTCCTCTGTCATTTGAAGCATTTTTTGATTGGCTTGATTCACCACATCATCAGAATATTTCTCCCTGATTTCCTTTCCATACTTTTCTTCATTATCGTCTACAAGCTTTTTCTTAAAGCCTTCAAATTTTTCTTTATCACTCATTTGAATCCTTCCTTTCTTATATGCAATCGTCTTGTTTACATTCTCAATTAGTAAATCCAATTGATTTCTCTTTGCAAGAAGACTATCAAGATGGCTTGCGAGTGCATGAACTTCATCAAAATTCTTTGCGCTAAGAATTTCTTTGATGGCGGAAAGCTCAAGTCCCATTTCTCGATAAAACAAGATTTGTTGTAGAGCATCCACTTCCTTTTGTCCATAGATACGATATCCTGATGAATTGATTCTAGCCGGCTTAAGAATTCCAATTTCATCGTAGTAGCGTAACGTTCTTGTACTGACTCCAGCTAATTTTCCTAATTTTTGCACTGTATATTCCATGTTGCACCTCCTTACAAACCTAGTGTAAACCTTTCCGCTACGTGAATGTCAATACCTTTTCAAAATATTTTGTAAAATGTATATTATGTGATGCAACTTTGATGCATTTTAGAGTATAATTTATAAATAGATTGGACAGGCCACCCAAAGTAAGTAGACCAATTGTAGGTCGTTGAATAAAATAATATTTACTTATTCGTAAAATTATATTTAAGAATATAGTTGGTAGAAAGGAATGTTATTTCTTATACTGGAATGACATTGTAAACATGTATGATAAATATACTTATTGTTGAAGATGAAAAAAATATTTCTGATTTAATAAAAATAAATCTTATGGAAGCAGGATATCATTGTGTTTGTGCTTATGATGGAAAACAAGCTGCAGATTTGATTGAGCAAAACAATTGGGATTTGATTTTGCTTGATATTATGCTACCCAAAATCAATGGATATGAACTAATCGAATATATCAAGCCGTTAGATATCTCAGTTATATTTATTACTGCAAAAGCTAGTGTAACTGATATCGTAAAAGGTCTTAAGTTAGGTGCAGATGATTATTTGACGAAGCCCTTTGAAATAATAGAGCTACTTGCTCGTGTAGAAAGTGTTTTACGACGTGATAAAAAAAATAATCGCATACTAGAAGTTGCTGATATCTCGATAGATACCTTTTCTCGCCTTGTCAAACGAGGGGAGGATACGATTACACTGACTTTAAAAGAATACGAACTTCTTTTACTTTTTATACGAAGTAAAAACATTGCCCTATTTCGTGAGCAAATCTATGAAAAAATATGGGGGGATGATTATATGGGTGACAGCCGTACCGTAGATTTACATGTACAAAGACTACGCAAAAAGATGGGTTGGGAAAAATATATAACAGCTGTTTATAAAATTGGTTACCGATTCGAAGTGAAGCCATGAAGCTCTTTTGGAAATTCTTTTTCAGTACAAGTATTATTTCATTATTTATGTTTGGTTTAGGAAGTTCTATTATGATAAATACACTCTTTCAGTCTTCATTAAAACAAGAAATCAATTATTCTTTCAATGAAAATGACATTTTACAGACTGCTTTAAATAATGAACTTACAAGAATCTATCAAAACTCCAATACATCTAATACTGGCAAAGAAGCTGTTAGCTCTTTTACTAGTGAATCCGCAGATAACCTTATAATAAATGCATTAACCCAAATCGCTATAAGTACCTCGAATGGAAGCATTCCATTCCAAATCAGCAACAGTAATTACATTACGGTCTATACTACAAGTTCGCTAAATTATGATAATAAGCTGATAAAACTACTCGATAACGGTACGAGAGCATATGAGGTGACTTCACTAGACAATCGTTATTACATTCGAGTGGCATGCCCAATTTTATTTGCTGGAGAAAATTACTATCTTGAAACCTACAAAGACATTACTGCTTTGTTTCAAATTAGGGAAAACCAGTTTCAAATTTTTTTCTATTCTGTCATTGGTATCATTGGGTTTAGCTTTATTCTAATCTTTTTTGTTGCATATTGGCTGACGAAACCACTAAAGGAACTTGCCAATTCAGCCATACGTATTTCAAAAGGAGATTATGATCTACCAGTTTTACAAGAAGGTTATGATGAAATCGGCTTACTTACTAGAGCGTTCAACCAAATGTCTACTAGTTTAAGGCAAACGATGACTGAGTTAGAGGCTAGTGCTCTACGTCAAGAGAATTTTATTGCAAGTTTTGCTCACGAATTAAAAACACCTATGACTTCTATCATAGGTTATGCGGATATGCTTCGTTCCAAAAAAGTGAGCCAAGAACAATTAATATTATATTCAAACAATATTTTTAAAGAAGGGAAAAGATTAGAAGCTCTTTCCTTCAAGCTAATGGAGCTTATTGTCTTAAAAAAACATGAATTCCAAATGAGAACCGTTTCTGCTTCTCATTTTTTTGAAACGGTACAAAGTGTAATTACTCCTATACTAAAGCGTGACAAAATAGAATTCATAACCAAAGTAGCTGAAATGAATTTACAACTAGAGCCTGATTTAATGAAAACAGTTTGCCTTAATCTATTGGATAATGCAAGAAAATCAATTGATGTAAATGGACGCATTCACTTTCTTGGAAACGTTGAAAAGGATGGCTATTGTATTACCATAGCAGACAATGGAAAAGGGATTGAGTCAGACGAGATTTCAAAAATCACTGAGGCTTTTTATATGTCAGATAAGTCACGTTCAAGGGCAACTGGTAGCGTAGGTCTAGGTCTAACGATATGCTCCCAGATTATCGAAATACACCATGCTAAAATGCTTATTGAAAGTGTGCCAGGTAAAGGTACTTGCATCTATATTCATCTAAAGGAGAGCAAACCAAATGAAAACATATAAGATAATCGCAATCAATCTTTTACTTACTTTAATCCTTATATTCTCCTTGATATTTCCTTTGCTTTTATCCAAACTAAAGGACAAGCAACTTCTAGGAAAAGTCTCCTTACAACAATACGATGCAATTAAAAATATTAATTACATTCAGAACGAGGCTACGAATTACACTATAATAGACAAACTAAAACTTTTATATGGTGTTCGTATCAAGTCTGATAATATCGTTGTAATCCAAAACTCGCAACTGTCGTCAGCGGAACAAGAAAGGATTAAAACGGCTTACAAAACCGAATTATTAAAGCTTAGTGCTATAAATTTACTCCCAGACTTAGAAACTGATATGAATAATCCTGCAGAGATATCAACCTTTACCTACTCTTCCACATTAGCCCCTGATTTAACAGCTAACTTTTATATGGTAAAACTAAATTCAGCCGCATATACTATTACTTTTACAATGGATGCTGAAACAAACAAAATCTATGCTTTTGATATTAATTCTAGCGTTGAGCCTTTGACAATTGATTTCTCTAATGCTGATTCTCTCTGGCAAAACTATATTGGTCTACCTCTTTGGTATGTCCCACAAAATACGGACAATGATGAAATGACAGATGATACTTATATTGATAATGAAATGCAATCAAGCCTCATGAACGAACCCATTAGTGAAAACAATTCCAACGACCAATTAGCCACCTCTTCACAAATTGAAGAATCTGACCTATTAAACGCAACTGCAAGTGATTATACAGATGGTAATCAAATCGTTTCATTTTCTTTTTATGTAGGAGATAATTGCAAAAAATTTTCAATTCGATGTTCTTTTAATTAACAATGATACAAAAATGATGGAACTTTGATAAATTTCAGATACAGTGATTTGATAAAGTTATCTTACAGAAACGGCCGAATCTGTAGGATAAGAAAAATCTAAATCAAACAATTGAAAGGAATGTATGAAAATGAAAAAAATAGTAATTTCAACTTTATTTGTAGCATCGATGATATTAGCTTCCACGATAGTAATGGCAAAACCGCTTATTACCCCAGATATAAGCTCGCAACCAGTATCTAAAGTAGTCCATCAGCCTACCGACAAACAATCTGTAGATGGAATTGAATATACAAAATTAACTCAATTAGAGGAAGACGGTAGCAAAGGGGTTGTGATTGAATCATGGGTAGATCCAATCACAAATGACAAACGTGTGGATTCAATTGTAAAAGAAAGTGATGGAACAGTCCACCCAAGAAGCAACTACTTATTGGAAGATGGAACCAAATGGGTACAAGTAGATAGAGATAAAAATGGAAATGCAATAAGTGGAAAATATTGCAGTCTAACGAAAGAAGAAAGTCAAGATCCAGGCGTTGATATGTGGGATACCTTCGCTGATTTGAAATTTATATATTCTAAACCAGAATGGAAAAATGAAGGGATGACTAGTTCTAAAGATGGAAAAAAACTTTTAAATCTTTATGGTACTGGAATATTAGAAGATAACATACAACCAGAAGGATGTAGTGTTAACGTAAGTGAATATGTTCAGATTCAAGAGGATACAGGTCTACCTGTTAATTTAAGTGTTTATTATGAAGAAAATGGAGTTAAGAGTTTTATGTACGCAGAAGCATATGAGTGTAAATACATTCAAGATAAGGATGTATTCAATTTAACTGATATTCCTTTAACAAAATATACAAAACTACAGTTTATCCATGGTGAGGAGTATTAGTTAACATAGCATGATTTAGTATGAAAATTGAGCCTTTGTTATACAAAGGCTCGCCATATTTCATTTTTTTATAGTATAAACATAAAAAGCAATACCAAATAAGCCTTTTTGATATCTCGATTCACAAAAAGATACGCTGCTCCAAGCATAAATCCTAACAAAAGCCCTTCCAATCCGATGATTACACTTCCCTTAGTTATAATATGCACCAAACCCCAAGTGAAACCGCAAATAATACCTCCATATGGTATCTTTTTATTATGAAACCATTCTTCAAAGGCTTTTTGAGCAAATACAATAATAAGAAGTACTAATACAATTTCAAAGGCATAATAAATATATTGAAACGTAAATAGCAATGCACCTTTTCGCTCAAATTCGATTGCAACTTTAAAACCACCCCAACTTCGATAACTTGAATATATTGACAAGATGATAGATAAAATCACTGCAACATATTGCCATACTCTCATGGAGTCCTTCCTTTTGAGTAAATCAAATCCATAATCCTTTTTGGACGTGCGATGTAAGTAAATTGCAACCAATCCCCATGTAATGCAGGTAAGAGTCCAATGTATTATGCTCTGCATCTGACTCCACTCTTGCATCTGTTTCCCATAGACCATTGGCTCAATCAGATATGCATATAGCATCTCTATTCCTAGTCCTCCAAATGCAGTAAGGCTTAATAATAAATAATCAAATCCTCTTTTTTTCTGATTCATTTTAAGCACTTCCCCCTTCATAAACCTCTAATCTTTTCCTTTCCCTCATTATATCAAATCGTCATTAAAGCACAACCAATTTTTAACTATGTTACATTTTATGGGTATAACTTACATTCTATGTAACTACCATATATCGGATACCTGAAAATGGATTTTATTTTCAGATATCCGATATATGGTTAAACTAATATGATGCTCCCTTTTCTTTATGGAAACAATGTTTTTTCTTCTATAAAAAACTTAAAAGTCCCCATTTGTAAAATCTTCCACAATTAGAACTTTCGAAATATCCATTTTTTCATGATTTGAGGAAGAATCTCTTTTTTTCAAAAATGTTGTTGCTACTTGTGGAAGCATAGCATAGCTAAGTACGTCTTCCTCTGACTTTGCAATCTCTTTACATTCTTCATACACCCTATCAAACTCTTGTTCAAGCAAATCTGCTGGTCTTACCGTAATAATCTCTTGCTGATTAATTGCCTTTTTTCTTACCTCTTCATTTACTTGTCCTGGTAGCTTTCCATATGCTCCCCGCAATAAATCTTTTGATTCTTTTGAAAACATCTTATACCGCTCACCTGCTAAGATATTTAATACGGCTTGTGTTCCAACAATCTGACTAGTTGGAGTTACCAAAGGAGGATAACCAAAATCTGCCCTTACTTTTGGTATTTCTTCTAGTACATCTTCATATTTATCTTCTGCATTCGCTTGCTTTAGCTGTGATAATAAATTTGACAACATTCCTCCTGGGACTTGATAAACCAGTGTATTGGTATCTACTCTTAACACTTTTGGGTCAATTTCTAACTTATCAACCACTTTTCTAAAATGCTTAGAAGCCTCACTTAACTTCTTCAAATCCAATCCTGTATCTCTTACTGTTTTTGCTAAACTAGCTACTAGCGATTCTGTTGCTGGTTGAGCTGTTCCATTTGCCAACGGAGAAAGCGCACAATCCACAATGTCTACTCCAGCCTGTGCAGCCAAGATATAAGTCATGTCACCAGTTCCAGTTGTATTGTGCGTATGTAGATGAATGGGTACTTTGATATTTTCCTTTAACTTTTTTACTAAAGAATACGCCTCATAAGGTAGCAAAAGGTTGGCCATATCCTTTATACATATACTATCTGCCCCCCTTTTTTCAAGTTCAATTGCCATCTTTACAAAATAATCCTCTTCGTGAACTGGACTTTTTGTATAACTAATGGCTGCCTCGCAATGCCCGCCATACTCTTTTACATACTTCATAGCTGTCTCCATATTTCGAATATCGTTTAAAGCATCAAAAATACGAACGACATCAATTCCATTTTCCAATGATTTTTTACAAAAGCGCTCAACGATATCATCGGCATAGTGACGATATCCCAACAAGTTCTGCCCTCTTAGTAACATTTGTAGCTTTGTCTTTGGCATTGCAGCTTTTAAAAGCCTTAACCTCTCCCAAGGATCTTCATTCAAATATCTCATACATACATCAAAAGTCGCTCCACCCCAACATTCTATTGACCAATACCCCATTTCGTCCAAAAGACTGCAAGCCTTTAACATATCTTGCGTCCTCATACGAGTAGCGGCCTGAGATTGATGGGCATCACGTAAAATTGTATCGGTAATTTTCAAAGGATTCTTTTTCTGCTCCATGTTTTTTCCTTTCTCAATTTATATCTTACCCATTCATTACGAATAAAATATTGCTAACAACACACCTGCAGCTACAGCCGATCCGATTACTCCTGCCACATTTGGTCCCATTGCATGCATCAAAAGAAAATTAGAAGGCTCTTCTTTTTGTCCTACTACCTGGGATACCCTAGCCGCCATCGGGACAGCTGAAACACCTGCCGAACCTATCAGAGGATTTAATCGATTTTCTTTCTTACAAAACAAATTTATGAACTTTGCCAAAAGTACTCCTGCGGCACTTCCTATGCCGAATGCACATACTCCTAATACGATTATTTTAATGGTATTAATGTTCAAGAAGTTTTGTGCTGTAGTCGTTGCTCCTACTGAGAGTCCTAAAAATACGGTTACAATGTTCATTAGTTCGTTTTGTACTGTTTTAGAGAGTCGCTCGGTCACGCCACTTTCTCGTAATAAGTTACCAAGCATTAGGGCTCCTACCAATGGTGCTGCTGATGGTACAATCATAGAAACCAAAAGTGTTACTACGATGGTAAACATTATTTTTTCAGTTTTACTAACGTTTCTAAGCTGTTTCATTTTTATTTTGCGCTCTTCTTTTGTAGTAAGCAATTTCATAATAGGAGGTTGAATTACAGGAACCAGCGCCATATAAGAGTAAGCTGCAACTGCGATTGCTCCTAAAAGATGCGGAGCTAATTTTGAAGTAAGATATATTGCTGTTGGACCATCTGCTCCTCCAATGATTCCAATTGCACCAGATTCTGCTCCTGTAAATCCCACTTTTTTTGCACATAAAAATGTAAAAAAGATACCAAATTGAGCCGCAGCTCCTAATAGAAGACTCTTGGGATTTGCAATTAATGGTCCAAAATCAGTCATGGCACCAACACCGATAAAAATCAACGAAGGATAAATACCTAATTTTACTCCTAAGTATAGAATATCTAACAATCCTGCATTTCCAGTGCCAAACTCACTCCAGGCAATATTTCCGTTTGCAAAAAATTCAGGGTGATAAAGTCCTGCCCCTGGCAGATTGGTCAAAAACATACCAAAAGCAATTGGAAGTAATAATAATGGTTCGAATTTTTTTACAATCGCTAAATAAAACAATACAAATGATACTGCTATCATGATAAAATTAAGCGAATTATCTTTCATTAAGGCAAATCCACTCTGGAGTAGAAAATCTATTATAATATCCATTTATACAATCTCCTTTTCTTACAATATCCGTTAAGAGATGGAGCAGAGAATGGTTCCACTTTCTACGCTGGTTCCTTCTTGCACATTAATATTGGTTACTGTTCCATCCTTTGGAGCCATAATTTCATTTTCCATTTTCATTGCCTCTAAAACAAATAAAACATCTCCTGCTTTGACTGTCTGTCCATTTTTAATATTTATTTTAAATATGGATCCAGGCATTGGAGATATTATATTTTCTACATCTGTTGTTGGAAGAGTGGTTGCATGCATGGTGTTTGTTTGTTTTGTTTCAGATACTTCATTGGTAACCTCTTTTATTAAAACTTCATATGGGGTTTTATTTACTTCTACATAATATTTTTTCATTTTATTCATCCTTTTCTTTATATTGTTTTACGCTTTATTGGATTTTAGGGATGTAATTGAATGAATTTGGATTTTAGAAACATCTGTTTTTAACTCCTCTGCAATTGCAACTGAAATTGCTGCAATTATTTTTTGTTTTTCTACTTTATCTACACCGATTACACTTGTTTGTTCTTGCTTTTTTGGTAAAACATCTTTTACCAGAATCTGCATAATCTTTCCCATAACTATAATCATTACAATCAGTATGATTAAACTAATAAAAACAGTTCCCATCCCCATAAATACTACTTGTAAACTTCCTATTTCCTGCACTCTTTATGTTCTCCTCTCGTTTTCTAATAACCTTGGAGTAGATTAATAAAATTGTTGATTTTATGTATTGCAATTCATAATACAAAACGTGTGCATCAACACTTACGACTGTTTATAATTTAAAAAGGTCTCTTTACAACTAGCTGCTGCAAAAAGACCTATTTTATATTACAACTTAATCTTGATATTTGCTCATATCAACTTTAGCCAATTCGCTGCGTTTGATTCCTAAAGCAATCCAATCTTTTTCTTCTTGTCCTAATGGAAGAACTGGTTTACGCATTAATCCAGATGAGAAGATTCCTCGTTGTACTAATGTTTCTTTCAAGCGAGCATGAGCCTCGCCAGAAGGCTGTCCTCCACCATAAATAGCTTGTGATATATGATATATGCGATCTGACCATTCTTGTGCTTCTTTTAATGTATGTTTGTCTGGGTTAGCAAACACTTCACGCGCTGGGCAAATTATTTCAGGAACACATCCAGCAAAACCAATTAACGCTCCGTCCATACCTGGGAACCAGCTTACACATAGTGTTTCATCATGGCAGGTGATAAGTGAGATATCTGGGCATTCCTGACGAAGTAGACGTACGTCATGTTCGTAAATAGAAGTAACACGTGTTCCCATCTTAATACATTTTACATGATCAATTTCTTTACACATCTTAATCAATGTTTCTACTGGATAAAAGGCTTTGCTAGTTGCAGGATATAAGTGAATAATGATATCAATATCCGCACCTTCTGCTACTTCTTTTACATATTGATAAGGAGCATCTTCGTGCATTCCAAAACGTAACCACATGTGTGGAGGCATAAGAAGAATTCCATCTGCTCCTGCTTCTTTGGCTTCTTTTGCCATTTCAATACTTTCGATTGTATTTTCACAGTTGATCCCTGAAATAATTGTCATTACATCGCCGCATTCTTCTGCACAGATTTCAATCACTCTCTTACGTTCTGCTCTACTTAATCCAGTAATCTCACCTGTATGTCCGTTGCAAACCAATCCATCCATACCTTTACCGTAGAAGCTTTTAATCCAACGTAAATATGCGCGAAACTCTTTTTCGTTAATGGAATAATCATCATTAAATGGAACTGAAACTGCTGGAAATATCGTTTTAAAATTTTTAACTTTAGCCATAATATGTTCTCCTTTTTTGTATGCGAAATATGTTTTATTGTTTTAGTTATCTGTGAGGCTTTGCGCATCGCTCTCACTATTTCCAAATACAAACGTTTGTATATTTTGTATTTTTGTTATATCATACAAAAAAAATCGAGTCAACCATCTGAAACCCTTCTGCAATATTTTGCATATATTACTATTTTTCTGCATTTTTGCTTCTTTATTTAGTAATATTGTATATTTTAGTAGCAGATTGACGTACACACTATACTATATGAAAACCTTTTTTTATGTCGTTTCTCGTTCTACCAAAGACGCCTCTAGTACTACATGCTGCAAGGCTGGCCCATTGGGTGAATTTGACTCAATCTCATCAATAATCATTTTTGCCGCCTTTTCTCCCATTTCTTTTGAAGGAACTTCCATTGAGGTCATTGTTGTCTCCAACATGCCTCCAATCGAATGCCCTGTAAGACTGATTACTTTTACTTTATTTGGAACGGGAATGTTTTTATCCTTCAAAGCTCTAATCACACCTATTCCTTGCACATCCACTGCGGTCATGATACTGTCAATGTTTGGATTATGCTCAAGTAACTGCAAGACTCCATCATATCCATCTTTATAAAAATTCTCTTTTGAAATTCTAGATTCTGTCACTAATTCCTGACATCCACATTCTCTGATTGCTTTTCGATACCCCTTATATCTATCCTGATATGGGATAATATCCAATGCTCCATTTACGAAGCCAATATTACGACACCCTTTTTGATAGAGGAATTTAACAGCTTCATATGCACATGAATAGTAATCACTCACTACACTACTAAATAATTTATCTTGTTTTCTTACTATTTGAACAACAGAAATACCACTTGTCTTAATGTCTCTAAGAAGTCTTGCATTTTGTCCAGTGGATGCAATTAATATTCCGTCTACAAGTCCATTTCGAAGTCTGTTTAGACACTCTTGCTCGACAATTGGATTATCCTTTGTATTGCAAATCATAATACTATATCCTTGTTTTCGTGCCTGAATTTCAATTCCTTGTACAACTTCTCCAAATATCGACAAGTTAATACTTGGCATAACTACCCCTATGCTATGCCTTTTTCCCTGACGCAAACCTTTTGCCAGTAAATTGGGTTTATAACTTAGCTGCTCCACTGCCTTATAAATCTTTTTCTTTGTTTCTGGATGTACGTAAGATGTATTATTTAACGCTCTTGATACGGTACTCACATCCACATTTGCGAGTTTTGCAACGTCTTTTAAAGTAGCCACCTTTTCTCCTCCTATATGCAATCGTTTGTCTATTTTATTTATATCATATTCCTTGTTTAAATACAAAACGTTTCATTTAGATTTTTTACGCTATATTTTATATATTTTAGACAAAACATGCAATTTATTGCAGTTATTATTGTATATATTGACACGTTGTTTGTTGAAATGCTATAACCATATTAGTATTTCATACCAAAAGTTTACGTACGTGCACAGTTATGTAAAACCATTAAATCTTAAGGAGGATTATGCATACATGTCTAATTTAGAAAATGCTAAAGCAATTGCCCAGGAAACTTTTGATGAGGAATCATTTGACGAAAGTAAAGTAAAGAAGCTCCCTATAGGACAGCTTCTAAAGCGTGTAGGACCTGGATTAATTCTCACTGGTGTAGTAATTGGCCCAGGTGCCGTTACGACTGCAGCTATGTTGGGGGCTAAATATGGATATCAATTAATCTGGCTTTATCTGCCAATTATGTTTATGGGAATCGTTTATATGATGACTACCTACCGAATTACCTTGTTAACTGGTATGCCAACCATACATGCAATCGAACATTACTATGGCAAATTTGCAGCGCGGTTTGTAAGCTTAGCAACATTTATATCCTGCTTTTTCTTTACCCTTGGTAATATATCGGGTAGCGGTGCTGGAGCAAGTTTAATTTTTAATGTGGATTGGAAAATCGGAGCATTGATTATGATTGCAATCCTGACCTATTGTTATTTTTCAAAAGGTGTATATAACAAGGTCGAAAAGGGAATTACGTTATGTATCCTAGGAATGATTATTGCCTTCTACTTTACTTTATTTGGTACTGGTGGACCAAATGTAGCTGAACTTGGAAAGGGATTTGTTCACTGGACATTTCCAGCAGGAAGTGTCGTTTCCGCATTGGGATTTATGAGTACGCATGCATCTGTAACAACGGGAGTATATGGTACTTATCTTGGAAAAGAAAAACAATGGAAAAAAGAAGATATGCTTAATGGAGTTATGCTTACAGATGCCATTGTCCACATACTTGGCGTAATCTTAATCTCTATAGCAATTATGGTTGTTGGTGCAATTGTGCTAAATCCTACAGGAACCACTATCACAGCACCAGCACAATTGGCCGAAATGTTAGCTCCTACTCTTGGTGTAGCAGCCAGACCAATCATGGGAATTGCACTTTTAGCAGCTGGTTTTTCTTCGTTACTAGGAAACACACAAAGAGCGGTCGTACTCTTAAATGCAGGATTTAATCGTCCTACTTCACTGGAACATAAGAGTATCAAGTGGGGAGCATTGATTGTTATTCTCATTGCAGCACCAATCTGCTTTATATACGGTGGTTCTCCAACTCAATTAATTTTTATTGCAAACGTACTTACTGGTGTATCCACCCCAATTGCAGGATTTTTTATTTGTCGTATGATTTGCAGAAAAGATGTAAATCAAGGGCTAAAACAACCTCGTGTATTACAGGCCTGCATGATAATTTGCTACATATTCTGCGTTATTTTGACTTCTGTCTCTTTGTATAACACAATATCAAAGGTATTATAAAAGATAATACAATGAAATAGACCTATCATTTCTAGCTAAAAAAGGGGATGTTCACTTTCGTTTTCCCTTCAGAACCTACGTGAACATCCCCTTTTATTTAAATCTTAAATTTCTCAATTAAACTTCTTAATTCTTCTGCTATTGTAGCCAAACCTTCTCCTGATCTTGCAATTTCTTCAATCGTGGCTGCTTGTTCTTCCATAGCAGCGGAGGCTTCCTGGGTACCCGCCGCATTTTCTTCAGAAATTGCAGCTAAATTTTGAGTCAGTTCTATTACTTTACTTTTATTACTCGTCATTAGCTTTGAAGAATGATTTAGTGTATCTATTTTGCTTTTAATTATGTCTATAGCCTCTGCAATACCTTCAAATTTTTCTTCGGTTGCTTCTACGCTTTGTGTTTGTTCATTTACAATCTGCTTTGATTCTTGCATTATCGCAACAGCATTTTGCGAGTTTTCTTTTAATTCACTGATTACTTTTTTAATGTCTTTTGTAAATTCATTCGATTGGTCAGCTAACTTTCGTATTTCATCTGCAACTACTGCAAAGCCTTTACCAACATCACCTGCTCTTGCAGCTTCAATTGCAGCATTTAAGGATAAGAGATTTGTCTGATCTGCTATTCCTTGTATCATTGAGCTTGCATTATCAATTTTTTCTGCGCTCTCGTTATTGCTTAGAATAATTTGATAGACATTATTTGAAGCATCATTATTTTTCTTCGTATTATTGATCAAATCTTCAATAATAGAGAAACCTTCTTCTTTTTGTTTTTCAATCTGAACAGTAGCAGAATTCAATTCCTCTAGGTACTGAAAATCTTGTTCCAATAATTTGCCCATTTCCTCTACATTAATAGCAGTCATTTCGGTGTCTTTTGCCTGGTCTCCAGCTCCCTTTGCAATCTCTTCAATGGTTGTTGCTATTTCTTCTGATGCGGTTGATGCTTGTAAGGAGGTAGCTGTTAACTCTTCTGATGAAGCTGCTACTTGTTCTGCGGCTTGTGATGTATTAAAAATAAAATTAGCTACATTATCCCTCATGACCTTGAGCGCTCGCACCATATCACCAATTTCGTCTTTTCCATTGATATATTTTTCTACATCAGAATTAGCTTCTGCTGAAAAATCCAACTTTGCAAATTCTTGAACTTTCTTTGTCACTGCTATTATCGGTTTGGTTATGCTTCCTGCAACATAGCTTAAAATAAGAGAAGCAACGAATAATATAACAACTGTTGAAACTGCAACACTGCTTATTATCTTTCTTGCCCCAGACTCTAGTTCGTATTTTGACATAAACGAAGCTAAAATCCACTCCGTTCCTTCAACTTTATACGGATTTACAATATATTTAGCATTGTTAACCGTAACGGTAAAAGGGGTTAATTCTTCACCAAGAAGTTTATTCAATCCTTCGATTTCAATCTCATCGATTTTTTTAAAGTTATTGTTCGCATTACTGCCGTCTGCCATAATTAGACCGTTATTATGTATAATCATGGAATAACCTGTTTCACCAGTTTTCATACCACTAAGCATACTACTAATTTCAGCCTGTTGAACATCGATTCCAAGTGCACCTATGATATTACCGTTTTTATCTGTAATGGTACGTGCATTGCTTGTAAGCAACTGTGATTTGTACTCATACGGTTCTGTCCTTATGATGCTGCCTTTCTCCTCTAATGCCTGATTAAACCAAGGTCTTTTGGTTGGATCAAACCCTGCCATTGTAGTCTCTTCAGGCCATTGTATATATCCACCATCTTTCGTTCCTAAGTATACATAGCTAGTACCTTCGTGACTAGTTGCATATTGCTCAAAAACCTTATAGATTTCTTGTTCTATTCCTTCATTTTTAGAAGGATTCATTGATGTTTCCTGGGTAGTATTCTTGTATGTAGTGATACTACTGTCAGCCTGCATAATTACTGGATTTGTAGCCAACATATCAATATTCTTATCTATTTGCTCGTAAAAAATATTAATTGCTTGAGATACAATCTTCATTTGTTCCGTGGAATTGCTATAATAATCTTCATAGGATTTTGTATTAAAAATATAAATTACAATACTGCTCAAAGAAAACATAGTTATCAAAAGTACAATCATTGTAGAAATTAATATCTTTCCCTTTATTCCAGCAAGTCTTTTTCTCATAAAATTAATTCCTTTCTTTTCAGATAGTTTTTTGAATACTTCGCTTCCCCCTATATTTTATTGTAGTTATCCCTCTTTAAATTTTGTCTTTTCTTATCTAGTTATACATTTTTTCCCAAGCGACCTCCATTTTTTACACACTACTAATTTTTGACAGCTTGTATTCATAAGCACTATTAATTGGTAAATATTATTATATCTCATAAATTGACAAATTTCTATATGTCCATATATAGTATTTTCTACCAAATTTATTGATCGTTTTTTGGTCATAAAAGCAGATTGGTACTACAATGATTCTTATTTTCATTGCGTTACCAATCTGCTTTTATACACAGTATTCTATGCCAACTTACATCTTCGATAACCAAGCACAAAGATTAAAAGTGCAACTATCATATTAAGTAACAATATTCCAATGGTATCCACGTGAATTGAAATTGTTCCAATTCCCTTTAGCCAATCATTTAGCTGCTGCGAAAATGTAAACCTTGATACTTTAGCAACTCCTTCATTAAACATAGCAATCATTGGTAGAAAGGAAAAAATCAGCATAACAATTACAGTCACAGACGTTGCGGACATCTGATTCTTACTTAAGGTTCCAATTCCAGCGCCGATTAGAATCGAAATCAAAATTCCAAGTGCCATAATACTAAGAAATAAAACAAACTCAATCCCTCTATATTGTCCAACTACTGCAAAAATTACACTTCCTAGCATACAAATCAAAAAGATATAAGAGCCTACCCCAAGTAAATATTCACTTGCCTTTACATTTGACATAAGAAGCACTCGTAGTGTATTCTTTTCTTTTTCCTCTGCTAGAATGGAGGCCGTACTCGTTAAAGGTGACATTCCAATATACATCGTTGCAAAAAGGATAACAAAATAGTTTCTTGGCATATCCTCAATACGAATCGAGTTTTGCATAATTGTGGCTATCACGGGAAACATGATAAACTGTATCAAAACTTCTTTATTTTTTAAGGTATCTTTTAGCTGCTTCCTAAAAATAGCGGCTACTTTTTTCATGTTCATCTGTATCAAGCCCCCTTCCTGTAAGCTCCATAAAAACAGTTTCCAAATTGGGTTCTGTGGAATGAATGCTTTCAATCTCATTGTTACTTAAAAAGTCTGCTACTCGCATCGCCGAAGATGCCTGATTCATTAATTCGATTTGTTCACCTGACTTTGTTAAAATGATAAGTTTATTCTGGTGGTTGTATCGTCTGCATAGCTCGTATGGATTTCCAAGCTCTATAATTTCACCCTTATTAAGAAGTGCTACATTATCGCATAGCTTTGTTGCCTCCTCCATATTATGAGTGGTAAGAAATACGGTTGTGCCTTTATTCTTTTCCTCCATAACAAGAGAATGAAGGGATGAGGCTATGACAGGATCAAGCCCACTTGTTGGTTCATCCAGAAATAAAATTTTGGGCTTATGCATGAGGGCTCTTGCAAATACCAAACGTTGTTTCATTCCTTTAGAAAGTTTATTGACGCATTTTTTTGCCGCGTCGTCTAACCCTACTTTTTGAAGAACGATATTTATTTCGGATTTATCAATTCCATAAATTCGAGCAAATAAAAGCAAATTGTCATAGCAGGTAAGACGTTCGTACAATCCTGTATTATCAAGTACCATACCTATTTGACTCATACACTCTTGCTCAATACGTTCCTTTTCTTTACCAAATAGTGAAACAACTCCACTTGTTGGCTTTAACTGTCCCGTTAGTATTTTTATTAAGGTAGTTTTTCCTGCCCCAGAAGGACCCAAAAGTCCAAAAATCTCACCTTTTGCAATGCTTAGGTTGATGTTATCTAATACCTTGGTGTTTTGAAAATGCATGGTAATATCTTTTGTATGAATCTGTAAATTATGATTCATTTTGTTCTTCCTCCTTCCACTGCCTTTTTAGACGTTCCAGCCCTTCGGAAAGCTTTTGATTTTCCATTTTTGTTTTAATAATCGATAAATAGGTGCTCATGCCAAAACATATTAAAAAACACAAAATAAACATCGCCCACGGCTGCCACATACCAATTGGAAACCATTGGAACTTAATAATAAACAATATTACTGTAATAAAAACGAATAGCACCATGCAAATACTTTTTAATTTAACAGGTATAAATTTAATGATATTCTCATTTCCTATTGTTGCTTGTAGGACTTCTATAATGACTACTAAAAATAAAAGTTGTGCCATAACTTCACTCGTAACTCCCTTACTTCCAAGAGCCAAAAAAGAGGAGTATTCTTTTGCACTTTCTCCAAATAAAATTGCAAAGCACAACATGCATACCATGGTAAATCCATAAATAATTAATACATGCCCCATAAAGTCAAGGAGCGTTTTTCTTCTTTCCATTTACTTAACCCCCAGTCTTTCTTTGATATAGTCTGCGTACTGCCTTGATATCATTAACTGTTCTCCATTGCTCATAGTCGCCCGAAGCTTTCGATCGATTTCTGCCTTCAAGGATATAATTTGCTTAAAATTAATGATACAAGATTTGTTAGCTCGAAAAAAATCCACCTTAGAAAGCTGTTCCTCTAATTCATACAGGTGCAGATATGTCTCATATACACTATCTTTTGTATATATGAATACTTTTTTATCAACCGTATCAATATAAAGTACTTTTGATACATCAAGCAAATACGTTTCGCCTTCCTTGATTCCCGTTAATTGCATATCAAGCATACGTAGCATTGCTATCATTTTTTCTATTTCTGGCGTTAAATGTTTACAGGTAATCGATACTTCAGTATCTGTGGCCTCAGATGCTGTCTTTATCGTAATTTTCACATTCTCACCCTTTCTGTTTTCTATATCTAAACTATAGCAAAGGATTGCTTATGCCACAAGTAACATATCGCTTGTTGCCATATATCGTACCTAAGTTGCCAAATAGATTATATAAAAAAGGAAAGCCAGATCCCTTATAATTAGGTATCTGGCTTTCCTTTTTACTCCCATCCTTTGCATACATCAATCCAGGATGTATAGCCTGAGTAGTCCTCAAGCTCTTGTATCGTAAGTTCAATCGCACTGTTACTGCTTCCACAAGCTGGAAAGACCGTTTCAAATCGCTTTAATGATTCGTCAAGATATATGGTTACACCTTCATTTACACCAAAAGGACATACGCCACCTACTTTGTGACCGATTTTTTCTTCTACCTCATCTGCAGTTAGCATCTTTGCTTTTGCACTAAATTGTGCTTTATATTTTGCATTATCTACCTTTGCATCTCCTGCTGCTACAATCAATATTGCTTGTCCATCCACCTGAAAGGATAAGGTCTTAGCAATCCTTTCTGGGTTACATCCAAGTGCCTTTGCTGCTAGTTCTACCGTTGCACTAGAAACATCAAATTCTTGTATTCTATCCTCTATCTTGTATTTTTTTAAATATTCTCTTACTCTTTCAATTGCCATAATAACCAAATAACCTCCAATTTATTTCTTTGTATAAGTACCTGTTACTCTTAGTACTTTCAACATAACTTTCCAAACATTATAACATTCTCTGACAAAATTACAAGTTTTCAAAACTACTCTAACCTATATAAGCATAGGAGCTTCTTCTTTTAACAAGAAAGAAACTCCTATCTAAAATTCATCTTCATTAATTTCCTTTTATGTTATTTGTAAACATGATGTCTTCCTTTTGGCACAATAAAAGGAGATCCTGATACTGGATCTTCAATTACTTTACATGACAATCCAAAAACCTCGTGCATCAAACTTTCTGTAATAACCTCATAAGGCTCTCCTTGTGAAATTAAATTTCCCTTTTTTACTGCAAAAATATAATCTGCGTAGCGGGCAGATAAATTAATATCATGAAGAACCATGACAATGGTGGTTCCTCTTTTTCGATTCAAATCAGTTAGTAAATCAAGTATTTCAACTTGATATGTAATGTCAAGGTAAGTAGTTGGCTCATCTAATAGCAAGATATCCGTTTGTTGTGCTAATGCCATTGCAATCCAAACTCTTTGCCTTTGACCCCCTGATAGTTCATCTACACTACGATTCGCAAGCTCTGTGATTCCCATAATGGAAAGTGCTTCTTCCACTGCTTCATAATCTTTTTTATCCATTCCCTTTAAAAAGCTTTGATAAGGAAAGCGTCCTCTTGATACCAAATCAGAGACTGTAATGCCTTCTGGTACTACTGGTGATTGGGGTAAAAGCCCCAATTCTTTTGCAAGTTGTTTGGGTGCAATCTCTCTGATTTTCTTACCATCTAATATCACTTCACCAGAGACTGGCTTAATTAATCTTGCTAATGTCTTTAATAGTGTTGATTTCCCACATGCATTTGCACCAATTATTACACTGATTTTGTTTTGTGGAATGGAAACATCCATATTATTTACAATGATTTTATTATCATATCCTGCGACCAGATTACTGGCACCAAAATTAGATCTTTGATTCATGCTGCTCCTCCAGTTTTATTCATACGTATCAATAAGTAAAGAAGATAGGGTGCTCCAAGTATTCCTGTTATGATTCCTACAGGGAAATTCGTATCAAAGGCATATTGTCCTATGATATCTGCCAAAAGAACCAATACAGAACCAGTTAGACCCGCTGGAAGAATGGTAGCAATTCCTTTCCCCGCAAGCCAACCAGCAATTGGACCTGCTAAGAAAGCAACAAACGAAATCGGGCCAGTTACTGCAGTGGCTACCGCAATTAGAAATACCGCGCATAAAACCAGTAATATTCTTGTTCGATCCGTTCTTAATCCCAGTGTAATAGCAGAATGTTCTCCTAATTCAAGAATTTTTAACTTTCTTCCTAGTAGAACTAGCAAACCACCAAAGAACAAAACAGTAAAGCAAAGTGCTGGTATTGATTTCATCTGAATTCCATTTAGACTACCATTTAGCCATCTAAGTGCTGCTGGTACATCGTAATGATTTGCTCTTAGAAGCAAATAAGAAATCACTGCATTTAACATTGCCTGTAGTCCAATGCCTATCAGGATTAATCTTCCTCCTGAAAAGCTACCGCCTCTGCTTAGTATATAGATAAGAGAAGATACTAAAAGACCACTGATTACAGCTGCAATTGATACAGCACTACCGCTTACTTGAAATACCAGAATACAAAACACAGCTGCAACACTAGAACCAGATGTAATCCCAATAATATCAGGGCTTGCAAGTGGATTGCGAAGCATCGTCTGAAAGGTACATCCCGCCATACCAAAGGCCATACCAGCTAAAAGTCCTGCAAGCATTCTCGGTAGTCTTAAGGTCATAATTGCAAAGGTAGCACCCTTTATTTCTTCTCCAGCTAATACTCTAAGAATAATAGATAAAGGATATTTGGTATTTCCCAGATAAAGAATCATTCCAGCAAGAATTAATGCTATAAGCGCAAGACACATGGAAACGAATAAAAACCTATATTTTCTTTTTACAAATCCTAATTCTACATCATTTATTTTCTCTGTTATCATAGTGAACGTACCTTTACTCTCATTGCGATAAATACTAGTACTGGCGCTCCTAAAAAGGCCGTAACAATACCAGCTTCTAACTCTCCAGGTGCTCCAAGAAGTCTACCAAAAACATCCGATAAAGTTAATAGTACGGCTCCACCCACAGCAGACATTGGAATTATAAGTCTCATATCAGCTCCACAAATAAGTCTTACCGTATGTGGAATCATCAGCCCCACAAATCCAATGGGACCTGCTATTGCAGTAACTGCACCACAAAGCAAAACACCTGCAAAAGCTCCTACCAAGCGAATTAAGCCAGTTCTTACACCTAATCCAGTAGCCACATCATCTCCAAGTGCCATAGCATTTAGCGCAGATGACGTTAAAAGAGCGAGTAAAATACCAACGATAATGAATGGAATTACAAGTAAAATCCCCTTCCAAGTAGCACCGCTCACACTTCCAACCTGCCAAAAGCGAAAATCTTGCATTGCCTGTGATCGTGGGAGTACGATTGCACTTACAATAGACGTTAAAGCGGCACTTGTTGCTGTACCTGCTAATGCAAGTTTAATCGGAGTTGCTCCTCCTGATCCCATAGAACCAATGCGATATACAAAGAAAGCCGTAAGCGCTGCTCCCAACAAAGCAAACCAAATATATTCTTTTGCAGTACTAATGTTAAAAAAAGCAATTCCACTTACGACAAATAAAGAAGCCCCTGTATTGACCCCAAGTATACTGGGGTCGGCAACAGGGTTTCTTGTAATCGCCTGCATCAGTGCTCCTGAAACTCCTAGTGAAGCTCCTGCTATGATACTAAATACAGTTCGTGGAATACGTTCATAAACAACTTTTGCCTCAAAGGAAGTTCGATCACCACTAAATAGTGTATGTAGTACGCTATTGATTCCAATATTCCTTGATCCAAATGCTAAAGATGCAATCACACAAAGGAGTAATCCTAAAGCACTAATACCAAGTAATGTTACTATTTGCTTCTTTCTCATTGTACTTTATCTGCCGCCTCTTTATATATACTTAAGAATTCATCAATGGTTGCAGGGATTGAAAGTGCACTTGGTGTCGCTGCTGCTGCTAATGCTGAGTTATCTTCGATTAAAGCAACAGAACCTCTTTGTACTGCTGGAATACTTCCGATTAATTCATCTGCCTGCATCGCTTTTAATAACTCTTCGTTTCCGTAGGCAACTATAATATCTACATCTTTTAATACATCCGCATTTTCCGCACTTAGTTCTAGCGCAAAGCTTCCTGCACCTTCCATCATTGCTTTTACACTTTCTGGAACTACCATTCCAAGATCTTCTAGGTAAGCAGCTCGTGGGTCCGTTGGAAGATACACATAGAATTTTCCAAGATCCGTTGGACTAAAATAAAAGAATGCCGCACTTTTACCTGCAATCTGTGGGTAGGCTGTTACTTTTTCAGCAATTAACGCTTCAAGCTCTGCTACCAACTCTTCACCTTCTGTTTTCATACCCATACCAGTAGCATCAAGAATAATCTGATCACGCCAATAAGTCTGCCATGCTACCGTTGGATAAGCAACAACTGGAGCAATTTGACTTAATAAATCATATTCTTCCTGTGTAACACCAGAATAAGCTGCTAAAATAACATCTGGTTGTGCATCACTTATTGCCTCAAAGTCTAGTCCATCTGAATCTGCAAAAAGAACTGGATTTTGTTCTCCTAATTTATCAAAAGCCTCTTTTGTCCATGGTAATAGTTTCTCTCCTTCTGCTACTCCATAGTTTGCTTCTGAAACCCCTACAGGTACAACCCCAAGCGCTAATGCAACATCTTGGTTCCCCCAAGAAATCGTTACTATATTTTCTGGCTTTTCATTGATGATTGTCTCACCAAAAGCATGAGTGATAGTAATTGGATAAGATACTGCTGTAGCACTCTCATCACTAGACTCCTTCATCTCTTTCGATGCTTCTTCATCTGCTTCCTTTGTATCAGCTTTACTAGTTTCCTCTTGTTGTGTTGAGCTTGTTGTTGTATTATTACCGCATGCGGCTAGCATACTTGTTGCTACCAGTAATGTTAATAGGCCTGAACCAAATTTTCTTAATTTCATAATAATTCTCCTTCCGAACAGCAAGTGGGCACTTACAGTAGTTATATAAAAATAGCCCTAGTTAGAACTCTCTAACCATGGCTATTATACTTGTTACTTTTAAACTTGTCAACCAAAACTATACAATTTATTCAAATAGTGAATTTCACTTCACTCTCGCATACATCGGCTAATTCTCATTGAATTAAAAAGTCTGATACTAAAATAAATGAACAAATCTTTTCTTGCAAATTAGCTTATTCAGCTGGTGGCTTGTGGAGTCTTCTAAGTTACTGGTGTGCGAAGGGTTGCATTGAGACACCAACTGAATTAGCGAATACAATCTTGTCTTAATCCCTTACTCATGTAATTCTAAGGGAAGTCCATCTGGGTCAAAGAAAAAAGTCATTTTCTTATTTGTAACTTCGTCCAAACGGATTGGTTCTGTCTCAATTCCAAGTGCATTCAATTCCTTCACTGTTTCGTTTATATCTTCCACATAAAAGGCTAAATGGCGAAGTCCGTAAGCTTCTGGATAACTTGGTCTTTTGGGGTTGTTGTTACCAGAAAAGAGTTCTAGTTCACAGCCCTCTAGTTCTAAATCTAGCTTATAGTCATTTCTTTCTTTTCTATATGTTTCTCTGATTACGCGAAATCCAAGTAAGTCAACATAAAAATGTTTTGATTTCTCGTAGTCTGACACAATAATGGCAACGTGATGTATTTTTTTTAGATTCATAATAATGCCTCCTCTCCCTCTCATTATGATACTTTCTCAAAAAAACAGGAATCTTTTGAAGATTCCTCCCACTTTAAACCTACTTAAAAATGCAATGTTTAAAGATGAAGCAAACTCATTTAGACTCCTGTTTTATTGATTACAATCAATACAGATTATTTATTCCTTCTCATATAAGAACTGTTCTGGTAATGATACTTTAAAGTCCTTTGCTAAGTCTCTGAAATTCTGTGGCTGAATGGTTTGTAATTTATGTGGAGACATGGATAACATTTTCACTAAAATTTCTGCTGATTTTTCAACTGTGTGCATAAGACCAAAGGTAAGATCAAAGTCTGCGCCAGAGCAAAACATACCATGATGTGCCCAGATAGCAACATCATACTTCTCCATTAACTGGGCTGTTTTAATCGCAATTGCTCTGCCTCCTGGTACCATCCATCCAATAACACCTACGCCTCCTGGAAATACTACTGGGCATTCGGTCGCCATTTCCCAAAGCTCTCTTGTAAATACTTCATCATTTAGAGGTAATACAAATGTCAATGCAATGATATTTGTTGTATGTGCATGATAAATTACGCGATGTTCACCATTTGTCACTCTCTTTTTTACTTCATGGTTCATTAAGTGAGTCGGAAGTTCACTTGTTGGTGTACCTCCTTCTACCAATCCCCATCTAATTCTATAGTTAACACCCTTTTCATCTATTTCAATGATGGCAATACATGCCTCAGGATCAACAATAATATTTCTAAAATACTTTCCACTTCCAGTTACTAAAAAATATTCTCCAGCAAGTCCTGGAACCTCTGCACCAATCTCTAACCATTCACCTGGGCAGTTCAACCTAGGCTGTATGGATTGCACCTCATCTGGTTTTAAACGATAACTTAAGTTTCCTCCGTTTCGTTCATGCCATCCTAGTTGATATCCATCATCTGCCATCTTAATAAATCCTTTTACGAATTTTGATTCTAGAATTCTCATACGATCTGCCTCCTTTCTCTTTCTTTTATTTTATCACATAAAACAAGATAAAAGGAAGGTGTAAAAGTACTGATTTCTATAGCAAATTAGTACTTTTTAAAGATTAATTGCACAAAATTTTATTTTATACATTGTTTTATAGATTCCAATCCCACCCGACTTACAAATTGATGAAATAGTTCCTCTTCGTTTCGATTATCAAGGTAAAAAAGTATCAGTCTTTCAATCGCTAAATGAACTTCACTTGCTTTTATACGACAATCCAAGTTTTCTGCGAATTTTCCATCACCATATAGCGTACCACCAATCCACATAGTAAACGCATCTACAAGACCTTCGTCTGTCTTAATCTTTGCTCCTTGCAAGCTGATATCTGCTATTTGCTTTTGTCCACATGAATTTGGGCAACCTGTTATGTGAATTCTGATAGGAGTTTCTAACTTTATTTTATCATTTAAGTAGGTTATTATCTCTCGTGCTCGATTCTTTGTTTCCACAATCGCCAAATTACAAAATTCCTTACCAGTACAAGCAACCGTATGGCCAAGAAAGGAGTCTGGATGAGGTGACAAACGTTTAAAAACCTCGTGTTCTAGCACTTGTGAAAGATTTGAATCATCTATCCCAGTAAGGATAAGATTTTGGGTTAACGTGGTTCTTATGCTACCATCGCCATATTCTTCACTGATATTAGCAAGCGCAAACAGTTCATCTGCTGTTACTTCGCCAAATGGAACATTTAGCCCAATGTAATTTTTCTTACCTTGCTTTTGAGCATGCACCCCATGGTAATAAGATGCATTCCAATCAACCATTTCATCTTCACCACGTTCATTTATTACGTCAACATATTCTAATAATTTATTCTGAAATTTTTGAGCGCCCCAGTCTTTTATTAAGAATTTAAGCCTTGCATGGGTTCTTTTTTCTCGATATCCGTAATCTCTAAATATGGTACATGCTGCCCTCGCAACTGATAATACTTCTTCTGGTTTCACGAATAAGTCAAGCTTTTGTGCTAGCATTGGAGCTGCCGATAAGCCTCCGCCTACCCATACATGAAATCCAATTGTTCTTTTTCCATCTATTTCTTTTGTTGCTGGTGTAAATGCCAAATCATTGATTTGAGCATGCCCTGCATTGTGTATGCTAGAAGAAATTGATATTTTAAATTTCCTTGGTAGATTCGAAAAATCTTTATTCAGCACAAAAAATTCATTCACTTGGTGTACCAAAGAAGTGGTATCTAATAGTTCCTCTTTGTCTACTCCTGTGATAGGGTTTCCTACAATGGTTCTTGGGCAATCACCACATGCTTCAACGCTACTTAAGGAACAAGAAGCAAGTCTTTCAAATATACTTGGAATATTTTCAACTTGAATCCAGTGAAATTGAATTGCACCTCTGGTTGTAATATTGGCAACTCCACGTCCAAAATCCTTTGCAATTCCTGCTAAAACCTTAAGCTGCTGCTTTGTAATGATTCCAGAATTAATACGAACCCTCATCATAAAATATCCATCTCTAGGCTTTTGCTCATACACTCCTGCCCATTTAAAACGATTCATATCATCAGGTGTAATGGAAGAATACCCTTCTTTTGAATATTTATCGATAATGGTTTGAATGACATCCAAACCATCTTTTTCAAGCTTGATATATTCCACTTCATTTAACTTATCATTATCAGACCATATTGCTTTGTAAGACATGATATCTCCTCATTCCTTTTTTATTTTCTATTGTTACTCTATCAATATACAAGAATCCTACCATTCTTTTCCACCAGTATAACATATACCTTTTTCAAGGAACAAGTAATAATTTCTGATAACAAGAGCAATTCATTCTATGAGTATGAACTTATCAGCCTTATTTATTTAAATATCTAAAGTCACGACTTACACCATCGTTAAAATATAAAAGTGAATCAAACGCAGATATCTTTAGTCTTCCTTCTTCATTTAAATATTCATTTGCTATTAATCTACCTTTGATAACTGCCAAAATATTTGTGATACCTGTGTAGTTTTTACTTTCTAATACATCTGTAAGTGTACACTCAAGTGAAACAGGACACTCTTTTATTATAGGTGCATTTACTACTTCCGATGCAACAGTGGTTAGATTCAAATGTTCAAACTTCTTACAGGTTTCACCTGTGTTTTTGCCACAAAATTCAATTTCATTTAATAACGTTTGATCTGGTATGTTAATTACAAAATCCGACACCTCTTTTATCTGTTTAATTGCATACCCTTTACTACTAAACCCTAGTGCTACCATATCTTTTAATGTATAGGAGGAGGATAACGTAGTGACATTTGCATTTCCATTTTCATCATAATAACTGATTAGGATGACTGGGAATCCATAATACATTTTTTCATAATTTACTCTTATTTTTTCCATAACAATAAATACCCTTTCTTAATTGATTATCTGTTTTATCATTTCTTTTCAATTAAAGCAAAAAAAGAATAGCAGGAATGTTGCGTATGCAACATACCTAGTATTCTTTTCTTAGTTTAATGGCTTCAAAATTCGAAACATATCCTTATCATAATCAATCAGCCCTTCTTGTTTCATTTGTTTTAACTCTCTAGTTAATGCACTTCTGTCTGCACATAAAAATTCGGCCATCTTGATTCTTCCCATATCGATTGAAAAATATTGACTTTTCTTTTTCTCTCCTTGAATCACTAAAAAAGCTACTATTTTTTCTCTTAATGTCTTTTTTGATATCACTTCAATTTTCTGCATTAATTGTATGTTCTTCTTAGCTATTAACGATACCAGATTCTCAATCAGACGATAATGAACCTCACATTCCTCCTTACAAGAATGTAGCACTTTTTGATAAGGCAAATATAATACCTTGGTATCTGCTCCAGCCACGAATGATACCGTTGATTGAATCATTTGTCCACACGCAAATGTCTCTCCAAACAATTCTTTTGGTTTTACATTTACTAGTGTTGTTTTATTCCCAAAAAGATCCTCTTTAATCATTAAAACATTACCTTCTAAAACAACTCCTATGCAGTCTACATGTTCTTCAAATAGAATCATAAATTCATTTTTTTGATATTTTTTTATATAAGCGCGAAAGCACTCTAACATAGAAATAATTTGTTTTTTTTCGATCCCCTGAAATAACTCCACCTCTTTATACGTATTTAGGTAGTCCTTAATATTTTCTTGCATTTTCATCACCTGTTAAAAGTATAGCACAGGTGTAATAATCTTTACATTATTTATTTTTTACAAGGAATTGGCTTTTTAGGGCATCTTGGCTTTACTGCACCTGCTTTTACAATTGCGTGCTCGTCACATGCGTCAAGGCATACACCACACTGGCTACACTCTTCTTGTTCAATTACATGAATGAATTTTTTCTTTCCAAGAATTGCATCCTCTTCGCACTCATCTGCACATTCCATACAGCCCGTACATAAATCTGGTAATATATGAAATGTCACATACTTTGCACAAACTCCAGCCTTGCAACTTTTCTTTGTAATATGTTCCTCAATCTCATTTCGAAAATAAGAAATGGCTCTACTTACTACCTTTGCAATTGTTACACCTATTTCGCATAAAGACTGTTCTTTCATTCTATCACAAAGCTCAATTAGTAAATCAAGGTCTGCTTGTTTTCCTTTTTTCAACGTGATATCCGTTAGAATCATACAAATCTGTGTAATACCCTCATGTCCAAATACACATCTTCCACAGCTTTCACGACTAAAACGCTCTGCTGTTTTTAACAGAAAATGCAATACGCAATTGGTTTCGTCTAAAATCTCAATATAATCGGTTGTCAAAAGAATTTCCTCATCCAATTTACTCTCATCTATTAACAGTCCCATTGGATGACCAAAATACATCCCTTTAAACTTTTCTTTGCTCTTGCATGCATCTAGAATTTTTCTTGGAGTTATTTGTTTTGTAAACTCGAAAACTCCACTTATGTTTGCATTTCCTGTAATAAAGACTTTCTTCGTTTGTTCCCCAAGTAGTTCTTCAACAGATACAACTTGTTTTGCTTTCTCTAATTCATTTGCCTCATATGGTATGGCTTTTTCTCCCTCTACTACTTTTAAAAGTGCAGAATGATTGCCGTATGTAAACCCAAAGTCTTGCTTTGCTCTAATTAAAGTAACTTTAGATGATACTTTAATATCTGACAGACTATTAGGAACAATCAAGTAACACGTTTCTTTTTCATTTTCTTGTAGTAAGGATAAGATTTGTTCTTGCTTTTCTTTTAAAAGTAAGAGAGAAACGGGAGCTTCTTCATAAATTGGCACTGCGTTACAAACTAATATTTCCTTCATCTTTTCTCTCCTCCTAATATTCATTCCAAAGTTTTGGTCTTGACAGATTTAATCGTAAATCACATTGTAGACAACGACTAGCTTCACAGGAAGACTCCAAGCAGGTAAATGGTTTTTCTACTGTCGCAAAGCTTTTGACTCTTTCCTTTGCTTCCAATAATTCAGGATATAAGCGTTTTAACTCTCCAAATCCTTCCTGTCGTCCAATCAATGGGTTAGGCGTTTCCTTATCTAATAATTCCTCACTAATATCGCCGTTTCCTCCAAGGTAGAGATCCATCTCCTCTGCCGCTTGTCTTCCTGCTGCAATGGCTGCGATTACCGATTTGGTTCCAGTCACAACATCTCCAGCCGCAAAAACTCCTGTGACGTTTGTTTGAAGACAGTTATCGACCTTAATATAAGGTCCATGCGTTAATTCCACACCAAACTCTTTTGTTCCTTTTGGTCTTTGTCCAACGGCAAAGATAACCGTATCCACTGGTACAATTTCCTTCGTACCTTCTACCAATTCAATGACTGCTTTTTTATTTTCATCAAAATAGAATTTATCAACTTGTTGAAGCTCAACACCCTCTACCTTTTTTTCACCTGTAATACGAAGGAAGGAATGTGCAGAATGTAAAATGACTCCTTCTTCTTTTCCTTCTTCCATTTCATCTTGAGTCGCCGTCATCGTTTGTTCGTTTTCTAGGCAGGCAATGTGCACCTCTTTTGCTCCCAGACGTAGAGCTGTTCTTGCGCAATCATAGGCTACATTTCCACCACCAAGTACCATGACCTTTTCACCAAGATTTTGCTCCTGATTCATACGTGCATTTTTTAAGAAGGTCGCATTCACCATAACACCTTCTAGTTCACTGCCTTCTATCGTAAGTATGCTACCTTCATGTGTCCCAGTCGATAATAATACACTGTCATAGCCTTGTAAAAGTAAGTCCTTTGGTACTTTGACACTGGTATTGGTCAATAGTTTAATGCCGACTTCTAATATATCGTCAATCTCACGATCTAGTACTTCATCTGGTAAACGGTACGACGGGATTCCATACCGACATTGCCCTCCAGCTTTTTCATTTTCCTCTAGAATCGTTACTTCATGTCCTTTTTTTGCCAAATAATAGGCAGCTGTTAAACCAGCTGGTCCAGCTCCCACAATGGCAACTTTTTTCCCAGTTGGCGCTTCTATGTTTCTTTTTTCCTTCCAGTCTTGTGAGTGATTTGTAGCCGCCGCCCTTTTTAACTTACAAATAGATAGGGGCTTTCCAAGTTCATTTCTCTTACAAGCATCTTCACAAATGTGATTGCAGATACACCCAAGAGTCTCTGGAAAAGGTAGTTTTTCTCGAATGACTGCAGTTGCTTTTTCATAATTTTCATCCTTAATATATCTTAAGTATCTTGGTATATCTGTGTGAGCTGGACAGGCGGTTTTACAAGGAACCAAATTTTCTGCGTAGGACATTTCTTCTTTCATCATTCCTAGCGCGTCCATAATGGAGCCTGTTGGGCATACTTCAATGCAAGCACCGCAAAACTTACATCCTGCCTCCTTTAATGATACATTTCCATCTGTTCCAATCCGCACTCCATCTTTTGTCTTTTGAAAATCCAATACCTTAACGCCTCGTAACTCTCTACAGGCACGTACACAACGACCGCAGCGTATACATCTTGTAAATAAGTGCATAATTAATGGATTGCTCTCATCCGTTGCTACCGTTCTTGTTTTCTTTTTCCAACGCTGCGGACTCACTCCCATATATTGGTACAAAGACTGTAATTCGCACTTTCCATATTTGGGGCATCCCGTACAATCGGCTGGATGTGTGGCAAGAATTAACTCCATTGCAGTTTTTCTTGTTTGATTCGCTTTGTCTCCATTGATGGTAACAACCATTCCTTCTTTCGCCATTGTTTTACAGGAAGGAACTGCTTGTTCTATTCCCTCAATTTCCACACAGCAAAGACGACATCCTCCCACTGCTTCTAAGTCTGGATGCTTACACAGATGTGGAATATACATTCCCGCATTGAGTGCTGCATCAAGAACCGACATACCTTCTATTGCTTCCACTTCTTTTTGATCTATCGTAATCTTCATTCGTTCCTCCATATGGTTAGGGAAGGACTGTAATGAACCTTATTTTACTGTTCATTACAGCCCTATCTTTATTCCTAAATTAAAATTCTACTGCCTCTTCTGCCGCATTCTCACCAGCAATTCTTCCACTGTTTAGACAAAATCCCATTGTATTTCCAGATAGGATAAAAGGATAGCTATCTCCAAAAATGTTACAAGCGTCCGTTCCAACACAGTAAAGTCCAGGTATCACTTTTGCCTCATCATTAAGCACCTGCGTTTTGTGATTAATTAACACGCCTCCCAAAGAACCATACGCTCCTACATTTTGTCTACAGCAATAAAATGGACCTTTTTCAATTGGCTGCATGTACGCTCTGTCTTTTTCAAAAATTTCATCAAATCCAGCATCGCACATATCATTGTATTCTTCTATTTGCTTTACCAATCCCTCTACATCAATTCCTGCTTTTTCTGCCAATTCTTCAATGGTATCTGCCTGACAAATTGGTTCATACCCATCCTTTATATCCTTTTCCCATTGTTCATCAAAATGGTCAAAAAGGTCATGTGGATGCACATGTGATATAATATCAGAACCTTTTTTCTTATATTTTTTCAATAACTTACTATCAAAAATGGAATAAGCAACACAACCTGGTTGTGCGGTAATTGCATTTCCTGTAAATGTAGTATTTGCAATCTGATCTTCAGGCATGAAACGCTGTCCGTTTCGGTTTACCCAAAGACAAGGCTGGCGAAATGCACCATCTAATATAAAGTGATTCATATTATCTGGAAGCTGGTACATCAATTCCATGGTACACTCAGTACGCCCTGCTCCTGCTTCCCATGCCATATTAATTCCATCACCCTTCATTCCAGGGATTGCAAAATTAAAAATAGTTTTCCCAAACTCATATCCCGTTTGTTCTTGAATCATCTTTGGATTATCTCCAAAGCCACCCGTTGCAAGAATAACCACTTTTGCTCTGGCTTCAATTTCTTCTCCGTCTTTATCTTTAGCAAGCACACCCACTACTGCATTATTCTCAACAATTAACTTAGTTACTGGAGTTTCCATTAAAAATTCTACTCCAAGCTCTCTTGCTTTCTCCGTCATTTTCTTAGTCATAGCAGTTGCACATCGAGGTCCTGGTGCTCCACCACCTTCTGGCTTTACTACATGCCAAGTAAATTCACCATCTGAATACGCTCTAGTTGCCTCTGGTGCACTAAAAGCTCTTTGTACCCCCATAAATTCTACTCCCATGTCCATCAACCACTCAATGGTATCTCCTGATTTAAAGTAATAATCGCGAACCATGCGTGCATCTACTCTATAATGCGTATAGTACATGTGTTTTCGAAATGCCTCTCCTGGCGTCAACGAAACCATATGCTCTTTTTGAATTGGAGAACCAACTCCCAATGGCCCCATACCCATGTTTGCAGCTCCACCTGTTGTGTTTGACTTCTCAAAACAAATAACTTGAGCCCCATTTTCTGCTGCTGCTATACTTGCTGCAAGTCCAGAAAGACCAGCCGCTACCACAATAACATCTGTTGATAGATTTTTCATTTGAAATACCTCCATTTAATTCGTTAAATTATTAACGTCCTTCTATGTATGATTATACGATTCTATGCTCTACGCGTCCAATATCAAAAAGCTGTGTCAGTTATAACCAAAAGTTATTAATTATTTAAATTGACTTAAATTGAATATTTTTATATTTTACAAGCTTCTCATTTACTATCTCACGGTTTACTGGATTCTGAAAAAAGCCTCCTTGTGTATGTGCAATCTCTTCCAAATGCTTTGCTCTTCCTTCTACCGTCGTACGATCTCGGCATAATCCATCTTCTTGAATTACAAATTTCCATTTTTTATCTTGAGTTTGTTCCAAGTTTCCACCAGCTCCACAAACTTGACATTCCACTGGAAAGTAAAGCCCATCCCACTGAACTTCACCAAGAACTAACGCATTGGAATGACAATTTGGACACCACCCCATATCCTCATCACCCAGCCACTTTCTATCCTTAGGAGCCGTTTTTACTGCCGTCATGATATTTTTCCCAACTTTTCGTGCTCTTTCAAGCATCTCATCATGAAGCAAACATTGTGCTGGTGCTGGTACTCTTGTAGCCAAATACATATCAATTACTTGCATATCTGTTGTAAACATAGCAGCCTGCATAGATTCCAATGCCATTGACTGCCATGATCTAGTAGAGCCCCCAACCGCGATGAGTGCGCTTACTCTATCCTTGTGTTCAATTGCTTTGATTGTCTCTAAAAATGCTGTCTCATAGCTTAAACTTCTTTGTGCGAACTTAGCAAACGTGGAACATGACATCAAATCATATGTCGGAGAAGAAAATATGACCGCATCGCAATCTAACATAACTTCCATAATTTTTTTCTTATCATCTTTTTTATCCAGTACACACCCAACGTTCTTTCCCTGTGACATTCCAATCGTACAAGCGGTACAACCAGTACAATCTAAGATATTGTAATCTCTTAAATTAATCATGGTCACATCTGCTCCTGATTCCTGACAGACCAAAAGAGCCTCTTTTAATAAAATCTCACTATTACTGTTTGCACGCCCTGCGCTTATTCCCATTACTTTTACTGACATACCATTTTCTCCTTTTCTTTTTCCCTTAAATTTAGTACAATAGTCGAAAGAACAATTTATGAAAAATGCACAAATAATTCTTTCATAAAAACCCAAATATAGCTTTTTTTCTGTATTGTTAAAATAATAACATTCGTATTGTAGGAAAGCATCCGTTAATCATCGTATCTTTTGTGATATTTATCATGTTTTTTCCTACATTTGTAGCATCGATAATAAGGAGACCTTATGGCATATCTCGAACACATTATTCAAAGGCTTGAAACAACCTTTCATATACAGGTACACGGAAACAGCACGCGCCATCTTCGTATTGAAAATGTCCAGTTTCTTGTAGCAGAAGATGAAAATTCGATTCATTTTCAGCCTGAAACACTCTACATTGGAAATTATCAAGAATTTCATTCCACAAAACAAAATGGATGCATTTTACTTTTAAACAGTTGTATGGATAGCCAAGCTGAAAATGGGCTTTATATTTATCAAGATCTCAATCCTTTTGCTGTCTGTAATTGTATTCAAGAGGAATTGTTTCAAAGTCATAAAGCTAATTTAAAAAAAGATGAAATGCTTCATGTCCTACAAGCTGGTTATGGATTACAAAGCCTTTTGGATACCGCTAGAACCTTTCTTAACAATCCAATTACTCTTTGCACGACAAGTTTTTTCGTGCTTGCCTCTAGTCCTAAGCAATTTCAAGATGATAAATTTGACGTGTATAACAACAAATTTTATTTAGAAAACAACTTTATTCAAAATATGAAAGAGCAAAAAATATTGGATCACATTTTTGCTTCCTCCGCGCCAATCTATGCTACCTTTGAGGATTCAAAGAATATGGAATATTTATTTTGCAGTATCCATATTAAGCACGCAGCTGTTGGATATCTTTGTCTTAGCTGCGCCATCCGTCCTTTTCGAAAGGAGGATTCCACCTTTTTGACAGAATTATCAAAAATGATTTCCATTGAGATGCAAAAAGATGACTTTTACACTGAAAAATCAGGGCTAAAATACGAATATTTTTTGACTGATTTGATGGAACAAAATATTACAAACCTTGATTTTGCAACAAAGCGTCTGGCTCAACTTGGACATACCCTCTACCAATATTTTTGGGTGATTGGATTTTCATTTGACAGTCTTAGTGCCAGCTATATGAATCCTAATTACTACATTGATCAGCTACTTGGTATTTTTAGAAATAGTATGGTGTTTTTTTATAAAGGTAACCTTATATTATTACTGTCAAGTAAGTATAGGAATCCATACGAGAAAGTTAATACACAAAAGCTCTCTCATTTTCTACAACTAAATCAAATGAATATTGCCCTTAGTTTTCGTTATGAAAATCTTTTGGATACCCATGTTTATTACAAACAGGTATGCTTTTTACTAAAAAAGGATTGTTGTAACACAATATCTTTGTTTCGCAACTATGAAGATAATTATATGTTTCACCTATTTGAAGGTGTGCAAAACACAATGAATCTAAAGAGTATCGTTCACCCTGATATTTATTTTTTACAAAAATACGACCAAGAAAACCACACGGAATATATTACTACTTTACAAGCGTACTTTTTGAATAGCCGAAATGCTTTGAGTGCCTCCAATTATTTACATATACACAAAAGTACTTTTTTCTATCGAATAGGAAAAATCAAAGACTTAACAGGGTTTGATTTAGAAAATGAAACCATATTGTTTGCATATGAGTTTTCGTTTTACTTGCTTTCTTACCTTAAGAATACCAATGAATAATAACTCTCTTAGAAAGGAGATTATATGTATCGAATTACATTTCAACAAATACATTATTTTCTTGCAATTGCAAAAACATTGAATTTTACTGCCGCTTCCAAAACATTATACATATCACAGCCAGCTTTAAGTAAGCAAATTATTGTGTTAGAAAACGAGCTTGGGTTTCCTTTATTAAAGCGAAACAAAAGAAATGTCGAACTGACTTTAGAGGGCGAGTCGTTGTATCGAGATTGGTCTACGCTTGAAAATATGATGAGATCCTCTATCTATAATGCGAAGCTATTAAAACGAAAAACGGTAGGGAAATTATCCATTGGCTGTACCGATACGTTTTCACTCGACGAAACGTTATCACAGCTTATCTATAACTATCAAAATAACTATCCTAATATTGATATCGATTTAGGAAGCTACGGATTTCGTACATTAAGAGAACGTTTTAATAACAATGATTTGGATGTCGTGTTCGTGCCAGAATTTGAAATGGAACATTATAAAGATGTAAATCGACTCCCCTTTCAAAAGGTAGAACTTTGTATTGCAATATCCGTTTCGAATCCGCTAAGCAATAAAAAACATCTTGCAATCGAAGATTTAAAGGACCAACCCCTAATCACGATTTCTCCAAAGGAGTCTTTAACTGGAGTGAATAAGATAAAAGATTATTGTAGAAGCTATGGTTTTGAGGCAAACATTGTGAAGTATGTTTCGAATTTAAATTCTCTTCTTTTGGGAGTAAAAAACGGTATCGGTATCACTATTTGTGACAATAAAATAAAAGATGATAAAATAAAAACCTATAATTTAGAACACCAGCCAAATGATTCAAATATTTATGTATTATGGAAATCTTCTGTGGAACATGCAGAATTAGAGTTATTTTTAAATGAAATGAAAGATATGCTAGAAATAGTGGAGGATGGATTTTGTATTTAAGTATCATAGAGTGTGAGTCATACCCACACTCTATTTTTTTAACTTTTATAATGCTATTATTATGTATTCTTTATTCTTTGATAACGATGTTGTGCGGTGTCTTTTTTTACCATATTGCGATACAATACGCTAATTAGTAAACCTGCTATGGATAACGCTCCTGCTGCTAAAAAAGATTGTTTGTAACTTTGATTCATCACGTATAATTTGCCCATAGTCATTGGACCAAAGATTCCCGCCAATGCAAAGCCAATAAACATGTAGCCATAATTTACACTGTTATATTTTGCTCCAAATTGATCGGCTGTAAATCCTGGAAATATTCCCATAAAGGAACCAAAACAAATACCAATGATTGCGATTGCAACATAAAATAAAACAATGTTTCCTTCTCCCGCTAATAACAAGCAAATAAAACCAAAAAAGGATAAGACAAATGATAACGTAAGCGTATTAATGCGACCGATTTTATCCGAAAGATATCCAGCCCCTACACGACCTCCTGCATTAAATAACGCTAATATCGAAATGGCGGTGGTTGCGGCAGATGCTGACAAGCCAATCATGTTTTGTGCAATTGGGGAAACCTGAGAAATACACATCAATCCCCCAAATGCACCACATACCAGCATTAGAATCATGCAATAAAAAACTGGACTTTTTAACATCTCTTTCCAGTCCTTATCCATTTGTTTTTGTATTTCCTTCTTATCATTAATCTGCATATCATGAGGTATATAATTTTCTGGGCATTTCTCAATAAAAAATGAGCCTATACTGATAAGAACCAAAAATACAATTCCAAGAATAAAAAATGCATTCGTAACCCCCTGTGATTCAATTAACTGATTCGCTATTGGGGGTACCATCACCGAACTAAGTCCATAGGTAGCCGTTGTCAATCCACCTATTAGACCTCGCTTATCAGGAAAGAACTTGACTGAGTTTGTAATGGTACAGCCATACACCATTCCCATTCCAAGTCCGTCTAAAATTCCATAGCTAAATACCAAGTAAGTGACACTATTTGCAAAGGCTGATAATATCATTCCTCCTCCAAACAACAATCCACCGATTAGCACTACTACTTTTGTACCTAAACGCTCATTTAGCCAACCACCTGAAATCATGGTTATTGGCCCTACCGCGTTTGCTACTGTAAATACAATTGCCATACTTGCACTTGTTAAGGCTTGACCATTTGTTTGATTTAAGTATTCTGCCATTGGATTAGCAAATACACTCCATGCATATAAAGAGCCAATGCATAGATTAATCAAACAGCTAAAGCACAATACCAACCATCTTGTTATGTTTAGATTTTTTTCTCGTGGCATTTCATGTCCTCTTTCTCTTTTTATCGTTATCTATTTCTAAAAGTTGACTGGCTACCACTTTTTGAAATTTGTCAACTCCTGCTCCAACATACCACACCCCAACTATCATTGCTCCTGCTATTTCAAAGGGAAGACTACCAATCGTTTGTATTCCAATGGGAGCCATAATGGTTAGTCCGATTGCCCATCCACAAAGCCATGCTGGAAGAAAAATATACTTTGGTACAAGACTTGCAAGGATTACAGCCAATCCTCCAAGGATAAATAATGTAATAAATAATTCAACGTCTGGATTCAGATTGATACAATCCATCAAAAATAATGCGATAACAGCCCATAGATCACCTAATAAAAATCCAATGGAAATAGAAAGTCCATCTCTTACTTTATTGCCGTTTGCAACATACACACCTGCGCAAATTAAGGCAACTGCACCTGTGGTAATTCCCATATACGGTGATACTACCGCCCAAATTGGTGGAAGAAGCGCAATTCCAAATGCCAGTGATAGCACATTAATCCATTTTTCCTTATTTAGACTCATAATTTCCTCCTAAAAATCCTTGAAACACAGGAATTCCAGTATATTTCTTTGCCTTCTCCATTCCCTCCATGACTCGTATTGCACCACTTACCATTGCCTCCATCTCAAATTCACCAGGATATGCTGTAATAGCAGCAATAAATTCACAGCCTTTTGTAATCATCTCTACCAAGGCTTTATTATAAACCATGCCACCTCCAAGTAAGATACCATCTACTTTGCCTTGCAGTACGCATGCCATGGAACCAATTGTTTTTATAATCTGGTATATCATAGCTTCCCATATCAATTTTGCATAAGGCTCTCCTGCCTTGGCTCTTTTGCTAATCTCTAATGCATCCGAAGTACCTAAATGATCAACAAGTCCCCCATTTTTTGTGCATTTTGCAAGCATTTCTTTTTCCGAATATTTACCTGAATAGCATAGACGTATCAAAGGAGCCGCAGGAATAGCCCCTGCTCTGGTAGGCGCCATTGGTCCTTCTCCTTCCACGATGTCAATCCCATCAATCATTCTTCCCTTTTTGTGTGCTGCAACAGAAATACCGCCTCCAATATGACATATGATAAAGTTACATTCTTCATATGTCTTTCCTATGCTCTTAGCATGGCGAATTGCCGTCTCTTTTTGATTTAAAGAGTGAAGATGGCTCGCTCTGGTGATTTCTTTGATTCCTGTTACTCTTGCAATTTCTTCATACTCGTCAACGTCTGGTGGATTTACTACGAAGCATTTTCCACCGTATTCTTTCTTAAATTCATGTGCAAGCTGGCTACCCAACTGCGCTGGATGTGCAACATTATTTGCTCCTATCTTCGCATGCTCTAACAGTAATTCATCTACTTCATAGGTTCCGCCCTCTAAAGGCAGCAATCCGCCTCCTCTGCCGACAAAAGCATCCACACCCTCTAAGCGGATGCTATTTTCCTTTAATAGGTTTAAGATAGTGTCTTTTCGGTATGGCAGTTGCTCAGAAATCGTTTGAAACTGTGCCAGACGACTTGCATCATGAGAGACGTTGGCGGTATAAACTACATTTTCATTTTCAAATAATGAAATCTTGGTTGAAGTTGATCCAGGATTGATTGCAAAAACTTTATATACCTTCATTTGATTTACCTCCTTGTGCACGAACAGCAGATATTGCAATATTTCCCACTAATTCGGATACTGGTGCACTACGAGAGCAATCGCAAACCACTTTTTTAAATCCTTGCAAAACAGGCCCATAAGCATCGGCATGTGCAAACTGCTGTAATAGCTTTACTCCAATATTTCCCACATTCAAATCTGGCCAGATGATGATATTTGCCTTTCCTGCCACACCACTTTCTCTTGTTACCTTTTTAGCTGCTACCATAGGGCAAATCGCTGCATCTAGCTGGAATTCTCCATCAATCTTTAGGTCAGGTCTTAACTGATTGGCGATTTCTTTTGCATTTCTTACCTTGTCAATTAGTTCATGCTCTGCACTTCCAGTCGTTGAAAAAGATACCAAAGCACAACGAGGCTCCCATCCTAACAAAGTACTTGTCGTATCACAAGCAGATATGGCAATCCCTGCTAAGTCTTGTGCCGATGGATTGGCACAAACTGCACTATCACCAATGACTAACAGTTCTCCCTCACTGCCTTTATAACCTGGAATATTCGCAATACCAACACTCGATACCGTAGTTACGCCTTCTTGTAATCCAACCACCATTTGTCCCGCCATAATAACATCACCTGTTGTATGTGACAGCCCTGCAAACGTAGCGTCTACTTGATCAATTGCTTCTAACATAAGAGCAACATATAAAGAATCTTTTGCCTTTCTTTTCATAGACTTTTCACTGTAAATTGGATTTTTAAGTACATACTCTTTAATTAATTCCTCTACTTTATCCTCCTCTTCACAGTTCCATATCAAAAGCCCTGAAATATCAATATTGTATTTACTTGCACTTTCCAAAATAGTACTCTTAGCACCAACAAGCAACGGTTTACAAATTCCCTTTTCCATTGCTTCTTTAGCAGCTAGCAATATTTTTTCTTCTTCTATTTCAGAAAAAGCAACCGTTACTTGTCTACTTCTTGCTTTTTCATAAATGTAATCCATAATATTCATGATGCAACCTACTTTCCTTTTTTAAAAAGGGCCATTGCTTTTGCAACAGCCCTTCCACTTTTTGTCTGTGTTTAACGGTATATATAATCTCCAGCCTGATACTTTGGTGGAATTACTGGTATTTGGAGGAAGGATTCATATTCTCCTCCTGTGTGGATGATATGATTTCCTTTGTTGTCTGTCTCCCATGATAATGGTTCAAACCATCCCTCACGAATATATCTTCCCGCAATCTGTATTCTTATTTTTTGTCCTTTGTGCCAAATTTTACTGGAAGGTACAATTGCTATTTGTACTGGTACAATTTCACCCTTACTTAGTTTTTCTTCCTTTTTGTGTGATTGAACAGGCTCAAAATCTGTTGATAGCTTTTCATCTAACTCCCTGTGAGAAACTCTCATTTTTCCCCATGTACCAGGATGAGGTTCCCCTAATATGTATGTTGGCAACCAGTTTCCATTTTCATCTGTTTTTTGTATGTTTACAAATAAATCCATATCATCATGTCCATCTGCTTCTACATACAAACAAAGCTTCATATAACCTGTGATTTCTGTATCTTCATCAAATTGCATATCAAAAGTTACTTCCCCTTCGTTGGCATCATAGCTCACCTTTGAATGGTCTTTGACTGGTGTATATTGCATGGTCTTATTTTTTGCATCCAGATAAAGCTTTTTGTACTGTGTCCTAGCTAAAGGAAATTCTTTTTCAGGACGGTTTGTCTGGTAATCACAATCAAATGCATCCATTACTTCAATGCGATACCTTGGAGTCATTTCCCAGCCATTATTGATATTTCTAAGATAACGGTCAAAAAATCGTTTCAAATCCTCGATGTTATTTGGGTTATACATATCTGGCCATTCCTGTTCTCTATGCGCTCTCATCCATTTTCTAGTAGAACGAATTTTTCGAAATGCATTAAAAGAACCTCTTAAATGAAAGTGGCTATAAGAAGCACATGCATAGGTTGGCACTTTAATCTTTTTAAAGTCTGGTATTTTATCTTCCCAGTATGCATTCATCAAAGGGTATTTTCTCCCCATTGCAACCTGATCGTCAATTTTATTTGGTCCAGTCAAAGAAGCTACAATAAATTCATTGAAGGTTAAGGCTGGAATACCTCCTTCATATATTGATTCACGATAGATATCTGTCGTTGCTTCCCATGGTGCAATACAAGCTAAGTGAGGAGGCTGCTGTGCGGCAATACGAAATTGTGTCATTGCAACACAAGAATTACCTCCCATACCCACTCTTCCGTTGCACCAGTGCTGGGTTGCTACCCATTCAATGAAATCATATCCATCTTTTGCATCCTGTGTACCAAACATATTAATATCACCTTCGGAATGCCCTGTTCCTCTTGGGTCTACATTGGCAATTGCATATCCATGACGACACCAATAGCCTGGATCTGGCGATTCGAATTTAGACATGGTGGAAATGGTTCCTGGTGGTACTCCCATTACCTGCCACTCACTCATACCATCTCCTGGACGCTTTCCATAATAGCTCCAAGATACGATACAAGGAATATTTGTTTCTTTTTCTGGACGATAAATATCTACATAGATTTTTGTTCCATCTCTTAAGACAACAGGAACATCTTGTTCACATAAAATACCATCTTCATTGACATAAGTTCGCTGGTTAAACTTGGCACAAAATCCATGAGCGGTTGCTGCAATTCCTTCAAGCTTTGATAAATCAAGCCCTTCCTCTGGATCTACTGGAACTCTGGCTTGGCGATAAAGTGTTTCAATTTCTTCATTTTGAAACACTTCTTTTTTCGTAAATAACTCTGGTTGTTTCATTTGCCTTTCTCCTTCTTTTTTATTTAGCCCTCTACAAGCTCTACGATATAATCAGCCGCTGCTGCTATGGTCACTTTTCTTTTAAAATCCATAAACGGAATCTCCACATCAAATTCATCCTCTAGCGCAGTTGTAAGCTGAGAATAATTTACCGATTTCATTTTTAGTTCTTCAAATGTAGTTTCTTCTTTGTATTCTCCTGCTCCTAAAATCACAGTTAATCTTTCCTTAATCATTTCTATTGCTTCTTCTCTTAATTCCATGATTACTCCTATCCGCCTTTTGGCTTACTATTTTTTCTTGTACTTTGTATGATTAGTATATATAATATAGTTATTAAATTCATTGGGTTTACCCACAAAGTAGCCTTTGTTTAACACCCAATGTTTGTGCGAACGCACAATAACTTTATACTACTTAACGTTCAAAATTATAGAATGGAGTAAAAAAACCATGGAACTATTTGCAGTAAAAGAATATTTAAAGACAGGCAACATACAAACCTATGGAAATCAAGATGCAACCATTGATGTTCGTATGGTTAAGTTACTGACGAAAGAGCAAAATAGATTTCATAAACATATCATTTATTTAGGTTCCACCCAATTTCTACCTGCTCCAAACTCTGCCTTAGATTCCACGATACTTTGCTATGGGCAAGAGGTGGATTGGAGTTTATACCAAGGCTCAAAGCTTAGAATCCTCTATACAAAAAACGAATTTGACTGTGTCAAGATGTTTAATGACATTTCAGATAAATTACAAGACATACAAAAAATCAATGCAGCCCTTCACATTCTAATTAACGCATTCTTTACGGAACGAGGTCTTCAATATCTAGTAGACGTTGCGTATGAAGTATTTGGTAACCCTGTCTATGTAGTGGATACAAGGCATAAATATATTGCTATGTCTTCTGGTATCATTGCAGATACTTCTTTTGCCTCGGAAGAAAATAAGATTGGTTATATCAATAAAGAAGGGATTGAATACCTAAAGAAAAACAAAATTGATGAAAAGATTCGAGAACAAAATGCTCCCATTTACTTTATTAATCCTTTGCATAACAAAGGTATGCTTGTTGACGCCATCACAATTAATCAAATCGAAGTAGGACATGTGATGCTGTACGAACAAGACAGACCTTTTGGAGAATTTGACAGTATACTTTTGCATCGAACCAGTCGAATTATCTCTATGGAATTACAAAAGAATAGTTTTATTACAGATAATAAAGGATTTATGTACTCCTATTTTTTAGCAGATCTTTTAGACAACCCAATTAGTAATTACTCAACGGTCTGCAAACGTCTTGAAACGATTGGCTATGATTTGAAGCAAGATCAATATATTCTTGTAATTCCACCTCATAGTTATAGAGATACGACTACCAAATTGGATATCATCGTAGAACAGTTACGTTTCATCCTGCCAAATAGTATCTATGTTATCTATGAAAATTGTATTGTGTTTTTAATCAGTCGAAATCGAAAAGACGGGATTACAGACTACGAGTTTAAGCGGCTGTCTGAGTTCTTAGAGACCAATAAATTAATTGCTGGAATGAGTAATTTTTTTGAGGATTTAAGAGATGCCAAACGTTTTTATAAACAGGCTCTTAAATCCATTGAGCTTAGTAAAAAAATGAATCGTAACATTACGATACACTTTTATTCTGACTATTATTTATATCATATTTTTGAAATGTGCGAAAGAGAAGAAGAAATCCGATTCTTTCTTCATCCTGGAATGATGAAGCTTCTTCAATATGATAAGCTTCATAACACAGACTTCTTACATACGTTACACGAATATCTAGAATCCCCTGGACAGCCATCCCAAATTGCCAAGCGCCTTCATATACATAAAAACACATTGTTGTATCGCATGGACAAAATTAGGAATATTATGGACTGTAAAATAGATACTGGTGAAGAATTTATGTCCTTTAATCTTTCTTATCGAATTATGGAATATTTGAATTTGATTTAAAAACCACGCGGAATGAAAGTAACTACTTTCTTTCCGCGTGGTAAACGAACTAATTGCCGCTATCTTTTATTCAAAGTCCACACTTCTTCCCGTTTTAGCAGATTCTCTTACTGCTTCCATAAGCCTTAGGACTCTTCTTACTTCTTCAATTGTAACAATGAAATCCTCTTTACCATTCATTGCTTTTATAAAGTTATCAAAATACATACTGTGTTGCACATTCACATCTGGTAACTCTTCCACAATAATTCTTCCTTCTGGAGGTGGACCAAAGGATCTTGTTGGGCCTGCTGCAGTCATAGTTGTTTTACCAGGAACATTTTCTAGTAATTGTGAGGTTCTTACAATCTGTCCCACTGGCTCAAAACCATCCACATACATACTACCCTTGTTGCCACCAATAAACCAGTGTTTTTCAAACCACTTTTCTTTATTGGTAAGAAAATATGTTCCTAATTCGATTTCAGCAGTGATGTTATGCTCGAATTTTAATATGATTTTAAAATAATCATCTACATTCTCGTTAATTACATTGCGTAAATCAGCATAAACTGTCTTAATCTTTCCTTTAACCATCCAAAGCATCTGGTCTATTAGATGAACTCCCCAATCATAAAGCATACCTCCGCCAAACTCTGGATATATATGCCAATCATGCATATTACCATTAAATCCATATAGTTTTGACTGAATGGTAAATACATCTCCTACCATTTGTTTATCGTATACTTCTTTTGATATTCGAAAGTCCTTATCCCATCTTCTTTGTTGATGAACACTAAAGTTAACACCGCATTCTTTTACTACCTCTATCATTTCGTCAAATTCTTTTACTGACATAGCGGCTGGTTTTTCGCAAAGAATATGTTTACCTGCACGTGCTGCCTTGATGACTGCTTCTTTATGTACATGATTGGAGATGGATACCAATACCGTGTTTACATTTTCATCTGCAAATAAATCATCCATATCCGTGTACTTCACAATGTCTTTTGGTGCATCTGCAAGCTTAGTAGGGTCATTGTCACAAATTGCAACTACTTTTGCGCCTTCTAAACCTTTTATCATATCCGTATGAATATGCCCCATAAAACCATATCCTAAAACTCCAAATTGTATTTGCATTTTATTCCTCCTATTCTCTATGATATATGAACCTTTCTAACCTTTGTTCCACCAAACGGAACAGGAATGTATGCAACGCGAATCATAGTAGTAAGAGATACTTCATGCTCGCCTTTTGAAAGTCCACCCTCTTTTAGAACTCTGACATGCCCTTGCACACCGTATTCCCATTTATATGTGGTTACCGTTTCTAATTCCTCCAACGTAAAATACGTTTCACCATCTGGACTAAAACGAATAGCCTCTCTTTCAATTTCTTGGTTGTCTACTTTTACTTTAATATCATGAACCATAGAACAAGGAATGCCCCTGTAATAGGTAATAAGTGTTTCTAATTCAAACCCTACTATTTTGTCGCCTTCTTGCACATTTTTACAAGAACCTTCTGTAAATACATAATTATCAAACATGTTAGCTCCTCCTTCCTACAGTGCCTCAATATATTTTTTAAGCATATTTTGATGTGCAGTTACGTTTTCTTTATCACGAATGACTTCATTTGCAAGTGCAAATCGGTTCCCTTCATATTCCGTTGCAATATAACCTTCATAACCAACTTTATCTAGATATTTTATTAGTTCATCAAATGGTATGGAGTATTCAACACCTTCTTTTGTCATTTCATAGATTTTTCCATGAAAATGTTTAATATATGGTAGATATTCATCCAGTATTGAAAACTCACTCATTTCATAACCATCACAAAACAATGCATATTCAAACTCATCTTGTGTTTCAATCATAGCCTGTAAATCATCTGGGAAGTGTTTTCCTTGTTTTCTTGCTTCCATAAAGTAATGTTTTGGATCTACTCCAGAGGCAAAAATATTATCTACATAATCAATAATCTCTTGTTTTACTCCCAATTCTCTAAAAAACGCTGACGATACTCTAGGATGTCTTCTACAAAAAATACCTGTGTCTACTGTTAGACCTACATAAGGAGAATTTAACTTTTTCATTGCTTCAATAAATGCCTGTGTTAATGGCTGGTCAAAACTCATACCTGCATGAATCTCAAGTGTCATAACTACGTCATTTTCAATTGCATAGGGAAGTGCTGGTTCAATGATAGAAGCTCTTGTATTGGATACAAGACGAATCATCTTAAATCCTAATCTATGTGCCAGCTTAATTTCTTTGATTAACAAGTCAAGTGCTTCCTTGTCTGTTAATTCTCTGTTTTTATACAAGCAGGTGTTAATAAACACATCATTACATACCAAAACTGGTTTGTATTTTTCAACCAATAAATCCCACTCTTTTAAAGTTTCTTCTGATGGTTCTGGTGTACCCTTCATCATCTGATCACTAATAAATTCAAGTCCCGCTCCTAAATCATTTAGATATTTAAAAATATCTTCCAGACTCATTTTTCCTCTTGCATATTGATCTTGTAAGCTATACATACTTACTGCTCTTTTAATTTTACTCATATTACTAGCTCCTTTCACAAACATCTGATAGAGTCATTCTATCAATTTCCTGTTGTTTTCTCGCTTTTATTTTTAACCCATCTTAGAACTTTTTTTAATGAAATAGCTGTTTTACATTCTTGTATTTTAGTCAAAGCAAAAATCATACATTACTATTTATTCAAGTAATTTTGGTATGGTTCTTTTAATTCTTTTAAATTTGGTATTTGACCAGGGCCTACTGCTCTTGTTTTTATTTCAGTGGAGTGCTCTAGTTTTCCATCCCAATTTAATCTAGAACGTTTTTTTTCTTCTTCAGTAAAGGTTGCTTTTATTTTTCCATCTACTACATCTATTTCTCCAAGTATTCCACACACAGGGCATTCCACGTGGGTTCTATCTTTAGATACCGTTAGCATGTCACAATGACAGACAGGACACACTCCCTCTTCTTCTCCACGCCATTTGGTGCGCTCCTCATTTGTTTCTGCTGCTAGTGCAGCCGCAATGTTTTGTCCCATTAATTTGGCACGAAGCATTTCTTCTTCATTTCCAAGTACATGTTCATGTGCCATAGCACCATAATATTCATGCATATCAACTACATCGATTCCCATTGACATGGTAAATTCATACATGGTAGGTAGCATAAAGGATAGCCAATTCTTAGTCATGGCTCCTCCTACAGATAATAAAGCTCCAACACGTGGTTTAAAGCTTCTTTCATCTGGCAACTGCGTAATGGCTTTCCCTGCTTTTATCCCTTCTTCATAGGTTGCTTTTCGAAATGTAATATCATGAGAAGGTCCAATGCGATCACATACCGTTTTAAATCTACCTGTTGGGGAAAGTACATAGGTTGGTGAACCTACAATCACTGCATCACATTCCATTAATGCCTCATCAATGATATGAAAATCATCTTTTAAATGGCAATCACCCTTTCCTCTTCCCGTTGTCATGCCCACTACACAAGCAATACAACCCGTACATGCTTTAATATCCAAATCATCTGCGCGTATAAACTCAACTTCATTTCCAGCCTTTTCACATTCCATCAAGGCGGTCTTAATCATTACGTCTGTGTTACCCATTTTTCTTCCAAATGAAATACCTAATACTTTTTTACTCATTTCTTCTCCTTTTCTGAAAAAAAAGAAGCGAAAGATATCAATACCTTCGCCCCTCGATTTTATGATTTCATCATATTATCTTGACTGTTGTTTACTCTATTTACTTACATGTAACTATTATAATCTTTTTTCATATTTCATCATTTTTATTTTTAACTTATTAATAGCACATTTTTACACTATTACAATATTCCTTCTTCCTAATCTATCATTTAGGCAAAAATTAAGAGTTTTTTTTTGCTTTTCTCTACTCAAATCATGGCTAACTAATTATTTTACCTTTGTTGAAACAACCTTTTTTACCTTAGCTTGTTTTTGATACGTATCGTAACCAATTGCTAGTAGAAGGATAATTCCTTTTACAACGTACTGAACGTATATTCCAAGTCCAATTAACTGCATACCATTGGATAAGACACCTAAGATTAGCGTACCAATAATTACCCCTTTTACTTCTCCTTCTCCACCAATAAAGCTGATACCTCCAAGTACGCAGGCTGTGATTGCATTAAATTCTGTACCAGGTCCCATGGTTGAATTGGCTGATCCAGCTCGAGACACCATTACAATACTTGCAAGAGCACCTAATGCACCGCATATAATAAATACAATCAATTTAATATTTTTAACGCTTACACCTGCAAGTCTTGCTGCTTCTGGATTTCCACCTGATGCAAATATGTATCGACCAAAATAGGTTCTTTTTGCCACAAAATCTACGATAAGTGCTACCACTACTACAATAATTACTGGAACTGGTATTGGTCCTATATAGCCTTGTCCAATGAATTTAAAGCTACTATCCAAATCATAAATTGCTTTAGAACCCGATATTAAGAAAGAAATTCCCTGAAACATAGTCATGGTTGCTAACGTAACAATCATAGGGTGAATCTTTAACAAATTTGCGACAAATCCATTAAAAGCACCAAGTATCGCACCAATCAAAAGTGCAAGGATGATAACTAACGGCAGTGGCAAGTTCATCCACTTTAAAAATGCACCCGTGCAAACGGCTACCACAGACATCAATTGCCCAATGGATAAATCGGTTCCACCGCTAATCATAACCAACGAAACACCAATGGATGCTATGATTAGATAAGCATTTTGTTTTACGATATTTAATAGATTTGATACCGTTAAAAAGTTGGCTGATAAAACTGCAAACAACAAGCATAACCCGATTAAAATAAGTAATAATACATTTTTCTTAAATATTTTTTGAACCTTTGCTGTATTCATAATTTTCCTCCTAGTTAATTGAAGCTAATTCTAATATTTGATTTTGTGTAAACTCTTCTTTACTAAGTTCTCCTGAAATCTTACCTTCACATAAAACAATCACTCGGTCAGACATTCCAATTAGCTCTTCCATATCTGAGCTAATCATAATAATAGACTTTCCTTGTTCTACCAGTTCAGACATTAAGGTATAGATTTCGTGTCTTGCTCCAACATCAATACCCCTTGTTGGTTCATCAAAAATAATAATACCTGAATTGCCAGCTAACACTTTTGCCAAAACTACTTTTTGCTGGTTGCCGCCACTAAGATTTCCAACTTTTTGTAATATGGACGGTGTCTTAATGTTTAAACGTTTCGAATAATGTTTGGCCTGCTCTTCTACTTTTTTATCATTTACGATAAATTTTTTCGACAATGCCTTAATATTGGAAATTGCAATATTCCATTCAATGGTCATATTCAAAAAGCAGCCTTGCCATTTTCTATCTTCTGGAATCAATCCAATCCCCTTAGAAATTGCATCTTTTGGAGACTTAATATCTACTTTTTCACCATTTATGAAAACTTCTCCACCAAACTTTTTATCAGCTCCAAATATCGCTCTCATAAGCTCTGTTCTTCCAGCACCAACTAAGCCTGAAAAACCAAGAATTTCTCCTTTATGAAGTTGAAAGGATACATTCTCATTTTTAAATCCATAGATATTTTTTACATCAAGAACAACTTCTTCTTTTACACAGTCTCTCTTTGGATATGTTTCTGTTAGTTCTCTTCCTACCATTAGGGCAATCAAAGATTTACGATCGGTTTCTGATGTATTTACTGTCTTTACATAGGTTCCATCTCTCATAATGGTTACTCTATCTGTAATGGTAAATAATTCTTCCATACGATGCGATATAAATATAATTGTAACATTCTTTTTCTTTAATGTACGTATAATATCATATAAATGCTCCACTTCTGCCATCGTTAACTGGGCTGTTGGCTCATCCATAATAATTATTTTAGCTTCCTTTGAAATTGCCTTGGCAATCTCTACTAACTGTTGATGGGCTGGCGTTAAATCTCGAACCAAAGCTTTTGGATCAATATTAATATGATAGGGCATAAAAATATCATTTGTAATCCTTTCCATCTCCCTATAATTTACCAATCCTTTACTCTTTGCGCCAAGACAAATATTTTCTGCTACGGTTAAGGAATTGATTAAGTTGTATTCTTGATAAATAACCTCAATTCCATGTCCCCTTGATATCTTTGGATTCATTTTATGATAAGTTTCATTGTCTATCTGAATCGTTCCCTCATCATTTTCTATGGCTCCAGATATTACTTTAATTAAAGTTGATTTGCCTGCACCATTTTCGCCAAGTAGCGCATGTACTTCTCCTCTGGAAAAATCTATTGATACATCATCTAATGCAACAACACCAGGATAACGCTTTGTAATGTTTTTCAATGATAATACGATGTCTTCCATTTCCATCCTCCTATTAAAATGCAAAAACGTTTTCTTATGAATACGATTATATAGCGATGCAGATGCCATAACAATGTCGTTGCCTTTTAAATAAGTGTAAAATTTTTTGATTTTTCATTTTGTACACAAAAATGGTGGCATCATTCTTGATACCACCATTTACTTAGTATTTTAACTATACTTGACTATTCCAATATCTCCCCATTGGACTTAATTACCTGCTTATACCAATAAAAAGATTTCTTAGGCATTCTTTTTAAACTTCCTTTTCCTTCATTATCGACATCCACATGAATAAATCCATATCTCTTTTCCATACTTCCAGTTGACAAAGCAATTAAATCAATTGCACTCCATGGAAGGTATCCTATCACATTGACTCCATCCATTTTAGCCTCTTTTAATTCCTTAATATGCTGGCTTAGATAATCAATACGATAATCATCCTTAATGGAGCCATCTTCTTCTACCACATCTATGGCTCCTAATCCATTTTCTACAATCATAATTGGTTTTTGGTAACGATCAAATACCTTATTTAGTACCCAACGAAGCCCCAAAGGATCAATTTGCCAGCCCCATTCACTTGCTTGTAAATACGGATTTTTTAATCCTTGAATTAAATTGCCCTCTGTTTTTTCAACATCTGTTTGTGCTGCAATGCAATTGGTCATATAGTAGCTGCAAGAATAGAAATCTACTGTTCCATTTTTTATGATTTCTTCATCTTCTCTTTGCATCTCTACATCGATATTATTCTCTTTCATATAACGTATTGCAAATCCTGGATACTCGCCACGAACCATGACATCACCGCAAAACATATTTTTCATCTGGTCTTCATGTTTTGCAGTCCACACATCAATTGGCTTACACGTTAATGGGTAATTGGCCATATATGCAATCATACAACCTACCTGATAGCTTTTATCTATCTTATGTGCTAATTGTACTGCTTTTGCACTTGCCACAAATTGATGGTGCAATGCTTGAAAACGAATTTGTTCAGTATTTTTTTCGGAATGAATGGAACTATAAATTCCTCCAGCTGTCATAATTCCAAATGGAACGAGCAAGCAATTTATTTCATTAAACGTAATCCAATATTTTACTTTGCTTTTGTATCTAGTAAATAACACCTTACAGTAACGTAAGTAATGATCAATCATTTCACGATTGGACCAACCACCTTTTAAAGCAAATGAAAATGGAGGTTCATAATGAGAAATGGTTACTACTGGCTCTATATTATATTTGATTAATTCATCTATCACTGCATCATAAAATTCTAATCCCTTAACATTTGGCTTATCCTCATATCCATTTGGAAATATCCTCGTCCATGCAATGGACATACGATAAGCCTTAAGTCCCATCTGATGAAACATTTGAATGTCTTCTTTATAATGATGGTAAAAATCACTGGCAACATGAGATGGATAATAACGTTCAGGATATATTTGGGGCGTTTCCTCACGCATGGCTCCATTTACTCCCTTTGCTAATACATCTGCTACGCTGATACCTTTTCCATCTTCATTCCAAGCACCCTCTACCTGGTTTGCCGCAGTCGATGCTCCCCACAGGAAGTCACTTTCAAATACTTTTTTATTCCACATCTAAAATATCCTCATTCATTATCACTTCTTTTTTATGCAAAACCTCTATCTTAGTAAATTTATTTGTATTTGTAACAATAACAGGAGTTGTTACATCATATCCTAATTCGGTCAGTTTATCGATATCAAATTTAATCAAAGGATCACCCTTTTTAATAGCCTTACCATTTTCAACAAAGCTTTCAAAGTACTGCCCGTTAAGCTTTACTGTATCAAGTCCTACATGAATTAATAGTTCCACTCCATCTTCTCTTCTTAACCCAATTGCATGCTTTGTTTCAAATATGGTATCCACTTGGCCATCAAATGGAGCTAAGATTTCACCCTTTGTTGGAATAATTGCAAACCCTTTTCCTAGTGTCTCAGAAGCAAACGCTTGATCGTTTACTTGTGAAAGTGGAATCACGCTACCCTCTGCTGGTGAAGCAATAGACTTTTCTTTTGCACTTGTAACATCTTTAAATCCAAGAAGCCAAGCAATCGCAAACGTAATTGCAAAGGTTACTGGCACCATGATAATAGCTCCTATTAATGAATTTCCATCTCCACCTGCAAAAATTGGTAAGGATAACACACTTGGGCTTACAAAGGCGTATGCAGTAACACCAAGGATACCTGCTATACATCCAGAAACCAACGAACCTAACATCACTGCTACAAAAGGGCGCTTCATTCTTAGATTAACACCATATAAGGCTGGCTCTGTAATACCAAGCAAAGCAGATACCGTTGCAGATAACGCGGTACCTTTTAACTCTTTGTTTTTTGTTTTCCATGCTACAAAGCCAGCGGCACCACCCTCTGCAATATTTGCAACCAAACCACTTGTTATTAATATTGCATCAAAACCCTGCGTTGCAAACATTGTTATGATAAGTGGAATTAATGCATTGTGCATACCTGTTAAAACTAAGAGTGGGAAAACTGCTGCATTTAATCCTACTGCAATCCAACCCCATTGATTCATAACATCAACAAAATTAGCAAAATAAACACCTAAAAATGAGCCCATTGGTCCAATAACAGAAAGCATAATTGGCGCAGTTATTAACACATTTAACATCGGTCTTAAAAAGATTTTAAGGATATTAGGACTAAATTTGTTTGCAAATTTATCCACGTATTTCATCAACCATACTGTAATAATAACTGGTAATGCCTGTGCACTATAGTTAACGATTTGTATTGGTATATTTAAAAAGCTAGTCGTATTTACACCATCAATTGCAAGTGCGGCAAAATTAGGATGAAGCAAAATAGCCGCTAATACCATTGCTGAAAAAGGGTCTGTTTCAAGTTTTTTTGCTGCTGTATATGCAACAAAGATTGGTAGAAAATAAAATACAGTATCACCAAAAATAGTTAATAGCGCATATGTAGACGATGTAGCTTCTAGAATATGTGCATTGAGTAAAAGAGCACATAATACTTTAATCATACCACAGCCTGCAATTACAGGAATAATTGGTGTAAAACAACTGATAAAAACATCTAATACTTTACCAGGTATTTGTTTTGGTTTTATTGTCTTTTTTTCCTGTTTAAGGGAAGCTTGCGAATCTATTATACCTGCCTGCTTTACAACTTCTTCATAAACTTGTGAAACCTGATTACCAATTACTACCTGATATTGTCCAGATGCAAACATGGAGCTTAATACGCCACTTGTTTTTTCTACTTCTCCATTCTTTACTTTTTTGTCATCCATTAGTGAAAAACGTAGTCGGGTATAGCAATGAGAAACTTGTTTTATGTTTTCCTTACCACCAATGTGTTTTAGTATTTCACTTGCTAATTTAGAATAATTCATAATTTTACTCCTTATCTACAAAACAGTTTTTGCTTACCACCATATTATAAAAAATTCATATCTCGGATTCGCTTTATTAATTAATGAATCCATTGTGAATTATTAATGATTTTTTATTCTATTTTAAAAAGACGACATTCTAAATTAATTTTTAATCATTAATTTATAACATCGTCTTTCATCCTTCTTTAATATTGGTATATAATATGAATATGCTTTATTTCATTTGGTTCTAATTGATATTCCAATAAAAGAGTACCATCTGTCACCTGTGCATGGTGAACTCGAATACTAGGAGCTGCCATACTCTTTAAATATTCTACTTCACTTAATCCAATATTGATTTCTTCCGTATCCGTCATCTGAATCCATGTATCTTGTACACTTCCAGCGTTTTGATGAATGGATCTTTCTTTAATGTAATAGTTTCCATTATCAACATTATTTAACTGGAATTGGAGAATTAATTTATTATTATCTTCAAACAATTCATCGTAGCTCGTAGATAATATTTCTTTCTCTTGGCTTGTATAATATTTGTAGTTTAATTTTTTGCAATTATGACACACAATGGAATAATTCTTTGTATCCGTTGCAGTTACTAAAAAATGTTCCTCTTTTTTTAATAAATACTTTCCTAATCTGTTTAGAAAGTAATATGCATAAAATGCTGGCTTTTTTATTCCTTGCTTCGTAAGCATACCCGATAGGCCACTTACTACACTATGATTGTTTTTACTATCAATCATAATATCCAGTGGATTACTATAACACAATACATTTGCTTCATCAAAACAACTAAGTATATTTTTTACGACAACCGCTCCTTTATAACAAGAGTCATTCATCCTATCATTTTGCATTAATGACTCCTTCCATTCCGTAAAATAAATATTTTCAAAATCAACTCCTTGACTTTTCATAATACTTTTTGCTAAAGCATATTGATTATTTAGGTATTGATGATTGGATACGCGGTGTAGCATTATTTTTTCATCTACTTTTCCATATCGATATGGATATGCAGATAAGGTAAGTGTATCGTATGAAATTTTACTTTTCTTCATTCTCTCTAAGTAACGTTGTAAATTATCGCCTTCGTAGCTTAGGAAAATACCTGGCCCCATTAAATTTTTACGGATTTTATATTTGTTGATAATTGCGGATATCTTCTTATATTCCTCAAAATAAAGAATTGCCTTTTCCTCTTCAAAATCACTATCATAAAATAATTCAAATCTCCAATTTTGTACATTCGTAATGCTATAGCGATTGGCAAAATGGGAAAGTAGTTTATCTAAGTATGCATGAAAATCTTCATTAAAACGTATATTTCTGTAATTAATTACAATGTGAAGTTTGAAATTTTTTTCAAGCAGAAAGTCAAAGACTCTCTCAATTTTGAAGTAGTCAAATTTTATATTTTTATCAAAATCAATGGTATTATCAAGAACAATTTTTGCATATTCAAACCCTAATTCATTTTTAAGTATTGCAATTTGACTTTGTACGTCGCTTTTCGATAAGAAATCAGCATCTCCAACATCAATCATTTCTTTCCAAAAAGTTTTATATGCTTGTTTTTGCCATACATCAATTTCTATTAAAGTTATGTTACTTCCAAGCTCTTCTTCATTATTTCCTTCGTTTTCCCTTAATAAACTTTGTACCTCTTTATCTATCTTTTTTGAATCGCTATCCAAATATAGAGTGTCTTTTTTATATTGATTACGATAAACCATTGGTTTTATTTTATAATTTTCATAGAACACTCTAGAAAAGGATGCAACGTTTGGAAACCCATTGTCTAATGCTACTTTTAATATTGTCTGATTTGTATTTTTCAAATCTTTTATCGCAGCTTTTAATCGAATTTGATTCAAATATTTTAAGAAGGTAGTCCCAGTTTTTTCTCTAAAATACTTTGCCAAATATTGTGGGGTTAGATAAAACTCTTTTGCTAAATCATTTAATGTAATGTTTTGCTGATAATGAATTTCAATATATTCAAGGATATCTGTTACTCTCTTTTCGCTTGCATCTTTATCTAATAGCTGTAATTCATTTCGTTTTATCTGAAATTCGTTTAATAAAAAGATTACGATTTCATAATAAATTTTATTTAAGTATACCTCTTTATAATCTTGCTCTATGAAATGTTCATTTAAAAATTTAATAATAAGCTTTCTTAGATTTTCGTAGTTATTATTAATCTCAACTACAGAATTGCATAGAAAATAAAAATTTCTAGAATTTAGCAATCGGCATAAACTGCCATATCTAATGTATAGCTTAACATAAAGTGCGTGATTGGTTCTTCGAATTTGATGTTTGTTCATTGTATTAATCATAAGGACATCTTCCGCTTGAAGCTGATATGTTTTATCCACAACTTCAACCTCCATCTCACCCTTTAGAAGATAAATTAATTCAATGTCTTGGTGAATCTGAAAGCCTTGTGATTCTTCTCTTGCAAATTCATAATACAGTATGGATTGATTCAAATTTTGCATAAACTCCCTCCAACGCCTAAAGTAAGTAGTACCCATTGAATTTATTTATTATACCATAACTACAATAGGGTGGTATCCGTTGATACCACCACAATGATAAATGATACGATATTATATTTTTGTCTGATTGAATCCACTTACCTTAAACTCTCCATCTTGATAGATAAGTGTGGATATCCCAGAATTAAGAATTTCAATTGCAGGGCTAATGGTTGCGTCCATTTTTGTAAAGATATTCCTTATGACATTACCATGTGTAACAACTAAAATGTTAGAATTCTTTGCATTATCATTTGAACCAATGATATGCGCAAGCCCTCTATCTAGTCGCTCCCATAGTTCTTCATAATTTTCTGCCTCATGAAAAGGATCTGCTTGCTTAATAAGGTTCATGAATTCCTCTAAGCTAAGTCCTTCAAACATTTTGTCTATACTTTTATTAGCAGCTTTGGCAAACGTTTGATAGGCATCACTTTGTAGTGCTCCCTCAAAATATCCAAAAAAAGACTCTCTAAATTCCATTTTAGGTTGTATTTTGATATGTGATGCGTAATTATTTTCTTTTACTATAATTTTGGCTGTTTGAATGGTTCTTCCTAAATCACTTGAGTAAACAGCATCAAATCTTAAATCAGAAAGAATTTCTCCCGTTTTTTTGGCTACTACCTCACCTTCTTTTGTTAGAGGCGTATCTGCCCATCCTTGCATTCTTTTATATTTATTTAGATATGTTTCTCCATGACGTATAAAATATATTGTAATTCTTTTCTTATCCATACAGGCTCCCCTATTCTTCATACTTAATAATTACGTTACCAAACATGCCCGTTGGATTTTGTGGCTCAAACATCTTTGCTAAGAATAAATCCGAGAATTTACTTTGCTCTCTCTCTAGCGTTGTTGAAACCTCAATTACTAGTTTGTTTGTTTTGTTTTCTATTACATTTTTTAATGGTATCAGAAAAGGTGGCGTTAACTGATTGGCAATGCATTCATCATTTATAATAATTTTAACCGCCTCATGAGCATGTTCGATAAATAGATAACCTTTACTGAAACCTTTTATAGGTATTACTTTTTCATAACGAATGACACCTGAAAAATCTGGCTCTATTCTAGAAAATGGTACAAGTGCGTCCATCCTTGTTTTTTTCGTTAATTGCGGATATTCGATTGCTCTACCATAAGTTAGATTCCAATCTTGACTTATATCAAGTTCTTTACTTAGGCTTTCATACCTTTGCTGCTGTGGTAGATACGTTTCGATTGGCTCATCCTTTCTACCTGAAATAAGTAATAAGCTTCCATACACTGGTAAATCTAGCATAAACGTAGTAAAATCTCCATCCTGGAAAGAATCTAATAAATATGTCTTTTGATTCAATACATCACAAACAAAATAAGTCTTTTGCCCTCGAATCGAAACCTTTTTAGAAATAGTCTTATGTGATGATTCATTATGAAAAAAGAAAATATCCGTATCCCTCTTCTTATAATGATAGTATTTTAAGTCTAAACAATTACCATCCATTTTAATCTCATATGCATCCAAATCTCTTAATGTAATTGCTAAGTTAGATAAGGAGGATTTTACATAATTTTCATCAAACTCATGCGCGATAATCGTGTTATTTGATAAGACTTTTAAAGGATAATCCTCTACAAATATTACTTTTTCTCTACCTACTTTTTCAGCAAAATCGATTAATTTGTCGGTTACAAATTCGCAATAAGGCACGATTAAATAGCTAAATTCTAGTTGATTGATTATAAATCCATCTTCTCTGGCACTAGCGTCTTGTTCCAGCATATCCATACTAACAAATAAAAATTCGATTTGGTTTTGTGTTAATACTTTTGCTACTTTTTCAATGGACATATACTCGCCCATCCATTCACTTTCAGCATGATATAAAATTCCTACTTGTATGACTGGTTTTCCTTCACTAAGTAGTCCACACATTTGTCTTGCGTAATTCATTAGCTTACCAAAATACGGGAATAATGGATTGTTTCCTCTTCCATAAAAATGAGGTGGACAATCTACATCAGGATAATCGCTCATAGAAAAGGCATGCGGAACCAAAAAATTAATACCATTGATTAATAGAAAATCCAAAATCCATTTCATGTCTCTTATACCAAGTTCCCAACCATAAGCACCATATAGTTCACACATGGTTCTACCTTTTTTGATTGGGTCTAATGCCGCCGAAGATGCCCCCAACTTCGCTAGACAATAATGAAAGAATTCTCCATCTGACCTTGAAATATTACTTCTTTTATAATTAGCTCCACCCATAATGATTTGACAACCAATGGTATCAATACCTGCCATATGTTGCCCCGCCATGGCCCTAAAATAATGACCACATCCGCATCCCAAACGACTGTGCATTCCACTATCTTCAATTACATGTCCGATGTATTCTACATTTCTTTCCTCACACCATTTTCCAAGCTGTCTAGAAAAATTCTTTTCGTATAGTTTGGTAATTAACTCCATATATACTTTACGAAATAGAACCGTTTTTGTGTTTTGATAAGTAGAACTCCACAAGAACGGTAAGTACATCTTCCATTCCTTTTCATATTCCTCATCAAGTAATTTTTCTAGTTCACTACACCATGGTAAGGGCATGTCCTTATGCCCAATTCGTTCATCCTTTTCATATCCTGATGTATTACCATATCCAGGCTCATCAGAGAAAAATCCCATAAAGGTTGTACCAAACTCCTCCTTATAATGTTGATAGTGAGGTTCATATACTGCTTCTATCAAAGTCTTTACAGATTCAGCATCAATAATGTTAATATAATCGGGATTTCCTCCGTTTGCTTTATTCGCAATGCATTCATATGTTACAAACACACGCCAATCACCTTGTGGAAAACAGTAGGTTAGTGTATTTTCATTACATTGACTGGTTAAATCAATACCTTTTGTTTCATCGACTTTATCCTCTTCGATTAAAGGATAGGCAACTACTGAAACTAATCGGTTGTTTTTTTCTTGCAACGTGATATCTGAAGTAACCCTTTGGGACCACCCTCTAAGTGGTTTTAGCATATGACTTAAATTCAAAGTGACCTCAGCTGATTTTCCCCAAACATCCACCATATTATAATTTATGTATTTCTTTCTTCTTTCTGGATATTTCTGAGCAATCAGGCCATTTGCATAACCAGTCGGAAAATGAGCATCATCCAGAAGCCAAACTTTCATATTACACTTTTTAGCACTGTATATAATAAAATCCATGTCCCTCCACCAACCTTCACCCAAAAAGTCAGGATGAGGTCTTGATTCTACACATACGGCATTGATATTGCTTTCTTTGATTTTTTGGAGCTCTTCTTCTATTCTTTGATGACTCTCTCCCTTGATCCAAAGAAACGGTGCAATCGATTCATTTGTTTTACTAATATATTGATTCTGTAATGTTTCCCAATTCATAGGCTACTCCATTTCATTCTTTTCTTTTATTTCTATTTAGTCTCTTGCTATTTCACTATCTGTTTTACTAAGACATGTATTTTTTGTTCCAATGAATGCTGTCAGAACAAATGCTAATATAAGAGAAACCATACAAGATATTACAACACCCCAAAATGCAGTATCAAGTCCTGTCTGAGGATTGATCATACCTGGTAATACAAATATACCTGCGCCTCCTGGTACAAACTGTTTGGCCCCAAACGCTGCTGCAACAAAGCCACCAATTGCACTAGCTCCTAATGCAATAAAAAACGGTTTTTTTGCTGGCACATTGATACCATATATAGCTGGCTCTGATACTCCAAGAATACCTGCCACACCTGCTGCAATACCAATTGATTTATATTTTTTATTTTTTGATTTAAGTCCTGCTGCAACTGCTGCTCCTACTTGACCAAAAACAGTACATGCAAGTGTTGCCATAACTGGACAATAGCCAAGCGTTGTAACATTTTGAATAAAAAGCGGAACAAGTCCCCATTGTATGCCCGCAAGAATAGCTAATTGCCAAATTCCTCCCATAACAAAACCTGTCAGAACTGGTGAGGCACCATAAATCGTATTGACAATGAATGCTACACCATTACCTAATGCCGTAACCACAGGACCTACCACTAAAAATCCGAGTGATCCAGCTACTATAATTGTAAACATCGGTACAAAAATCACTTGCATAACATCTGGTAAAATCTTTTTAAATAATTTTTCTAATTTAACTGCCAAAAAAGATATAAAGATAATTGGAAGAACACTTTGTGTATAGTTCATTAATTTTAATGGTAACCCAAATAAAGTAAATGCAGTACCTTCTGAAACTGCTGTTAGTATGGTTGGGTAAATCAACGCACAACCAAGGCCAGCAGAAATAATAGGATTACCTCCAAACTTTTTGCCTGCATTATACCCAATAATAATTGGGAAAAAGTAAAAAACCGAATCTCCTAGTGCATATAATGTAATGTAAGTACCGCTTGTTGCCTGAAGTAACCCAAATTGAACAAATACTGCAAGAAATCCTTTTAAAGCACCTCCTCCTGCAATTAAGCCAATAGCTGGAATAAAAATTCCTGCAATGGTATCTAGCAGTCTTCCCCCTAGACTAGCCTTTTTCTTCTCTTTGGAATCTTGTTTTCTGGTTTCTTCATCAACGACCATGTCTTGCTCTTTTAAACCAGTTATTTTAATTACTTCATCATAAACTTTACCAACACTTTGACCAATAATAATTTGATATTCTTCTTCTTTTACAACAACACCTAAAACACCCTCTAATTTTTTAATTCCCTCTACCTTGATTAGTGCATCATCTTTTACTCTAATTCTAAGTCTGGTCATACAGTGCGAAGCAACCTTAATATTGTCAACTCCTCCTGCTTGAGTAATAATTTCCCCTGCCAAAACATCTTTTTTCATATTCACTTATCCTTTCTTGAAAAATACATTAATAGAATATCTCAGCGAATTCGCCTTTTGCTATGGTGCAAGAGTATTATATCGAAATTATGCGCTTATCACTTTTCACAACTTGTAATATCATATCTAAAAATTGCAAAAAAGCTTTGCAAGATAAAATAACGCAAAATCTATACTATTAAATATTGCATTGTAAATTCTATAACATGTTATTTTTCAAAAATTTGAATGAATCTCATTTCATGCGGTAATAACTCGACATCAAGCTGAAGCTTGTTCCCATTTACGGTCTTTTTATTAATACTCATATGTGGTACACATGTCTGCTTTAAATAAATGATATCTTCTGGTCCTAATTCCTGTTCACTTCCTAATTCAATCCATTTATCCAAGATGCTTCCATGCTTTTCATTTACCACTCGTTGTTTGATCAAATACTGCTTGTCATTGATAAGATTGTTTAATATAATTTTAATTTGAATGGATTTACTGTCTTTAAATAAAGTATTCAATTCTCTGGCTTCATAGGAATCCTCTTCTTTTAAAAAGTAATTTAATCCAAACTCCACATGATTGAAACATAGAATCTGAAAGCTTTGAAACTCATTTGTGGTTACAATATAGTTTGCTCCCTTTTCTATAACCTTCTTTCCTAATTTTTTTAAAAACCAAAATGCGAAAAAGGAAGGCTTGCATATTCCGTTTTTTGTTAATATTCCTGAACTTCCATTTAATATTTTTCTAGAGTCATAATAAACATTTAATAAATCAGAGCCATACCAAAACCCCATAGCATTTACTCTTTCATTTACGGCAAATATATTTTTCAAAATAAAGGTTGCTCTGGAACAGCTATCTTGAATATAATTTCGATTCGCAAGGCTATTGCTCCATTCTGTAATAAAAAACTTCGATTTAAAATTAAATTTATTTAGAATATCTGTTATTAATTGTGTTTGATCAATTAAAAAATTAGGGTTTGTCATCCTCTTTTTGTATACTTCATCTTCCTCTTTATATTCCACATAGGGAAACGATATGGACGTAAAAATATCTGGCTGATACTTTGAATGTAAAAAAGAGCCTATATATTGTTCCATTAATTTTAAATCAGTCATGGGCATCATTCCAGGTCCTGCAACTTTTGCGTTTGAAATATGCTTCTTAACAGACTCATAACCTGCTTCCCAAACACCAGTAGCGCTATACTTTTCCGTCTTATAATAGGGCCTTTTGGGCAAAAAGAAGGTGAATTCAAACACCCAATTTTCCACAATCTCAACCCCATATCTTTTTACAATATGTGATAGGAATTTATTTAACATCACATTCCACTCATCACTACTTTCAAAGGATACACATTCCACTGTTTTATACAAATTGGATTGTCTATTAACTACAGCTGTATCAATACGATTTCCCATATCTAAAAACAGCTTCATTTTATTTTGAACAAAGAAATCTAGAACAGCGTCCATACGATCAAAGTTTATTTCCTCATAAGGGGATTTTTCCATTAGCATAAAACGTTTTGAAAACAGATTCCAAACTCTGATATATTCAAAATCTAAATGCTCTTTTATATACAATATTTGTTCTTGTATCTGTGCTTCACAAACAATAGCGGCTGATCCAATGTTTATTATTTTATTTTCCCACGTATTAAAATCCGTAGAGATATTCATACTTACATTTATTTTTTGTGCCACTTCCGATTCATATTCTTTTGCATAGGAACTTTTTTCAGTCAATAAACTTTTGAGAACCTCTTTACTTTGTATTACGATTTCTTCTGCTTTTTTTCCTTTTCTCTTATTTTTATATTCAGTCGGAGTGATTCCAAAGGACTCTCGAAATATTTTATTTAATGCTGATGGATTCGAAAACCCATTATCAATGGCAATTCTTGTGATTGCCTTATCTGAATACAATAGATCCTCCACTGCATATTGTAAGCGTATTTTTTTCACATAATCAACAAAGGATTCGCCTGTTTTTTTCGTAAAAAAACGCGATAAGGAAGAACTTGATATGTATAGTTTTTCTGCAATTTCAGATAAACTAATAGAATGCATATAATTAATATCAACATAATTTAGAATAAATTCTAATCGATATTCATTTTCTTTATATGTCTGTGGAGATGTTGTATTCATTTCTATCGTAAAATGTCTAACAAGATAATCTAGCAGCTTTAGCTGTAAGCTATATTGTTTAATCACTTGTTCTTCTCCAAAATCCAAATAGTGAAATAACATTTCCCTTAAAATCTTACGCAAGCCTTCATAATCAGAATTATATTCGATGGTTGTATTACACCAAAAAAGAAAAAATTCCTTTTGAATTAATTCAGCTATAAAATGATAAGTAAAGTACACTCTATATATGATTGCATCCTGATTTGCATGAATAAAATGTTTTTTGTTCGTATTAATTAAAAACAAATCATCCTTTCTAAGTTTGTAAGCTTCCCCTGCCTGAAAAACGGTTACCTCTCCATCCAATATAAATAGTAGTTCCAAATCTCTATGAAAGTGTTCCTCTTCCTGCTGACCAGATACAACGGCTGCTTTTACTCCAATAAAGTTCTTTAATCTTTCTCTCATCGATACTCTTCTTTCTAACAAGCTTTTATTTGCGTTTTTGTTTTTCTTATCCAAAGAAGGGAGCTATCATCTTTATATGATAGTTCCCTTTATTATTACTATTTTATTTGATTCTTCTAATCTCTTTTAGGCATATTATCAGGCGTAATTAATTCTGTCTCACCTAAGTACTCTGGTTTCACCTGATCTACTTCTCCTCTAAGAATTAATTTACATGGTACCCAAAGGTCTGTCCACATGGCCTCATAATCTCCTAAAGATACAGCCCCTCTTACAATACTAGCATTTGTTTTTGAAGCACCAATATTAGCCAATACTTCGCCACTAATATCAGAACCAAAGGTTGCTTTATCTTCTACTGTTAAGCCACTAGACATAATATAGGCATTTACACCATTTGACATGCCTGAGTTGTAACAAAGGATAAGCTTAGTATCTGGATTTGTCTGAAACAGGTTTTCTGCTGCCTGTTGTGCGGCATCCAACGTATTACTTTCTGGTTCCATATATGTAACTTTACATTTTGCATTCTTTGCAATTTCTTCTTTGATTCCTTCGGATCTCTCTGCTGCTTCTGGTGTTCCAGAATAACCAAAAATTACGGTTTCAACTGTGCCGTCTTGTGCATCTGCAAATGTTTTGTCAATCCAATCAGATCCAAGTGTTGCGATTGCACTACCGATTTCTTTTTCACTAGCAGAACCTACATATGTTGTTTCTCCACCCTCAATTTTTGTTGTAAATGCAACTATTTCAGTCCCTGATTCGATTGCCTTTTTTCCAACATCTTGAAGTCCTGTCGGATCAACTGCCATTACAAGAACCATTTTTGCCCCCATTGTAACAAAGTTTTCAATTTGCTCAATTTGAGTAGTTGCATCTCCATCTGCAGAAGCAACCTGACATTCATACCCCTCTGACTCAAATTTCTCTTTTACCATATTGGCCAATCCCTGCATAAAGTCATTTCCAGTATAGGAAATTGCAAATCCAACTAATTCTTTTTCAACCCCTGAACTAATTTCATTGCTGGAAGCCTCTGTTTCTTTTTTTGAGTCCTTCGTACTACATCCTGCAACCATCATCACTACCATCGTTACACAAAGGAATACTCTTAACATTTTGTTTTTCATACCTTTTCTCCTTTTATATGAATTTGTATACATATTATAGGTTTTATCTTCTTTCATAACAATGAGAGTATCTTTTGAAAAAGTGCAAATTTTTTCACTTATTTATATTTAACTCGATAAATCTGTCTTCATTTGTAATTATGATTCTATCACAGATTGGCTTTAAATCTGTTAGATAGGGAGAAGTAATAATTACACTACATCCTTGCTTTGCTAATTTTTCTATCGCATTATATATAATATTTTGCATTAATATATCTGCATTTGAACATGGTTCAATAAAAACAATAATCTGAGGTTTGAAAAGAACCCAACGAGTGAATAAGATACTTTTTCGAATGTAAGTGTCAAAGACTTTTACCTTCTTATACTTATCTTTTTCTGGTACTCCAAGTTCCTCCATATATTCTTTGCATAAAAATTTCAAAACAGAATAGTCATTTAAAAAATGATACTTACTTGTTTTTTTCATTACAGGTAAAAACAAATTATCCATAAAGCTCATATTATCAACTAAATTAACATGTGTCATACTTCTTGGTACATAACCAATATTATGTTTGATTGCATAATCAATATCTCTTGGAATATACAATTCTTCATTATAGTACAAATGGCCACGTTTTATTTCACACTCACCAACTAATGAAAGAGCAATTTCTTTATTTGCTTTATTCTCCAAATCATAGAAGCCAATCACTTCGCCTTTATGAATCTTTAGATTAACATTCTTAGCATTATCCCCGCAATAAAAGTTCTTAAACTCAAGTCGACATTCCTCTTTTTTGTGAGTAGATCTTTGTACCACTTTTGGGATATCATTTCCAAGAAGAAGTTGTGTTGCCAGATCCGAACGGTAATCTTCTTGATAAAAGGTGCGTACATTCATTCCACGACGCATAATTACCACTTTGTCTGATATATTTATAATAAAGTTTTCATTATGACTTTCATAAAGAATTGATATGTTATTATTTTTTAATTTCATAAGTAATTTTATCATCAACATAATTTCGTGATGACCATAAAATTGAAATATATCATCAATAATAATTAATTTTGCTTCATTTTCTACAGCTCTTAGTAATGCAACAACATGTCTTTGAAATTGGCTTAGCTCGTCCACTAGCATATTAGGCTTAATATCAGGGGCGTATTCACTTAGTAAAAGTTTGGTTCTATAGATAATATTTCTATGTTGAATAAAAAAACCTCTTTTTTTCGTTCTTGATAATACAAAAATATTTTCAGCAACTGTCATTTTTTCAACGAGTGTGCTTTTATGCCCAATGCATGCTAATCTTGGATCTGGATGAAAGGCTTTTCCTGCTTCAAATACCTTCCTATCCCATATTGTTCTACCAGAATTTAATACTACACTACCGTTAAAGTAATTCAACAGCAACGTTTTCCCTGCTCCTGACAAACCAATTAAATTAACAATCTCTCCTTCATTTACACTAAGATGAAAGTTGTCTAAAAGAAATGGTGGAGAATCACCTGCATATATATTTTCCATTCTTAGAATTTCTTTTTTCATTCACTTATTCCACCCTAATTCGCTTCCATCAATACCTTTGGAATTGTAATCTCAACCTCAGTTCCAACCATCCAAGTACTTGATATATTGATTCCATATTCCTTACCAAATAAAAGTTTTAAGCGATTATTTACATTTTCTAAGGCAATTCCATTTTGTTTTTTCTTTTTACTATAATTAAGAACAATTGCATGTTTTTTCAGACTCTGATTTATCTGCGTCAATGTTTCTTCATTCATTCCTATTCCATCGTCAGCAACACTCACAATCAAACGTTCCTCTGTCGTAACAATATGCAAGTCAATCGTTCCTTGTCCGATTTTACCCTCAATGCCATGAAAAATAGCATTCTCTACAATTGGTTGTAACGTCATTTTTGGAATCATACAATTCTTATACTCTTTTGAATCATCGTGCACATAGATATGAAACGAAAATTTGTCCGCAAAACGATATTGTTGAATTTTAATATAGTTATATACGTTATCAATTTCTTCTGATAGTGGAACTTTATCATTATCCTTTCCAATATTATAGCGAAAATATTTGGCCAGTGCTTCCGTCATATCTGCAATTTTATAATTATCATCGATGAGCGCTTGGCCTCGCACTACTTCCAAAGTGTTATACAAAAAATGAGGATTAATCTGACTTTGTAATTGTGCATACTCTGATTCTTGACGCAATACAATTTCTGCATGTTCCCTTTCTATGCTGCTTTTATACTTATCCAAAATACGAGTTAGACTATCTGTTAAAGAATCCTTATCCAACTTGTAATCAAATGACTCATCATTTAACGTTTCAATTGTATCTTCAAGTACTCGAATCGGTTTTATGACATACTGCAAAAATAACAGCGAGAGAACACCTAAAAAAATACATCCAAGCACTAATAGTATGGTATATCCACTTTGTGTTAACTTTTCATTTACAAAACAAATAGATAACACTACATTACTTACACTTACCGCGATGAGTCCAGCAAATGAAATTTTACTAAACAAAATTACTCTTCTTTGAAATCCACTGTACTTTTTCTTCATTCGTACCTCTTTTTACATATATAACTTTCTGTATACAGACGGCTTTAGGCCAACTACTTTTACAAATATTTTACTAAAATATCTAGAATCCGAATACCCCGTTTGCTCTGCAATTTGTAGGATACTGTCATTGGTTGTTTTTAATAATTCCTTTGCCTTCTCCATTCTTAAAGATATGAGATAGTCTGTAAAGCTGATTCCTAATTCCTTTTTGAAAATAGTACTTAAATAAGATGGACTTAAATTGGTAGCTTCTGCTACCTCCTCAAGCATAAGCTGCTTTTGATAATTCTCTTGAATATATTGTTTGGCAAGTCGAACTGGTAGCTGGCTCTTGTTTTTTTTATCTTGTATTAATAACTCAATACATTCTGAAACTATTTTTCGGCACTCACGATTTAGCGCTTCTTCTTTCAGGCACATATCCATGGCAACTTCAAATTCTTCTTGAATTTTCTCTATTATCCTTTCATCTGCGTTTATTTTGATTAACGCTTCTATAATTTGTTTTTCTATCATTTCACATAAATCAAATACAGAGACTGGTGAGTAAAAAGGAGTTTGCCTCAAAAGAATTGTTTTTTCTTCAATATATGAATGCAACGCTGGAAAATCCATAATTTCTACTAAATTTATAATTTTATTACTTTCTTTAAAAAAATTCTTTAATTCAACTTTGTTATATGTCAAATCCTCATTATAAATGATTCTGTTTACTCCCTTTTTGATGCGGCATTTTACTGCTTCTGTCGCGCCTTTTACAGTCAGTTTAACGCTTGAAATATTGTATACGATTTCACCTACTCCAATGGTAATTGTAAATAGATGAAATTTATTCATTTCATACATTAATTGATCTAGAATACGGTTGTACATATCTTGTACTTTTTTCTTATCGGAAATATCAAAATTGATAACGGATACAATTCCACTTTTCATGGTGCTGTTGATATACTCATAACCACTCGTTTTTAAAATTCCATCTATTACATCTTCAACAATTGAAAGTAACCCCTTTAGTTCACCGATTCCTTGAATCGGAAAATCTACCTTTGCAAATATTGCCTGAAAACAACTATCATTAAAATTATAATGATATTCCTCCTTTAATTCACGCTCATTTAGAACTTGACCATCAAAATTCATAATACTTGTGAGAAAATGCTTCTTCATTGTTTTCCTGCTTGTATATATCTCATCTTTTAACTGTTTTTGAGCATCTGCTTTTTGCTTAAACAATTCTAACTTGTTAATAATTCTAACTAATGATTTTTCTAATTCAGTCTTGTTAATTGGTTTTAATAGGTAATGCTCTACTCCCATACTAAGTGCACGGTGTGCATATTCGAAATATTTATAGCCACTAATAATAATAAATTCTGGTTTTTTTGAGAGTTCAAGTGATTTTTGCACTAGCACAAGCCCGTCATATCCAGGCATTCTAATATCACTAATTACAATATCAGGTTGGTGCTTTTCTATACTCTCAAAAGCATCCACAGAGTTATGTACCACATTAATCACTTCTAGATCCAAGGATTCCCAGTCAATTAATTTCTTTATCAACATACATACATTCACTTCATCATCTGCTATTAGTACTCGATACAAGGTATTACTCCTTCCATTTCTATTTATTATAGTATAGCACATATATTAACCCATTTTTCCTAATTTATAAAAAGGAGAAGTAAAAACTTCCCCTTTTTATATAAGCTTATTTACAACACTTTATATTACAAATTGTTTTAGATATCTTTGACTTAAAAGCAAGGATTTTTGTACGCTCTCATCATTACCTTCAAATGCTTTGTCTTCGACTTCTATGCATGTATTACCTGTATACTTAATATCTGTTAATGCAGAAACATATTTTCCCCAATCTACATCACCAAGCCCTGGTAATTTTGGTGACATATACTGTAGAGGTGTTCCCATAATCCCAACATCCGCTAGCTTATCTTGATATACCTTGATGTCTTTATAATGTACATGAAAAATTTTGTCACGAAATTCATAAATTGGTTTGATATAATCTATCTGCTGCCATACAAAATGAGATGGATCATAGTTTATACCAAAGTATTCACTATCTAATATCTCAAAGACTTTTCTCCAGTTTGCAGGTGTTGTCATGATATTTTGACCACCTGGCCATTCATCCTCTGTAAATAACATTGGACAGTTCTCAATCGCGATTCTTACCTTTTGTTCTTTCGCATGATCTACTATGGAAGGCCAAATCTCTTTTACTAGCTCCAAATTTTCTGAAACGGTTTTCTTAGGATCACGTCCTACAAATGTTGTAACCATGTTAATGCCAAGTTTTGCTGAAGCATCAATTAGCTTATGCAAATGCTCGATATAAACCGCTCTTTTTTCTAAATCTGGATCCATTGTGTTTGGATAATACGCCAAGGAAGATATTTCTACGTTTTTGTCTTTACAATATTTTTTTATATACGCTACTTTTTCATCATCTAAATTCGAGACATCAATATGACTTACTCCCGCATATCTTCTTTCTGCCTTCCCTTTTGGCCAACATGCTACTTCTACACATTCAAAGCCATGTTTTGACGCAAAATCAATCATTTCTTCAAATGTATAACTATCTAATATTGCACTAACAAATCCTAGTTTCATTTAAACCTCCTAAAAAATAATCTCTTTACCACTTTGAGCAGACTTATAGATTGCATCTAAAATCTTTGTTACTATAAATGCTTGCTCTGGTTTTACAACTGGTTGTGTATCATTTATAATGGCTTCTAACCATTGTGTACATTCAACATCCTCTTCCTTATCTGATTTTCCTTCAAAAAATGCAATCGTTCCACCAGGTGAAAGGGTTTCTTCTGTCAATTTACCGTATGATGTTTTATTAAAGATTAGTTCATGACCCTCTTGGCTCATTCCGCCAGTCACTTCTGCACCTGCTTTTGTTCCGCATAAAGTAGTACAAGCTTCTCTTGATTCTTTCATATTAATTGCCCATGAAGATTCTAAGAAAATGGTTGCTCCATTTGACATTTTTATATATCCAAAAGCAGAATCTTCTACCTCATATGTCTTTGGATCCCAGGCTCCAAACATATTTCCTTTTGTTGCCTCTTCTAAATGTCCTAACTTTTCAAATACAGATCCAGTTACAGATACTGGTTCATAGTTATCCATCATCCATAATGTGATATCGAGTGCATGCGTTCCAATATCAATCAGTGGGCCTCCTCCTTGTTTTGACTTATCAGGGAATACACCCCAAGTAGGAACCGCTCTTCTTCTTATCGCATGTGCCTTTGCAAAATAAATCTCACCAAGTTCTCCAGCTTCACATGCTTCATGAAGTGTTAAGATTTCTGGACGGAATCTATTTTGATACCCAATCGTAAATTTTTTACCTGATTTTTTCCAAGCATCCATCATAGCCTGTGCTGCCTCGGTATTATGTGCCATAGGTTTTTCACACATAACATGTTTACCAGCTTCAAATGCCGCTACTGTAATTGGACTATGTGAAACATTTGGAGTCAATACATGTACCAAATCAATTGTTTTATCTTTTAATAATTCGTTATAATCTTCGTATACCTTTGCACCCTCAACACCATATTTTTCTGCTGCCTTTTTGGCTCTTTCGATATCAACATCACAAAAAGCCACCAACTCTACTTTATCTTCTTGTCTGGATAATGCTGGTAAATGTTTTTGATTTGCAATTCCACCACATCCAATAATTCCTACTTTTATTTTGCTCATCTTGTATACCTCCTACTTTTCCTATATCATCATGTATCTAAATTATATAATTAGAGGATACCTTCTAGCGTTCATTTTTTTATTCAGAACTTCTTTTTCTTTTTGCCTTATCTTTAGGTTTTTGCTTTTTTTAAAAAACAAGAGCAAAAAAGATGTGTTCTTTTTTGCTCTTTAATCATATAAGTATTTTATTTTTATATATTGAATTTCTTGTGCCATAAGCTTTGTTTCTAAATTTAGTTTTCCATCTGTCACTTTACATGTTTTCATAAAGATTCGTGGTGTACAGATACGATTGAAGTATTCAATCTCATTCTTAGTCAAGTTCTTGCTATACTCCATTTTTTTCCACTCATCTTGAACACTTCCAAATTCATTGTTCACAGAGTAAATGATAATCTGATAGTCTCCATTCTTAATTCCTGCAATCTGATAATCTAACTTTAAGTCTTTACAATCTTCAAAGTACTGGAATTGTTTGGATATCATAATTTCATCTTCATTTTTTAAATAATATTTATAATTCAAATGGCGATAATTATGACATGCAATCGCATAATTATTATGTCCTTTATCAGTGATTATACTGTTTTCATCTACTCCAAGCAAATAGTTTCCCATATGTTTCATGAAATCAAATGCATAAAAAGCTGGCTTTTTAATTCCATCTTTACTTAGAAGACCACACGCTCCATTTAACAAAATTTGACTATCATAAAATTCTGCAAAAATATCAGATCCAATCCAATATCCTAGAATATCAACTTGGTCTATATTGTCAATCATACTCTTCATGTTATAAGAGCCTTTAAAGCAACTATCATTGAGTGAATTTCTATTTGAAATGGTTGAGTTCCATTCTGAAACATGGATTTCAATATCTCTAAATTTTGTCTGACTTATTATTTCTTTTGCCATTTTCAGTTGATTCTTAACAAAATCTCGATCCGTTGAGATTTTGACGTAATTTTGTCCTTCTTCGCTACCAACAATATAGGGATAGCAGTATAACGACACAAAATCAGGCTTACACGATTTTTCTTCCCAAAATTTAAGCAGATTCGATAAATTCTTGCTTCCAAATTGGATGCCAATTCCTGGTCCGCCTACTTTTATATTGGGAGAAATCTTCTTTAAGGCTTTGTATGTAAATTCAAAAAGTTCAAAAAAACTGGCATCTTCATGCTCTATCGTCCATCTTTCATCGTTCCACTGTTCAAAGTACCACTGTTCCATCTCTTCTATACCATAGCGATTGGCTATGTGAGCTGCAAAGCTATTTAAAAATCGATTTAAACTATGATTATCATCAAACTTTAATTCTGTCTGTTTAATCACCATAGGTCGTTCTACATTACGATATAATTTTTGAGGTTTATGACCAAGTTCAATATATGGATATAACTCATTTTCGACAAGAAAGTCCAATATTTTATCAAGCTTTCCAAAATTATAATTTCCCTCGTCACTATTCTCATTTAAATAAAGCTCATCCCCATATATATTCCAAAAACGAACATAACGAAATCCTAATTTCTCCTTTAATATCAAGACGTGCTTTTGTATATCATAACGTAATAGATCACTTGCTTCTCCTATATTAATCATTTTATTCCATGGCTTGTTTAGCTTTCTATTTTGGTTGGCATTAACAATTAAGGTACGTTGTAGGAAATCTGATTTCGTACTTACACCAGAATAATTATTCTCCATAAAGGAATTTAATTTTTCTGCAATATATTCATTTTTTTTCTTTTCTATAATAATCTTTTCTTTTTTTCTCTGAGGCTTTTTTTGTAGACGATACTCAGAAGGTGATATTTCATATACTTTTTTAAAAGCAGCATTAAAGGATGCGGTGTTTGCAAATCCATTTTCCATCGCAATATACATAATCGTTTTATCTGTATAAAGTAAATCTTCCATAGCATGAAAGAGTCGTATTTCGTTCACGTAGTCAATAAAGTTTTGACCAAATTTCTTTTTAATATATTTGGAAAGATAGGGTACTGATAGATACATTTTCTGTGACAAATCATTTAAGCTAATTGGACGATTATAATTTTCATAAATATAATTATGAATTTGGGTAACGCGCTCCTCTTCTAAATCTTTTTCTTGTTGAAAACGTTGATCATCGCTTTTCACCATAAAATTACTTAGCAGAACATGAATCATTTGATAGTACAAACTCCACATATAGATCTTGGTTTGGTCACTTTCTTCAAAATACTGGCTAAATATCTGCTTAATAATATCCCTAAGCGTATCATATCCTTTATTTTTATCTATCTTAGAATTACACCAAAATAAAATCTGCGAATGATGAATCAAATCACTTAGTTGCTTATAATTAATATGAAAGCACCCAAGGAGTACTTCTTCTTTTCCCCAGAAAGAATGTTTTTTATTTGAGTTTATGATAATCAAATCATCTGCTTTTAATTCATACTCCTCTGTTTCAACCTGTAAAGTAATCTCTCCCTCAAGAACATAAATCAGTTCAATATCTTGATGAAAATGAATGGATTGCTGTTTTTCAAGTTGAAACTGATATTTTACAATGGAACCATCACTCTTTTTTTCCATGTATTCCTCCACAGATTAACTTTGTTTTTTAACATTCATAATCAATACAAGCACGACTTTCTCTTACACTGGTTATAAACTTACCAAATTCCACATGCTTTGGATGAACTTGATAGGCATTTAACCCTTCTATATCCTCAAAATCGCAAATAAGTGCCAAATCACAATTACTTTCTGGTGCACCTTCTGCATTTGTAACAACTTTAAATTTTTTAATACTTGGAATTTCGGCTTCAAAATTCTTTAGTTTTTCCTTTGCTGTCTCCAAATTCTGTTTTTTGTTTTCTTCTTTTAAGGTAAACATTACTATGTGTTTTATCATTGCTTTCATCCTTTCATTTACTCGTTTGTATTTTAAATTTAGCTTGATCTATAATTTCAATTCCCATACTTTCATCTGTTAGTTTAACATCTGATGATTTATCTTTTTGAAAGATGAGTACGCCATTTTCAACCAAAAATACATAAGAATATAGTCCATCCTCTGTTGTCATCGTTGCAATATTTTCTTTTAAATCATATGTTCCATTGGATAAATAACTACTCAAGATATCATATGAAAACGTGAAATGATTTCCTTCTATCATAATAGTGGGTACATTAATTTGATTCGAATCTGACTGTTCCAAAACATAAGTCCCTTCTTTTATTATACTTGTTTCTTTATTGGTAGAACAAGCTAATAACTGTAATGGTAATAAAAGTAGAATAAAAACAAGCAATATTTTTTTCATAATATTCCCCTTTTCGTCTTTTCATTTAAAAGCGAATAAGCATCTAGAGTTTTTCTGAAACTTTTAAAAAAATGACGAATCTTTCGCCATTTATTTACCAAATCATTATACTACAATACTGAAATGGAGACAAGATTAAGCTACCTTTGTAATTATATTCTACTTCTTAAGTATTCTTTTTAAATTTTTAACATCTAACAACAAATTCACAGTCTCAAAATTTCCTTTATAAAACACAGCCCAGTTATTGAAAACACAAGGTAATTCCTTGGCTTTTTGCAACGTGTTAACTTCAATTAGAGATAGGGGTATCTGATTTGATTCACAATGTTGTTTTATAATTTCAATATTTTGATAAATATAAGGGCACTGCATATCAAAATATATTGTAAGCTCTTTGCTTTCAATCTTTTGACTTTTCGCCCTTTGTAAAAATTTTGGCGTTGTTCCATCAAATGAAAGCGCAAGCAAATCATACCCATTATCAGTGGTATCAACCACTTTAAAACCAAACTTTTTTGCAAAGGATTGATCCGTAAGCCATGCCTTCTGTTTTTTTGCACCAAGCATACAAATGCCTGATTTGCCCTTTTCCTTAGCATCCGCAATACAATACTCCATCAGAGACTTCCCGTAGCCTTTTCCTTTATAACTACCCAAAACCCATAAACAATAAATGTAATAATAGTTTTCACCCGTAATAGGAACCCAAGCATATTCAAGAGGCGCATATTCAATAAAAACGGTCGCCTTTGCATTTAACTTTCGAAAGACATGTCCTTCTTTTAATCTCTCCAAAAGCCATTGTCTTTTTGCGTTAATGCCTTGATGAGGCTTTTTACTACGGATAATACAGCATAAATGTTCATCCCAAAGATTATCTGTTGTTATGTTTATAAAATCATCACTCATATTAATCTCCCCTTTGATTTATATCACATTATTTGTACTAAAATAGTTATTATGGACCTTTGATTACGAGCAAGAAAATCGTAGTGTAGAGGAGAAAGTAGAAAAAGCAATGGCAAAAATTTATTTGTGATTGATGATTCTTAAAAAACGTTCCACATATTGTTTATCCAAATCACACGCATCTTGATATGTGTCATCGCTTTCTTTTATTACTCCCAATCGCATTAAGGATGTGTCAAAGTCCTCTAATTCTAGATAGGAATCCTTATAACGTTTTATTTCTTGATTTATATTTGGTACAGCAAAAACAAGTTTTTTATTATCTACATATATACTGTAAGAAAAATTTCCTAGCTTTTGATGCTCTAAAGCAGTAAACCGCTTTGAGCCAAATTCTGCCTTTACCTTATCCACATCTTCATATGAATATGTAATTCCAAATGGACAGATGGGTGAATAGTGTATGATGGTATTTTCTGTAACAAAATTCACACTTGTAAAGCTACAATATAAGCAAATAACCCAAACAAGAGCTGTCCATTTCTTATACTTCATAACGAATGAATATCCAATTTGAAAATCGACTTTCGATGTCTCACTTATTCTTCGGATTTTTAAGGCAATCCACATAAATAACCACATAAATGGTAAAACAATACTAAAAATAAAAGGTAATGCCATGATTGGATCCATTTCACAAAATAGCCACTGTTTTGGTGCCAAAAGACGTTGTTGTAAAGTAGTTAATCCCACAAAAACAGCAAGTACTGCTATGATAGTTGCTATAAGTACTGGAATCATATGCAATTTTAAATAATTTTTCTTTTTCACTCTGTATTTTTGATGTTTTCTTTTTTCAACCTCTTTTAGCTGCATGTTCCTTCTCCTGCATATGTATCTAGTTTTTGCATTATTTCAGTTCTTGCGTTATTTTCATTTTTCCATTTTCACACTCCACGATAGCATATGCCCCATTTACCAATTGCATCTGAGGTGGAATGTGCCCAATATCACAACCAAATAAAATAGGAATATCCAAATCTTGAAATGCTAGACGAAGCGCATCTCCTATTGTAAAATCTTGCTGAGGCGCATATCCACGTGGTCTTCCAAGCAAAATACCATTGCAATGTTTAAACCAATTGTTTTCACGCATCTGCCATAAAGCACGATAAATCTGGGTCGCATTCATTTCACAGCTTTCCAGGGTCCAAATGAACCCATCTGCTTGATAGTTATTCTGAAATAAATTCAGATTCGCATATTTTGTCCCAATCAAGGGACATAGCACGTCCATACAACCGCCGATGATTCTTCCTGAAAATGTAATGGGTTCCTCACATCCCAAAGCAATAATTCTTGTCTTCTTGTCAAGGCAGTACACCTGAGATGTCTCATCACCGAAATTTACAAAATCCCCAAAATAATCGGAGCTTATTTGTACCGATTTTTCCTTAGATAAAATATCAAATAAAAACAAATCAGAGGAGTGAATCTCCTTAAATCCCATACTCATAAAGTTAGACCCATGTAGCGTAGCAATATTGCATTGTAAGGTAAGTGGAAATAACAACGTTGTTATATCCGAATACCCGCATACCCATTTTGGCTCTAATCTTTTTAGCAATTCAAAGTCAAGATGCACAAGCATATCCATTAAAAATTCGCCTCCATAAGGTGGAATAATTGCCCTAACTTCTTCCTTTGTATAAAGCTCCATGAACTCTTTTGCTCTTGTCTTTGCATCTGCACTTACCATCTTTTCATCATGTCTTACCGAATCCGTAACAATTACTTGATAGCCTAGCCCTGTAACATTTGCAATTGCATGATCTAAAACTTTATGTAGATAAGGTGCGACCCCTGATGATGGTGCACATACCCCAATGGTATCACCTTTCTTTAATAACTTTGGATAATTCATAGGTACTCCCTCCTTCACTCAAATACATCCCTCTTTTTAATCCTATCTCCCACAGCATTTTTTATATTTTTTCCCACTTCCACATGGACAAGGATCATTCGGATATATTTTTTTTGAATTGCAATCTATCGTACCACCTATCCCATTTGGCATACCAAATACTGGTATTGATGTTGTATTGGAATCCAAATCAACCTTGAATTTCCCTTTTCGTATACCAGAAAAAATATTATTATTCTCTGCCATCTCATTAGGAGTATATCCTCTATTGACAATCGTCCTAGTGTTGTTCCAAACATTACTTAAAATATCTACAAATTTTTGTGTCTCTTTCTCATTCTTAAAAGATATATCTACTTCACTTAAAATATCAAAAATATCACAAAGCTCACATCCCATACTAATCTCTTGTTGAATAAGCGTACTAAGAATTTCTGCATCCATTGGACTTACATTATGACAAATAAAAAAAGCAATCAATTCATCTATTATTTTCTTATCTTGTGAAAAATATCCATTTATAGCAACATCTGCAATTTCATCTTCTCCTGGTATATAATAAGGTTTGTCTTTTCCCTGCCACTCAAGGAATTTTGTAACTTCTTGTCCCAATAGTTTTTTGTAAACAAGTCTATTCTCAACTATTTCAAAGTCTCTATAATGCTCTGGAATCATATAGAAATATTTTATAAGAGATTCCTTATCAAAAGACATTTGTTTGTTTTGGTTTGCTACTTTAACTAAAACAGAAATCGGTACCACTCCATAATACAAAGCTGCAAAAGTAAAGCAATCATAAAGCCAGCTTGTATGCGCTCTGTCTGCTTGAAACATACTTGAATTTATTTTATGATAAACTTCTATAACATCACTTGGAATCTCAATACTTTCATCCTCTTGTATCCCAATATATCCTGTGTCATAAATACGATCCAACAAAATTATTTCCTCTAGCTCAGACAATTCTTTTCCTCTTAAAACTTTTTCAAACACTTCTATTTCGATATCTCGAAATAATATAAACGCCTCTTTCATTACTTGAGGCTGTAGCATTTTTTCTACAGTCGAATCAATCAATACAGACTTTTTCCAATCAGATGAAGTGTAAATATTGTGATAGGCCGCTATTTCCCTTATATCTTCTTTATCATAAAAAGCAAATATGTCTGCCAACTTATTATTATAAATAGATTTATTCTCTTTTATATATGTATTATATAAATTTGTCAATTTTTTTAATGTGTCGTCTGTTGTATGCCAGTTTGATTTTATTGGTTTTTTCTTATTTTTTCCTGACTTACTTCCTATCAATCCTGTATTACTTTCCGATATTTCCTCATAGATTTCAATTTGTCTTCGAGTATCGCCTTTCCCTAATGTTACAAAACAACTATTTCGCAAATCATCATTGATGCTCTCTAAATCATATTCCTCGTCATAAGCAATATATTTTATCCAATCTTCTCTATCGCTATGTTCAGGATGTGACTCATCCCTTAGAATTTCTAAAGTCTGATAATAACCATCGATTCCACCACAATCCTCCATTGGACAATTTCCTTTATACTTAATTACATATGGATAATTATATGCATAGTCCCTTATCACCTTCTCAATTGTGACACGATGTGACCAGTCATCTCCCAAATCATAGGTGTAGGTAAACCACTCTTGCCCCTCCAAATATTCATTAATATAGGTTTCAGAAGCCTCTAACAAATCAAAGTTTCCAAATGGTACGAAGTCCATCGACTTATCATCTTCTCTTATCTGTAGCTCTAAATGATAAAATTCAAATTCAAAGAGATGGTATCCACTCCACCCCATTACTTTGTTTAAAATAATACTCAACTGTGAAAATGTAATTCCCGATGGTACGATACATCTTCTCCAAATAGGTGGGTGTGAGTTTTTTATTGCAATTTTTATTTGATATGCCTTCATCTTTTTCTCCATAGTTTTGACATTTGTGTTACGGTTACTTTTTCTTTTACTATATACTATTTTAAAACTTAATCGAATGCATGTCTATCATAATATTAACTATATTATTAGTTCTTATCGACTCTTCCCTCAAAAAAATTGATACAACTTAGGGTGTTGGCACAGCCAACACCCCTTTTTTTATGTTCAATATTTCTCTAATTTATTCACATAATGCCTTTGCAATTTCAGCAGTTCTTTCAAAATCTTCTTTTCTTGGATTCCATTCACACTTTGCCTCTGCCTCAACCACAGAAAAACCTGCTCCTGTTAACTTTTCTCTAAGGACTTTGGTTGCCTCTCCACTCCATCCGTAGCAACCAAATACCGCAGCTTTTTTATTTTTAAATTTAAGCTCTTTTAAAAATTCTAGCCAGCCTCCAACAGAAGAAAGAATGCTTCCACCAACGGTTGGTGAACCTACTGCAATGGCTTTTGAATTAAATACTTCGGTCATAATATCATTTTTGTCTGCTTTTGAAATATTAAATATTTTTACTCTTGTATTTGGAGAGATTTCAGAAATCTGAGTACTTAATTTATGTGCTAGTTGCTTGGTTCCTTCCCACATCGTATCATACACAATTGTAATCTGATCCTCTTGGTAGTTTTGGGACCACTCGTAATATTTTTCTACAATCTGCATTGGATTCTCTCTCCAAATAGCACCATGACTGGTTGCTATGATATCAATTGGTATATTCAGTGCTTGAATTTCTTCAATCTTCTTTTTTACGAGTGCTGAAAATGGAGTCAAAATATTTGCATAGTACTTTAACGCCTCTTCCCAAAGCCTGCACTGGTCTGCTTTGTCGTTAAATAATTCCTCCACTGCAAAATGTTGTCCAAATGCATCATTGGAAAACAAGATATTATCTTCAGTCAGATAAGTTGCCATACTATCTGGCCAATGAAGCATTTTCATTTCAACGAAAATTAACTTTTTACCATTACCAATATCAACTGAGTCACCTGTTTTTACCACTTGATAATTCCACTCTGGATGATGATATTGTCCTACCAAGGACTTTACACCACTTGCCGTACAATAGATTGGTGTGTTTGGGATTTTTTCCATCAAAGCAGGTAAAGAACCACTATGGTCTATTTCACCATGGTTTGCAACAATAAAATCAATCTCTTTTAAATCAATTTCTTTTTCTAGATTATCAATAAATTCCGTAGAATGTGGCTTCCATACGGTATCAATTAACACAGTCTTTTCTTCTTGAATTAAATAAGCATTTTGGCTTGACCCATGATGAATGCTATAATCTGCTCCATGAAAGGATTCTAGTTCCCAGTCCATAATACCAACCCAGTTTACATTGTTTTTTACAAGTTTTTTCATTCTTTTATTCCTCCTTCATATTTTGGAAATAGTATTGAATTCTCAGTAAATATATGAATATAAATATCTTCTATCAATTCCTGCATCTTTTGAAATAGTAATTGATAAGAATTACATACATTAGCTGGAAGTGTAAAATGATTTGTACAAGCTTCAATCTCTTTTATAATATTCCCAGCCGCTTCATGTTCATTCTCTAATTCCTTTACATATTCATACTCATACTCTTGTGACAAATCATTTTTCATATATGAAAAAATTAATTTTTCTTCTTTTGCAAAATGCTCCAAAAGTTCCTTCCTTAAATCAGAAAAAAGAGCATGTAAGGAAACAAGTTGCTTTGTATGTCGTTCATAATGTGCAAGTAGAACTTTATTCATTAATTCATCCGTTTCTTGAATTAAGTTTCGCTCTTTTTTATGGTGCGTTACAATTATATAATCAATTAATTCGTTTACCTCCATGGCCATTAATTGTTCTACCTTTAATACTGGTTCATCCTGTCCTTGTTCCGCTTTTTCTTTCAGCTTTTTATTTAATAAATCGATAAAGCTCTTTGGATCAAGTCCTAGTTCTCTAACAGCATCTTCCAACTTATCATTACCACCACAGCAATAATCAACGTGGAAGTCTTTTAAAATTTCGATTGCATTTGGATACGCTTTTACAACATCTGCGATTGTCATATTTTTTGTAATCATTTTATCTTCCTCCTATATCATAGCTAGTTGCTTTTGTTTTTCTTTGTAAACTCATTATAGTAGCTATAAAAAGATAAAAATGTGATTCAAATCATTATTTTAAATTTTTTTTAATTTTTTTAGTTTATTTTCCGTTTTCAAATATATCTCGAAGTAATTCTTTTTGTAAAACTTCAATTTTTTTATTTCCTTGTAATAAAATGATACCATCTTTTTGAAGTTCCCCAAGCTTTCTGCTAATAGTCTCTCTTCTTACGTTGATGTGCGCCGCAATATCTTCTCTGGTCAATTCAATGATTTTACTTTTAATTTTATTGCTTTGAAATAAAATAAAACCAGCCACTCTTGCCTTTGCATCATTTATGGATAAGAGCTGGACAAGTTCATTTGCAAAAGACAGCTTCTCTCCTATTACATTTAATATCTTTATCCCAATTTCTGGTCTTTTTAAAATTAATTCTTTGATATCCTTTAAAGAAATCAAACATACACCTGTTTCCGTTAACGTAATGGCATTTGCCTCAAAGGTCTTGCCCGCAAAAATATTTTGCTCTCCGTATATATCATTATCCACTAAAATATCAAATACATATTCCTTCCCCTCCAAGGAATAGTGATTCATTTTCACTTTACCATAACGAATAATCATTATTCTATCTGCTTGATCTGATTCATGAAAAATTGTTTCACCTTTTTTATAGTCCAAATGCTTTGCCTTTTCAACCAAAGCAATCTGCTCTTCCCTAGAAAGAGGTTCAAAAAGGGTAATTCTAGATGTACACAATCGATTACAATTATTGCAACTATGTTCCATATCCTACTCCTTTCTACAAAAACACTTACTTGATTTCAATATATCTCCATTTACCTGTTCTATATTGTGCAAACGAAATTACATAATTCGTTAGCCAACCAATCGGAACCGCATACCATACCATGGAAATACCAAACCGCGGTGCCATAATAGAAGCAAAGCTGACACGAATAAAAAGATTTCCTAAGTTGGCAATCGTAAATACCTTCATATCTCCCGCTCCTCGAAGCAATCCATCTGTAATCATTTTAAGACCAATTAACACAAAAAACCATCCCATAAATTTCAGATAGGAAGCTCCTGTTTCTTGTGCTAACATTGTTCCATCGCTTCCTAGAAATAACGAAATGATTCTATTATGAAATACTTCCAAAACGATACAGTTTGTCAGCGCAAAAAAAGCAACGATGCCGTATGAGGTATAATATCCTTTTCTCGCTCGTTCATATTCTTTTGCCCCCATATTTTGGGCTGTAAATGCAGAGATTGCATTCCCCATGGCTGCCATTGGTACTATTGCAATACTTTCTACTCTCATTGCTGCTGAGAATCCAGCCAGCATTTGCGTCCCAAAGCTATTGACAACGCTTTGTACCAACATCATACCAATTGCAACCGTGGATTGCTGTAGAATGGATGGAAATGCAATACGTGACATGTTTTTTAATTCTTTTCCATCAAATATACTGGTTTGTTGTACCGTATGGGAAGAAATAATTTTTAAAAATAAAGCAAAAGAAATAATAGCAGATATTCCTTGGGCAAGAAAGGTAGCCCATGCGACTCCTGTAACCCCCATATTTAGAATATATACCATATATAAATCAAGTAAAATATTTAAAATTGAAGAAAAAATAAGTAGATACAGTGGAAACTTAGATTTTCCAATTGCATTAAACATAGCAGAAAGCACATTATACATAAACAAAAAAGGAAGACCTAAAAAATAAATGTTTAAATATTGTGTTGCCATATCCAAGATTGTCTTCGGTGTATTTAATAGTCGCATAATGTCTTTACTAACCAAAAGTCCGAATGCAGCTAAAAAAATACTAAGACAAAGAAATGCCACGAGTGCCGTATAGGACGACTGCTTCATCTTCTTATAATTTCTGGCACCAAAATAGCGCCCTGTTATAACGGAAGCACCCACACCACCGCCGATTGCAATACATATAAATACATTGGTAAGTGAATACGAGGCGCCTACTGCAGCTAATGCATCTTCACTTACAAAACGTCCCACCACCATGGAGTCTGCCATGGTATAAAACTGCTGAAATAGATTACCTATCATCATAGGCAATGCAAAAACAATCAAAGCCTTTAGAGGCTTTTCGTGTATTAGATACTCTTTATCCATAAATTGATTCCTTCCTTTGTGCTATTGCTATCTTTCCCTTCTCTTACAAAGATAATACAATCTATTAAAATCAAAAAGAAGATACCTTAATGGTATCCCCTTTTGTCATATTATGCAAGTTCTGGTAATGTACGTTTTAAAAATTCTTTTGTTCTTTCTTGTGTTGGGTTTTGGAAAATCTGTTCTGGACTTCCTTCTTCTACAATAACGCCTTGATCCATAAAGACTACACGGTCAGATACTTCCTTTGCAAAGCCCATTTCATGGGTAACCACGAGCATGGTCAAACCATTGTCTGCTAATTCTTTCATTACCTTTAATACCTCTCCAACCATTTCAGGATCAAGTGCAGAGGTTGGCTCATCAAAAAGCAATACGTCAGGCTCCATAGAAAGCGCCCTTGCAATGGCAACTCTTTGCTTTTGCCCTCCAGAAAGCTGCTTTGGTTTTGCCTTGATATATTGATCCATTCCAACAATTTTTAAAAACTTCATTGCAACTTCTTCTGCTTCTTTTTGTGTACGCTTTAATATTTTAACCTGTCCAACGACACAATTACTTAATACATTGTGATTGTTAAACAAGTTAAACTGCTGAAACACCATTCCAAGCTTCGTACGATATTGATAAATATCGTGCTTATCATCTAAAATGTTTTCACCTTTATATATAATCTTTCCACCTGTTGGCTGCTCTAACAAATTAATGCAACGAAGAAGGGTTGATTTTCCCGATCCAGAAGATCCAATAATACAAACTACTTCTCCAGACTTTACCGTAAAATCAATATCCTTTAGTACTTCATGTGTTCCAAAGGACTTACTTAAATGTTGTACTTCAATAATTTTTTCCATTTTTTTCTCCCTTTCTTTCTTGCTATACCTGCATCTGATTCATCGAATAATTCGCAGGACCATCCAGACGTTTTTCAAGATAACGAAGGATTCTGGTAACGGTAAATGTCATAACAAAATAAATTACACATGCAACAAAGAAGGATTCAAAATATCTAAAATTATTACCAGCCACTGATTTGGTCTGGAAATATAATTCTGTTACTGCAATTACATTTAATACTGAAGTATCTTTTATATTAATAACAAACTCATTACCTGTAGCAGGTAAAATATTACGAATCGCCTGTGGGAGAACTACATTGCACATAGTTTGAAAGTGATTCATACCAATCGCTTGTGCTGCCTCATACTGCCCTTTGTCAATAGAAAGAATACCACCACGGATAATCTCAGACATGTAGGCTCCTGTATTAATAGAAACAATAAAAATTGCCGCACCTACTGGATTCATATGTATACCAAAAGCCAATGCTGATCCATAATAAATTACCATGGCTTGTACAATCATCGGCGTGCCACGAAATACTTCTACATAAATCGCAAGCAATGCATGAACAATTCTTTGCAACACTCTTCTTGCCTTTTTAACAGGCACTGGAATGGTTTTGATTACTCCAACTATTAATCCAAGTAAAAATCCAAGAATTGTACCAACCATAGAGATTAGAAGTGTCATCCCTGCACCTCTAACAAACATAGGACCGTTTTCCTTTAAGATACTTACTACCCAAGAGATACTTGATTGCTCTGTGTCTGTACCTGGCTGATTCTTAATGGCTTCATCCATTAACTGCTGACGCTCTTCTTGGGAAACACCTGCTAAAATCTCATTGATTTTTCCGGTTAACTCACTGTTTTTTGCAACACCTACAGAAATAGCGGTATCTTCTTCATTTGTGACAAATCCTTCGCTAAACTCTATCATTGCAAAATTCTTATTCTTTGCAGAAGCACTGACTCCCTCTGGTCTTTCTGATACATATCCATCGATAATACCAGATTGAAGTGCAACTCGCATGGCTGTAAAATTATCCATTGCTGTCTGCTTTAAAACTCCGTTGATTTGATCAATTACGCTATAATGAAACGTATTTAACTGAGCCGTTACCTTAGCACCTGAAAAATCATGAATCGATGTAGCCTCTTCATAGGCTCCGCCCTTTAAGACTACCATTACCAAATCAGACTTATAATAAATATCTGAAAAGTCAATGGTCTCTTTTCTTTCTGCAGTAGGAGACATACCTGCTATGATTGCATCAATTTTACCTGATTGAAGTGCTGGAACCAAGCCATCCCACTCCGTTTTTACAATCACTAGTTCCTTGCCTAATTGCTCTGCAATGATTTTGGCTATCTCGACATCATAACCGCCTGCAAATTCTTCATTTCCAGCAATCCTTACTCCACCATTTGAATCGTCTTGTTGTGTCCAGTTAAAAGGTGGATACCCTGCTTCCATACCAACACGAAACACATTATCATTTTCTACAGTTGTTGCGTTATTTTGTGCTGCCTTTACGGTTTGAGCCACATTTACAAATCCCCCAAACAAAAAAGACATTAGGAATAATACAACTATAATTTGTATCTTTAATTTCTTTATCAAACTCTTATCTCCTTTAACAGTTTATTAAATCCTCATTCCCTTTTGGCATAGGCCAAATACCATGAAACATCCGTAATAAGTCTAAAAGAAAGCACAACACTTGTCAACTACTAGTTTTCGAATCTAAATGGACATTTCAGGTAATTGAAATCGTTTTTAATCCCTACATTTGTAGGCAACAATATTAACCTTACCTTTTCCTTTGTATTTCGTTATTTCATATTTCTCTGGGTAAGCTGCAAGAAGGTCTGGTAACTTAGCAAAACCATATGCACGAGAGTTAAAATCTGGCTTTACTCTTTTAATATAAGGACCAACTGCACTAACATTTGCAAAACCAGCTTCATTTTGATACTTTTCATAGGCTATTTTTAATAAGCTATGGATTTCTTGAATGTTGGCAACCAAATCAACTTTTTCTTTCTCGGTTGATACATTGATTTGATTCTCTTTACTGGCTTTTTCTTTGGAGATTGCTTCTGTTATATTTTTATCCTTTGTCTCTTTTTCAATCTCCTCTTCTATTTTCTTATCATCTTTGGCCTGAATTAACTCAATCAGTATAAAGTCATCACACGCATTTTTAAAAGACTCTGGCGTCTTGCTTTCTCCTGCTCCTATGATGTATTGACCTGACTCTCGTAAACGAATCGCCAAAGGTGTAAAATCACTGTCACTTGATACTAATACAAACGCATCGTACTTATCCATAAAAAGTAAATCCATAGCTCCAATTACCATTGCAATGTCTGTCACATTTTTACCTGTTACATAGTCAAATTGCTGTTCCGCTTTTATGGCTAATCGTTTTAATTCAGACTCCCAATTTTTTAACATGTCTTTTTTCCAGTTTCCATATGCTTTTTTAACAACAATTCTTCCATAGGTTGAAACTTCATGAAGAATCGCTTCAAGCTTAGATAATTGTGTATTGTCAGCATCAATTAGTACTGCCATTTTTTGAAAATTATCTTCCATTTTGGTCTCCTTATCATAATATTACTTGGTGTAATAAACACTTTCGTATGCTTTTTATTTATCCTTTGAGAGTAAATCACGAATTTCAGTAAGTAGTTCCACTTCTTTTGATAATTCTTGCACTTCCTCTTTTTTCTCTTCTGGTTTTTCTTCTGTTTTCTTTTTGTTAATGGAATTGATACCTTTAACAATAATAAATACGCAGGCTGCTGTTATTAAAAAGGTAATTACAGATTCTAGAAAACTACCTACATTAATATAAGGATTGTTTCCCCATGGTATTGTAAATCCTAGCTTTTTAAAATTGATGCCAACTAAGACCGTCCCAATGATTGGCATTAAAATATCACCTACCAGCGAATTAACGATAGAAGTAAAGGCACCTCCGACAATAACACCCACTGCCAAGTCCATAACATTGCCACGAGATATAAAGGTTTTAAATTCCTCGAAAATACCTCCAGCTTTTTTTATACTTTCCTGACTCTTTAAATCATTCACTTTTTTTGAAAAACTCATACTATGTGCTCCTTCCACTCGTTTTCTTTATTTTAGTTGACGAAAAGGAGGGTTGTCAAGCATGAAGCTTTCAGCAAGTGCTTGTATCATTTGTTTTTTAAATCAAAAGTTCTTTATATAAATGCAATACATTTTTATAGAAAATGGCTTCTATCTGCGAATGTTTAAAACCTTCTTTTTCTAAAGCCTCCAAAAGAAGTGGAAGCATCGAACAATTCTTCATCTCTAGTTTACCTTCAATCCCATCAAAATCCGATCCAAGTGCCAGGCATTCAATTCCTCCAATATTTGTAATATGTCTGGCATGGCTTGCCATAAGAGCAACACTACTATGACAGTCCTCCTCGGTTTCTCCTTCCTCTAAGAAGTTTGGGCTATAATTTAACCCTATCACTCCTCCCCGCTGTGCTAGTTTTCGTATCATATCATCCGTTAGATTTCTAGGATGCCTACACAAGGCTCTGGCATTGGAATGGCTGGCAACAAAAGGTTTTTTCGTATATTGTAAGACATCATAAAACCCTTCGTCTGAAAGATGTGATACATCAACAATGATTCCAAGGCGTTCCATTTCAATAAGAAATTCAATTCCTTTTTTCTTAAGTCCAAGCCCTTTTTCAAACTCATATTCATATTTGGATTGAGAACTTTTGGAGCGTAAATTAGGAAAACCTAATTCATTTTCAAAATTCCAAGTTAAGGTCATCATACGAACTCCAAGTTGATAAAGAATCCGAAGAAAACTAAGTTTTCCTTTGCAGACAGCTCCTTCTTCCACTGTCAACATTGCGCAAATCTTACCCTCTTGTATATTTGTTTCAATGTCTTCATATGTTTTAACTGCCCTAATCTTCTCTTTATTTTTTTCCATTTCTCTATAAAATATATCAATTTGGCTTAATGCAGATTCAAAAGGATCTAAGTTCCTTCCCAGATTGACAAATATTGCAAAATTCTGTAGCAGGTAGTCTCCTTTTCTTAATTTTTCCAAATCAACATGAAGCGAGTTTTTCTCTAATTCCATAGGTTTTTTGTTATCCCATTGGGAATACCAAAGTTCTGCCATCGTATCGCAATGCAAATCTACTACTTTCATTCTTTTCCCCCATTTTAGAATACATACAACTTAAAAGACACTTCCTACGGCAAGGATTCCCTTTGCTAAATCTTCCCTATAGTCTGAATCCTCTGGACATAAACTATTGATTACCACACCGTTACTTCCCATTTTTGCTGTGGCATGAATGTATCTTCGTTCATCGATTGCCATTGCAATATGACCTTTAAAATACAGTAAATCTCCTGGTTTTCTATCTTCAAACGCAATCTCGTGCACTGGAAAACCTTCTACCATTTTAGCGTCACGATGGATAAGGATTCCGTTGATTAGATATGCCATTGAAGTAAGCCCGGAACAGTCTATTCCAAGCGGTGATTTACCTCCCCACCGATACTGTGTGCCCAGATATTGCATTGCGATTTGTACTAGTTGTTGCCTCATTCTATCTTCTGAAACATTCCATGCATTACGAGGTTCTTCTAAAAATTCATCTATCATATACCCATAGCAACCATCTGCAAGCATCACCTTGGCCCATCCTGCTTGCTCTTGCATAACCAAGCCACAATATGCGATAATCGCACCCTTCGTAAGCTCCATTACAACTCTACCTTTCACTCTTGATTCTGATAGGACATCTGCATAGACTTTTGTGACTCTCTTTTTCGGGGCATGCTCCCATTTTGTATAGGACTGGTTACATTCTTCTAAAACCAAATCCTGTCTTTTTACATATCCCGTATATTGGTACTCTGTCATTATATAAACCCACTTATTTATGCTAGGAATACATGACTTTATCACTGTAACTGGCATGCCATATAATAGTTCATCGCTAAGTGAAGAATTGCAATCTGGTTTTTCATAGACTGGTACCAATGTTTTATTTGCTATTCCTTTCATATTCCTCCTAATCAGACTTATTTTGCTTGATTATAAGCCAATATAATAAGTACAATTATTAAATTGTATTTTCCATACATGTTTTTCAGAACCTTAAGAGTGATTGCCTTAATGGTAAGAGGTTACTAGATTCTGTAATTCAAAAAGAAGAGTCGAAAGTAGCAACCAGCTATCCCCAACTCTTCTTTAACCCAATTTCAATTGTAATAACTTATACCATAGTATCAAAATGACTTACATATATACTTTCATCCGTTACATTATATAGCCCATACTCCCCTAAGCCTATTTCCAAGTTCAAGTCCAAAATTTTCGAAACGTCCATCTTGGCTAATTTTCCTAATTGCTCTGCAAAATAGCCATAAGCTACGCCCTTAAATTCACTTGGAATGGCACTTGAGCTTTTTAAATATTCCTTATATAGTTCTAATGCATTCTCCCCCGCTGCATTTACAAATCCATCCTGTGTCACAAAAAAGTCTCTTAAGTCCAGTCCTGTCACATTTTGGAAATCTTTTAAAGCTCGATATTTTGCCAATACATCTTTTGAAATGCCCGATGCATTACTGTTTAATATGTGATAAAACAATTGCTTCGCATTGTTTGATGAATTGAGTGCTTGTTCTATCTGCTGTGAAATACTTGTATCCTCTAAGCCTATAACACTTAACTTATAATAAAACGGGTCAATTTTTAAAACAACTGATCGCTGACTTAATAATGACAGGTCAAAACCGCTATTGGTTAAAATATTACGCACTTGTAAGTTTACCATATTGTGATTGTAAACTTGTTTCTCAGAATCTGTTGGATCGCATACTTTTTGAGATAAATGTGGATCATCAACATTTCCCCCTCCACCAAGACAACCATATAATGTCATTTCTAATTCGTTAAAATACATTGCCTTTTTTTCTTCATAGCTGTATCTATTGAATGAGCTTGAATTGTATTTCTCGTTCAAATATGTATACAAATCATCCACATTACTATATTTTTCACGATTTCGCACCGACACAGAATAATAAATGTCTTCTAGTTTTGAGTACGCTTTGTAAGCATCCTCATCCTGACTGCGATTATTACTTCTTACTTCATCCGTTGTAACAGCATACTCTTTTTTCCAACTTGGTATCTGAGGAGTTTTTGGCGAATAACGCCCTTTTATATTATAATAATTATAATAAGCGGTACCTTCTACTGCCATTTCTTTTCACCTACTTTAAAAATATTTGATAATTTGTTTGATTCATGTCATATTGCCAATCTACCTTGATGCTAACATTCTTCATCGTGGATTTTGCTGTTGCTAAAGCATTATATTTAAAATACCATATTTGCTTGGCATCAAAATCATCCGTAAGCGATATCGAATATGAGCCACTTGAGGCATTGGACACTACCGACTTGTACCAAAGATTTGAACTAGCTGGCATAATCATATGACGTACATTACCTTGACTTGGACTTTGTGTTCCAGAAGTTCCTATTCTATAAACTTTTGCCTTGTTTGGAATACTCGTATTATTTGTCAGATTTAAACCTAGAACATTTGAGTCTACACCATTAAGGTTTAAACCTGAATTCCCAGGATTTGTAGCTGTTCCCGAGAAAGCAAAGGTTCCCGTTCCTGTTCTAATCCAATTTGCTGCTGAAAGATTGAAATACATGGATGATTCAAAGTTATTTCCTCTTGACACAACCAGATAAAATGTCTTACTAGACGACGTCGTATTATCAACATCAATGTACAATGCTGGTGTTACACCCGTACTGTCTATTATATTTTCTGGATTTTGCCTAGAGCCCCCAATATTAACTCCTGCTGAATCTTTAACCTGTACTTTCATTCCATCATAATCTTTGTGTGTAGATGTTCGTATGTAGATGTGCTCCCCACTCGCTACATTAAATTTAAACCATGATTCATTTGCCCCTTCGGCTAAAATCACCGTAGGCGATGCATTAATAGAATTCCACGAGCCAAAGGTATATGCCGTGTCCTTGGTGTAATTATCCGTTATTGTTGTTGCTGCTAAAACTTGAGTTTGCGGTAAAAGAGTAAATACAAGTGCGATTGTTATTATCATGCTAAAAACATTTTAACTTTTTTTCTCATCACTTTCAGCTTTCTTTCTTTTACATACCGTTTCACACATATCAACAATACATCTTGACTTTTCGTACTTACTTAGGTCGCTTCGGCTGATGATAGATTGCTCCACACCTCCAGACGTAAGAATCCTTTTCCACCTCAGCTTTTGTTACCTCCATGATTGCTTTTAGCACTGTCTTGTTTAGTTTCATAGCTTTTTTCATTTCTCATACCTCCTGTTTTAATATTTTGGCTACACACATCAAAGCTGCACATAATATGATTGCAAGAGACATATAGCTTATGTACGATTTTTGAATCTCCAATAGAATTGATGCAAATAGAATCATACTTTCCAATGCGATAAGCCATCGTGCCGCACTTTTTGATTCTTTTAATTCAAAAGCATCCATATCCATGTTTGGATGATTGATTGTCCCAATAATTGCAATTAAAATTACCGATATTACAACTAGGGAATAGGTAATTTTTATATTTGCTATCATTACAGGACTTAGAAACGTAACCATAATATACGTTATAATCGTGGCAAGGTAACACTGCCAAAACGTATTTGCATGATAGCCACCTGTTCGTTTTCTTAAGCAAAGAAAGAACCCAAGAAAAAACAACGTAGGAAGGAATTGTTTTAATAGAAAGCTAATTCCTATGATGCTTCCTACTGTAATCCATTTTTCTGTCATCATAATCAAAGCATATACATAGCGCTCTTTCATATTCTGACTTATCATCTTTTCATTGCCCATCTGCCCAACGATAGCTATTGCTATTTTCTCAACCATATCTGTGCACCTCCTATCATAACTATATCAATTTCTTATTATAAGACAAGTGTTATGGCAGAAAATGGATATTATATTGCAGAAAATGAATGTACTTTAATCTACTGGTATTAAAATGGAAAAATAAAATTCGCTATCATTGTTTTTTATTACATAAGAACCGTTATATTTTTCTATTATAGTAATAATATTTTTTATTCCAATTCCATGCTCCTCTGGCTCTAATAATTTACTTGTTTTTATCCTTCCATTCTCAAAGATAGGCGGCTCACTGCAGGTATTTTTTACAGATAAGATAATACCGTCCTCCTCTTTTATAAATTTTAGCTTAATCACTTTTTGATTGCTGCATTTTTCACATGCTTCAATCGCATTGTTTAATAGATTTGCCAATATCACCACGATATCCTCGTCTGTAACTTTTATTGTGGATAAGTCGTTTACACGAAATACAAAGACGATACCTTTGTTAATGGCCTCTTGATACTTTGTATTAATAATTGCATTTATGATTACATTATTGGTATTGATTGCATCTCGCTCTTGTCTTAGCTTAACGCTAATGGTTCGAATATATTTTTCTAATTCTTCATATTGCTTTTTTATCAATAAGGATTCAATGCATAGTATCTCATTTTTAAATTCATGAACTTTACTTCTTTGTTTGTCATAGTTTTCTGAAATGGTTTTATACATTTGCGTCTGGTTCTTTACCTCAACCTCAAACATTTCTTTTTTTCTAATTTGTAGTTCTCGTTTTACTATGTCGTTAATTAGATAAAAGACTACTATATTCATGGCTACCATACCTAATGCAATTATGAGTAAGATTCTAATTTGAATTTGATTTACTTCATACCCAATTATAGCAATCATACCTGTAACTGTTAGTATTGTAAAAATGGGAAAAAATAAAAATCGAATCCACTCTACATCAGTTAATATTTCAGTGGATTTGTGCCCCATTTTCTTTTTTATAATTAGTATACATATATATAAAATTACTTTACTAAAAATAATAACCAACATGCTTTCTATTTTGAAGAACTGTAAGGTCATATCATAATTAGAAAATAAGGAACCATTTATAGAAAAAGCAATGTAATCGGCCAGCAAAAGCAGCCCTTGGTATAGTATTGCAATTACAAATGTCTTTCGAAATCTCACCTTCATGGTCACAAACATCGTTAACGCAAACAATAAAATAATCATTCCTTGTTTTACTATAAAAATATTCCTTAAAATACTTGCAATCAAATAGCAAAAGCAAACCTGAAAAAAAGTAATTAGATAATTAAATCCTCTACGATGCTTTTTTCTTTCACAAAACGCTTCATAAAACATTTTACAACATATGACTTCAAAAAGTATCGTCAGTAAATTTAATGTTACTTCAAACATTAAAATTCTCCTTTGTATGATATAAAAATAGCATTTACACTTTTATATCTCACCTTTGGTATTGCTAGTGTTGTATGGTTACTTAGCACTACTTCATATCTTTTCATACTTTTGATATGTTTTATATTGACTAGAAAACTTTGATGTACTCTAATAAATCCTTCGTCTTTTAGTTCTTTTTCCATGTTGTTTAGGGTGTCGTATAACGTATATATGTTTAGCTTATCTTCCATGACTTGAAATTCAAGTTTATGTAAATTACTCTCAATGTATAGTATTTTGTTTAAGGATATCTTCTTAATACCTTCACTAAACTTAAATTCTTTTTTAACTTCCTTATAGTTCATTTTAAGTGTGATAGCATCCATACACTCATTGATACTATCATCAAAATTTACATTGTTTTTTAGAAGATAGCGCACCGCATCTACCTTATAACCTTCTAATGTGTAATTAACATATGCGGTAACAAATACAATAAATACGTCTTTGCTTAGCTCACGAATCTTTTGTGCTGTCTTTATTCCATCGAATTCGTTCATGTTAATATCAAGAAATATAATCTTATATTGAATCATTTCGATTCCTTGGTCCACAAACTCTTCGCCAGAAGAAAAGGTATCGATTTCATATGCAATACCTTTTTGTTTTAGATATCTCCCCACATATTCTTTCACCGTATTTCTAAAATGTTTTTCATCATCGCAAACGGCAATCTTAAACATATAGCTCCCCCTTCCCCAAATCATGCAAAACATTATCCTAGCGCGGACACATTTTTTTCTTTATTATTTATCTATACCTCTATTTTTATCGGCTTATTTTGACGAAGGCTTAATTCCTTTCTTCTATTTGTATTTATTTGTTTACGATTTCTTCATTTGCTATTTCTTTAAGCTTTCCTTGGTCTAGAAATACTACCGTTTCTATTTCATTTATTGTTTCTTGTTTATGTGTTACAAGAATAACGGTTTTGTCTTTGAGTCTGGTATGTATCAATTGATTGATTTGTTTATCTGTATATCGATCCATATTAGAGGTTGCTTCATCTAAGATAAAGATAGGCTTATCATAAATAAGTGCTCTTGCCATGGCAATTTTTTGTCTTTGCCCACCCGATAGTAAGGAACCATTTTCACCAACCATGTAATCCAAAGAAACTTCATTTATAAATTCCTCTAAGCCACTATCTGCAATTGCATTTTGTAATGTTATCTCATCTACTTTTTTATATAAGCAAATATTATTTCGAATGGTATCATGAAACAAATAGACTTGCTGACTTACAACTGCAAAAAGACTTCTGTAATGATTTATTTCAAAGTCTTGAATGTTTCTTCCATTTAACAATATCTCCCCTTCCTCTACCTCATAAAATCTTGTTAATAAGTTGATGAGCGTTGATTTACCAGAACCATTTTTGCCCACTAGAACAACTTTACCTTTATGAGGTATAACCCAGTTGATGTGATTTAAGACCTTATAACCTTTTTGATAGGAAAAAGAGACCTGTTTCAGTGTAATCTCTCCTGCTTTTAAAGCTTTGACAGAGCCACCTTCTTTTTCTTGCTCTAATTCCATGAATGCAAAGTAGCGTTTTGTTGAAGGTATAATACCTGATAGAAGATATCCAATATTTAAAATTGCAGAAATCGGAGCAGTTACATAGGTACTGTAAGTAATAAAAGCAAAAATACTTCCAAGTGAAAGTTGCAAGTCAAACAACATGTTTGCACCAACAATATAAAGAATGGTTTGTAGAAGTTGTATCATCATGCCATCTGATATAAGATTTAATTGCGAAAGTATATTCATTTGTTTCTTTCGGTTTATTACATCTTTTTGTCTGTTATAAAACTCCTCTTTTTTAGGGGAGTACAAATGAAATAATTTAATCTCTTGCATTCCCGTTATGGTTTCTCCAAACCATTTTGCATAGCTTTCAGAATCTTTCATATACGAATCCATATAGACTTTTCTTTTTTTTGCAAAATATTTGATTGCAAGATACTTAAACGGGATAAAAAGCATAACCAGTAATGTAAGTTTGTAATTAATCAGGAATAATCCGATGACACCGCCTACAATTCCAAATATCTGTGCAATTACAAAAAACATGCTTTCATCTGCAATAGAGGTAATATTGGCAATGTCCGTTGAAAGAGTATTTAAGATTTCAGCATCATTTTTTTGCTTAAAATAGTTTGGTTTCATCTGAAGCAGATGAACAAAGGACTGCTCTGACAAGGAGTACTCTAAGTCTGCTGCAATTTGAATTCTTATCGCTTCTTTGCAAATATCAATTAGCTTAATACATCCATACAAAATTGCGGATGCAAGAATTAATTGCATTAAAAGCGTTTTATCCTTTCCCAAAAAGCCTTTATCCATTATATTTTTACTCAGTATTGGAAGAAGCATATTTAATCCTGTAGACGCTAACAAACAAACGGCTATTATGGCTATTTTCTTTTTATATTTTTTTAAAAGCCCTAACAATATTTTAATTGCTTCCTGATTACTCACTTTTATCCTCCGCTAAAAAATGTTTGATGTTTTGAAACATTTCCATAATTACTTTTTGAGTCAAACTGGATTCGTTACTTTGAAATACCATCTCTTTTTCTATCCAAATTGCAACTTGAACTATGTTTTTTTCTTGTTTTACTTGAACTTCCATATCATAATCGGGATATAGTTGATATAAGTGTTTTTTGTCTTCATGTAATACACTCCATAACACTAAATCATTTTGTTTATAATGCGTTTGCCCTTCTAAAAAATTTCGAAGCATTTGTGGCTTAGTATACATATTGGGAATGTATTCTAAGCGATAAAGAACCCCTTCTGGCTTTGAAGCAATTACATAGGCATGGTAGCCCTCGTCAGCAAATAACTTTTTTAATGTTGTTAATATTAAATATTCATCCAGTTCATTCCAAACATCAAGAATTATAAGAGGAAGCTCAAGTGAAGTTGCTTTGTATGTATTATTAACTATTTGGTTCATACGATTTTGCCAACTCCAGACAAACCCATTTGTAATGCTTGGAGCTATATCTTCTTGTCCCAAATATACTATATTCTTTTTCTCTATACCAATATCCTTTAATTCTTCCATAGAATCAATGATTACCGTATCAATTTCTTTTTCTACATCAGCATATTCACCTGGAATTGTCTGAAAGTAATATGTTGCACTGCTTTTATTTTCTTTTCTTCGATAGGCTTTATAAATCCAGTCAGGTTCATAGAAAATATCGAGACCCTTTTTTTCACTTTGATTAAAATACTTTTTGAGAAAACAAAGATCTACTTCTTCCTTTTCTCTTAAAATTTGGGCTACTTTCGCTGTTACATAAGGAGCGGCATAACTATTACTAATCGGTGTTTCATATTCTTGATCATATAATCTGATAAGGTGGTTAGAGTTCGCCAATCTATCAACCCCTAAATGAATATAAGCTTTTAAAGCAGGTATCTGATTTAAAGAAGTTGCTACTCCGATTACGTTTGAAAAGCTTGCAGGATATGTTACATAGTTTTGATTCGAAGTAGCCGCAATTAGAATAAGGCCTTTATAGGTATAGTAATTGATAAGGTAATTAAGCCTATCATATTCTCTAAAATCTATAGAGCCAAGGCTTAGATTCACTATCTTTACACCATTTAAATAACACCAGTTTAATGCAGGCTCAATTTTTTCTATGCCACCCTTTCCGTTTTTTTCCAAGATACGAATACTGATTAAGGTACTATCGGTTTCATAGTTGGCAACGATTAGGGCGCAGATAGTACCATGTAAAAAATCGGTATCACAAAATTTTACTATATCCTTTTCCACTTTATTTTGTTCATTAATGCAAATGCATTCCTCAATCTTCCCATCTAGTAATTCTAGGTTTACTCCATTATCAATGATTGCTATTTTGCTTTTTTTCAATGACATCATCCCATTTTCTACATCACCTGATAATCTGCGTATTCTGCCAGTGTTTCTAAGACATATTGCGCTAACATATCATATGTTTGCCTGCTGTATACATTTGGTGGATAGGTTTTCATGGCTTCACTTACTGTCTGGTTATCAAACGTTAAATACTTTAAATTTCCTTCTGCTTCAATTGAAAAGCTATCATATGAATCATTCCCTATGACAAACGCATCAATTTCCGTTTGTAATCTATATTTTGTTAAATTCTTTAATTCCTCAAAGTATTGATCTTTATAGATGTTATGATGCATACAAAAAATCAACATGTCACTTTGGATTGCTTGCAACACCTCAAAGGCAAACACACCAAAATGCTCTGGATGAGTCTTTGAAACAGGCATTATGCTGCCTGGCACACCTACAAGTATTATTTCAGGCTGTTCTTCTTGTTCTAATTTCTTAAGGTAATGGTTAAAATGAATTATTTTGGCCGTTTCATCTAATTGATTGCCATACATAAAGTCTGGAAATCCATGGATTCCTGCAAATTCCGTATTTCTTCTAGATGACACAACACAGACACGATACCCAAGCTTTTCTAGATACACCTTTATAGAAACTTGTGTCTCGAACTTGTTACATCTTTGCCCCATACCTACGATGGTAACAATAGGAGTATCAATGGTTTGTAATTTTTCACTGTTTACAAAGTCGTATTGACTCGTTTTTCTTAAATCAATTAATTTTGCAGATGCCCCTTTGCATAAGTTCTTTATTTCTATCAGAAGTTCATCTGTTACACATCGGTTTAGAACAATAGCCATATTGTTTTTCACTGCTTTTAGAACCATTAACATGATATCTTCTTCACTTAACTCAAATCGATTGGAGTCGATTAACAACATTGCATCCATTTCTTCTAGATTGATCTGATTGATTTGTGTTTTAATCACATAGCCTTCTGGGTTCTTGACTCCCCAACCAACAGGAGATAGTAAGTCTTTGATTTCTAAATCTAACAAACCTTTATGCATTAGAAATATTTCAAAATCCTCATCATAAGGATAAACAAATACTCTCATAACCTTCCCCCCTAAGATTCAAAGTTATATCCATTTTCTCTAAGTACACAGTACTCTTTCATTAGCTCATCGGTCGTATATCGTATGGAGGCACAGCGCTCAAGTCTTTTATTTGCTATCAATTTATCTCCATCTCCCATATCAGCCATACAGCTATCACAGTATCCCATTGCCCAGCATAAACTGCATTGTTTCTTTGTGTACCTTCCAATGTTTAACAGTTCCTTTACTTTTTCCTTCTCAAAGCCTTTCTCGAGATTGCCAATATTAAATACTGTGTTCTTTTCACTGACACGTTCACATGGAAAAAACTCGCCATCGACCGTAACAAACAATCGGTTCATTCCTGGTACACAAGGCCCACTTGGATGCGTCTTTCCCTCAAATAAGAAAGGCTTTCTTAAATGCTCATGAACACTGTTTTTAAGACGATTCATATGTACAAACATTAACTTTGAGACATCCTCTTTTTCCAGTCTTTTAAGGCAATGCAAAAACATCTTGAATAATTCATATTTATAATGAATCGTGAACTCTTCTTGAATATCCCTAGCTTCTTTGCTGTCTCGATTACTTACTGTAGTGAAGGTAACAGTAGCTTTCTTGAAAAACTCAAAGGAAAAGAAATCACTACTGTCCTTAAAATTATTTCCTTCATCAAAAACAGCATTAAAACTTATGGTGTCAACATAGTCAGGATATCTATGTTGAAACTCTTCAAGGTTTTTTATTATCTTTTTAAAGGTACCTTTTTTATTGTCTGCAAAAACTCGTCCTTGATCATGTATTTTTTGTGGGCCATCCAAACTTATTGTTAAGTTAATTTTATTCTTCGCAAGAAAGTCCATAATTTCTGGTGTAAATAAAGTCGCATTTGTTGTCATGTTAAAGTTTAACTGCTTGCCATTAAATTTCTTTCTACAATAATTCACGGTATCTTTTATTAATTGAAATTCTAGTAATGGTTCTCCTCCATAGAAACTAATTGAGGCAATTTCTGTATTTTTACTATGTTCATAGTAAAAATCAACGGCTTTTTGTACGGTCTCAAAGCTCATTCTCTTATTGGTATGTACTCGATTGGTATAACTTCCAGAATAAATACAATATTTACATCTTAAATTACAATTCTGTGTTATTTGTAAGATTAATAGGCTCAGATTATTTTGTAAATAACTATCAATTTTGTCCGTCAATGGATGTAAAATCTCAACCGGTTTTTCTATTTCATCTAAGAATCCACGTTCCTTTAGCTTTTTAATGTTAGCATCTTCGTATCTATTCTCCCCTTTATCCAAACTTTCATAGATAGATTCATTTATTTTTACAATTGCATTTTTATTTACATCATAGAAATAGTAAGAATGTAGTGTCTTGAATAAATGTATAAAAATATCCGTATCCTTCAATCCAATCCCCTCCTGTGTAAATACATTAATTCAAATACAGCGATAGGAACTACTCCTATCGCCGCATTCTCTCCTGCTAACCAATACAACCTATTACATAGATGACCATGTAGACATCTGCATTCCACTTGATACTACTTTTGCTAGATTTTGTACATTAGTGGTTGAATAAGCAGTAGTGCCAGAGCAGGAACAGCCAATATTGCATACACTCATACAGTCGCATGCAAAAGCCATAACTGTACCGTCGTTAAAAGAGTTTTTCTTTCCTAATGTTTTCTTCATTCCTTTTTCCTCCTGTTCTTTTTATTTTATAAACAACTATTATCTTCATAATAATTGTTATAAGCTAAGATTTACTCTGGATTGGTTCAAAAATAGTTGCTTTTCATATTCTTGTTCCAATCGTTTTACCTGCTCCATCTTTTCTTTTATTCTTTCTTTCATCTCTTCTTCCATTGCTTCTTCCATTTTTTCCTGACGCTCTTGCCACCAAGATTTCATATTACCAGACCGCGCTTTCGCTCCTCCACTGCTTTCGATTGGAACCGAGTATCCATAACATTCTTCTGGTGATGCCCCTATCACTTGCATTCCGTAGCTTTTTTGTGGAAGACCATTTACACTATACATTTCTCTTAGCATATTTAATACTGTTTTTTCCCATTCTGGATCTTCTTTCATCCTCTCAAAGCATTCATTTGTTATCACCAAGGAACCAGTAAAGCTATTTTGATAATAAGAACTTACTGGAATCTTTGACATTTCATTTGTAAAATACTGTTTGTATTCATCTATGGTCATTTCCTTTTTTGATTTGGATGAAATGGTAGCGTCATATGTAGTGCTTGTGTAGATTGGCGGTTGTTTTATAATCATGTCATTTTTAGCGTTTGTCTCATTCGAACTTGTCCCATTTTTGCTAACCGTTTGAATCTTATCTCGAAACGATTCCTCTACTTTACTTACATCACTATTTTGTGATACCTTGTTGTAATTTGCGTAATTTGAACGAATACTATTTAATGTGTTAATCATTTGTTCCTCCTACTTTTTTTGTTATCATTGCAACTAGGGCATAGTAACTATCAAAAGGAAACTTCTTGATATCCTGTCTTGAAAACTTAATCTGAAATTCCTTTTCTAGTTCTAAGAATAACTCCAACAGATTTACTGCAGAAAATCCCACTTTATTCGATAGAAAACTATTTTCTTGCATCCATTTAATCTTTTCATCGTCACAGCCAAATCTGCTTTTTAAAAGCTTATTTAATCGTTCTCGAATCTCATAGCTTAACTCACTATCAAGTAATGTCTGATTCGCTTTTTCTGAAAATGATTTCATAATATATCTCCCCCCTATTTCTAATTATATAGTCATTTGCCTTTTTAAACAATACGTATTGCAGAAAATGGCTTTTTAAAACAGATAATTAAGTAGTCTTGTTATATTTTGTCTATTTTTCGCAGTAGAATTGTTATATAACTTATCGTCATTTTGCTCCTCATCGAAAATATTTGTTGATTTGTTGCTCAATTAAAGTATAAACTTTTCAATTATATACACAATATATGTTGCAGAAAATAGACTTATATAGCAGAAAATGGAAAATGTTTTTTGATTGGATTGGGGATTGTGGACTTAAAAGATAATTGTTGTATATTTCCAACAAATCATTTAGAAAACGTACATATGTTTACGAATCTAACGCATACTATCTTTGGAGACTAACTATATGAAGTCAAGTAAAAATTGATAACATTTTATAGTTTTTCTTATAGATAAAAAAGTGTATGACAAATAAGGCAACGTGAGTTGCCTTCAAAAAAAGGATATTTATTGGTTACA